>Ga0073934_10008221_pt1 | contig 14055 bp, 9 predicted proteins | sample LarsenN4metaG_FD_76834 | JGI IMG/M metagenome (GOLD analysis project Ga0073934, IMG submission 76834) | Hot spring sediment bacterial and archeal communities from British Columbia, Canada, to study Microbial Dark Matter (Phase II) - Larsen... ...
ACCTCGATGTCGGCTCATCGCATCCTGGGGGTGGAGAAGCTCCCAAGGGTTTGGCTGTTCGCCAATGAAAGCGGTACGTGAGCTGGGTTTAGACCGTCGTGAGACAGGTCGGTCCCTATCTGTTGTGGGCGTAGGAGACTTGAGAGGCCCTCTCCCTAGTACGAGAGGATTGGGAGGGACGTCCCGCTGGTGTTCCTGTTGTCGCGCTAGCGGCATCGCAGGGTAGCTAATGGACGGCCAGGATAAACGCTGAAGGCATATAAGCGTGAAACCTTCCTCAAGAATAGGTCTCCTGGTCTTCGGACCGAAGGCTCCCGGAAGACTACCGGGTATATAGGCCGGGTGTGTAAGGCCAGCAATGGTCTCAGCTAACCGGTACTAACAGCCAAACGCTTGACCGCATTGATCCTTTGCTCTGTTCGCCAGTAGTTCCCCGTCTCTAGTCCATAGCCAGTTGTGTCATGCACAACGGGCAACAAACTATTGACAAACAACTACTGCGGCAGTCGGCGAGTCTGCTCCCGCAGTTTCGGTGGGCCGGCTTGCGCCGTCTCGCCGATTCTCAAGGGATCAGGCTCATACGACTGCAAGGATTCGCTGCTGACAAACAACTCTTATCGCTGCCATTTTGATATTCCGTTTGTCCGTGGTTCGTTGTCCTATGGTCAGTTGCTTGCAAACTACTGACGCTGGCCGGCGGGCGACGGACAAACACATGCGTCTCCCGGTGACTTTACCTGGAAGGCCACACCCGTTCCCATTCCGAACACGGCCGTTAAGCTTCCAGGGCCGATGGTAGTAGCTACTGCTGCGAGAGTAGGTCATTGCCGGGTTTCTACACGAAGGCCCGCTGGTCTTGCGATCAGCGGGCCTTTAGCATGCGCAGCTTGCGATCAGGTGCTCTCAGACTTCTAGCTGGTTTGAGGTTCCTCGAGGTACGTGTAGCCATCGAGGCCTTCCTCGTAGTAGCTGACCAACCGCCGCGATTCCTCAAGCGAGATCTTGCCTGTTCGTACAGCCCGCTCGACGTCCTTTCGCAAGCGGCTCAACATCTCGTCGGCTGAGTATTGAACGTAGTTCAGCACTTCACGCACCGTGTCGCCCTTGATCACGGCATCCAGGTTTGCTTCGCCATTCTCGTCGATGCTCACGTGCACCGCATTGGTGTCGCCGAAGAGGTTGTGGAGATCGCCGAGAATCTCCTGGTAGGCCCCAAGCAGGAAGGCGCCCAGAATGTAGGGTTGCCCAGTGAAGGGGTGCAGCTCCAGCACGTTCTTCACATCGCGGAGGTCGATAAACTGGTCGACCTTGCCGTCCGAGTCGCAAGTGATGTCGCCCAGCGTGCCGCGTCGGGTCGGTGGCTCGCCGAGGCGATGAATGGGCATGATCGGGAACAACTGGTTGATGGCCCAACTGTCCGGAATCGACTGGAACACGGAGAAGTTGCAGAAGTAGGTGTCCGAAAGCAAGGCCTGCAAGCCATGGAGTTCCTCGGGGACGTATTCCAGCTCCCGGACCAGCTTCAGGAGCTTGTTGGCAAACGCCCAGTACAGCCGCTCCGTGAGGCTGCGCAGCTCGATGCTCAAATAGCCAAGGTTGAAGAGATTGAGCACTTCATCAATCGACTGCTGGGCATCGTGATAGCTCTCAAGATAGTTCTTCTTCGAGAGGTCGTTGTAGATGCTGAAGAGATCGTTGATGGGCTGCGGGGCGTCGGCTGGAAGTTCCTTGGGGGCTTCGAAGTGGTCGAAGCCTGAAACCCCTAGCACGTCGAACACCAGCACACTGTGGTACGCCACAACTCCCCGTCCAGACTCCGAGATGATCGTCGGATGAGGAACACCGGTCTCGTCGCAGATGCTCTTCACGCGGAAGACGACGTCATTGGCGTACTCCTGCAGCGTGTAGTTCACGCTCGATTCGAAATCCGTTTGCGAACCATCGTAGTCGATGCCCAGTCCGCCGCCGACGTCGAGGTACTTCATTCCCGCGCCGAGCCGGACTAGCTCGGTATACACACGCGCTGCTTCGTTCAAAGCGCCCTTGATGTTCCTGATGTTGGTGATCTGGCTGCCCAGATGGAAGTGGAGGAGCTGGAGACAGTCAGCCATGCCTCGGCTCTTGAGATACTCCAACGCTTCAAGGATCTCGGTGATCGTCAGTCCGAACTTGGAGCGATAGCCTGCCGAGCTCTTCCATCGCCCCGCCCCGCGAGCGGCCAGCTTGGCACGAACGCCAATCACAGGCCTGACCTTGAGCTCCTCCGCATGCCGTACGATGCTCTCCAGTTCCGTGAACTTCTCCACCACTGGAATCACGCGCTTCCCGAGCTTGCGAGCCAGCATGCACAGGTGGATGAACTCGTCGTCCTTGAAGCCGTTGCAAATGATCGGCGTCTCGCCGTTGCCATTCGTCAGGGCCATCACCGCGAGAAGCTCGGGTTTGGAGCCGGCTTCCAGGCCGAAGTTGAACGGCTTGCCGAAGTCGAGGATCTCCTCCACCACGTGACGCTGCTGATTCACCTTGATCGGATAGACGCAGCAATACCCGCCCTGGTAGCTGTACTCGGCCATCACTTGCTGGAAGGCTTGATGTATCTCGCCGACTCGATGACGCAGAATGTCCGTGAAGCGCAGGAGGATGGGCAGCTGGATGCCGCGTGCCTGAAGCTGATCGACCAGGTCCTTGAGATCGACGCTAGGCTTCTCAGCCTTGGTTGGATGAACGGTCACATGTCCGCGGGAGTTGATCCCGAAGTAGCCCTTGCTCCAGTGGCGGATGCCGTAGGTTTCCACGGCATCCTGTATCTTCCATTTGTCGAGCAATTCCATCAGTGATTGGTCCCTCGGGAAGGGCGGGGCAGCGAGCGGTTCCGAAACGCAGAAGCCCTTGAGCGATCCATGGCGGCCCGTTCCGCAGGCCGATGGCAAACCGATTGCGAATCTCTTAATCTGTATGCGCTTGCGGCAACCTCGTCAAGCAACTTTAGAAGCCCCGCCATCACGGCAAATTCAGCAGCCTTCTTCATCGAAAGCCTGGGGTCAGTCAACAGAAACTTCTGGCGACACTCCAAGTCTCGGATATAATTGCCCCTGTCCTGGCGGTTAATTTCCAGGGCATGGACCATCAAGACCCAATCAGGCGAGCAGAGGCGCTCCTCTCGCCCGGGCGACACCAGCGAGAATCGCATGAGAATCACGGTCTTCCGCCCCTGGCATGTCAGCCTCGTGGCGATGCTCGTTTGTCAGGCAGTTGGACTCGCAGCACAACCCAGTGATGCGCCTGCAAAGCTGACGGCCAGCGGGGGGGCGCTCCTTCAGCATTCGCCTGGTTCCAGTCCTCCCTGGAAGGCCGTGAAACTGGGTTCTCCTTTGCCAGGGGATACCCTCCTCATTGCTGTTCCCGAGGCGGACATCGATTCGGCCAACGGGGCCGTGCGCCTGCGCATGATCGCTGACCTCGCTCGGCGGCTGCCCGAGCCGGTTTATGAAAGCGCCGTGCTCCTTCACAAGCCGACGAACAAGGACATCGACCTGGAAGTTACTCTCGACCGGGGCTTGATCATCCTTCTCAATCAGAAGGACAAGGGACCAGCCGCGGTGAGGCTTCATGCCGGCGGACATGTCTGGGACCTCTTGTTGGAACAGCCAGACACGCGCGTTGCCTTGGCCTTGATCGGCAGGCATGCGGCTGGTTTGCGTCCTTACATTCAGGATCCTTCCAAACCGTTCAAGCCGGACGATCATCCAACTCTTGATTTGTACCTCCTGGTTCTCAAGGGTGAGATCGAGTTGACGACCGCTGGCAAATGCCTGGCCATGAATGCTCCTCCCGGGCCGGCGGCCTTCCACTGGAGCAACATCGACGGCGATGACTCCTCGCCGCGCAAGCTCGACGAGCTCCCGGACTTCGCGAAGCCCCCGACGCCTGACGAACTCAAGCTGGCCGCCCAAATTCTCGCCCGCGCCAAGACGCTGAATTTCCTGCCAATCGACAAGGTGCTCGACGAGGCTCGAAAGTCGTCCGAGGCTCGTTCGCGCATGGCGGCAGTAACGCTGATGGGCGCCACCGACGACCTTGACGGTCTTTTCGCCGCACTCAATGATCCCGCGCATCCCGAGGTCCGTGATCATGCGGCTGTAATCTTCCGCCACTGGCTGGGTCGAAAAGCTGGGCAAGACGAAATCCTCTACAAGTACCTGACGGAGAAACAGCGCCTGACGCCCGCCCAGGCTGGGGGCTTCATTCAATTGCTCCATGGCTTTAGCGAAGCAGAACGCGAAACGCCCGAGCTTTACTCGACCCTGATTTCCTACCTGAAGCATGACAAGTTGCCCGTCCGGGAACTTGTGCGCTTTCATCTGTACCGACTCGTCCCGGCAGGCAAGGACATCCCCTTCGATGCGGCCGGTTCTCCTGAGTCCAGGGCGGCTGCCATCAAGAAATGGAAGGAACTGATCCCAGATGGGAGCTTGCCGCCCAAGCCCAAGGTCAGCGAGCCGGCGAAGCCTTGAGGTCTGAACTCGGGCCGCTGCGACAAGTTTGAGCGTACAGAGAGCGGGGCAACCATTACCTCTATTGAGGTTGAACGGATCATGAGAAGCTACTTCAACGAGCACCTCCGACGATTCACAGTGATCCTGGCCCTGGCGAGCCTTGGTCTGTTCATCGTCCTGCCCGCGTATGGTCAGCGCGGCGGCTTCGGCAGAGGCGGATCCCGAGGCGGTTTCGGACCCGGTTACTACCGAAACACCGGATACACTCCCGCCCAGGTCCGCAACACTTACGCTGCGATGGGCTACCGGCCATACGGGCTCACGACCCCAGGGTATGGCTACGGTTACAACTCCGCCTACTGGTGGCCCTACGGCGGCGGGTACTCGCCTTACTATTCTGGGTACTACCCATATAGCTGGTACTATCCGTACAACTACGGCGTAAACTACAACATCAGCTACAACCCGAGCGAGTATCTGGAAGGCGCGGCCAGCGTCTACAACGCTCAAGGCAACTTTCTCGTCAAGAAGGCCGAGGCGGAAAAACTGCAGGCAGAGGCCCGCTCGGCGCAGCTCGAAAACCAGCGGAAGGCCTTCGACCAGGCGCTCTACGAGCGGGAGCACACTCCCACGGCCGCGGAGATTCGTCAGAAGGAGCTCGATGACGCCTATCGTCGCAGCATGGCGGATCCTCCCATCTCGCTGATCATCTCTGGACAGGCCCTGAACGATCTGTTGATTGGACTGGCACAAAAGCTCCAGTCCAATCCCTCCGCCCCGCAAGTGCCGCTCGATCAGAGCCAGCTCCGCCAGATTAGCGTCACGACGACGGGTGAGCGCGCCAACGCCGGCTTGTTGCAGCAGGGGGGCAAGCTGGATTGGCCAGTGTTGCTTCGCGGTCCCCAGCAACGCAAGCTCGATGAGCTCCTGCCAGCCGCGGTCAATTCGGTCGTGATGCGCGGGGCGGTTGATCCCAGGATCATGGATCAGATCAACGACGAACTGGACAAGTTGACCGACCACCTGGATAGCCAGGTCAACAGCGGCGAGATCACCCCCAACCAGCACATTCAGGCGAACCGCTTCCTCAACAACCTCAAAAGCGCCCTGCGCGCCCTCCGCGCCCCCAATGCCGCCGACTATTTCAACGGCAAGAACATGGCCAAGGGCGATAGCGTGCCCGAGCTGGTTAGCTACATGATGCAAAACAACCTGCGATTTGCACCGGCCATGAACTCGCAGGACGACGCCTACGTCAATCTTCATCGTGCCATGGTGGCTCAGGCCATGCAAATTGATCACACGAATCCCAGCACCAGCGGCTCGGGCTTTCGTGTTCGCGTAGGCCCCAACCTTCCCGAAGCCCAGGAAGCGGCAAAAAAGCCGTAGGGAGTTTGGCAAACTTCGTTCCAGGGACTCAACGACTCGCCTTTCGAGGACTCTGTTTCCATGTGGACCACACCCGCTCTCGTGCTTGCACTGGGTCTTGCCGCCGCACAGGACGGCAAGCTCGGCCTTACGGACGTCAATTTCAGCCACGGACCGAACGGTCCGGTTCGAGCGGATGCCAGGTATCTCCCAGGTGACGTGCTGTTTCTGGACTTCGACATCACGGGTCTGAAGTTCGACGCCGAGGGCAAGGCCAGCTATGGCGTGGGGATGCTGGTCACCGATGCGAAAGGCGGCACGGTCCTCAAGCAGGACCCCAAGACGCAGCAAGCGCTGAACTACCTTGGCGGGTCTTTGCTTCCGGGCGTGGCGCACCTCCAGGTCGGGATGGAACAGCCGCCTGGCAAGTACAAGATCAAGATCACCGTGAATGACGACGCGACCAAGGGCTCCGCCTCCGCCGAGCGCGAGTTCGAAGTCCTGCCGGCGGGCTTCGGCCTGGTTCAGGTGGGCTTCTCCTCGGATCCTGACGGCACTATCCCTGAGGCGCCACTGGCACTGGTGGGGGAATCGGTTTTTGTCAATTTCTCCGCGGTAGGTTTTCAGCGCGACAAGCAGACCAAGCAGCCCAAGCTGTCGGTGCAGATGCGCATCCTCGATGAGAAGGGGCAGCCGACGCTGGCCAAAGCGCTGACCGGCGAGGCTAACTCCGGAATCACCGAGTCGCTGAAGCTCGTCCCGATGCAGTTTGCCCTGACACTCAATCGGCCAGGCAAGTTCACCATTGAACTCACCGCCAAGGACCTGCTGGCGAACAAGACAGCCACTGTCACGCTGCCCTTCACGGTCGTGAATCTCCGCTAGTCGTGATGGAGCGCTCGGTCTTCTGGTCAGGTGTTGTCCGCACAGAATGGAGCGCAAGGTGAGTGCCAATCCCTGGATGACGAACGCCGAGCAGACCCGCAGCGGCTGGGGTCTGTTCTTCGGGCTTGGGTTAGTTCTCCTCTTGCTGGGAATGATCGGCCTGGCATGCCCGCTCACCTTTACCACGGGCCTGGTGTTCGTGACGGGGTTCCTCGTGCTGATCGGCGGCGTGGCGCAGACGGCCCACGCCTTTCTGGCCATGCGCTGGAGCGGCTTCCTGCTCGAGCTGCTGATCGGAATACTTGATATTGTGGTCGGCGTCTTCATGATCACTCGTCCGGAGAAGGCGGCGCTCGTGCTGACCCTGCTGCTGGCGGCGTGGTTCATCGCCGGAGGGGTCTTCCGAATCGTCGCGGCGGCATCCATTCGCTTTCCTAACTGGGGCTGGACGGTTTTTGGAGGCGTCGTCACCGCAGCCCTTGGAGTCCTGATCCTGAGCGAATGGCCAGAATCGGGAGAGTTCTTCATCGGGCTGTACGTGGGCATCAGCCTGTTCTTCCAGGGCGTGGCCTGGATCATGCTGGCGCTCTCGCTACGCAGCCTGCCTCCGGCGCCGGTGTCATGAGCGACGAGATCAAGACGGCATCGGCATCCGCACCGGCGAAGCCCGTCGGTGGTTCCCATGAGCCGCCGGTCGATTGGGAGCCGGCTACCCGCTTCTATCGACAGATGCATGTCTGGGCCCTCGGCCTGCTGATCATTGCCTTACTCATCCATTTCCTGCGCGAGTTCGCCGAAGTCCTTCAGCAGGTCTTCATTGCGGGATTTCTCGTTTATCTCATCCTTCCCCTTCAGCGCTGGCTGCTCCGGCGCGGCTTACCGCTGCTGCCTGCTTATGCCGTCATACTGGCCCTCGCGCTCGCCCTGATGACAGGCCTGGGCTTCATCATGCACGCCAACTTCCAGGATTTGCTGACCAAGATTCCCGAGTACCGCCGCAACCTGGAGATCATGACGACCGAGGCATTGAGATGGCTTCCCGAGTCCGTCGCCCAGAACATCGAGAAGGCTCTGCTCGAAAACACGCGCAGCGCGGAGCAGAATCTGCGCACCATCAGCGGGATGATCGGGACAGTCCTCGGGCTCTTCACGAAGATCACGCTGGTCATCATCTACCTGCTCTTCCTGCTGTGGGAGCTGGCCGGCTTTCGCCGCCGCATCGACGCGGCCTTCGCGCCCGAACGCGCCGCCAACCTGCGCCAGATCATCGCCGGAGCGAGCGCGGACATTGAGAACTACGTCAACGTGAAAACCCTCGTCAGCTTGATCCTCGGCGTGCTGACCAGTGTCACGCTGGCGGCATTTGGCGTCGATTATCCAATCCTTTGGGGAATCGTCGCCTTCCTGTTGAACTACATTCCCTACCTGGGGAGCATCATTGCGGTGATTCTGCCGGTCGCGCTCGCCCTGGTGCAGCTGCGGAGCCCTGGAGCCGCCCTCGTAATCCTGCTGGTGCTGACCGTTCTCCACAACGTGATTGGCTTCGTGGTCGAGCCGCTCCTCGCGGGCCATCGGCTCAACCTGAGTCCGCTGCTCATCCTGATTGCCCTCGCCTTCTGGTTTACGATCTGGGGCATCCCAGGGATGATCCTGGCGGTGCCGTTGCTGGTCGTGGCCAAGTCGATCCTGGCCAACGTGAAAGAGACCAGGCCGCTGGCCGTCATGATGTCGAACTGACCCTCGATCATTCCGTTGCCTGGACAACCATGGCTGCGCCTCATGTATGCTGGGTGATTTCCAGTTTGTTCCAATCTCCCTTTGCGGTAAGCGAAGTGTGGATAGCCTGACGCCTGGGGATGCCGGTCGCCTTGCGGAATGGGAGCAGCTGGCGTACCATCTGCCATGCCAGTGAATCGTAGCCGTGGAGGTCCTTCTGCCCATGGTGGCCGGCAACGTTCTGTACATGGAGTTGCTCCTCGCTAGCCGGCGCAGCAAGCAATTCATTTGGCGCTACCTTTATGCCGGCTGGTTGGTCCTCGAGTTTGGCTACCTTTACTCCTCGTACTGGATCACGGTGGTGCTCGCCCAGGCCAACCTGGGTCCTGGTTCGCCGTTCATCGCCACCGGCGATGAGACGATGGAGTTTGCCGGCCAGTTCATCGTCATGTTCATGTGGCAGCAGCTCGTGCTGATCATGCTGGCGACGCCGGCCATGAGCGCGGGGGCCATCACCGATGAGAAAGAGCGCGGCACCCTGCAGTACCTGCTCAGCGCCGGTCTTACCTCAACCGAGATCATCCTTGGCAAGCTGATGGCCCGGCTGGTGATGGTCGGCAACGTCTTCATCGCGGGCATCCCCTTCCTGTTCCTTATGGCCGGGCTCATGGGGCTGAGCTTCGGGCTGGCGCTTGCCATCGTCTTGCAGGGCATCGCCGCGGCATTTGCTCTCGCCTCGGCCAGTCTGCTGGCTTCGGTCTGGGCCAGGCAAACACGCGACGCCATCCTCCAGCTCTACGCGATCGGCGGCCTGATCCTCTTCGGCCTGTGGGCCGTGTCGCAGCTACCCACTGCTGCTGGGCCGCCAGGCACGCCGCCCGAGTGGTGGCAGACGATCCTCCAATCGGTCCTCGACAACGCCCGCTTGTTCGACCCGACCTACGCCCTGGAACCGGGCTGGCGGAGCGATGACCTGGGTGACCTGGCTGCCCGCATCCTCCTGCACATCCTGGCCTGGGTAGGCTTCGGCGCCATCTGCCTGCTCATTGCGATCGTCAGGCTCCGTCCCGCGTATTTCAAACAGCTCGAGGGCATGGGAAAGAAGAAACAGGCCCTGATCTGGTGGGCCCGTCCGCCGGTCAGCGGCGAGCCGGTTCGCTGGAAAGAACGCTTCGTGGCCGGCATCGCCCCGCTGCCCATGTTTCGCTACTTTCCACGCTGGTTTGTCATGGGGGTGATCTTCATCAGCACCTCCTCCGTGGTGATTTTCATGGCCCTTGCCTCGGAAGTCCCCAACAGCACCAACATGGCCTGGGGCTTCGATATCGGGCTGCTTGTTCCAGGACTCCGCAGCCTTGATCCGATCTACATCAACAACTGGCTGCTGCTCGCCACGGGCCTGGTCGTCGTCCTGGCCAGCCTGATCGTCGGCATCCGCTGCTCGGGGGCCATCACCGGCGAGCGGGAGAAGCACACCTGGGAAGCCCTGTTGCTCACGCCGCTGGAGACGCCTTCGCTGGTGCAGGCCAAGCTGTGGGGCATCGTGGGCGCGACGTATCCGTACTTGCTGATGTACGCCATTCCCATGGGCCTCTTCAGCTTGCTGGGCGGACCGAAGGGAGTGATCATCTTCGGCGTCTCGCTGGGCGTCACCTGGCTGGCCATGTTCTACGTCGGCGCCGCGGGACTCTGGTGCTCGGCTCGCTCGACCAGCTCCTGGCGCAGCCTGCTGGGCATGTTCGCCTGGGCCTACCTCGGCGGCTTCATCGTGTCGATTGCCCTTTTGCCCGTGCTCTTTACCATGTGGGTCATGCTCTCGCTTACCTTCATGCTCATGGAGCAAGTCCTTACGGGGGCCACGTCCGGCGGCGGACCGTTCAGCTTTGATGCCTTCGTCGTGGCCGGCTACCTCATGGCGGCCCTCAGCTTCCTGCTCGGCTCCTGGTTCTTCCTCAAGGAAGCCGAGAAACGCGTCGCCGACTACGACCGCACACGCCACTGGCGAAACGAACCCAAGCGCCGGCCCCGCGTCATTCCCAAGCAAGTACGCGAATGGGAAGAAACCACCTACTCCTGAGACCAGTGCTGGGAGAAGGGGGCCCCTCGTTCCGTTGGCCATCGTGCGTCGCATGATTTCACCTCCCAGAGTTGAGCAACGCGAAAGTGTGGCCGCGCTTCTAACTCGCTTACCTGATGAGCCCATGAAAGCCGCCCGCGCAACATGGGCAACCGGCTTGTTCCCAGGCGGATCGGTCTCGAGCCGGCCGGAACGGTGTCGCCGCGCAATAATTTCAACAGGGGAGCAAGCCTCTTTCCTCGCCGATTCCATTCGGTTTTTCAGGCTAAACCAGCGAGCGACATGCGACGAAAGGTCCCAGCAAGCCTTCGAGACGCGCAACAAATCGTTTTGAGCAGAGGCTTGCCCACCAGACTGGAGGCCTGGGCCGGCTTGCCATGCCCTGGACTGTCGGTGCGCAACAAAGAAAAAGCGATTCACTGGCCTCGTCGCCGAGCCGCCGGGCCTGGTTTTCCAGGGCAAAATGACGCTTCGGGAATTGCCGCGCACGATTCGGCCAACCCAGCCGCGCAACAAATGTCTCAGCCTGTCCGTCCGGTCCATACCCTACCTGATTTCAGATGAAACAGTAATTCTGGTTTCACCAGAATCGATCCTCTCCCTGGGGCTTCTGGGCACCTGCGATTCAATACTCGGCGTGGTTCAGAGACCAGAGACGAGCGCGGACTACCCGCTCCCCGCCGGAGGATTGCGGCTGGGGGTGAAGCGGAATCTCCGCGCGCACCGTCTTCGCCGATCGTCAACTTGTACTGTACCAAGGAACATGTACATTTGTCAAGAAATATCCGACGCAATTCGCCAACGACTCTGTTCGCCACGGCCAGTGCTAGCGCGTCGGGTTCATCCGCCAGCGAGGCCAGCACCAATATGCCCTGCTCGGCGTGGACGTTGGTGACGTGGTTGAACGGCGACAACTGTCCTGCCCGGTAGACTTTGCCAGAAGCAGCGATGGCCGCGGCTCCGTAGGCGGTCCCATCCGGCGAGGCCATGAACGCCCGCGCCGCTGCCGCTCGGGCTTCGGTGACTTGGCGACGTCTTTACTCCTGGCAGAGCATGACTCAACCTCACGTTCTTCGACTACGGGCAGTGTCCCGAATGGCTTGCAGGTTGAGCAGTTCGGCAACCTCGAACTGCGGTGGAACGCTTCCTGCAATTGGGCGTAATCGAAGGATCGTCGGGAAGAAACCGCTGCGGCCGTGCATCTCCGCGAGCAGGACCGCCGTGATGGGGCCAGTCATTCCAGGCTCTTCGGGACAGGAACGGGACAAGGGCGGTTGGTGAGCGAACCTCGTCGAGGAGGAGAAGACCGACAGCGGAAAGCGTGACTTCCCCAGTCGTTCGCTCGACAAGAGGTTCCAGCAGTGAGCGGTCGTCATGGCGGACCTCATGTTCCCAGTCCCTCGTTGTAATGGCCGTTTCACGTTCGATCCGTTCGATGAGATTGCGATAGCGCCCGAAAGGACCGCGGTCGAAAGCAACCGGCAGCGGCGGAAGCGTGAGCAGTTGGCTGGATTGCTCGAATATGTACCGGCAGGGCACACGCTTGACCATGCCGACGAGAACAGTGTAGGGAACGAGGGCTTTGTAACCACCGGTCGGGTTGAGGATGACCTGCGCGGCACCGTAGTCACGAACGGCACCGAGACATTCCCGGACATAGTTGACAACGCCCTCGCGGGGGAACAACTCGGCGTCATGCACCTGGAGTCCCTTCACAGGGAGAACCTCCACCAGAATGCCGGGAAGGTGCTTCTTCAGATAGCGTGCCAAAGCGTGAGCGCAGGCCTCACCGTCAGGCGTATCTGAAGCCAGAAAAATCACGCGATCCGCTGGACTGACGCCGATTCGGACCAGCGAATGAATCTCAGCAGAAAGCGCGCTTTGGAGGGCCTCGCCTACCGGAGGAACGTTGGCGAAGCGATCGAACAGGGCAATCGCGGCAAGATCGATGCTGCCCTGCTCATTCACCCAATCGGCGAGTTGCTCGGGTCGGCAAACGCCCTTGGCAGCGCTGGTGCCAACGGAACAGACAATCGTATGTGGCATCGCTGATCTTTCCTGTCATCGGGCGTCCAGCATGGGTAGCCCAGTGTCCGCTTCCAGATCGGGAAGACTCACTTGAGGCCCGCTTTTGTGCCCGGTGCGGTCGTTGGCGACAAACCACTCGTAGGCCAGCCCTTCGGGATGCGGTGGCACGGGACCGCCCTGTCCTTGCTGGCGCGCTCTAGGATAGTGCGTAGGCAGGGTATCCGCATGGCCGGTCGCCATTTTCAGCCACGCGGCAATGAACGATACTTGCTCGAAAGACGTGGACTTGCCATACGAGAGTCGCACTGCTTCCTGGTAGGCCTGCACAAGTGCGTGTCGATCCGCCAGGGCTGGAGTCACATCGTCGAGCGTGGAGTAGAACTCCTTCCAGCCTTTGCCGTCGTGAAGGTGCATGTTTGCCGAGATGATTTCCAATCGGACGCTGCCGAAGCCAAGCGGCTTACCGCCGCCGAAACGGTGATAGTGATTCTCCGGCAGGCTGAGCAACCAGAGCAACGCCCCGAGTTCAACTTTCGACAGGTTGGTGACGTGAATATCGAAGGTGAACTCCGTGCCAGACCTGACCCAGCCCTGGATCGAGCGGTTCTGGTTGTCGCGCTGCTCCTGCCCGTGGAGTTGCGGTCGCCGATACTCCTGAAAGTGGCGGTTGCTGGCTTGCTGGGTGCGATCTTTTGTCGCTTCGTTCCAGTGGCCCTCCGGCAGTCCGTTGTGATGCGGGAAAACCTTCCTGCCGCGCAATCCTTTTCCGGGGGAGTAACCGGCGTCTTCCTTGGTCAGCCCGTTGGCCTGAGCTTCGCCAGTCTGGGAAGCCGCGACGTAAAAGCGAGCCTGTTGGGGCTTCGGCTGGCCGAGGATGGCCAAGGGTAGACCCGGCGTGCCGAAGTACTCGATCGCTTGCTCCCTGGGAGTGATGCACGTCACCGGCCCGATGCGGACGTTGCCCTTGTAGGCTCCTTTGCCCCGCTGGTTGACCCAGCCGAAGACGCGGTCAGCGGGGGAGAGTTGCGAAAGCGACGTGGAGGGACGCAGCGAGGGAGGGAGTAACGATAGAGGCGCCACGGCATAAAGATCTCGCGAGATGCTCACCGGATAAATGCCCTCGACATAATCTCCCGAAAGTCGGACATAGCACAGAAAGCCCTCTCGCAGCTCCGAGTACTCCCTATCCCAAACTTGCCGTGACCAGGCCGTTTGACCAGGTGTATTGCCCAGATAATCCCTTGGTGATTTCTCTTTACTTTTTCTCTGTTCCAGATCCTTTTCGTGGATGTGCTGATAGTTCAGAATCAAGTCTGTCCACAATCGTTGGGCACGAACCGCTTCAGCACCTTGCAATCGCAATAAGAGCCTCCGGACAGAACTGCTCTTGGCGAATTCAGGCAGTTTTGCGACTATGCGGTTTTTCCGGTTCATGGAGGAACTGCCATGTCCGCACGCCTGCTCACCGATGAGCTCTGGAACGAG
>Ga0073934_10008222_pt1 | contig 14054 bp, 13 predicted proteins | sample LarsenN4metaG_FD_76834 | JGI IMG/M metagenome (GOLD analysis project Ga0073934, IMG submission 76834) | Hot spring sediment bacterial and archeal communities from British Columbia, Canada, to study Microbial Dark Matter (Phase II) - Larsen... ...
CCCGAACTCCACGCCACTACTCCAGGCCGATCGCGCACGCTCATCGAAGCGACGCAGGAATTGGGATCGGCTGAGGTCGATGTAGAAGGCGTGCGCCGGCGTCGTGTAGATGTGCTCGAGGATTGCCGCAGCGGCGCCGCCGACGAAGGCAGCGCGATAGCCGTCGCCGATGTCCGTCCTCGAAACGGGTGCCAGCAGCGGGCCGGCACGTTGGTCAAGCGCCGCGTAGGCATCGGCGATGACCAGGTGGGCGAGCGCGAGCGCCCGTGCCGAAGCGCAGGGACCCGGCGCGCGGGCATCCTCCGCGTCGACGCTGTGATCGAGCGCGACGAGTTGGAGCGCGACGGCATTCCAGAAGTAAACGGCACTCGACTCTTCGGCAGGCTCAATACCGCCGCGGTAACGGTCGCGTGGTGTCGTGACGGGTGCGGCCAGCGTCTCTCCGGATGCCAACCAGAGGGCTGCTCCGACAGACGCCAGGAGCGCCCTGCGGCAGATGCCGTAGGCTGATTTTTGCATGGTACTCAAGCGGTCAAGAGGGCTACCAGTTGCCTTCGAAACGCGGCGAATAAGTCCGCGTTCCGAAAAACGAATTGAAATCGAGGCGTTGATCAGAATGCATTTTGGTCGACCCGAAAAAAACTGCGCCACGTCATCCGGTCGACCGCGGATATTCCGTTGGGGCCGTAAGAAAGCGACGTAATACACGGGCCAGAATGAGAGATTGAGTGGGGGACCATGGGCATCCGGTTCGCCCCGTTCGCAACCGGCGAGGCAACGGCAGGTGAAGTGATTGGCTCGGTCGATCCAGCACTGCCTCGCGGCGTTGTCGGAGGAGGTGCGAAGGGATCGTGTGAGATGCCGAAATACCTGGAACTCAGTGAAGACGACGTCGTGAAGACCGCACTCGCCATCGCGCTCCGCGAAAAAGCTCAGAACGAGCCGCCGGGTGTATTGCGGGATCGTCTGCTCGCCATGGCTCGGCTGCTCGAAGCTGAGTTTCCGCCGCGCCGGTATCAGCATTGATCGACGGGAAAGAGAGGAACCACAAGTGAGCGAATGCCGTTGCGCCTCGCACGGCTGGAGCACGCGTTGACCCGACCGATCGAAGATCTCGCCGCCGAGCTATTGCGTCTCGCAGAGGCGAAGCAGGTCAGCATTTCGACCGCAGAGTCCTGCACCGCGGGGGCTGCTGCAACGACGCTCGCCGCTGCCCCTGGTGCAGGGCTCCGCTTCCATGGCGGCATCGTCGTCTACACCAAGCGCAGCAAGACGGAGTGGCTGGGTGTGCCGGCCGACCTGCTCGCTGAGCGATCGGCCGTTTGTCGGGACGTCGCCGTCGCGATGGCCGACGGTCTCCTCGCACGATCTCCTGCCGGCGTCGCCATCGCGATCACGGGGGTCGCCGGCCCGGAACCGGACGAGGACGGCAATCCAGTGGGCTTGATGCACGTCGCCGTCCGATTGCGGATGGGCGGCGGAGGGCATCGCGAACTCCGCCTTCCAAACGGGCACCGCGACGAACTTCGCCATTGCGCTGTCCGCGCAGCCCTCGACCTCGCGATCGAGGTCATCGGGTCGTCGCGCGACGGTTGATCCGGCTCGGCGTTCCGCGCGCCCGCTGCCGTTGTCCTTGGGGCAGATCCTCACCCGTCCCAGGCACTAAGGCGGTACCTCGTCGCCGGGCCGTTCAGGTGTTCTCGCCTGTCGGCGCGCCATGCGTCCCGAAGGCTCCTCTCCGCGTCACCGGCAGGGCGGACAAGCCTTCCCACCCGTTGCCGAACGGCCGATCCTGTCGGCATGCTGGGGCGGTCAGACGAAAAAAGGCGCCGCGACGCAGGCGTCACCCAAGGAGGACGCCCATGAAGCTCAAGCTCCATCACGTCAATTTCTGCACGAACAACGTCCCGGCCATGGACGCTTTCTACCGGGACGTTCTCGGACTCCAGCCGGAGCCGTCACTGAGCGCCGCCCGTGTAACCGCGCAAGGCTACGCCGGAAAAGTCTCTTTCGTCAGCGACGGCGAGATGCAGGTCCACCTCGCCGAGAAGGATCTCGGTGTCAGCTTTCGAACCGGCAATGCGGTCAACCCGCTCGAACGCGGCCATATTGCGTTCCGCACCAACGACATCGCCGCCTTCAAGAAGAAGCTCGAGGAGAAGTCGATCCCCTACTCGGACTACGGGGCCTGGGCGATGAACGGCTGGGAGCAGATCTTCTTCTACGACCCGGAAGGCAACATCATCGAGGTCCATCAAGTCAGGGAGTGACACCCGACGGAACCAATCGCGCCCCTCCCGCGTTCGGTCCGCTGGGGAGGCACCGTGATGGGTTCCAACGCCGCCGGCGGGAGATTCTCCGCTCCGCTGAAACTGCACGTGTTTTTCGTGGCGGCGGCCGTCAGCCTCCCATTGGTGGCGCTTGCCGCGCTGCTGCTCCACAACCTGACCAACACAACGCGGCGACTGCACGAGCAGACCGCCCGCGTCTTCGCGCGGCAACTCGCGAAAGACGTCGAAAACAACCTGCAGCGGTTCATCGCGGCGCTGGAAGCGCTGCGCACGTCGCCGAGTCTGACGAGTGACCTCCCGGCCTTCCACCGTCAGGCCGTCGAGGTGTCGGGCCGCCTCGGCAAAGCCATCGTCATGCGTGACGCCAACGGCCAGCAGCTCGTCAATACGCTCCTGCCCTACGGCGCTGCACTCCCCAGATCGAGCGGCGAAAGTCTTCTGGAGGCCGATCGAAAGGCGCGTGAGACGGAGCAACCGGCGGTGTCGGGCTTGTACCGGGGCGCCGTCACGAAGCAGCCCTATCTCGCTGTCGTCGTGCCGATCTTGCAGCCCGGCCTCCGAGGCGCGACGCTCAACGTCGGGCTACCGCCGCAAGCGCTCTCGTCAATGATCGCCGAGACGACGCCGTCGACCTGGACGGCCGCCGTCATCGATGCCACCGGCAAGATCATCGCGCGTTCGAAGGAGCTCGACCGGTTCCTCGGCATGCCGGCCGTCACGGTTGACGTGGCGCACCCGAATTCCGAGCGGGTCTGGCTCGGCCGGACGGCGGACGGTGAGCGCGTCTTCGGCGCACAGGTGAAGGTGGCGCCGGCCGGATGGTGGGTCGCAGTCGGCATCCCCGAGAGCCTCATCTCCGATGCGACCGGCACTGCGCCCGCCCATCTGGCAATGCTGGCTGCGTCGGCGATCGCCGGCTCACTGCTGGCGGCCCTCGTCTTCTCGCGATGGCTGCAGATGCCGCTCCGCCGCATCAGTGATCTTCAGCCGGGATCTCGGCTGCCTCCGTTCTCGGTTCGCGAGTTCAACGATCTCGCGACCCACATCGCGGACGGCTACCTCCGCCAGAACGATCTGATGCGCGAGGTCAATCATCGCGCCAAGAACCTGCTGAGCATAGTCCTGGCGATGGCCCGGCTCGGCGTTCGGTCGCCGTCGGAGCGGGCCTACGCGGATCAGCTGGCGCACCGGATCGCCGGCATCGCTTCTGTCCACGATCTGCTCGTCGCCAGCGGCTGGAACGGGGTCAAGCTGGAAGATCTCGTCATCTGTCAGATCAAGGCGAACGGCGTCACGGCATGCACGGCCGGCGACGACGTCATCGTCAGCAGCGCGGCGGCGCAGACCCTCGGTCTCGCACTCAACGAACTCGCAGCCGAAGCTGCCCAGCGAACCCGGTCCGGGAGCGTCAAGAGGCAGGCAGAGGTCTCGTGGTCGGCCGCTGACGGACGGTTTCGTCTCGAATGGTTCGAGCTCGCGGCGGGCCCCGTCGCCTCCGAACTCTCGCCGTTCGCCCGCCGGCTGCTCATCCAGGCTGTCCAAGACGCACTCGAAGCGGCCGTCGACTTCCGGGTAGACGGGACCGTCGTTCGGTGGACGTGCGAGGCCCCCTTGGCCAGGGTCGAACACGCGCTTGGCATCGAACCCGACTGACGCTCGCCGAGCATATACCGACTTCGGTTGAAGCCGCTCGACCGGCTTCGAAATGCGCTATCCTGCCTCGACGACGACGAGGCGTCCCATGTCGGCCGGAAGAACAGAGTTTGGCCTCGACGGCCTTCGGATCTTCGATGGGCTCGACGGCGCCGATCAAGACGCCGTGATGGCGGCCTGCATGCGGCGAGCCGTGCGCCGTGGCGAGGTTCTCGTGCGCGAGGGCGACGAGGCCGATAGCGTCTTCCTCGTTGTCTCGGGGCGGTTCGCGGTGACCATAGCGGCGGCGTCCGAAGCCATCGGGGAAATCGGACCAGGCCAGCCCATCGGGGAAATCACGTTCCTGGTCGGAGGTCGACGGTCGGCGACTATTACGGCGCTTCGCGATGCGATCGTCCTCACGCTCGAACGCACCACGCTCGAACGCATTGCCGCCGAGCGGCCCGGCATCTGGCGCGCATTGGCGACGGTGCTTGCTGAGCGATTGCGGGCGAACGTGCAGCGAAGCACCACGGCCAGCATCGGTCAGGCGCCGCGCACGATCGCGGTGATCGGCGCCGGCGGATCTCCCGTGCCTCCGGGCTTCGTCGAGCGGCTTCACCGCGTCCTCTCGCACGACGGCCCGTCGATCGTCCTGGATCGCACCGCATTCTTGTCGCGCCTGCGGTCCGGAACCACGGCTCTCGAGGGCGATGCAGCCACGGAGCTTTTGAACGATCTCGAAGCGCGCCACCGTTTCCTCGTGCTCCCGATCGGCGACGGCGACGACGCGTTCGCGGAAAAAGCCATCCATCATGCCGATGTCGTGCTCGCCGTCGGCTTCGCAGAGGCCGACCCCGACCCGTCAGCGCACGAGCGTCTCGCCGCCCGGTTTGTCCCCCGCACCAACAGGCATCTCGTCCTCGTCCATCCGTCCCGTCGCACTCCGAGGGGAACGACCGCTTGGCTGCGCGGTCGCGAACTCGCGATGCACCACCACGCCTGCCTGTCGGACAACGCGGACATCGAGCGGATCGTCCGTTTCCTGTGCGGCCGGGCGACCGGCCTCGTTGCATGTGGGGGCGGCGCCCTCTGCTGCGGGCAGGTCGGGGTCTATGCGGCGTTCCGTGACGCCGGGTTCGGATTCGACATGCTGGGCGGGACGTCGGCCGGCAGCGCGATGACCGCAGCCTTCGGTCTCGGTTGGTCGCCCGAGGCGATCGACGAGGCCATCCACGAAATCTTCGTCGCCAATGGCGCCATGCGACGTTACACGCTCCCGCGCTACTCGCTGCTCGATCACACGCACTTCGATCGCCACCTCGCGCGCTACTACGCCGGCAATGCCATCGAAGACATGTGGCGGCCCTATTTCGCCGTCTCGTCCGACTTGTCGACGGGCCGCATTCACGTCCACACCAGCGGCGACGTCTGGGATGCCATCCGCGCGTCGTCCTCGATCCCGGCCCTGCTGCCTCCCGTCTACAGCGCCGAGGGACACATGCTCGTCGATGGCGCGATCCTCAGCAACGTGCCGCTCACGACCATGCAGAAGCTCAAGCATGGGCCGAATGCCGTCGTGGTGTTCGATCTCGAAAGGACTGCGTACGACACCGTAGACTATCGGGCACTGCCCTCGCGCTTCGGACTGCTAAGCCACCTGGCGCGACCGTGGCGCCGTCTGCCGTCCGCCCCCGGAGTGGCGGAGGTGATGACCCGCAGTCTGATGGTGAGCCGCCAGGAGTTCCGCAGCCATCTCGGTCCCGAGGACGTCCTCTTGCAGCCGCCCTTGCCACGCGGAGCAACGTTCCTCGACTGGCACCGCCACACGGAACTGATGTCGGCCGCACGCGAGTGGACGCGCAAAGAAGTCGGCCGCCTCGCATCCGCCGGCCACCCACTCCTCGCCTCGATGCGTTGACGTCAGGCCGACAGCGCAAATCCGCGATAGCCCGCAGCGACGACATCGGCACAGATCTGCCGATACCGTGCCATGCCGCCGGCGTAGGGCATGAAGACGCGCGGTTTGCCCGGCACGTTGGCGCCGAGGTACCAAGAGTGCTTGACGTCGTAGAGCAGGGTGGCCTTGGCGACCGTGTTGACTTGGACGAGCCAGTCGTCGACGGCCTCGGGCGTCGGCTCGATAGTCTTCAGTCCCTTGGCGCGCATGTCTGCGATGCACGCAGTGATCCAGTCGACGTGGTGCTCGATCGGCACCGGCATATTGCAGAGAACGGATGGACTCCCCGGCCCGGTGACCGTGAAGAGATTGGGGAAACCGTCGACCTGCAGACCGAGATAGTTCCGTGGACCCGCTTGCCACGCGGACCGTAGATCGCGTCCGCCTCGGCCGCGGATGTCGATCGCGAGCATCGTACCGGTCATGGCATCGAATCCCGTCGCGAAGACGAGCGTGTCGAGCTTGAAGCTCCGCTTGCCGGTTCGGAGCCCGTCCGGTGTGATCGCCTCGATGGGGTCAGCACGCACGTCGACGAGGGCGACGTTCTCGCGATTGAAAGTCTCGAAGTAGTCCGTGTCGATCGGCGGACGCTTCGCCGCGAACGGGTGGTCGATGTTCGCGAGCAGATCAGCCGTCGCGGGATCCTTGACGATCTCGCGGATCCGCTGCTTCAAAAATTCAGCAGCCGTATCGTTGGCGCGCTTGTCGACGAGCAAATCACGGAAGGTCGCGCGATACTGCAAGCCGCCGTAGGCATATGCCTCCCGATAGATTTTCTCGCGTTCCGCGTCAGAGACATCGAACACCGAGCGGTCGGTGATCGTGAACGCGTGGCCATTGTGTGTCCGGTGCGTGAGCGCGCGAATGTCTTCCCAGTTGCGGCGAACCTCGTCGACGAACTTGCGCGTGAGCGGCTTGTTGCGCGCCGGGATGGAGTAATTGGCCGTACGCTGGAAGACCGTCAGATGCGTCGCCTCGGCAGCGATGACAGGCGCGCACTGGATGCCGGTCGAGCCGGTGCCGATCATGCCGACGCGCTTGCCGGTGAAGTCCACGCCTTCGTGGGGCCAGTGGGCCGTATGGTACCAGTCCCCCTTGAAGCTCTCGAGGCCGGGGATCTTCGGCACGTTGGCCGATGACAGACAGCCGACCGCGGCGATGAGGAATTGCGCGCGATAACGCTCGCCGCTATCGGTTTCGACGGTCCAGCGCTGGGTCGCCTCATCGTAGGAGGCGCCGGTCACACGGGTGTTCAATCGTATGCTGCGGGCCAGATCGAGTTCGTCGGCGACGAACTGCAGATAGCGCCGGATCTCCTCATGGCCGGGATAGCGCTCCGACCACTGCCACTTCTGATAAATCTCCTTCGAGAAGGTGTAACAGTAAATATGACTTTCGGAATCGCAGCGCGCGCCAGGGTACCGGTTCCAGTACCACGTGCCGCCGACGCCGCCGCCCGCTTCCAGCACGGTGACGTCGAGGCCGAGGCGGTCCCGAAGGCTGTGAAGCTGATAAAGCCCCGAAAATCCGGCGCCGATGATCACGGCGTCGCGGTCGATGGCTGGTGCGTCGGTCATCTCGGATCTCTCAGCTTTTCGGGAAGCCGCCGTAGGGCCCCCATCCGGCGCCAGCGAGGTATCCGCCGTCGCAGGGGATCGTCGTTCCTGTTACGGCCGATGCGGCGGGCGACAGAAGAAACAGAATGACAGCGGCAATTTCGGACGGCTCGAGCAGGCGCCCCATGGGCACGGCGGCTCGAATCGTATCGAACATGGCCTTCCGTCGGCTGATGAACGGAGTATCGGTCCACCCGGGGGCGACGGCGTTCACGCGAACGCCCTTCTTCGCCCAATGCGTGGCGAGCGACTCGGTCAAGTTGACGACACCGGCCTTGCCGGCCCCGTAGGCGAGGATCGGTCCGGGCCGGTAGGCGAGAACGGACGCGAGGTTCACGATGGCACCGCGGCGCCGTTCGGCCATCGGCCCGCCGAACACTCGGCACGGCAGCAATGTGCCGCTCACGTGTGAGAGCAGAATGCGATCGAACGCGGCCGGATCGAGATCTTCGATCGCGTCCGCGGTCGGCAGCGCTGCCGCACAATTGACGAGCCCGGTGACGGGCGGAAACTCCGCTTCGATCCGTGTGCGGGCTGCGATAAGGGCGGCTTCCGACGTCACGTCGGCCGCGAGTCCGAGGGCCTTGTCGCCTAAGCGGCGGGCCTGCTCGCTTGCCGCAGCACCGTCCAGGTCGAGAAGGGCGACATGGCCGCCGGCTTTGACCACGGCCTCGGCCGTGGCGAGCCCGATGCCGCTCGCTCCACCCGTCACGACCACGCATTCGATTGCCACGCGACCTCCCCTCGGCCTGCGTTCGATCCGTTGAAAGTGAAGGCGGGTCATGGCCTTGTCAAATCGCCGAGACCCGCTGCAAGGCTGGCATTCGCCGCCGTTTCTCTTCAGTATTTCGGCCGCGCAACCGGTCATGTTGGAGGAGCGGGTCATGGTCGCGTCGGTCGAGGACACGCGCAAAGCCGTCAATCAGGCTCGGCCTGCCGAGAACTGGAACGCCTTTACCGACGATCCGGTGCTCCGCGCCATCGCAGCCCGCCACGCCCCCTGGGTCGAGCCCCGCGCAACGAGCCTCGGTGCGCATGCCGGCAATGCGGAAACGCAGGAGCTCGCCCGCCTCGCCAATCGGCACGGCCCGGAGCTGAAGGTCTTCGATCGCTACGGGCACCGCATCGACTGGGTGGACTTCCACCCGGCGTGGCATGCGCTGATGTCCATCGCAATGGAGCACGAGGTGCATGCGCTCGCCTGGACGACCCGACAGCCAGGCGCGCACGTCGCCCGTGCCGTCCTCTCCTACGTCTGGAACCAGATCGAGAACGGCGTGGCCTGCCCGATGGGCATGACCTACGCGGCATGGCCGGGCCTCGGTCAGCCGGAGTTCGCGGCTTGGCGCGACAAGATCGTGTCGCGCCAGTACGACCCGCGACCGCTGCCGTTGGCGTCAAAGCGCGGCGCCACCATCGGTTATGCGATGACGGAGAAACAAGGTGGCTCGGATCTCCGCCAGACGCGCACGGAGGCGACCTTCGACTGTGACACCCCGGACGGCCACGCCTACCGGCTGAACGGCCACAAGTGGTTCTTCTCCGTGCCGCAGTCGGACGGTCTTTTCACGCTGGCGCGCACCGGTCGCGGCGTCAGCTGCTTTTTTGTGCCGGGCTTCCTACCCGATGGCCGTCGCAACAGCCTTCGCCTGCAACGCCTCAAGGACAAGTGCGGCAACCGTTCGAACGCGTCGAGCGAGGTCGAGTATCACGACACGCTCGCCTGGCTCGTCGGCGAGGAAGGGCACGGCATCCGCGAGATCTTGAGCCACGCCCATTTGACACGTCTCGACTTTGCGGTCGGCTCGGCGGGGCTCATGCGCCTTGCCCTGACGCTGGCACTCAATCATGCAACGAGCCGGCGTGGCTTCGGCACTACGCTCGCCGACCAGCCGATGATGACCAACATCCTCGCCGACCTAGCGATCGAATGCGAAGCCTCGACGCGCCTCGCGTTCCGCATCGCCCATGCGACCGACGCGATGGCGGCAGACGAGACCGAGCGCCGTTTCGCCCGGCTCGCCACGCCACTGGCCAAGTACTGGAATTGCAAGCGCGTCACCGGCTTCGTGGCCGAAGCGCTCGAATGCCATGGTGGCAATGGTTTCATCGAGGAAAACCCGATGGCCCGCCTCTATCGCGAAGCGCCCCTCAACGCGATCTGGGAGGGGACGAGCAACATGATGTGCATGGATGTGTTGCGCACGCTGCGACGCGATCCGGGCTCCGCGGATGTCTTCATCGACAAGGTGGCAGCGGCGCGGGGCACGGACCGGCGCCTCGACCGATGGCTCGATCGTCTCGCAACGGACATTCGCGAGCCTCGCAACGACGATGGACACGGCCGCCGGCTCTGTCGGACGATGGCACTGGCGCTCGAGGCGAGTGAAATGCACGCGAGCGGAAACGCAACGACCTTCGAAATCTTCTGCCGGTCGCGCCTCGATCCCGAGGACGGCTCCCACGTCTATGGCGAACTGCCGGGCACCCCCGATTTGCGGGGTCTCGTCGACGCCGCGTGCGTCATCCGCTGAGTCACCGCCGGTAACGAGCCGAACACATCTTCGGGAGGAGGAGTGGCGCGGAGGCGGACGCTGCGCCAGATAGGCACCAGTCCACAATACCGGAGACCACCCGTGTCCAAACTGTTCGAACCCACCCGCGTCGGCAAACTCGCGCTCAAAAATGCGATCGCCATGGCGCCGCTGACGCGCCAGCGCGCGGACGTCCGCGGCGTGCCGAAGCCTTTCGTAGCAGATTACTACGCTCAGCGGGCCGGCGCGGGGCTCATCATTGCGGAAGGCACGCAGCCGAGTCTTGAAGGCCAGGGCTATCCCCGCACCCCCGGCATCCACACGCCCGAGCAGATCGCCGCCTGGCGGAAGGTGACCGACGCCGTCCATGCGAAAGGGGCCAAGATGGTCCTGCAGATCATGCACGCCGGCCGGATTGCCCACCGCCTGAACCGGCAGGTTGATACCGCGCCGGTCGCGCCATCGGCGGTGAAGCCGGCCGGGCAGATGTGGACCGATCAGAAGCAGATGCAGGATTACGAGACGCCGCGCGCCGTTGAGACGACCGAGATCCCGGCGCTCATCCAGGAGTTCGTGACCGCATCGCGCAATGCGCTCGAAGCTGGTTTCGATGGCGTCGAGATCCACGCCGCCAACGGCTACCTGCATAACCAGTTTCTCGCGAGCAACACGAACCAGCGCACCGATCGCTACGGCGGCTCGGTCGCCAATCGGATCCGCTTCACGGTCGAAACGACCGAAGCGGTGTCCGCCGCGATCGGCGCCGACCGGACCGGCATCCGGATCTCGCCAGGCCACATGTTCAACGACTTGGTGGACGCCGATCCGATTGCGACCCACAAGGCCCTGCTCGACGCGCTCGACACCGCGCGCCTCGCCTACGTCCATGTCATGCTGCCGGACGCGTTTGCCGCGGCGCTCAACAATGCGGGCGACCCGAAAGCCATTCTGCCGACGCTGCGACCGCATGTGAAAGGCGCGCTTCTGGCAGCCGGCGGTCTCAAGAAAGACAGCGCCGAGGAGCTTTTGCAGAGCGGGCTGATCCAGGTCGCGGTCTTCGGCCGGCCCTTCATCGCCAATCCGGATTATGTCGATCGGATCAGGCTCGGTAAGCCGCTCGCGGTGCCGAACGAGGCACTGTTTTACACGCCGGATGCCGAAGGCTACAGCGACTATCCGGCCGCCACCTGACGATCTCGACCGGGCTTCTTTCTCGCGACGACTGGAAACGGCGGCGGAACCAATCCCTCGCCGTTCCGGTTGCCCGTCTGTTGAGGAGGAGACCCCAATCATGGCACACGACCGAGATCGCGATGAACGTTGGACGGACCGCCAACGGAGCGACCAGGACACGCGGGAGCGCGAACATTGGCAGCGCGACCGAGGACAGTCGGGCTACGGCCAGTCCGGCGAGTCGGGACGACCGGGCTCGATCGGACAGCAGTCCTTCGGGCGCGAGGCTGGCTACGAGTCGTCGAGCCAGTGGGACCAGAACATGGGCCAGCCCGGCCGCCAAGGCAGTGGCTGGCAATCCGAAGGTGGCCAGCATTCGGGCGCACGCTCCGGCTATTCGGGTCAAGGTTCGAGCAGTTATGGCCAAGGCAGCAACTTCGGCCAGAGCAGCTATGGCCAGGGCGGCGGCTACGGCGGCCAAGGCGGCTACGGCAGCCAGGGCGGCTATGGTGGCCAAGGCGGGTACGGCCAGGGCCACGGTCAATCTGGCTCCTCAGGACAAGGATCGTCGTCGTGGGGTGGTCAGGGTTGGGGCGAGCGCTCGTATGGCCAAGGCGGTTCCGGCCAGGGTGGCTACGGCCAGGGCGGTTACAGCCAAGGCAGCTATGGACAAGGCAGCTACGGCCAGGGCGGTTACGGCCAGGGCAGCGGCCAACGCTCTGGATACGGCGGAAGCTGGCAAGGATCGGGCGGCGAGCGCGGCATGTGGGACCGCGCGACGGACGAAGTCTCGTCGTGGTTCGGTGACAGCGAAGCCGAGCGTCGGCGAGAAATGGATCAGCATCGCGGTCGTGGGCCCAAGGGCTACATGCGATCCGACGAGCGCATTCGTGAAGACGTCTGCGATCGCCTGACGGACGATCCGCGCGTGGATGCCTCCGAAGTCGACGTGCAGGTTTCGCAGTCGGAGGTGACGCTCACCGGCACCGTGAAGTCACGTGATCAGCGGCGTCGTGCCGAAGACTGTGCCGAACAGGTTCCCGGCGTGAAGCACGTCCAGAACAACCTGCGCGTCTCCGAAAGCGGCACGTCAGGGACGAGTTCCGGTTCGATCTCGGGGTCGGGCACGAGCTCGACGAGCATGTCTGGTTCGTCGTCGTCCTCCGGGTCCGGTTCCCTTTAGCCTCGAAGTCGTCCGGCCCGCCCTTGAGGGCGGGCCGTCCGCTGTGACGATTACTTCTTCGCCTTCGCCAGCCAATCCTTCATCCAGGCCACTTCCTTCTGCTGGTCCTGGATGATCTGCTCGGCGAGCTTCTTCACTTCGGCGTCCTTGCCGAAGGCCAGCACCACCTTCGCCATGTCGATCGCGCCTTCATGATGGGCGATCATGGCAGCCGCGAAATCCCGGTCCGCATCGCCGCTGAAGGTGATGTCCATCGCCTCATGCATCTTCGCGTTGACCGCGTGATAGGCGAGGCTCGCAGGGCTGCGGTCGCCCTTGATCGGCGACATGCCCATGCCCTGGTGGCCGGCACCGCCGCCCATCATCATGCAGCCCATGCCGCCGCGCATCTGCCCGGGCATCGCGCCCTGCATGCCGCCGCCCGGCATGCCGCCCTGGCCCTGCATCATGCCGGGGCCGCCCATGCCGCCGCCGTGCATCATGTGGCCCCCGCCGCCGGGGCTCGTCTGGGTTTGCTGCGCAATGACGCCACCAGCGCCTGCGAGTGTCGCCGCCAAGGCGATCGTCAGCATCAGTTTCTTCATGGTCGATGTCCTTGTTCGTCCGAAAATGCTTCACAGGGCCACCCGTGAAGGGCGACCGGTCAGTCGTTCGAGAGCATTGACGATCAGGTGATCGGCGGGCGATCGAGGGGAGGCGGGTTGACGCCGCTGCGGCGTGTATCGGCCGGCAGAACGGCACCCGCGCGAAACCCGACCAGAACCGGTGCCAGCTCGGTGACGAGCGCGCTCGTCAAGCAGTGAACGGAGCAGCAGAGCGATCGCCAGGGCGTGAAATCGTCCCGGTAGTCGGGCAGGCCGGGGAGGGGAGGAGCCTCGGCAGGCGCGGCGTGCCCATGATCATGATGATCGCCGTAGCCAGCAGCCTCATGGTGGGTCATGCCGTGGCAAGGGAGCGCCCCCATCGCCGCATGTGCGCCAGCCATCCCGGAAAGCCACGTCACGGCCACCAGGACGAACGTCAGCACCTTGCGTGCGGTCGATCGTGAGCGCAGACACCAAGCCATACGACACTCATGACCTCGGATGCGCAGCGAGCAAGTTACAAAAGCGAAATCTTGGCTTGGATCAGCGAAAGAACACGTACTTCACCAGGGCCGCGACGACGAGCAACAGAAGCAAGATCGCGACGATTCCGCCGAGGCCCATGCCCCACATCCCGCTGACGCCGTCCATCATTCGGTCCATCATGGCGCACCCCGCTTTCGCGTTCGCCGCGCCGTGGTCAACGCGGCCTCTTCGGCAAGGTTGCGACGAACAGACCGCTAAGCCCGTCTCAGATTGCGGCGTCCACCGACTTGAAAGTCACCGGGATCGTCAGGTAGCGCACGCCGTTGGCCTCGGCGGCCGGAAATCTGCCGGCGCGAATGTTGACCTGGATTGCCGGCAGTAGCAGGCGTGGAGCCGAGAGTTTGGCATCCCGCGCCGTTCGCATCGCGACGAAATCGTCCTCGCTGACGCCGTCGCGGACATGCACGTTGCCGTCGCGCTGTGCCTTGACGGTGGTCTCCCAAGCATAGCTGTCGCGGCCTGGTGCCTTGTAGTCATGGCACATGAAGAGGCGCGTCTCTGCGGGCAACTCCATCAATCGCCGGATCGACCGGTA
>Ga0073934_10008223_pt1 | contig 14054 bp, 13 predicted proteins | sample LarsenN4metaG_FD_76834 | JGI IMG/M metagenome (GOLD analysis project Ga0073934, IMG submission 76834) | Hot spring sediment bacterial and archeal communities from British Columbia, Canada, to study Microbial Dark Matter (Phase II) - Larsen... ...
GCACAGGAGTTGCGCTATCTACCTGGCACGTTCTGGGTGAACATCACTGGTATAGTTTCGGTGAAAACCTCTGGCCCACTTTGGGTGAAAACTCCTGGTACATCTTCGCCCGTAAAGTGACAAACGGCAATGATAGTTCACTTCTTGTTTCCAACGCTGACGCCCCACCTGGCGAATGCGGCGCAGATTTTGATCTCGTGGCCGAGGTGGCTTGGACGAGTTCCCATGCTGCCAGATGTGGGCATCGCGTCGCGGTGGAACAGCAATCCGCTGTATCTGGCGTTCAGCACAGTGGTCATAGAACTTGCGCTTATCATAGCTCCCATCGCCGCTGACCTGCTCAATGGGGTCAGGCGTGTTGTCCAACAACTGCTGTCCGGCTTCGGCATCGTCCACGCCTGCTTCAGTCAAGACCATCGCTTGCACCGCCTGTGTGGCTTCATCAATGCTCAGATGCAGTTTGCGCCAGGTGCGATGTTTGCTATACCCGTGTTGGCGTACTTTCCATTCACCCTCGCCATAGATTTTCAACCCGCTACTGTCCACAACAATATGTTTGGCTTTCCCGGTGCGGGTCACCGGCAACATAATAATCAACTCCGCACTGCGCTTGCACAACGTCGTGTAATCCGGCACGGGGAGCGTAACACCCAACAGGGCCATGATCGAGCGCCCCAGCCCTTCCGTCTGTCGATAGGGCAGTCGAAAGACCGCTCGCAATGTCAGCAAACAGCTAATGGCTGGATCCGTGTATTGCACTTGTCCACCGGGTTGGCGCGGCGCTTTGGCTTCCGGTTGCCAGCCCGCAATGACATCGTCACGGATCCACAAGGTAATCCCACCGCGTTGCACAAGGCTGTTATTGTAGGCTGCCCAATTCCTGACCCGATAGAGGGCTTTCTTTTTGCCCTGCGGTTTCCGTTTCGTCTTTTTTGCTTGTGTGTTTTGCCGCTTTTTTGCCATGCTTCCAGCTTATCGCTGAAGCATTCATTCAACAAAGCCCTTCAGTGGTAAAGAAAAAGTCAACACGAGTCTGAAATCGGTGAGTAAGACCGGGTTGTCCGACGATACGATGCAACCGTTCAGAGATATAGTTTTACGAACACGCACACCACAGGTGGCAGAGCTGTCAGACGCCGTTTGCTTCGGGCGTTCTGGTACGACAACAGCCAGCGGTGTGTTCGGTGGGCTTGATGGATCAAGCCCAGGCGCTGACCGACACCCGTGAGGGCGGTCAGCGGTGCGGCGCGTGAGCGCGGCGCACCAGCCCCTCCGGCTTGAGGAGCGAGCGTGTTTTAGCTGGCTTGCTAATGTGGTGATGCACCTGAGCCTGGTCTACCGAGCCGAGAGACCAACCAGGTGTACCCTCCACAGATTGGCAGATGATTGCTGGAGGGGCAAGTGCGCGAATGGCTGCTGGTTGTGGCATCATTTCCGGTGTCAGACGAGCTGTCAGCACCCGGAGAACCCTTAGCTCGCCGCCCCTTGAGGACCTCGGTGTTGACCGTCTCCCGGGTGTTGCGCCCTGTGTTTGGTCGTAAAAATGTTGCGCCATGAGCGCCGTACCATGCATACCACGATTCACAGACTGGCTCATCTGCATTTGTTGGGATGGTTGAGGAGATGAGCAATGTATTTCATGGGCATTGACTGGGCGGATGAAAAGCATGATATCTGTGTGCTGGATCCGCAGGGCAAAGTTATCCGTGAGTTCGACATCAGCCACGATCAGCGTGGATTTGACATCTTACGCAAGAGGATCGCACGTTTAGATGACACGATAAAGATCAATATTGAGCGTTCGGACGGTCTGCTGGTGGACTGGCTGATCCGCAACGGGTACGCTGTGCATCTGACACCACCTCTCTCATTGCATCATCGCCGTCCCCGTCGCAGCAAGAACGACAAGGGCGATGCCTATTTACTGGCCCACTTGCTGCGGATTGAAGATTCTGAATGTCGTCCGCTGGCCCAGCGCAGCGACTTAGTGGAGAAACTGCGTCAGCTCCTGCGCGCCCATGACGACATGATGCAGGAACAGCGGCGTCAGGGGAATCGACTGATCTACCTGCTCAAACAATATTATCCTGCCGCGGTGAAACTGTTTTGCCAGCCGTACCGCCTGATTGGGTTGGCCTTTCTGGAAAGGTATCCCACACCGGAGTTGGGTCGCACGGCGACGGTTGAAGATTTGCGCCAGTTCTTACATGAAAACCACTACGGCAGTCGCAAGATCGAGGACAAGGTGCTTGAAATGCACCAACTGCTACAAGCACCTGCGCCAACCGCTGGTATGCAGGATGGCCTGGTGATTCATGTGCAGGTACTGATCCCGCTTTTGCGGCATATCTATCATAGTCGTACCGACTTGAGGAACCGTATCCTACAGGCCTTTCCTACGCACCCGGATAGCGTCTGGTGGCAGACCATTCCAGGTGCCCAGAGTCTGACAGGCGCGCGGCTGCTGGCCTGGATTGGCGATGATCGGTCACGCTTTCCCTCCGCCAATAGTTTGCAGGCTACCGCTGGGACCGTGCCGGTGACCCGCCGCAGCGGAAAGAGCAAGTCGGTGGAGTTCCGAACGGGTTGTTCACACAAACTCCGCAAAGCTGCCGACGATCTGGCCCGTCAAAGCGTCAAGAAATCTGGGTGGGCACGCGCCTACTACGATGCGCAGATTGCGCGCGGGCATAACCCAGCTCGAGCGTATCGCGCTTTAGCCAACCGCTGGTTGAGTGTCGTCTGGAAGTTATGGCAAACCAGGAGTGCGTATGACGAGCACGTCCATCTGGCGAATCGGCTCAAGAGCCAGCCGAAGGCTGAACTGCAACGCGCGGGCTAGCGGCGTTGCGCGTCCTACGGGGAGGCTGTAGGACGCTTGACAAACGCAGCGCGGCAGGTGACGGACAGGAACACTGCCAGGTGCGTTTGGTCGGCGTGGTTTACCGCGCCGACAGGCTGACCAGCACCCTGGGGCTGCGTCAGCGGTGCGCCACGTGAGCGTGGCGTACCAAGCCCCCACGGCGACTGAGTGGCAAGCTTTTAGCTTGCTTCGCATTCCGACCGGGCGCAGGGCAACGAGACACACTCTGGTGTGTTCCGCCATACCCCTGCTCTCCCGGTGACCGGAGGTCGGAATGCGTCGAGGCTGCCGTGAGCGGCAGCCAGATTCGCTGCGAGGCGAACCTCTCTGCGCTGCACAGACGGATACGATGGTCGAGAAGGCACGCAGAGGTAGCTGGGACTGAATATGTGGACATTGAATGGTAGCGATTGCAGAAAGATGAGAAAATGGCTTCAAACCCTTGACAGTTTAAAAATGTCAACCCGCCGAGGCGCAGAAATGACGACCAACTCACGGGAAAGGTGGGTGCGCTTCGGCGTGTGTTTTGCCGTCACTAGACGGCCTGTCGGTCGCTGCGAGGCGACCGACTCCGAGCGTAGGGACGGTGGAGTAACACTCACGCTGCCGTTACCTCGCTTCCTGCAACGAGTGGAGATAGATGCAATCAGCGTCGAACGTATACAGCACCCAGAACGCGGGTGTCTTACCAATGGGGGTGGTCGTGAAAAGGCGAAAATCAGGGGCGACTTCGAGGGGTTCGCCTACTCGCGGATCGCGGCTCAACGTCCACGTGATACTTTGATGCACATCATCCATGTTGCTGTATAGCTCGCGGAAGGCATCGAGATCTTGTGTGAAGCGCTTTTCTTCAACGACATCTCTAAGGGGCATCACCCGCTGCCTTGAGTTCAGCAAGGCGCTTCTCAGCCCATGCAATCGCCTCTGGTGTCGCGGGCTGATGCTTAAGGATATACACTGCCTGCCAGGGAATTTTCTCGCCCGGCTTGGCAACTTTCCAAGGCAATAGGTCATGTTTCCAATCCGGATTCAGTTCTTCAATCCGATCAATGACCTGCTCGGGTGGATACGTTGCCAAAATGTGTTCGAGTTCCTCATTGACCTTTTCCATCGGAAGTACCTCCTAAATAATAATTTTAGCAGGTTTTCTTTTTCGCTGGCCTAGACAGGAAAGTCCCTCAGTCTGGTGGCAAGCGCAGGCGCTGGTCGTAGCAGGGTCGTTTCGAGAGTGTAAAATGGTCAAATGTCTGACAAATGCTGGTAAATCCTGATGGGGTAGCGGTCTGGATCGCCTTAGCGATTAGCCTCATCCTTGGCGTCATCGTGCGCCTTATCCTCCGATCAGTTTCAGCTTGGCCTTGATTTGCTCTCTGCTGGCCTGCGTGTAGCGCACCGTCGTTTGGACAGCCGGTGTCCCGCGCTTGGTGATGTGGCCCAGGTAAAAGGCCACCTCTTCGAGTGACCAACCTGCTTCGCGCGCCCGGTGCGCGAAGTCGTGACGCAGGTCATGAAACGACAGATCGGCTACGTACAGCCACTCGTCGCGCCGCGCCAGCGACTTGACGGTCCGAAACCAGTGGTGGATGCCGGCTTCGGTCAGCCGGTCGCCGCGCTGCGAGGTGAACACGTAGGGGCTGTCGGCTTTGCGCTTGCCGGAGTCGAGATACTGGCGCAGCGGCTGGCGCACGTGGGCGTTGATGTCAATCTGCCGCCGCTTGTTGCCTTTATACCCCACCCACAGCCAGCCAGAGCGTTCGTGGAGCAGCACGTCGGCCAGCTTCAGGTGGGACACGTCGCTCACCCGGCAGCCAGCCCAGTAGCCGAGGGCAAACAGCGCCTCGCCGCGCCCGTCATCGGCCCGTTCGACGAGTGTCTTGAGCACGAAGCGCTGCTCGTCGGTGAGCACACGGGGAGCCATCAGCGGCTGCGCTTCGATCTCCACACCCCGGGTTGGATTGCGCTGTAACAGATCTTTCTCTTCGATGAGCCAGCGGGCAAAGCCGCTGACGGCAGATTTCACGAGTGTGCGATGACTGGGGCTGTAGCCCTGCTTCTCCAGTTCACTCATATACGTGTGAAACGCAGTCCGGGTGAAGGCATCAGGGTGAAACGCGATATGGTTGCCGGGAAGCTGCGTCAGCCAGGCAGCGAACGCATATAACGCCCGGCGGTAGTTGTCTACGGTGCCGGGCGCTTTACCCGCCAAGGTTGCCAGGTAGTCGTCGAGCAGGGGGGTGGGAGGCATGAGGATCTCGGAGACGGGCTCCAGAAATTTTGGTACGAGTTTTTGCGGCCTTAAGTGGCCTTTTGGATGGGCTTTCGCCTTTAATTATACCCAAACTCGTACCAAAATGGTCTTTTTCATACGAGTTTTCATCAACCGCCAGGATCTGTTCATTCCCCCGGCAAAACCCCAAAACAAATGTTCTATCAAATGTTCTAACATTTGTTCACCCCAAGCGCTGGCTTTCATGATACGCTGACAATTGAAACAATTCCTGCTATTCATATTCGTTAATCCCACTCGACCAACCATTACGGAGATGACTGACCGAAACCAAACCCTATATCAACCGAATTGAGAATAGAACGTCAGTTCGCATCTATGCTATCATCAAGGTTTGAATTCTGTTACATCAGGCAAGGAGAAGCCATGCACCGCTCGACCACCGAGATCATCTACGAGTTTGTTTGCGACTACAAGGACCAGAGAGGCGTTGCCCCCAGCTTACGCGAGATTGCCAAATCCTGCTATCTGAGCCGCACCACCGTCCAGCATCACCTCATGCGCCTGGAAGCCTGGGGCTGGATCATCGTGCTGCCGGGGGTTGCGCGCGGCATCGTCATCCTGGAGCGAAATGAGCGACGCGCCCGGCAGCCGCAGCCGGCAGAAGAAATCCCCAAACAGGAGAAGCGAGCGTCCAAGAAGCGCTCGCCATCGTTATAACGCCTGGCAGTCAATGCGGAAGCCTGTCTACCTCCTCTTTCTCCCTCAGTAGCCTCTCGCTGGTTTTCCAGATAACCAACAGCCGGATCAGGAAAGTTCTGACAAATGTCCGGACAGATGTCAGACACAGAACAGAACAACCGTGCTACTCTAAGGAGAAAACAGATTAGGAGCAAGCATGAGTAGAGGACCGACACATTCAGGCAGCAAGCTGTTGCATTTCGCTCGAACCGAAGCGGTCTACACCTTTATCCGTGATTACCTTCAGCGAGAAGGGTATCCGCCCAGCCTGCGCGACATCGCGGATGGCTGCGGTATCGGGCTGACGACGGCCAATTACCACCTGCACCGGCTGATGGAGTTGGGGCTGATCCGGCGCGCATCGGGACAGGCGCGCAGCATTCGGTTGGTCGAAAACGAGATCGTGGCGCGGCTTCTGACCCGGCTGGCGCAGCAGCCAACCTCGAGCATCCTGGCGGCGCTGCCGCTGCTGGCAGCAGCGACCCAGGAAACCGAGTAGGGAGTGTGGTGGTGATCGTGCGTGTAGCCGGGACGCTGCTGGGTGTGCTGCTGGTGCTCAGCGGGCTGGCCCTGATGAGCGGCAGCGGGGAAGACCCGTACCAGGCGTTAGCCGTCTACGTGCCCTACCTGCCAGGCAGTGTGTTGCCCGGTGACGTGGCCTGCCGCGCCTTGAGCGACTATCCCGGCGCTTATGGGCAGCTCTGCACGGTGGAAAACGTACCGTACTGCCAGCGTGGGTATCTGGTCGCGGAAGGCGGCGTCGTCACCTATACGCGCTGGATCGGCTGTGATTTCCCGGCGGCATATCTGATCGCACAGCACGGACACCCCCAACGCATCCGGCACTACCGGCGGGTGGTGATGCTGGTGTGGGAGGGGATGTCGGCGCAGGTGCGGCGCACCGGCTGGTTCACCCCCATGCAGACGGTATCGTCGGTCGGCTGGTGGTAAAGGCGTTTGTTGAAAGTACGCAGGATTCGAAGATGAAAGACCACGACATGATGACTGAGGACGTAACCTCAGCGGAGCAGGACGATATGACAAAACCGCAACGGCTGCACGCGCAAAGCGAAGCGCCGAAATGGACAGCAGGGCACGACCTGAGCCTGGCGCTCATCGTCGTCTCCATCGGCGTTGTCGGGTTGCTGCTTGCACCCACCCTTGCTGTGACTGCCTGGCTTCTGATCCTGGCGCTGCTGACCGCGTTTACTATTCTCGCAGGACATGGTGTGACCGGGTTATGGCATGGGCTGTTGATTGACGGGCGCAACAAGATGAGCCTGTCGCGGCTGCAAACGCTTCTCTGGACACTGCTGGTGCTGTCCGGTTTCCTGGCTGCTGGACTGTTCAACATCGCCACCGGGCAAGCTGACCCCCTTACGATTATCGTTCCACCTGACCTGTGGCTGCTGATGGGCATCAGCCTGACCTCGCTGGTCAGCTCACCCCTGATCGTCAACGCCAAGAAAGCGAAACCGGCCAACGGGGAGGAAACCAGCCGCACGCTGGCCGCGCTGAAGCGGCAGGTGAAATCGAAGGTGCAGGTGGTGGGGCAGGTGGTGGTCAACGAGCAGCCGGAAGACGCCCACTGGTCGGACATGTTCCGCGGCAGCGAGACCGGGAACGCCGCCCACCTCGATCTGGGCAAGATGCAGATGTTCATCTTCACGCTCATCCTGGTGCTGGCCTACGGCGCGGCATTGGCGGCGCTGTTTGCCGACGCGCAGGGGAAGATCGGCGAGCTGCCGGGCTTGGGATCGGGAATGCTGATCCTGCTGGGCTTGAGCCATGCCGGGTATCTCGCCAACAAGGTGCTGCCCAACGGCGAGCGGTTAACCCCATCCAGTTCTTAGCGCATCAAACGAGGCGAAAAATGCTGACAAATGTCCGGACAGATGTCAGACACAGAACAGAACAACCGTGCTAAAGTGGGAGTATCGTTGGATTGAGTCGTGAGGAGAACGACTCATTGAGGGCCTCCACTGTGAGGCCCCGAAACCGGAAAAGACTTCTTTGAAACTAGGGTTATTTCTGCAAGCTCAAATGAGCGACAGACGAAGGAGTTAGGGAGCAAAGATGACACAAACGACCTTTACTGATAACGTGCTGGTGGACGGCAGTCAGGATACCACTCAACTGCGCGTTCAGGGGCACACCACACAAACCCAACCGCTCCAGACCTGGGAGAACAGCGCGGGTACGCCTCAAGCCCGTGTGAGCGGCGATGGCAATGTCCAGATCGGCGACGACCTGCTGGGCTGGTCAACGCCAGATGCTTTGTTAGAGGCACATCGCGCGGAGGCATCCACAAGCAAGCCCAAGCGCGGAATCCACTCGCTGGGGCAGGTCAGCGGCACGCTGAATGCGCTGGTGCAGTGGATCGCGGGGGAGTTGGAACTGCGCGGTTCAAGTGCCATTGACGCGCTGCATACCGCGCTCCGTATTCGCGCTTCAAACATGAACACAGGAACGCCGACGGCCAACGCCGAACTTCGAGGGGCAGACATCGAAGTCATTAATGACGCCAGCGCGGGCTCATCGGCGCTGACGAAAGCGACAGGCTTGTTGGTAGCCGTGACAAACGCTGCCGGGAAGCTCATCACCGAGGCCGTTGGCCTGCGAATAAAGCTGAACAACGCTGGCACGATCACCAACCCCTATGCGATTTATGTGGAAGGGGTAGGGGTAGTCCACCTTGAAGATTACCTGGAAATGAAGCGCTTGGCAGCAGCCCCTGGTACGCCTGCAACTGATTTCGTGCGTATTTATGGCAAATCCGATGGCAAGCTATATGTCAAGAACTGGAGTGGTCAAGAATACGATTTGACCGCCGGCGGCGGAAGCGGTGGCAGTGGCGCAGCCAGCATCTTACCCAACAGTTCCTTTGAGAATTGGGAGAACGGTACCGCTGCGCCGCCAGATGGCTGGGTGCTAACTGGCACCGGAGCTGCCGTTGCCCGCGAAGGCACTATCGTCAAGCACGGCAACTACAGCGCTAAGCTGACGCGTGCGGGCAATGACTGTCATTTGTCGTTCGATGTGTATCCCGTTGGCGGCAAGACCTACATGCGCTCCCGGCAGTACACATTAGGCGCTTGGGTCTACGCGACGGTTGCCAACCGAGTCCGGCTGCGCGTCAACGATGGCACGACCACCACTTACAGCAGCTATCACAGCGGCGGCTCGGCCTGGGAATACCTGACCGTGACCTTCACACCCGCATCTGGGGCAACAGTGGTCAATGTGGGTCTGGCGGTGGATGGTGGGGACACCAGTGGCTACCTCGATGGGGCAGTCGTTGTTGAAGGGGCAGTCGCAGGCGCTTATCAACCTCAACTGAAGCATTTCAACGACTTTCCTCAGCGGGTGACCTTCTGGCCCGACGAAGCAAAGGTCACTACCGGGTCGGCCATTGAAAGTATCACCGACACGGGCAGCCGCTACGACACGCGCACCTATCAAGAGCCGCCTGCCAATGGCGACACCTTTACCCAGTCCTTCTTCTTACGGGCGGGAACCTACACGCTGGCCGTTCTGGGGATTTCAAGCGGTGGCCGAGGGATTGCGGATTGGTATGTGGATAACGTTTTCCAATTCTCCCAGGACTGGTATTCCACCAGCCTGACGAGAAACGTGCTAAAGACCGGCACGATCACGGTTATCGGCGACGGCTATCATGTCCTCAAAGGGGTTGTGAATGGGAAAAACGCCAGCTCCAGTAACTATTACTACGACTTCAACAAGTATTGGATTTATCCAGCAGTGGATTAAGGAGAACACGATGGAGTTTTTAGGCTACGACGCCAACGGGACAGATGGCAGCGATCTGAGCAAGATGACCAGTATTTACCTGTATCGGGGACGCGAGGTGCGCATTCCAGCCAGCACACCACCCAATGAAGTTCTGGAGTCCATCTGGGAAGTACTGGGGCTGAACCCAACGGAAGAACGTCAGCGTCTTGCCGATCTCAACACCTTGCGCGGGGAGAACGGTCAGAGTCTGCTTGACCAGATTGACGCCGATCTTGCGCTGATCGCCAGCGCAACGGCAGCGCAAGTGAAACAGATTGTTGGGCGGCTACTGGAGCGCCAGCGCGCGATCATCCAGGCATCACGCCATCTCGCAGAACGTGAGTAAGGAGCAGAAACGATATGACACAAACCACCTTTACCGACAACGTGCTGATTGACGGCAGCCAGGACATCAAACAACTGCGTGTCCAAGGGCATACGACCCAAACCCAGCCACTTCAGACCTGGGAGGACAGCGCCGGAAGTACGCTGGCACAGGTCACTGGCGATGGGCGGCTGGAGATTGGCGATAACTTGGTGACGCCTGATGCACTACTGGAGGCGCACCGCGACTCCGCCTCATCCTCCAAACCCAAGCGGGGCTTCAACTCGCTGGGCAAGGTCACGAACTTGCTGACTGATGTCATTACTTGGGCGGTCACCGAATTGGAATTGCTGGGCAGCGCTGGCGTGAGCGGGTTGCAAACCGCGCTGCGGGCCAAGCTGACCCACAACAACACGGGGACTTCGACCAGCGCCGAGTTGCGTGCAGGCGATTTTGAAGCGCTCAACAAGACGGGCGCCAGCGGCGCGCGTGTCGGGCAAGCGAAAGGTGTGCGTGGCACGGTCAGTAATGATGCCAGCGCCTACCTGAGCAAAGCTGTTGGGGTCGAGGCCAGCCTAACCAACGCTGCTGGTGGGGATATTACCGAGGCGTCGGGATTTGAGGTCGCCCCACCTTCCAACAGCGGCGTGATTGGCACGCTCTACGGTCTGCGTATCCCCGATCTGATTCAGGGGGCGGTCAACTACGCCATCCATACCGGCTTAGGCATTGTCCGCTTCGGCGACTTTGTCGAACTGAAGCGTCCTACTATTGTGCCCGGCACCCCCGTCACCGACATCGTGCGGGTCTACCCGAAAGCCGATGGCAAATTGTACGCCAAAGATTGGAACGGCGTCGAGTACGACCTGACCGGCGGTGGGGGAGGCGGCAGCGCACCGATTGCTGGGATTTGTGATGGACGGCTGACATTAAGTAGCGGCGTACCTGTTCCCGTCAGTGACGTGCTGGCGACGGCCACGCTGTACTTCACGCCGTTTCAAGGCAATCAGGTGGCTCTGTATAACGGTACGGCGTGGATGCTGTTCCCCTTCACCGAGCGCAGCTTGAGCCTGGCTTCCCTGCTGGCGAACACACTCTACGACATCTTTCTCTACGACAACGCGGGAACACTGACGCTGGAAGCGGTAGCCTGGAATGCGCCGAACAGTGGCACGATTACCAGCATCAGCAATGCGAGCCCGCGTGTGGTCACCGTACCATCCCACACTTTGAGCACCGGGCAACTGGTCACCATCACTGGCAACTCAGTCGCAGGCAACAATGCAACCTGGCGTGTGGGGACAACCACCGGGACGACCTTCCAACTGCTCAACCTGGACGGCACCAACAGTAGCGCTCCCGGCAGCGTCGGGACAGGTGGTACATGGCAGCGCGCCGATCAGAATACATCACGCGCTACCGCGCTGGTCTTGCAGGACGGGGTGTACGTCAAGTCCGGCGCGACCGGACGGCGCTATCTGGGCACGATTCGGATCGGCACTACCGCTGGGCAGAGCGAGGACAGCGAGAAGAAGCGCTACATCTACAACGAATACAACCAAGTGGCTCGTCGCCTCAAAGCGTTCGAATCCATCAGTCAGTGGACGTATACCACCAATGCCTGGCGCGCCGCTCGCAACAATTTTGCCAATCGGATCGAGGTAGTGATCGGCAATCCTGGCCCGCTGGCAGGCTTCGACGTAATGGCCCGTGTCACGGGTTCCGGCGCGGGCAGCACCCAGGGCATCGGCTACGACACGGTTACAGCACATATCACCGATCTGCACCCTAACATTTCCAATGATGGTCATGTGTCAGCGCATCTGCGCCACAACCCTGAGGTGGGCTACCACTACTACCAGTGGATTGAGAACGGGCGTGGCGTCGCCTCGAACACCGTATTTGGCTTTTCGACTAATGGATTCCGTTCGGGCATGGTCGGGGAAATCGCCCTCTAAAGGAGAGAAGAATAATGATTAACGCAACCAAACTGCACCAGGAACTGGTTGAGGCGGGTATCCCGATTGATGGGGTAGTCGCCACCGAACCGCCCCGTATTGACTTCCGGCCCGAGGTGACGGAAGCACAGCAGGCGGTGGCGCTGGCAATTCTGGCGGCGCATGTGCCGGAGGATTATCAGGACAAGCGCGAGGCGGCTTACGTTGCCCAAGGCGTGACTGTTGAGGCCATGATCGCCGCCCTGTGGGAGCGAGTAGTAGAAGATCGTCCAGAGGCATCCGAGTCACTGCAAGCCATCCGCGAAAACATTAAAAAGCAGTTCCCTGAAAACAGTACCTAAGCGGATCGCGCAGGGCAATGGCTGTTGAAGCGGGTCTTACAGCCTAATCGGCTCAAAAGGCCTCCTTAATGAGATCAAGTAGTAGACAACGTCCTGTTCAGATGGAGTGAGAATAGACTATGGCTTTTACGACCTATACGCGAACGCTCAACGCAACCGTTGAGTGGTACGATACCGGCATTGCCATCACCGCCGGACAACAAGTGATTATCAGCGCCAGCGGCTTTGTAAAACCCTGGCCGAGTTGGCCCAATCCCGGTATCGGCCCGGCAGGGGATCCCACCTGGCCGACGGAATGCACGGTGCCCCCTTGCGTCATTATCCCTGGCGCGCGCTTCTGTAAGCTCCTGGGCCGCATTGGTTCCATGGGTACACCTTTCCAGATTGGAGCCTACCGAAATCTGGGGGAGGTAGGCAGCAGTGGTAACTTATACCTGGCAATCAATGACGTGACCGGTGCCTTCGGGGACAACAGTGGCTCGTTCAGTGTAACCATTCGAGTTGGACTCCATGTCGCAGCCGATCACGAGAAAACTGATAATGCTTGCTTTGCCTTCGCTACCAAAAACAGCCAAATGGGGCCGGATCCCATCAGCCTGTACGATGGTGAAAAGCGGGAGGAAGTTACTGACCTGTCAGTGAATACACCGGCGGGCGCGCTGACATTCACGCGAACGTATCGGCAGAGTAAACTCGGCGACGCCAACTACCAGTTCATGGGGTTAGGGTGGACGCATAATCACTTCAGCAAGCTGACCCTCACCGGCACCTCGCCGAATCGCACGGCTGACATATTGCTGCCAGGCGGTGGTCTGTTGAAGTTGACAGAAGACAGCGCCAACCCAGGGCAGTTCAATGCCAATGCAGGGTCTACCGCCAAATTGGCCTACGATTCCGGTGCAAATGAATATGTACTGACAGCGCAGGACAAGAGCACCTATGTCTTTGATGGGGCGACTTTCCAGTTGGAACGCCGTTCCTGGCCCAGCACAGAGACCTGGACGTACACCTACGCCAGTGGCAAGTTGAGTGAAATTGCCGACGGCTACGGGCGAAAGCTGCAATTCGCTTACGTAAGTAATCCCGGTCAGTACAACGACGGGCGGTTGTGGCGTGTAGGGGATCATACGACCACGAATTTGAGCGGCACGCCTTCCGGGCGTTACGTGGAGTTTGGCTATGTCCAAGAGAAGAGCAACGGTGTCATTGTCAGCAATCCCAAAGCGCTGCTTTCCACGGTGCGGGATGCGCGAGGCAACACCTGGAGCTACGACTGGTACGGACAGGACAGCGGAGAGAGTGACGCCAATAAGCTCAATTTCCTGCTGGAAGTGATCTCCCCATCGGTTGATACCACCGGGGATGGGGTTGCCGATGGGAGCATTAAACGCAAGCAGTTGACCTACGTCCTATCCGGGGGAACCATCACCAGCATTACGCAAAAGCGAGGTATCCAGGGTGCCAATCCAGCCTTGCTGGAAACCGAGTATGCTTTCCAGCCGTCGGGTCAGAATATCACGACTGAAGTTACGGCAGGCAAGCAAACAACCCATCATTTCTCTGGTGGTGTTTTCGCGGGAACATCCGACCCCGCTGGCAATCGAAGCTCGGAGTGGCTGGCCCTCAATTACCGCCCGGATGTCGAAAAAGACGCCAACGGGAATGAAACCAGCCTATTGTGGAGCGACGATGCCAAATACCTGCAAAAGGTGACAAACGCCCTGGGGAACGAGACAGCTTTCAGCTACAACACCAGCGGCGCATCCGCAGATACGTTGAAAGACAGTGTGGACGCTCAAGGACGCAA
>Ga0073934_10008224_pt1 | contig 14051 bp, 10 predicted proteins | sample LarsenN4metaG_FD_76834 | JGI IMG/M metagenome (GOLD analysis project Ga0073934, IMG submission 76834) | Hot spring sediment bacterial and archeal communities from British Columbia, Canada, to study Microbial Dark Matter (Phase II) - Larsen... ...
GGGCACAATTGAGTTGATGTCGGATGTTCAACCACCCACGAGTGCCGGGTGCCCCGCAGTGAAAAACCACTCGCGAGCGTTCGAGGACTTTCTCTACGTTTACCCGGTCATCTCGCGACGTTCGCGCGGTCTGTCTATCGGAGTGAATCTCAATCCGGACAAGATCTGTAATTTTGACTGCATCTATTGCGAAGTGGACCGCCTGACCCCGCCACGGACCCGCACGTTGGACGTCGTGCGTCTGCGCGAGGAATTGTTGGAAATGATCCACCTGATCAAACAGGGTGCCCTGGTTGAGCGGTCGAGGTTCCGTGACGCGGCCGACTATGCCTCTGAAATCAAGGACATCGCGTTCAGCGGGGACGGCGAGCCGACCATGATTCGCAATTTCGCCGAGTGCGCTCAGGTGGTGGCAGAGGTGAAACGCGAGGAAGGGTTGGATGCCGCGAAGATTGTGTTGATTACCGACGCCGCTGGCCTTGACAAAGCCGATGTCAAGCGCGGGTTGGAAATCATGGATGCCAACAACGGGGAGGTTTGGGGAAAGCTCGACGCCGGCACCCAGGCGTATTATCGGCTGGTCAACCGCAGCCACATCCGGTTTGAGCGCATCCTGTCCAACCTGTTGCTGACGGCACGACTCCGCCCCATTGTTATTCAGAGCCTTTTTCTCCGGGTGCACGGCCAGCCTATGTCCATGGCGGAACTCGAGGCTTACTGCGGGCGCCTGACCGATCTGGTGGCGCAAGGCGGCAAGATCAAAGAAATCCATGCCTACACGGTGGCCCGGCCAACCCCTGAGGCCTTCGCGACGGCCCTCGAGGCCACAGAGCTGGAACGAATGGCCGCAATCATTCGCACCCGAACGCGCTTGCCGGTGTTTACGTTTGCATGAACGGGCAATCCATCATCGCGGGACTCTTGATGGTGTTGATGGCTGCGGCGGGTTGCACGACGAAGTCCAGCGCGCGCCGGCAGGCGGCGGAGGCCTTCGCCGCCGGACAAAACCAGGCCATGCAAACCCTCGCATCCCAAGGTCCAGAGGTTATTGTGCTTGGCCCTGTGCGCCACAGTCGAGTGCCCTGGGAAGAAGGGCTTACGCTGGCAGAAGCTATTGACGCGGCGGACTACACCGGCATGCGGGATCCAAGGTCCATCGTCCTGAGAAGGGCAGGGGAGGTGGTGGAAATCAGTGTCCGAGATCTCCTGCGCGGCACGGCTAATCCTCCGGTTCTGCCGGGCGACGTGGTGGAAATCCGGCGTTAGCACGACGCCTCTTTGCAATGATGCTCTCCAGGCAGGAATCGCCCGCAGAGGATGCGGTGAGCCATTCAAGGTTCAGTCTGCCTGACGCCACCTCACTGCCCATTAATCCGTGGTCGAACCTAAAGGAACCAGGCAAGGCGTGAATGCCTGTTCCGTCTTGCCTCACCAATTGGAAGCTGGACGCTTGAGAGTGGGTTCGCATAATGGTGCGTATGACGTTCCCGCGGATGCGTATGGGACTGCTGCTGGCAGTTGGCCTGGCAATTCTGCAGCCCGCGTTTGGCCTGGCGGCGGTGTCCGACCGTCCCAATTTCATCCTTGTTCTGACCGACGACATGGGTTGTGGTGACCTGGCCTGCTATGGAGGCACGATGGCCCCTACCCCCAACCTGGACCGTATGGCCAGGGAAGGCACTCGGTTCACCCAGTATTACAGCGCCTCACCGATTTGTTCCCCGTCGCGCACGGCTCTCACCACAGGCATGTTCCCTGCGCGATGGCGCATTTGCAGCTACCTGCAAACCCGTCGGGGCAACCGCCAGTGCGAACAGGCTGATTTTCTCGATCCCTCCGCCCCCTCCCTGGCCCGCACCCTGAAGACCAACGGTTACGCCACGGCGCACTTCGGCAAATGGCACATGGGCGGGGGACGCGATGTGACCAACGCCCCCAAATTTGCCGCCTACGGTTTCGATGAACACGCCGGCACTTACGAAAGTCCCGAACCGCACCCGGACATCACTGCCACCAATTGGATCTGGTCCCCACAGGACAAAGTAAAACGCTGGGACCGCACTGCATTTTTTGTGGACAGGACACTGGACTTCCTTAAACGCCACCCGGACCAGCCCTGCTACATCAATCTTTGGCCCGACGACACGCACACGCCCTTTGTTCCCAGCGACGAGCGCCTTCGTGAACAGTCCCCCGGCCCCCTGGAGCAGCGAAAATTCCGCGCTGTCTTAACCGAATATGACCGTCAAATGGGGCGGCTGCTTGAGGGAATCCAAGCGCTGGGCGTGGCGAAGCGCACGCTTGTCTTATTCACCAGCGACAACGGTGCGCTGCCAACCTTTGGTGGCAAACGATCAGCGGGCTTTCGTGGCAGCAAGCTCAGCCTCTACGAGGGAGGGATCCGAATGCCTCTGCTGGCCTGGTGGCCGGGGCGCGTCCCAGCCAATCGCGCAGACGGTGAGACCATTCTAAGCGCGGTGGACCTCTTTCCGAGCCTGTGCCGGCTGGCGGACGCTCCTCTGCCGGCGGGATTTGCGTTCGATGGAGAAGACATGAGCGGGGCCTTTTTGGGCAGGCCAGGCCAGCGCACCAGACCTCTCTACTGGGAGTATGGCCGCAACACAAACTCCTTCGCTTTCCCCCAAGGGCGGGATCGTAGCCCCAACATTGCCGTCCGCGAAGGGCCATGGAAACTCCTGATCCAGGCGGATGGCACTGGTCCAGAACTCTACCGTCTTGACCGGGACGCCTCGGAGACGGTGAACGTAGCCCCCGCCTATCCGCAAATCACGGCGAGGCTCTCCCAAGCGGCACTGGACTGGCGCCGCTCACTGCCTGGACCTCCGCCGGTTCTGCCCTGAGCCACGGACTGATTTCAGCCCATGAAACCCGCTCTCAATCATCGCTACATTCTCTTTGCTACCGCCGCCACCGCCATTGGTGGTTTTCTTTTTGGCTACGACACGGCGGTCATCAACGGAGCCAACTCGTATCTCAAGGCTCATTTCACCCTCAGTCCAACCCAGGAAGGTATGGCGGGGGCCAGTGCCATCCTGGGCTGCATTCCAGGCGCCATGTTCGCGGGCTTCCTGAGCGACCGGTTTGGCCGCCGCAAGCTGCTCTTCCTGTGCGCGGTCCTCTACGCCGTTTCAGGCCTGCTCTCCGCCATACCACGCACCTTCGAAGAGTTCCTCGCTGCGCGCTTTGTCAGCGGGCTGGGCATCGGAGCCTCCTCGATGATTTGTCCGGTCTATATCGCCGAAATTGCCCCTGAGCAGTGGCGCGGACGCCTCGGTTCACTCTTTCAGTTGGGCATCGTCACGGGCATCTTTCTGACCTTATTCATCAACAAGGTGATCCAGGGCATGGGTGACGACGCCTGGAACACGGCCCTGGGTTGGCGGTGGATGCTCGGCATGGAGGTGGTGCCGGCTCTGTTGTTCATTATTTTGCTTTTCACGGTGCCGGAAAGCCCACGCTGGCTGGTCAATAAAGGCCGGGATGACGAAGCGCGGGTCATCCTCACTACCATCGGAGGGGTTGAGCACGCTCAACGCGAACTGGCTGGAATCAAAGCCGCGATGAGTCAGGAAGAGGGGCGCTTCGCCGAACTGTTCTCCCGCGCCTACTTCCGCCCCCTGATGATTGCCGTCGTACTCATGGCCTGCTCCCAGTTCTGTGGCATTAACGCCATTATCTACTACTCGACCAAAATCTTCGAATCGGCGGGTGCCTTAAAGAACGCCGCTTTCACCTCATCCGTGTGGATTGGATTGGTCAACCTTGTATTCACCTTTGTGGCCATCGCACTCGTGGACAAGGCGGGCCGCAAACCGCTGCTGCTGATCGGGACCGCCGTGCAGACCGTGGCTTTGGGCATGGTGGGTTGGATGTTCCATAGCGGCGGCTCCGGCGCCGCTTTGCTGGCGTGCATCATCGCCTTCATTGCTGCCTTCGCCATGGCCATGGGGCCGATCTCCTGGATTATCTGCTCCGAAATTTTCCCAAACAAAATCCGTGGGCGAGCTATGTCCGTGGCCACCTTTACGATTTGGACCTGTTGCTATCTGGTGGCCCAGACGTTTCCCATGCTCAACGACAACCCGGCCATCGGGCCGGCCAGGACGTTCTGGATCTACGGCCTCGTCAGCCTGATTTCCTTCCTGTTTACGGCGGGTGTGGTTGTGGAAACCAAAGGCCGTTCCCTTGAAGAGATCGAAGCCGGTTGGCGTCGCCGCTGAACTCAGGTCTCCTTAATGGGTTTGACAGTGGTTTGGCGCGTCGGCACCAGTTTCTGGCTGGGTGGCTGGTTCACTTTCTTACCACGAGCCCGCAAGCCGTCCGCCAGGGCGGGTTTGAAATCCGCGGGGGCTGCTTGGAGTGCTGAACTGAGCGCCCTTGTCGCGGCTGCCCCTGGAATGCGTACCAGGGCGCAGCGAGCGTCCTCCCGCAGTGTCGAGTCTTTCAGCAGAGCTGCAATCGGCGGCACCGCCCTATCATCCGCAATCTCCGAAAGCATCCACAGGGCCTCCCGCCGCACTGTCACGCTCTCGCTGGACAGCAGGTCCACCAGTTCGGTCTGGACCGCGCGAGCCTCTTTCTCGGCGCCAGGGCGCCCGGCGTAGCGGACGATCTTCCAAAGAGCTCTCTTGGCGCTGCGAGCGATCTCAAAATCCGGATCACTCATGACAGCCGCCAGGGGCTTGACAGCCGGCGCCCCCATCGGCCCGGCATTCTGCCAGGCCGGCCCGCGCACCGCGTCGTTCGTGCTTTTGATGGCGGTAATCAACTCCTCTACGCTGGCCGCACGGGCTGCTGCACTCACGGTGGTCGCAGCCGCTGCTGCCCCGATCAGCGGATTCATGCCGGTGGTTTCAGTGGTCATAGTCAGTCAATCGTGGGTGGTCAAACGGTGTGGGATTCTGGAGCCTACAAAACGTAAGGATAACGTTGCGGACGACTCATCAGGCGACGTGCCTGCTCGTCGCCTACGATCTCGCGCTTGACGGGATCCCATCTCAGCTTGCGCCCCAAAATCAGTGAAAGATTTCCTAGAATAGTCAAAAAGGCGGTTGCTACCCCGGCCTCGACGTTAGAGACCGGCTTGGTGCCGGCTTTGATAGCTTGGAACCAATCCTCGTGGTGGTCGAAGTTCGGGCTCTTATAGACTTCCTTGGCCCCGGGGCCCGGCTTCCACTCCAGCGCCTTGGGTTCGGTGAAGACCTGGCTATCCCCCACCCAGAGAATCAAGTCGTCCTTCTCTCCATGATACACAGCGCCGTAGCCGTCCCGGATGCCAAGAGCCTTTTTTCGCTCGGGGTCGAAATAGGGAATCATCTTTCCCGGTTGACTCCACACAAGCGTCCAGTCGGGGTTCTTAAACTCATAGGTTACCTCCATCTTCATGGCTGCGTCCCACGCCCCCTTGGTTGGCAAGGTGCCGGTGGCCTCGACCGACACCGGGCCGGTGTGGTCGGCATTCATGATCCAGAGGGCGTTGGCCATGACATGGGCGCCCCGATCACGGATTTGTCCGCCTCCGGACTCCATCATCCATCGAAAACTTCCGGGCACGTAGCGCCGATTGTACGGCCGCCAGGGCAGTGGCCCCAGCCACAGGTCCCAATCCAACTCGGGAGGAGGTTCGGAATCCGGCACGGGTTGGGTGTCGGCTGGACTCTCGTAATGCCAACAGGTGACTCTGGTCACGCGGCCGATGTTGCCATTGGCAATGTAACGATGAGCGTAGTAGCACTCGCGTTGCGAGCGGCCCTGGCTCCCGATTTGCACCACCACCTTGTTCTCATTGACGGCCTTGATCATGGCTTTGCCCTCCTCGATGGTGCAGCAGGCGGGTTTTTCCACATACACATGCTTGCCGCATTGCGCGGCATGCACTGTTCCCACCGCATGCCAGTGGTCGGGGGTGGCCATGACGATCGCATCAATATCCTTGCGCTCCAGCATGTAGCGGTAGTCGCGATAGGCTGCGGCCTGAGGGCCGGCTTTTTGTGCGGCGGCAGCCAGGCGCCTCTCATCCACATCGCACACGGCCGCAATGCCCACCCGGCCTCGCTCGCTAAAGGCTACCATGCGGTCCAAATGGAATCCCCCCATGCCGCCCACACCCATGTGACCCAAAATCAAACGTTCATTGGCTCCGGTCCGCCCCGGTGCCGCCAGAGCACGGGCCGGAACCAGTGCGGGAAAACCAAAGGCGGTTGCTCCCAGGACGGTTGCACCGGCCTGAAGAAAGTGGCGTCGGGTTGTTTTTCCGCCGGGTCCATTCATGGTCTGCTGTGTTGTCATAGCCTTGTTCGCGCGAACAGTTGTTGGATTCATTTTTGCCTGCCTCTATTCACAAGGATCTTGGGCCGCAGTGATCATCCACCCAGACTCCAGCCATCCCGGTAGCGGTAGTGTAGCAGCGCATTGGCTTCGGGAACGTTGGTGACCTTGAGATTCGGTGCGTCCCAATATAGTTTCTCCCCCCCTAGCCGTACGCACACGCTCCCCAGCAGCACCGCCTCTGTCAGCGGTCCGGCAAAATCGAAGCCGGAACGCGTGGGCGCCCCCGTTTTGCAGGCCCGGACCCACTCCTGGTGATGCCCGATGGAGCGCGGCAACCTTTTCTGGGGCCGCCGGTACTCTCGATTCCGTTTTTCAGGAATCAACCGCGGTCTCTCTCCGCCCCAGCCCTCCACCAACATAACTCCCCGGTCACCCACAAAGATGATGCCATCTTCAGGATCCAGATCGCGATCATCCTCCAGGGCCTCGGGCCGGGGTGGCAGGATGCCTCCGTCATACCAATGGACTTGAACTGCCGGTCGCTCGCCACGGGCCGGGAATTGATAGTGAACCACCGACGCCAGGGGCACAGACTCCTTGAACACCGGCGTGGAACTGGCATAAACACTTTCCGGTGCCCCTAGATCCAGCGCCGAAAACACCGGTGCGAGATTGTGAATTCCCATGTCGCCCAGCCCGCCGCTTCCGAAATCCCACCAGCCACGCCACCGGAATGGCGCGTAAGCCGGGTGGTAGGGCCGCCACGGTGCCGGTCCCAGCCACAAGTCCCAGTCTAGGTCTCGCGGTACGGCAGGCGTCTCTTCCGGCCGTTCAATCCCCTGCGGCCACCATAGTGGCAGCTTGCCGCGATGCGTTGGCCGATCCGACCACACGTGGACCTCACGCACCGTGCCAATCGCGCCATCTGCCAGCCATTCAGCGATCAGGCGGTTGCCCTCGAAAGCCATGCCCTGATTGCCCATCTGTGTGGCCACTTTGGCGCGGTGCGCCGCCTCCGCCACCACCCGCGCCTCTCGCACGGTCCGCGTTAACGGCTTCTCACAATACACATGTTTGCCCAGTTGAAGCGCTGCCATGGTCGCCACGGCATGCGTATGATCCGGTGTGGCCACGACCACCGCCTCAATTCCCTTCTCCTTTTCCAGCATCACCCGAAAATCGCGGTGCCGGGACGCTTGTGGAAAAGCCTTGAAGGTCGCCGCTGCTCGCTCCCAGTCCACGTCGCATAACGCAACAATGTTCTCCGTCTTTAGCTCCTGGATGTTGTCTGCCCCTCGCCCGCCTGCTCCGATGACAGCGACGTTCAAACGCTCACTCGGTGGAGCCAGACCCGGTGCTCCAAACACCGTTCGTGGAATCAGAGTCAATGCGGCCACCGTTGAGCCGTACTGGAGGAACTGGCGTCGGGACACCGCCGGGGTTACCTGCGCTGAAGTGGCTTTCATCGGGGCCAGCTTGCCAGACCCCTTGTTCGGTGCCAAGGCGCATTCCACGAAGGCGGGCGCGAAGCCTTTGGCCCCACGGCCCCCCCTCGCTGCGGAAACTCCTTCCTTGTGGGACCCATTACAGGAATGTAATGTTCCTGTAATCCTCGCGAGAGGCTCAAGGTGTCTGTTATCAACGGAAGGTCTGGTGAAACGTGGGTTTCACTGGACCCCTGTGACGAATGAACTGGACGAACCAACTGAGAACAGGAGACGGGATTGCTATGAAAACAATGACTCGGATCGCAACACTCATGGCGCTGGCGGGCCTGGCCGGAGCCATCGCTGGCGGCTTGCACGCGCGCGCCGCTCAAACAACCAAGACCGTAGGCAAGGCAACTATTACCCTCGATGACGCCCCTATTGCACGAGACGTCAAGCAGGGTACCAGCTACGCTTCCGTGGTCAAGAAGACCGCGCCCAGCGTGGTCTATATCTACACGACAAAGACGGTGCGCCAGGGGTTCAATTTCGACATGCACCCCTTCTTTAACGACGAATTATTCCGGCGCTTCTTCGGCGACCGCTTCAGCTCGCCAGGTCGCGCCCCGCGCGAATTCAAACAGCGGGGTCTTGGCTCAGGCGTGATTGTTACCAAGGACGGCTATATCCTGACAAACAACCATGTGGTGGACGGCGCAGACGAAGTCAAGGTCATGCTGGCCAACGACAAGAAAGAGCACATCGCCAGGATCGTCGGTCGGGACCCGAAGACCGACATCGCTGTGCTGAAAATCGAGGGGGATTCCTTCCCGTTCATCACTTTCGCCGACAGCGATCGCCTCGAAGTGGGCGACGTGGTTCTCGCCGTAGGCAACCCTTTTGGTGTGGGGCAAACCGTCACCATGGGTATCGTGAGCGCCACCGGCCGCAACAACATCGGCATCGAGGACTATGAGGACTTCATTCAGACCGATGCGGCCATTAACCCCGGCAACTCGGGTGGAGCGCTCGTGGATGTCGAAGGCCGCCTCGTCGGCATCAACACCGCCATTCTCAGCCCTAGTGGCGGTAACATGGGGGTGGGCTTTGCCGTGCCCTCGAATATGGCCCGCAACATCATGGAGCGCCTTCTTCAGGACGGCAAGGTAGTGCGCGGCTACCTCGGCGTGTCCATTCAGGATCTTACACCCGACCTGGCCAAGGAGTTCAAGGTGCCTGAGACAGGTGGCGCCTTGATCGGAGGAGTCACCGAGGATAGCGCTGCCGCAGAAGCCGGCCTCAAGAGCGGAGACATCATCATTGAAGTGAACGGCAAACCAGTGAAAGACAGCCGCACCTTGCGCCTGACCATTAGCTCGATTGCGCCGGGCACCAAGGTTGACATCAAAGTCTTGCGCGATGGCAAGCCCCGCGACTTCAAAGTCACACTCCGCGAGATGCCGGCCAATCTCGATTCCGCTCGTGTGTCGCCCGAGGCCACCGACGAAGACGCCCTGAAAGGAGTCGTAGTTAGCGACATTGATGCGAAAACGCGTGAGCAGCTCAAGCTGCCCTCAGATATCAAAGGGGCTCTGATCACCAACGTGGACCGCGACTCTGCCGCATACGAGGCCGGCCTTCGGGAGGGTGACATCATCCTCGAAATCAATCGCAAACCGGTCACCAACGCTGACGAGGCCGTTCAAGCCACCAAAGGTCTGAAGAACAAACGGGTGTTGGTGCGCGTTTGGAGTAACGGCGGCAGCCGCTACCTGGTCGTGGACGAAACCAAAAAATAACTTGTGAGTCGTAGGAGCGAATGGCCGGCCTTGGGGCCGGCCATTCCCCTGCCCACGCCCCATGAGAGCCCTGGTCATTGAAGACGACCGCAAAATAGCCTCATTCATTGTCAAGGGGCTTAAACAACATGGCTTTGCGGTGGACCACGCCGCCGACGGCCAGACCGGGCTTGACCTGGCTCTGACAGCACCCTATGACGCCGCCATCGTGGACATCATGCTCCCAGGACGGGATGGATTAAGCGTCGTGCAGGAGATGCGTGCTCGCCGGATCAACCTCCCCGTGCTCTTCCTCAGCGCCAAGGCCACGGTGGACGACCGGATTCGTGGCCTGCAGGCCGGCGGCGACGATTACCTGGTCAAACCATTCGCCTTTAGCGAGTTGTTGGCGCGCCTCCAGGCGCTGATTCGCCGCGCCTCCCAGGTCACTGAACCCACCACCCTGACCGTGGCCGACCTTCAAATCAATCTCCTCACCCGTGTGGTCACCCGCGCCGGGCGCAAAATCGAGCTCCAGAGCAAAGAGTTCGCCTTGCTGGAGTTCCTGGCCCGCAATGTCAACCGGGTGGTTTCAAAGACACTGATCCTGGAGAAAGTCTGGGACTACAACTTTGACCCGCAGACCAACGTCGTGGATGTGGTCATCTGTCGCCTGCGCGATAAGGTGGATCGCGACTTCGACAAGAAACTCATTCAGACGGTTCGAGGAGTCGGCTATGTCCTCAAAGCCGACTGAGCGTGTGGGCCGCGGCTTCAGTCTCCGGCTGAACCTCTACTATGCCGCCTTCTTCATTCTGGGCTGCCTGGCCCTGTTTGTCGTGGCTTATTTTGCCCTCGCGGCGTCCCTCCAACAAAAAGAAAAGGAACTGCTCCGCGAACGTCTGCAGCAGTATCGCACCTGGTACGAGATGGGGGGGCCGGGCGGCCTTCAGGCTAACTTCATCAATTCTCGCGGAGGCGATCGCAACGCCTTCCTGGTCCGCCTGGTCAACCGCTTCAATAACGCCCTCTTTGTCAGCACCCCCGGCGACAATCCAAGCCTCGACTCCGGCCAGATCGAAGTCATACCGATCGAACAAGTCCACCCCTGGCTCCCTCTTAAAGGACGCCGCCAGCCCTATCTCTGGATGATTGCCTCGGCTACCCTGCGGGATGGGTCTCTGCTCCAGGTGGCCAAGAGCGCCGAACCTCTGGAAAAACTGCTTGTGCATTTTCGCACCGTCCTGGGCCTTTCCATGATCGCGGTGGTTATCATCGGTTACACCGGCGGGGCCTTCCTCACCTATCGCGCCCTCCTGCCTCTGCGCCGTCTGATTCAGACGGTGCGCGGGATCGTCGAAACCGGGCGCACCGACGCCCGCGTGCCCGCGCGCCGCCGCCGCGATGAACTGGACGATCTCGTGACCCTCTTCAATCGCATGCTCGAAAAAAACGATGCGCTAATACGTGGCATGCGTGAGGCCCTCGACAACGTTGCCCATGACCTGCGCACCCCCATGGCCCGTTTCCGTGCCGCGGCGGAAGGCGCCCTCCAGGCGGGCGACAACCCGGCCGTCCTGCGTGAGGCGCTGGCCGACGCCATGGAAGAGTCGGAGAAAGTGCTGACCATGCTAAAGACGCTTATGGACATCTCCGAAGCTGAGACGGGCACCATGCGCCTGCAAATCACGAGCTTTTCCGTCGCAGGCCTCGTTCGTGATGTGGTGGATCTCTACCAGTTTATTGCCGAGGACAAGAGCGTGGCCCTCGTTTACGACGTGCCCGAGAACCTCGTCCTCGAAGCCGACCGGTCGCGTATTCAGCAGGCCCTGGCCAACCTGGTGGATAACGCCATTAAATATACTCCTGCTGGCGGACGCGTTACCATTCAAGCCGCCTCGGCATCCCTTCAGGATCACCACCGAACCTCCGCCTGCCTCCTGACAGTGCGGGACACCGGCATCGGAATCGCCGCTCAGGATATTCCGCGCATCTGGGATCGCCTCTATCGGGGAGACAAGAGTCGGCATGAAAAGGGCCTCGGACTGGGGTTAAGCCTCGTCAAAGCTGTCGTCCAAGCCCACCGTGGGCAAGTCTCCGTAGACAGTCGCCCCGACCAGGGCTCCGTCTTTACAATCACCTTGCCTGCCCGGCAGACCGCCCCTCTCCAAACTGACCGGTGACAAGGGACATGAGTTGGAACGGCCTCAACCGCCATCCCCTTCGGCCCGTTTGCCGCCAATCGTGGTCCCACGCTTTCGGGCTTTCGGCTCGAGTGCGATGGCGCCACGCCACATGCCTCGCGCGCAACACCACGGAACAGCCTTGCTCTGGACGCAGTGCTGACGTCGGCAGGAATACCTCGCAAAACGCCCCCGTCGCGTACTACCAGGTTGGCGAGTAGTCCGTCGGTACCAGGAATTCCGATTTCACCCCGTCAGGCACGGTCAGCGACCCCCCGGCTCTCTCTTCCGATGCCTTTCGCGCCGCCAGCCACTCCGGATCAGCTCGAAACGCCTTGAACGAAGCTTCAGCAGCCTCCTTGGTGGCGTGGACCAACAAGTAAATGAGCTTCGCCCCGGCGCCATCTTTCTTTTCAGTGGGTGTCCAGTAGGCGAAGTTGGTGATGCCGTGCCTGGCAAAAAGCTTGAGTGTGTGATCACGAAACCTTGCCAGCAGGTGCCCCAGGTTTCCCTCCGAGGCCGTATAGGTCCGAAGTTCAAATACACGAGGCTTCGCGGCTCTCTGCGGCGTGATCTCAGGAGAGAAATCTGTCGCGGTTAGAAAGATGCTTTCAGCCCTGGCGACCAGCCGGCCTTCCCGTTCCGATTCCCTCCAGGCTGTCTGCCAGTCCGGGTCGGCCATGAATGCTTTCCATGATCTCTCTCGAGCCTCACGGTTCGGGTAGGCCAGCACGTAAACCAGTTTCTGCTCGGGATTCTCCAAGGGTGCCCAATAACCGATGTTCACCATCCCATGCTTCTCGAACAGCTTGCAAGTGTGATCCCGAAACCGGGCGTTAAGCGCCTCGAACTTGCCCGGGGCCGCGTAGTAGATGCGCATCTCATAGCACCGTGTATCCGCTGCGCAGGTCGCGGATGAGGTGTGGAGCAGCACCGTGAGGGCAGCCAGCCCAAGGATGGGAAGATTCTTTTTCATGAACTAAAGCATCCGGTAAACCCCGCAGGCTGGCAACCCGAAACTCAGCGGACGCGCGACGAACCGCCACTTTTCTCCCCGGCTTCTCCCCGTAAAGCCTGTGGCCCGATAACGGTTGCCGTCTGCACGGCGCTCACTCGGCCGGAACCCCGGCGCGAGAAGTGTCTCCCCTCCCGCCGGAGCCGCAATGTCAACCCGGCCTTCAGGTAGATTGCGTGACGGTGCTTGCCTCGGCCGTGGCGGCGATCTCGATCGTCTCCTCACGCCGCCGCGGAGCATTCTCCACCTGCTCGATATCCTGGCCTTGAACCGTCACCAGCGGCTGCTGCCGCTCGTCGGAAGCCGACTCGCCGGTCTTGTGGAACTTGACGCTCACAATCTTGCTCACCCCTTGCTCCTGCATGGTCACCCCGTAGAGCACATCCGCCATGCCGATGGTGCGCTTATTGTGGGTGATGATGACGAACTGGCTGTGCTCCAGGAACCGCTTGAGGATCCGAATGAAGCGGTTGATGTTGCTCTCGTCCAGCGGCGCATCCAGTTCATCCAGCACGCAGAAAGGACTGGGCTTGACCTGGTAGATGGAAAACAAGAGGGCCACCGCCGTCATGGTTTGCTCACCGCCACTCAACAGACTGATGCTTTGCAACTGCTTGCCCGGCGGCCGGGCCACAATGTCAATGCCGCTCTCCAGGACATCCTGCTCATCGACGAGCAGCAGATCAGCTTTTCCTCCCCCAAACACCTCGGTGAACATGGCCCGAAAGTTCTCGCGGATCTGATTGAAGGTTGCCGTGAACATCTCCCGCGTCTGAGTGTTGATCCGGTTGATCACCTCCAGCAGCTGCGTTTTGGCCTGGCTCAGATCGTCGTGCTGTTGGCTCAGGAAGTTGTACCGCTGCTCCGTCTCCTCATACTCCTCGATGGCCACCAGGTTTACTGGCCCCATCTCATCCAGCTTCTTTTGCAGTGTCTCTACCTGGGCGGCCACCGCGTTCCAGTCCGTGCTCAGACCGGCCGACGCCATTTCCTCCGGCGTCAGCGTCTGCACCTTGGGCGGCCCTTCCTCCGCCATCGTGATGGTAATGCACTCGCTGCGCACTTGATCCAAATTGATTTGATACTTTTGCTGCACCCGTTCGCGCAAGTTCTGCGCGGCCATGGTCTTCTGGGCCACCTCGACATCCAACGCGCCGCGCGCTTGTTGCAGGTTCGACAGCCGGCTTCGCTGCTCCCTCAAGATTTCCTCCCGGCTGGTGATTTCCTCCTGTTGCGCGTCACGGTCGCTGATGAGATGCGCGGTCCGTGCGCTCAGTTGCTCGCGTTGATGCCCCAGGCTTTCGATGCGCGCGCGGCACGCGGCTGCCTCCCTTTCCATCTGCTCCTTCCGCTGCAA
>Ga0073934_10008225_pt1 | contig 14050 bp, 13 predicted proteins | sample LarsenN4metaG_FD_76834 | JGI IMG/M metagenome (GOLD analysis project Ga0073934, IMG submission 76834) | Hot spring sediment bacterial and archeal communities from British Columbia, Canada, to study Microbial Dark Matter (Phase II) - Larsen... ...
CCGGATCGACCTCGCGCAGGATCTCGTGATGGGCCTCCGCGCCGAAAGCGACCAGTTCGCCCTTGGGCAGGCGGCGCGCGGCGGCGAGATAGTGCTGGTGCTGCACTGCGACATCGATGTCGGCGCAGGCCGGCTCGTGGATCGCGTCGCACCATTCGGGCCGCATCGCCGGCACATGGCGCTCGAGCCCGGCGCGGTCGAGCCGCTCGATCGTCACCCCCGTGCCGGCGAAGGTGGCGAGGAAATCGTCCATCGCCGCGCGGTCCTCGGCGCGCCCGACATAGAGCGCGCCGCGCGGGGCGAGGAAGCCGTGGTTCTTGAGGTAGGGCCCCGAGGCGAGGGTCAGCGGCACCACGCCGGGGCCGCCGTAGCATTCTTCCCAGAACGCCGCGGAACGTCCGGTGGCGTGATAGCCCGGCGCGTCCTCGGCCTCGAGCAGCACAACGCCGGCATGGGGTGCCAACTCGGCAGCAAGGCTCGCGCCGGCCATTCCGGCCCCGATCACGGCGAAATCGAAGATCATTCGGCAGGGGCTACCCGATCAAGGAACTCGGCAATCGCCGCCATGGCGCGATCACGCACCGGATCGACCTCGCGCAGGATCTCGTGATGGGCCTCCGCGCCGAAAGCGACCAGTTCGCCCTTGGGCAGGCGGCGCGCGGCGCGCACGGCGGCGGGGTGGCTCACCAGCTTGTCGGCGCTGGTCGAAAGGATCAGCACCGGCACCGCAACCTCCTCGAGCGCGCCGGGCGCCTCGAGCCCGCGCGCGGAGGCATAGGCGCGTTCGACCCAGCGCCAGCTCGCCGGGCCCATCACCAGTTCGGGGCGGTGCTCCCGCCACCACAGTTCGTCGGCGTAACGATCGGCATCATGCGTCAGCAGGCTGGCGCGCGCGGCCGGCATCTCGCCCGGCTTCTCGCTCCATTTCCACGCCTGACGGGTGGGATCGCCCACCACGGTCATCAGCCGTGCCACCGCGTGGAGTATCGGCAAGGGCAGCGGCGGGCCGTTAACCCCGATCATCGGCGCGCTGAGCACCGCCGCATCGGGCCGCACACGGTGCTCGGCCAGCGCGCGCATCACCAGGTGCCCGCCCATCGAATGGCCGGCGATGACGTGGGGGGCCGGGGTCTCTGCCACCCAGCTCGCCCAGAAATGCGCCAGGTCATCGATCCAGGTGGCGAAATCCTCGACATGGCCGGTGACCGCATCCTTGCCGAGCCGCCCGGAGCCCGCCTGTCCGCGCCAGTCGGCGGCGGTCACGCGCCAGCCGGCGCGGTGCCATTGCTCGAGCGTCTCGAGATATTTCTCGTAGTGATCGCCGCGCCCGGGCAGGAACAGGATCGAACCGCGGGCCGCCGCACCCGCGCCGGGCCAGTCGATCCGCCGTAGCGCGTGCCCATCGGCCGCGTGCCAGGTGCTCTCATGCGCCGCAGCGGGGATCGCCCGCCGATCGATCGCCGCGTTCTCGCGATTGTCGTGAATCTGGAGCCTCCGAGCTTGGTTACTTTTTGGTAAGCAAACGCCTGTAGCACTGCGCTCAAGAAGGTCCGTTGCGCGCCCTGCGCACGGCAACTTCCGGGGGCACAATGTTGACGACCACCATTCACTACGGGCTGCTGGTTGCCTTGGCAATCGCGCTGGTCTTTGCCGCCTTCACCGATATTCGCCGGCGCCAGATCGACAACTGGCTGAACGCCGCGATCGCGCTGGCTGCGCCGCTGTTCTGGTGGTCGAGCGGCCTCGCGCTGTGGCCCGATGTGGCGCTGCAGCTTGGCGTGGCGGGGGGGGCCTTCGTGCTGCTCGCCGGCCTGTTCGCACTCAAGATGATGGGCGGCGGCGACGTGAAGCTGCTGACCGCACTGGCACTGTGGATCCCCTGGGACGCTTTCATCCAGCTGCTCGTCGTAATGGCGATCGCGGGCGGGGTGCTGACCATCGCCATGGGCATCTGGCACGTTATGCGCCGTCAGCGCGATCGCCTGGCCATTCCTTACGGCGTGGCGATCGCCTTCGGAGGCCTGTGGGTGCTCTATTTCAACCTGTTTCCGGCCGTCGCAACAGCGACGGGAGCGGCGTGAACCCGATTTTAACCAGTCGGGACTTAACCATCGCAACCATACCTGCCCGCTAACCAACCTAGGGCGATTACGAGGGGGCTATTTCAGCCATGGATAGGAAGAAACTGGTTCTGCTGATCGGCGCTCTGATCATCGCGATCGGAACTGCCTTTGCTGCACGGAGCATCTTCGCCGGAGGCGGAGCCCCTACAGCCGAAGCCGCGCAACCCACCGGCCCCCGGGTGCTGGTGGCCAAGCGCGCGCTCACTGCGGGGACGATCATCACCGCCGACGCCCTGGGCTTCCAGCCCTGGCCCGAGGAGCTGGTCAAGGACGCCTACTTTATCGAAGGCGAAGCCAACATGGAACAGCTGCTCGGCACCGTGGTGCGCTTCCCGATCACCGCGGGTGAGCCTGTCACACAGGGTTCGCTGGTGGCGCCGGGTGACCGCGGCTTCCTTGCTGCGGCGCTTGGCCCGGGCATGCGCGCCGTGACGGTGCCGGTGTCGGCGATGACCGGCGTCGCCGGCTTCGTCTTCCCGGGCGACCGGGTCGACCTGGTGCTGACCCAGACCGTCGAGGGCGAAGACGGGCCGTCGCTCAAGGCCGCCGAGACGGTGATTCGCAACCTGCGCGTGCTCGCCACCGACCAGACCACCGAAACCACCACCGACGAGAATGGCAAGACTGTCGTGACCGCGTTCCGCACCGTCACGCTCGAAGTGACGCCGAAGATCGCCGAGAAAGTCGCGGTTGCCCAGACGATCGGTACGCTCAGCCTCGCGCTGCGCTCGCTGGCCGACAACGACGCCGAACTCGAGCGTGCGATTGCCGCGGGCGACGTCTCCATCCCCGATAACGCCACGCCTGAGCAGGAAGAAAAGCTGCTCAAGGCCGCGATGGCCCGCCCGATCGACAAGGGCACGACCTTCGTGACCGGCGGCGACGTCTCGCGCTTCCAGCGCAAGACCGTGCCGGCCCAGAGTAGCGACCGTAAGGCGGAATACACGCCCCCGGCGCCCGGTGTCTCGGCCAAGCTCAACAACGAGCCGGTCTACCAGGGTCCGAGCGTCCGCGTGACCCGCGGCAAGGCGACCGTGGAAACCCCGGTCAGCCCGCAGGCGGCCGTCGGCGGCATCGTCCGCAGCCAGGCCTCCGGGGTGCGCCGCGCTGGCGAGACCGTGCCGGCGGCCAGCGCGACGCTGGTCAACTAAGGGGACAGACCATGGCCATGACCACTCCGTTCCGTCCGCTTTCGATCATGGCGGCAACAGGCCAACCCAGGGGGAGCCGTAGAATGAAACTGAACCTGAAAGCCAAGCTGCTGCTCGCCGCCGTCGCGGTCGCGCCGCTCGCCGCGCTGCCGACGGCCACCGCAACGGCCCAGCAGGTGGTCAAGCCGACCCAGGAGATCGTCCTGTCGATCGGCCGCGGCGAACTGGTGACCGTGCCCGGCACCATGACCGACGTGTTCGTCGCCAACGAATCCGTGGCCGACGTGCAGATCAAGTCGCAGCGCCAGCTCTATGTCTTCGGCCGCGCCGGGGGCGAGACCACCATCTACGCCAGCAACGAGCGCGGCGACGTGATCTTCTCGGCCAATATCCGGGTCGGATCGAACATCGGCAGCGTCGATCAGATGCTGGCGCTGGCGATGCCCGAAGCCAAGATCAGCGTTTCGACCATGGGGACCAACACCGTGCTGATCACCGGCACCGTGGCCGCTCCCGAGGATGCTGCCGAGGCCGAGCGCCTGGTGCAGGCCTTCGTCGGCGAAGGCGCCAATGTGATCAGCCGTCTGCGCACCGCGACGCCGCTGCAGGTGAACCTCAAGGTGACCATCGCCGAAGTCAGCCGCTCGCTGCTGCGCGAGATCGGCGGCAACCTGACCACCATCGACGGCTCGAGCGGTTTCCGCTTCGGCGTCGGCACCGGCCGGCCGCTTGGCGGAACCGAGAACTGGTTCAGCAATGGCCCGCTGGCGACCGGCAATGCGGTGGCGCAATCCGCCTTCGTCCTGCCCGATGGCACGGAAATCCCCGGCCCTGCGGTGGATTCGGCCGGCGGCACCTCGCTTTCGGGCCTGGGTCGTCTGTTCGGGATGGACATGCTCGGCGCGCTCGACCTGTCCGAACGTCTCGGCCTCGTCAACACCCTGACCGAACCGAACCTCACCGCGCTGTCGGGCGAGACCGCGACCTTCCTCGCGGGCGGCGAATTCCCGATCCCGATCGCTCAGGGCCTTGGCCAGGTGACGGTGCAGTTCCGCCAGTTCGGCGTGAGCCTCGCCTACACCCCGACGGTGCTGTCGAACGGCCGCATCTCGATGCGGGTGCGCCCTGAAGTTTCGGAGCTTTCGAGCCAGGGGTCGATCACGCTGAACGGCTTCCAGGTGCCTGCGCTCACCACCCGCCGGACCGAAACCACGGTCGAACTGGGTTCGGGCCAGAGCTTCATGATTGCCGGTCTGATGAGCGCCAACTCGCAGAACCTGCTCGACAAGGCACCGGGCCTCGGCGACGTGCCGATCCTCGGCAACCTGTTCCGCAGCCGCGAATTCCGCCGCGGGGAAACCGAGCTGGTGATCGTCGTGACGCCCTATCTGGTCAAGCCGGTCGATGCCAAGGACATCAAGCTGCCCACCGACGGCTACCGTTCGGCCAACGAGCTCCAGCAGCTGTTCGGTTTCCGGAGCAATGATGGCGTGTCGGGCGAACAGCGCCCCGGCCCCGCCTCGTCGCAGCCCGAAGCGCCGCAGCCGCGCGTGAGCGATGCCGATCCGGCCGCGATCGTCCCGAATGCGCCGGAAAAGCCGCGCCGGGCCGACAAGAAGAACCGCAAGGATGAGCGCGAGGCCAATGCAGTGGCCCCGGGTTTCAGCCTCTAACGTGAGAAAGGTGAGAATGATGCCTGTTGCACGACCGAACACAATGGCCGGACGGCTGGGCCGCGCGCCCGCCCTCGCCCTTGCTCTCACGCTTGGTCTCGGACTCGCCGGCTGCGGCGGGATGCCGACCAATACCAGCCTTTACAGCATCAAGCAGCCGGTGGTCGACCGGACCAACTTCACGTTCGACGTGAACACCAATGCCTCGGGCCTGCCGGTGTCTGAACAGCAGCGCCTCAACGGCTGGTTCGAGACCATGGACCTGCGCTACGGTGATCGTATCGCGATCGAGAACCCGGGCCAGAACCCGGCGGTGACGACCGCGATCCGCGATCTTGCGGCGCGCTATGGCCTGATCATCAGCGACACCGCTCCGGTGACCGAAGGCATGCTCCAGCCGGGGCAGGCGCGGGTGGTGATCACCCGCTCCAGCGCCGCGGTGCCGGGCTGCCCCGACTGGTCGGCCAAGTCCGACATGAACTACAACAACGCCGCGAGCCCCAACTTCGGTTGCGGGGTCAACAGCAATCTTGCCGCGATGGTGGCCGATCCGCAGGATCTGCTCGAAGGCAAGAAAGGCTCGGGCGAAACCGTCATCGCTACGTCGAACAAGGCCATCGCAACTCTGCGCGAAGCCGAACCGAGCGGCGCCGGCGGTCTGATGGATGCAGGCACCGGCGGCGGTGCTGGCGGAGGAGGTAACTGATCCATGAACGCTCCCTGGAAATCGGGCTTGCCCGGAAATCGTGATCCCTTTGCAGCCTATATCTGCGACGACAACGCGCTCGACGTCATCCGTCCGGTGGTGGTCGAACTCGGCTGGCAGCCGGAGAAGTGCAACAAGGGCGGCCTGCGCAACGCGGTGCAATCACTCTCGGTGAGCGCTTCTCCCGCGATCCTGATGGTCGACCTGTCGGAAAGCGGCGATCCGCTCAACGACATCAACGCGCTGGCCGAAGTCTGCGAACCCGGCACGGTCGTGATCGCCGTTGGCCAGGTCAACGACGTGCGCCTCTACCGCGACCTGCTGGCGAGCGGCATCCATGACTACCTGCTCAAGCCGCTCTCGGCCCAGCAGGTGCATGATGCGCTGAACCAGGCGCTGGCGGTGTTCATGGCCCCCAAGGGCGGTGACGCCGAAGGTGCGCGGCGGCACATCTCGACGGCGATCGTCGGCACCCGCGGCGGGGTTGGCGCATCGACGCTGGCGACCTCGCTGGCGTGGCTGTTCAGCGAGCACCACAAGTCCCCGACTGCGCTGCTCGATCTCGACGTGCATTTCGGCACCGGCGCCCTCGCGCTCGATCTCGAACCGGGCCGCGGCCTGACCGACGCGATCGAGAACCCGAGCCGGATCGACCCGCTGTTCATCGAGCGCGCGATGGTGCGCGCCAATGACAACCTGTCGATCCTCTCGGCCGAGGCGCCGATCAGCCAGCCGCTGATGACCGATGGAGCCGCCTTCGTGCAGCTGGAGGACGAGTTCCGCCAGGCGTTCGAGATGACGGTGATCGATCTGCCGCGCAACATGCTGATCAACTTCCCGCAGCTGCTGGCCGACGTGAACATCGTGCTGCTGACCTGCGAGCTGACCCTCGCTTCGGCGCGCGACACCATCCGGATCCTGTCGTGGCTCAAGTCCAATGCCGCGCACGCCCATCCGATGATCGTCGCCAACAAGGTCCAGCCGAGCCTCGCCGAGATCAGCAAGGCCGATTTCGAGGCCTCGATCGAGCGCAAGGTCGATTTCGTGATCCCTTACGACATCAAGGCGGCCTCCAACGCTGCCAAGCTCGGCCAGGTCTTCGTCGACGCCAACCGTTCGAGCAAGGCGACCGCGGCGATCCGCCACATCGCCGAGCGCGTGATGGGTGCGGACATGGATGATCTTGCCGCGAGCAGCGAAGAGAAGAAATCGCTGCTCGGCGGGTTCGACTTCAAGGCGCTGCTCGCCAAGAAGTCCAAGCCCGAACCCGAGGCGGCCGACTGATATCGCCCCGCGCGCGGGGGGCGGGCGAGGTGCCCATCCCCTGCGCGCGGCGGTTAGTGTGAACGCTCGCCGCACCCATTGCGGCACAAGGCAGGACGCAACAGCATGGACTTTCTCCAAACCCTGCTCATCACCCTGGTGATCTTCACCGTGCTGGTTGTCAGCTACCTGCTGGTGACCGGGTCGGGCGCGTCCAAGGCGCAGAAACGCCGGATGCAGGCGCTCCGCTATCGCCATTCGGAAAGCGTCGACGCCAAGGTCGACGCGCAGTTCAAGCGCGCCATCGCCGCGCGCAAGCCCAAGACCTACAAGGTCGCCGGATCGGGTTCGCGCATCGCGGCGCTGGCGGTACGGCTCGACCGGACCGGCAAGGGCTGGACGGTCCAGCAATACATCTATGTCTCGATCGGGCTGGCGCTCGCGGTGGCGGTGCTGGTCTTCATCCAGAGCGGTGCGCTGTGGCTGGCGCTCGGCGTCGGTGCGGCGGTAGGCGCGGGCCTGCCGCACATCGTGGTGGGCTACTTCATCAGCAAGCGCACCAATGCCTTCGTCAGCAAGTTCCCCGATGCGCTCGAACTGCTGGTGCGCGGCCTGCGTTCGGGCCTGCCCGTGACCGAGACACTGGGTGTCGTGTCGCAGGAAGTGCCCGGCCCGGTGGGGATCGAGTTCCGCGGGATCGTCGATCGCATCAAGGTCGGCAAGACCATGGAAGACGCGCTGCAGGATACGGGCGACCGGCTCGGCATCCCCGAATTCAACTTCTTCACCATCACGCTGGCGATCCAGCGCGAGACCGGGGGCAACCTCGCCGAAACACTCTCGAACCTCGCCGACGTGCTTCGCAAGCGCGCCCAGATGAAGCTCAAGATCAAGGCGATGAGCTCGGAGTCGAAGGCCTCGGCCTATATCGTCGGCTCGCTGCCCTTCATCGTGTTTGGCCTGATCTTCTGGGTCAACCCAGACTACATCGGCGGCTTCTTCACCGATGATCGCCTGATCGTCGCCGGCATCGGCGGGCTGGTGTGGATGGGCATCGGCGTCGCCATCATGGCCAAGATGGTCAATTTCGAAATCTGATCCGGGAACAAGAGCGATGATCGACCAACCTACCGGACCCACGCTGCTCGGTTTCGACGTGATCATGGTCGGGACCGTGCTGGCCGGCCTCGCCGCCTTCGCGATGGTGCTCGCCATCTATGCTGCGGTCACCATCCGCGATCCGATGGCCAAGCGCGTCAAGGTGCTCGAGGCCCGCCGCGAACAGCTCAAGGCCGGGATCGTCACTTCCTCGGTCAAGAAGCGCACCAGCCTGGTGCGGCGCACTGACACGACCAACAAGGTCAAGGACAGCCTCGGCCGCCTCAACGTGCTGCAGGACAGCCAGATCAAGGTGATCCAGCAGAAGCTGGCCCATGCCGGCTATCGCAACAAGGAACTGGCCTATTTCATCATCGGCGCACGCGCCTTCCTGCCGTTGGTGCTGGGCGGCATTGCCGGCTTCATGATCTACGGCATCGATTTCTGGCCCGACTGGGGCCCGATGACCCGGTTCGGAGCCTTTGCCGTGACCATCATCGTCGCTTACAAGGGACCGGAAATCTATCTCAGCAACAAGGCCGGCAAGCGCACCAAGGAAATTCAGAAGGGCCTGCCCGACGCGCTTGACCTGCTGGTGATCTGCGCCGAGGCCGGCCTCACCGTCGACGCCGCCTTCAACCGCGTCGCCAAGGAACTGGGCCGCGCCTACCCCGAACTGGGCGACGAATTCGCGCTGACCGCGATCGAGCTCAGCTTCCTCAACGAACGCAAGATGGCCTTCAACAATCTCGCCTACCGCGTCAATCTCGAGGCGGTGAAGGGCGTGGTGACCACCATGATCCAGACCGAACGCTACGGCACCCCGCTGGCGAGCGCGCTGCGCGTGCTGTCGGCCGAGTTCCGCAACGAGCGCATGATGCGCGCCGAGGAAAAGGCCGCGCGTCTGCCCGCGATCATGACGGTGCCGCTGATCCTGTTCATCCTGCCCACGCTGTTCGTCGTCATTCTCGGCCCGGCAGCCTGCTCGATCAGCGACGCGCTGATGGGTCCGGAAGGCGCGCTCTGATCGGGTAAAGGCCCGGCGGGCTGGCCAAGACCAGCCTGCCGGGCGCCTTACCGGGCGCGCGACAAGTCGTCCGCCCGCATCCGGATCGCCGCCAGCATGTCGCGGAGCATCGCCTGCTGATCGGGGGCGAAACCGCTGAGCAGATCGCGCTCGGTCGCCAGCGCCAGCGGCATCACCTCGGCATGGATCGCACGCCCCTCCCCGGTCAATTCGATCAGGTGCGAGCGCCCGTCGACCGGATTGGGCACCCGCGCCACCAGCCCGCGCTCCTCGAGCACCTTGACCGCGCGGTTGACCGCGACCTTGTCCATCAGCGTCGCCGCAGTGAGCGCGCGCTGGGTCATCGCCCCGGCCCCCTCGCCGCGATCGCCGAGCACCGCCATCACCCGCCATTCGGGGATCTTGAGCGCGAAGCGCCGGCGATAGCGCTCGGCGATCAGATCGCTCACCGCGTTGGAGGCGATCGAAAGCTGGTAGGGCAGGAACCCGGCAAGCCGCCCCTCCCCCTCATTCATAGGGCCGCGCGTCCCACCAGGGGTAGAAATCGGGCATGTCGGTGCTGACCTTGCCGGGATACATCGCCCGGCGCTTCTCGAGGAAGCTGGCGATGCCTTCCTTCGCGTCGGCCCCGCGGCTGAGGCGGTAGATCGCGCGGCTGTCGATCTTGTGCGCCTCCATCGGGTGATCCGCGGCGGCCAGCCGCCACATCATCGCCCGCGTCATCGCCACCGAGATCGCCGAGGTGTTGTCGGCAATCTCGCCAGCGAGGCTGCGCGCCGCGTAGAGGAGGTCCTGCGGCGCGTGGATCGAGCGCACCAGACCGCCGGCCTTCGCCTCCTCGGCATCGAAGATGCGGCCCGTGTAGCACCATTCGAGCGCCTGGCTGATGCCGACGATGCGCGGCAGGAACCAGCTCGACGCCGCCTCGGGCACGATCCCGCGCCGGGCGAAGACGAAGCCGTAGCGCGCGGTCGAGCTCGCCAGCCGGATGTCCATGGCGAGCTGCATCGTCGCCCCCACGCCCACGGCCACCCCGTTGCAGGCGGAGATCAGCGGCTTCTTGCTCTCGAACAGGCGCAGGGTCAGCAGCCCCCCGCCGTCGCGCACCTTGGGGTCGGACAGATCGGCCACCTCGGTCGGGTCGGAGAACACCTGCCCGCCTCCTTCGGGCGTCAGATCCGCGCCCGCGCAGAAGGCGCGCTCGCCCGAACCGGTGAAGATCACCGCGCGCACCGCGTCATCGGCGTCGATATCGTCCATCGCCGCGATGATCTCGGCGCCCATGGTGCGGGTATAGGCGTTCATCTTGTCGGGACGATTGAGGGTGACGGTGGCGATGCCATCGCGCTTTTCGACGATGATCTGGGTGTAATCGCTCATGGCTGCTCTCTCTCGATCAGGGCTTCGGTTCCCGTGTTGGAGACACATGAGACACTGTCCAGGAAAGGAAAACAAGCGCCAGGGGCGTGCATATTTTTGGCAGGGAAACGGCGCAAGCAGGGCAACGCACAGAGCATGCCGGGGAGATTATGCAATGGTCGCGATGTAGGAAAGCTACTGTTCGCCTTTCGGCCCCAGTGCGGAAACGTCAATCCTCTCGTTGTCCCAAGCGCAAGACGAAGTTTGGCTGCCGTGGAGCGCGCGGTTGAGCAGGAGCAAGCCGAACCCGGTGTCAGGCACGGGACACGGCTGATTGAGCGGCAGATTCCCCCCAAAATGACGAGACGCCATCACAAAACCAAAACCGCCCCCGCGCAGGCTCGCGCAGGGGCGGTGATTGTCCGATGGCGCCGCCGGTTTACCGCGGCGCCATCCGGATCGCGCCGTCGAGGCGCACGTCCTCGCCGTTGAAATAGCCGGTCTCGATCATGCACAGGGCGAGCTTGGCATATTCGGTGGGGATGCCGAGACGCTTGGGGAACGGCACCGATGCCGCCAGCGCGTCGCGCACGTTTTGCGGCGCGGCGGCGAGCAGCGGGGTGTCGAAGATGCCGGGCAGGATGGTGTTCACCCGGATGCCCTCGTTCATCAGGTCGCGCGCGATGGGCAGCGTCATGCCGATCACGCCCGCCTTCGAGGCCGAATAGGCCGCCTGGCCGATCTGGCCGTCCTCGCCCGCCACCGAAGCGGTGTTGACGATCGCGCCGCGCTCGCCGAACTCGTCGATCGGATCGAGGGTCAGCATCCCGGCCGCCGACTTGGCGATGCAGCGGAAGGTGCCGACGAGGTTCACCTGGATCACGAAGTCGAAGGCCGAGATGGGGAAGTGCTTGATCGAGCCGTCTTCCTTGCTGCGGCTGGCGGTCTTGATCGCGTTGCCGATCCCGGCGCAGTTGACCAGAATGCGCTCCTGCCCGTGGGCTGCGCGGGCCTTGGCGAAACCGGCGTCGACGTCCTCGTCGCTGGTGACGTTGACCTTGCAGAACACCCCGCCGATTTCCGCGGCCATGGCGTTGCCCTTCTCCTCGTTCATGTCGAAGATCGCGACCTTCGCGCCCTTGGCCGCGAGCGCGCGGGCGGTGGCGGCGCCGAGGCCCGAGGCACCGCCGGTGACGACGGCGGGGGTATTGGCTGAAACTTCCATTTTCGTCTTTCCTCTCAATCAAAGTTCGTCATCCCGGCAAAGGCCGGGATCTCGATCGGATGGTTCGGGCGCGTGCGGCCCTGGGCCCCGGCCTGCGCCGGGGTGACGGATAAGTTCAAAGCGCCTCGATGATGGTGACGTTGGCGACACCGCCGCCCTCGCACATCGTCTGGAGGCCGTATTTCTTGCCGTGCCGACGCAGGGCATGGACCAGCGTCGCCATCAGCTTGGTGCCGCTCGCGCCGAGCGGGTGGCCGAGCGCGATCGCGCCGCCGTGGACGTTGAGCTTTTCCGGGTCCGCCCCGGTATGCTTGAGCCAGGCCAGCGGCACGGAGGCGAATGCCTCGTTGACCTCGTAAAGGTCGATGTCGTCGATGGTCATCCCGGCGCGCTGCAACGCCTTGTCGGTGGCGAACAGCGGCTCTTCCAGCATGATCACCGGATCGCCCGCGGTGACGGTAAGGTTGTGGATGCGGGCGAGCGGCGTGAGGCCGTGGGCCTTCAATGCGGCCTCGGACACCACCAGCACCGCCGAGGAACCGTCGCAGATCTGGCTCGAGGAAGCCGCCGTGATCGCGCCATCGGGCGAAAGCAGCTTGACCCCGGCGATGCCTTCGAGGCTGGCGTCGAAGCGGATGCCTTCATCGACGGTATGCATCGCCGCGCCCTCGGGCGTCTCGATCTCGACCGGCACGATCTCGCGCTCGAAGGCACCCGCCTGCGTGGCGGCGATCGCCTTTTCATGGCTGGAAAGCGCGAAACGATCGAGATCGTCCTTGGTGAAGCCGTGCTTCTTGACGATCATCTCGGCGCCCATGAACTGGCTGAAGTTGATGCCGGGGAACTTGGCCTCGATCCCCGCGGCCTTCTGGTAGAGGCCTTCCTTCATGTGCAGCGTGACATTGGAACCCATCGGCACGCGGGTCATGCTCTCGACTCCGCTCGCGATCACCACGTCCTGCGTCCCGCTCATCACCGCTTGCGCCGCGAACTGGATCGCCTGCTGCGAGGAGCCGCACTGGCGGTCGATGGTGACCGCGGGGGTCGATTGCGGGAGCAGCTTCGATGCCAGCACGCCCATCCGCCCGACCTGCATCGCCTGTTCGCCCGCCTGGCTGACGCAGCCGGTCACGACGTCGTCGATCGCCTTGGGATCGATCCCCGAACGCGCGACCACGGCGTCGAGGGACTTGGCGAGAAGATCCACCGGATGCACCCCGGCCAGACGGCCCCCGCGGCGGCCTCCGGCGGTGCGGACCGCTTCGACGATATAGGCTGTGCTCATGTCTCTCTCCCTGCAATCCCGTGTCGGACAAGGGGCGTCGGGCGCGCAATCAGTTTCATTGCGCCACTTGCCTTCGGCACTCCGCCTATTGAAGCCCGATGAGCAAATCAAGCGGGCAAAATGATGGTGCGCCGGACGCGCGGGCGCTTGCCTTGCCGCAGGCGCGGTGGCAGGCACCGGCCGGGAGTGGCGATGAAGACCCTGTTCGAACTCAATCCGGCGCTCGATCGCGCCAGCCTCGCAGCCCGCTTTGCCGCGACCGGCCGGGTGCAGATCCGCGACGTGCTGACCGAGGAAAGCGCGCGCGAGATGCTGACGGTGCTGGCGCGCGGTACGCCCTGGGGCATGGCGGTGGGCGCCGGCGAGGACAAGCCGCGCAGCTTTCGTGCCGGCGAGATGCGCACCCCGCAGGGCCAGCAGGCGCTCGCCCAGGCCGCCCGCGCCGCGGAAGAACACACCGCGCGCGGCGAATACGGCTTCCGTTTCGCCCATTACCCCATCCTCACTGCGGTGCAGGAAGGCTGGGACCCGGGCGGGCCGCACGAGATCATGCTCGAACACATCAATGCGCCCGCTTTCATGAGCCTTGCGCGGGACGTGACCGGGCTCGAACTCGTCAAGGCCGACGGGCAGGCCACGCTGTTCGCCCCGAGCCACTATCTCGGCCGCCATATCGACAGTCACGTCGCCGAGGGCTGGGAAGTCGCCTACGTGCTCAATCTCTCGCGCGAGGACTGGCATCCCGACTGGGGCGGCTACCTGCTGTTCCTCGACGAGGAGGGCGACGTGGTCGAAGGGTTCCGGCCGCGGTTCAACGCGCTCAACCTGTTCCGCGTCCCGACTTCGCACCTGGTCAGCTATGTCCCCCCCTTCGCGCCGGTCGGGCGGATGGCGGTGACCGGCTGGCTGCGCAGCAAGTGAGCGCTCCCACCCCTTCCAATGCAGCGGGCGCGCTGCTGCGGGTGCGCATGGCGCTGCATTCGGGCGACGCCAAGGGCGCGCGGGTGCTGGCCGAACAGGCGCGGCGGGCCTTCCCCGAGGATGCCCCGCTGGCCGATGCGGCGGGCGATCTGGCGATGAAGACCGGCGATCCGGCGGCGGCCGAGGCGCATTTCGCCGCCGCCTGCGCCGCCGCGCCGC
>Ga0073934_10008226_pt1 | contig 14047 bp, 12 predicted proteins | sample LarsenN4metaG_FD_76834 | JGI IMG/M metagenome (GOLD analysis project Ga0073934, IMG submission 76834) | Hot spring sediment bacterial and archeal communities from British Columbia, Canada, to study Microbial Dark Matter (Phase II) - Larsen... ...
CGCCAGTCGCGCCGCCGGCGGGGCCCGAGGCGGACGTGCCACTCCCCGAGATCTGGCGGACCGCGCTCGCGGCCCTCCTCCCGCTCGAGGCGACGCCCCTCCTCGGCCCGGCGATCGACGCCGTCTGGCCGGAGCACGCCGTCGCGTGGGGTCCCGTGCTCCGTGACCTCGTGGAGACCCGTGGCGCCCGCATCCGTCTCGGCGGCACGCTGGCCCAAGCCTACCGCAAGCGCTGGGCGACCGAGGCGCCCCCGGAACGGCGGGCCCTCGCGCGCGCGCTCGTCCGGGAAGTCCTCGGGCTCCTCGGCCCGCCGGTCCGGGCGGCCGCCGCCGCCTGGCTCGCCGGCGAGCCGACGTCGCGCCGGGCGGCGCTCCTCGAAGACGCGGCGGCCCGCGATCGCCGCCGGCTCGCGGCCGAGGCGATTGCGCCCTTGGCTCGGCTCCTCGACGCGCTGGCGGCAGGCGCAGCCCTGCCCGATTGACTCCCCGTTCGGGGAGGTGATAAGAAGGGGCGCCGTGTCCTTCCTCGTCCCGTGTCCGGTGTGCGGCCCCCGCGACGTCTACGAGTTCCGCTGGGGCGGGGCGACGTCCCGACGGCCGACCCCGGGCGCGCCCCGAGAGGTCTGGGCAAGCTACCTCTATTTCCGGGACAACGAGGCGGGCCTCCAGGAGGAGTGGTGGCACCACCGGCTCGGCTGTCGCCGGTGGTTCCTCGCCCTCCGGGACACGCGCACCAACGAGCTGGTCCGGACGTTCTGGCCGCCGGCGCCCCCGGACCGGGCGGCGGCACCCGAGGAGGCGGGCCCGTGATCGCCGAGCGCCTCCCTGCGCACCCCGCCGAGCGGATCGACCGATCGCGCCCGCTCGCGTTCTCGTTCGCCGGTCGGCCCGTCCCGGCGTTCGAAGGCGACACCATCGGCTCGGCGCTCTGCGCGGCTGGCGTTCACATCCTGAGCCGCAGCTTCAAGTACCACCGGCCTCGCGGCCTCCTCTGTTGTGCCGGCCGCTGTCCGAACTGCCTCGTCAACGTGGACGGAATCCCGAACGTGCGCGCATGCGTCGAGCCTGTCCGGGACGGGATGCGGGTCCGCCCGCAGCACGCCTGGCCCTCGCTCCGATGGGACGTGCTCGCGGCCTTCGACCGGCTGCACTGGCTCCTGCCCGTCGGCTTCTACTACAAGACCTTCATCCATCCCCGCCGGCTCTGGCCCGCCTACGAAGCGGTGCTGCGACGTCTGGCGGGCCTCGGCGAGATCGTGTACCCGGACGAGCCGCCGGGGGAGTACGACCGCGAGCATGCGTTCGTCGACGTCGCGGTCGTGGGCGGCGGCGCCGCGGGGATCGCCGCCGCGCTCGAGGCGGCGCGCGCCGGCGCCTCGGTGGCGCTGGTCGACGACCAGCCACGCCTGGGCGGACGGCTCGTCGTCAGGGTGCGACCCATCCGGTCGGGCGAGCTTCAGGGGCAGCCCGGGTGGGAAGTGGCCCGGCTCCTGGCCGCGGAGGTCGGCGCGGAGCCGCGGATCCGGGTGCTGGCGGGCGCGACCGCCTTCGGCCTCTACGAAGGCGGGCTGCTCGGCGTCCTGCAGGGCCGGCGGCTGATCAGGCTCCGAGCGCGACAGATCGTCGTCGCGACCGGCACGTTCGAGTATCCCCAGCTCTTCGAGGGCAACGACCGGCCTGGGGTGATGCTCGCCTCCGGCCTCCAGCGCCTGATGGCGTTCTACGGCGTGCGGCCGGGCCGTCGCGCGGTCGTGGTGGCCCGCGACAACCGGGGGTTCGAAGCCGCGCTCCACCTCGTCCGGGCCCGCGTGACCGTCGCCGCCGTGCTGGACGCGCGCCCCGTCACGCCCGAGTCCGATACCCTGCGGGACCTCCGCGGGGCCGGCGTGTTCGTGTTCGGGGGGGACACCATCGTCGCCACTCGCGGCCGGCGACACGTCGAGGGGGCGGTGATCGGGAGCGTGACCGGCGACGGCCCGACCCGGGACATCCCCTGCGACCTCGTGGTCCTCGCGCCCGGGCTCGAGCCCGCGGCCAGCCTCCTCGGTCAGGCCGGCGCGCGGCTGCGTCTCGACCCCGGTGCGGGCCGCCTGGTCCCCACGAACCTGCCGCCGGGCGTGCTCGCCGCGGGCGAGGTGACCGGCGTCGGGGGCCTGGCGGCGGTGATGGCGTCCGGTCGGCTGGCGGGTGCCGAGGCGGCGTTGGCGCTCCAGGGCCCCGGGGGACCCCTAGGGGCCCGCGTGGCCGAGCTCCGCGAGGCGCTGGCGCTGGCCACCCTGCGGCGCGCGGGAGGTGAGACGGAGCCCGTCCCCGTGCGCCCGTCGCGTCGCGGCGTAACGCAGCTCGTGTGCCTCTGCGAAGACGTCACCGCCAAGGACGTGCGCCAGGCCGTCGCCGAGGGATTCGACCACATCGAGCTGCTCAAGCGCTACACCACCGTGACCATGGGCCCCTGTCAGGGGAAGATGTGCCACCGGCTCGCCGTCGACCTGTGCGCCATGCTCACCGGGCGCACGGTGGAGGAGACCGGCGCGACCACGGCTCGCCCGCCAGCCCAGCCGGTTCCGCTCGGCGCGCTGGCGACCCGCCTCGAGGAGCCGGTCAAGCTCACGCCGATGCACGCGCGGCACGTGGCGGCGGGCGCCCGGCTCATGGACATGGGAGTCTGGAAGCGGCCGCTCGTCTACAGCTCGGTGGACGACGAGTGCCGCGCCGTGCACGAGGCCGTCGGGTTGATCGACGTGTCGACGCTGGGCAAGCTCGTCGTCCAGGGGCGTGACGCCGCCCGGTTCCTCGACTGGCTCCACCCGAACCGGCTCGTGGACCTCTCGCCGGGACGCGTGCGTTATCGCGTCCTCTGCGACGACGCGGGTATCATCCTCGATGACGGCACCGTGGCTCGGCTCGACGAGACGCGCTTCCTCGTCACGACCACGACCGGCGGCGTGGACGCCATCGAGCAGTGGATGGACTGGTGGCTCGCCGGGACGGGGCGCTGCGCCCACGTCACCAACGTCACCGGCGCCCTCGGGGCGATCAACGTCGCCGGGCCCCGGGCGCGAGAGCTCCTCGCCCCCCTCACGGACCTCGACCTGTCGCCGTCGGCGTTCCCGTATCTCGCCGTGCGGCAGGGCCGCGTGGCCGGCGTGCCGGCCGTCGTGCTGCGGATCGGGTTCGTGGGCGAGCTGGGGTACGAGATCCACGTCCCCGCCGACTACGGCGCGTACCTCTGGGACACGCTGCTGGCCGCCGGCGCGCCGTTCGGCGCCAAGCCGTTCGGGGTCGAGGCCCAGCGGGTGCTCCGCCTCGAGAAGCAGCACGCCATCGTCGCCCACGATACCGACGCGCTCACGACGCCGCTCGAGGCCGGGCTCGCCTGGATCGTCAAGCCCGACAAGCCGGATTTCGTCGGGCGGGACGCGCTCCGGGCCACCGGCGCCGGCGCGCTGCGACAGAGCCTCGTCGGGTTCACGATCGACGGGGCCCTGAACGTGCCCCCGGAGGGGGCCGCCGTCGTAGCGGCCGGCCGGCCCGTCGGGCGCGTGACCAGCGCGAAGTGGAGCGCGCACCTGGGGCGGGGAATCGGCCTCGCGTGGCTGCCGGCGGAGCTCGCCCAGGACGGCGCGACGTTCGAGGTGCGGGTGAACGGCGGGACGCGGACGGCCCGCGTCGCGACGAAGCCGTTCTACGATCCCGAAGGCGCCCGGCTCCGCATGTGAGATCAACGCGAGGGGGGCTATGCCCCCCTCCCGACCCTCCCCCTGGGAGGAGGCGCGGGCAAAGCCCGCGCCAGGAGTGGACCAGCCGATGTGTCGCGGTTCGTCAGCGGCTGGCGGCCAGGACGGGCGCGCCTGACGTGAAGCAGCGCGCGTTCCGGCCGGTGCGGGTGAGCGCGATGCACGACGCCCACGCCGGGCTCGGCGCGAGGTTCCGGGACGACGCCGGCTGGCGCGTCCCCGACGTCTACACGACGCCGGCGCAGGAGGCGCAGCAAGCGCTCGGGGCGGCGGGGCTCGGCGACGTGAGCGCGGGCGGCAAGCTCCAGCTTCGCGGCGAGGCCGTGGCGGCCGTCGTCGCCGGGCTGGCCGGCGCGCCGCCCCCCCCGCCGGGCGCCGGCCTTCGCGTGCGTCTGGACGGAGCGGACGCGCTTGTCTGCCGACTCGCGCCCGACGAGGTGCTCGTGCTCACCCGGCCCGGCGACGCCGACCACGTCATGGCCGCCCTGGCGGCGGCGTGCGGCCCGGGGGGCTGCGCCCACGCGACCGACCTCACCGCGGCCTACGCCGCCGTCGACCTCGTGGGCCCGCGCGCCACGCGGCTCCTCGCCAAGCTCGTGCCGGTCGACCTCGATGCCGTCCCTCCGCTCGGCGTCGTCCAGGCGCCGCTGGCCCGGGTGGCCTCGATCCTCGTCCGGCTCGACCGCCTCGCGACCCCGGGCTTCCGGGCCCTGGTCGCGCGCGAGTACGGCGCCTTCGTGTGGAACGCGCTCCGCCACGCGGGGGACGAGCTGGGGCTCGTCGCGATCGGGGCGGCCGCCCGGGCTCGCCTCGAGGAGGGCGCCTAGGGTGCTCCGCCTCTTCCGGACGACGCGGATGTGGCACCCGCGGGACCTCCGCGACCGTTACGACGTGGTCATCGTCGGGGGCGGGGTCCACGGCCTCGCGTGCGCCTACTACCTCGCCGAGCGCGGCGTGCGGGACGTGGCCGTGCTGGAGAAACAGTACCTCGGCGCCGGCGCGAGCGGTCGAAACACCGCGATCATCCGCTCGAACTATCGGACCCCCGAGGGCGTCGCCTTCTACGACGAATCGGTCCGGCTCTACGAGGAGCTGTCGGCCCGGCTCGGCTACAACGTCCTCTTCTCCCAGCAAGGGCACCTGACGCTCGCCCACACCGACAGCGCCATCATGGGCCTCCGGGTCCGGGCCGAGGTCAACCAGCTCTGCGGCGTGCGGAGCCGTCTCGTCTGGCCGGACGAGATCCGCAAGCTCGTGCCGGCGCTCGACGTCTCCGACCGGCCGCGCTACCCGGTTCTGGCCGCCCTCTACCATCCGCCGGGCGGCATCGTCCGCCACGACGCCGTAGTCTGGGGCTACGCGCGCGAGGCCGATCGCCTGGGCGCGCACCTCCACCCCCACACCGAGGTCACCGGGATCGACGTGGCGGGGGGACAGGTGACCGGCGTGCGGACGACCCGCGGCAACGTCAGGACCGGGGTGGTCCTCAACGCGACCGCGGGGTTCTGCTCGACCATCGCCAAGATGGTCGACCTCCGCCTCCCGATCACCACCCACCCCCTCCAGGCGTTCGTGACCGAGCCGCTGAAGGCGTTCCTCGACAAGGTCATCGTCTCGGCGAACCTGCACGTCTACGTGAGCCAGACGGACCGGGGCGAGTGCGTCATCGGCTCCGAGATCGACCCGTACCTCTCGTACAGCCACCGCTCGACCCTGCCCTTCCTCGAGGCGACGGCACACCACACGCTGGAGCTCTTCCCCTGCCTCAAGGACGTCCGCGTGCTCCGGCAGTGGGCAGGCATCTGCGACATGACCCCCGACTACTCGCCGATCATGGGCGAGGTGCCGGGCCTCCGGGGCTTCTATCTCGACGTGGGCTGGGGCACCTACGGGTTCAAGGCTGGACCGGTCTCCGGGCGCCGGATGGCCGAGCTGATCGCCACCGGCCAAACGCCCGATCTCATCAAGCCGTTCTCCATCACCCGCTTCTGGGAGGACCGGCTGATCGGCGAGAAGGCCGCGGCCGCCGTCTCCCACTGAAGGGGACCCGGAAGGGGCCGCGGCGGCTGGGAGGCCGTCGACAAGCCCCCCGGGCGGCGCCATCCGCGTGACGCATGCCGGCTGACGCCGCGGCCGTTCCTGTGTATGCTACAAGCCGTGTACACACACGTACATGGAGGAGGGACGCCATGGCCACCAAGACCATCACCATCGACGTCGACGCGTACGAACGACTGAAGAGCGTCCAGAAGCCAGCAGAGTCGTTCAGCCGGACCATCAAGCGCGTCATCCGGAAGCCGACCGACCTGAGGAGGTGGTTCGCCGCGATGGACCGCACGGCGATGAGCCGCGAAGCCGTCGACGCGGTCGCCGAGCAGGTGGCTGGCCGGTCCCGCCCGTCGCGCCGAACACGGTGATGGCCTGTCTGGACACCTCCCTTCTCATCGACGCTGCCGGCGGGGCCGGCAGGAGACTCAAGGCCCGGGCCCGTTCCAAGGTAGCTGCCCTCCTCGAGGCGGGAGAGCTTCTCACGACGACCCGCTTCAACGTGGCGGAGCTGTGGGTGGGCGTGGAGCGATCCCGGGACCGCGAGGCGGAGCGCCGGGCGGTGGAAGCGATTCTGGAGCCGCTCATGGTCCTGGATTTCGACGAGTCCTCTGCCCGGGTCTTCGGACGGATCACCGCACACTTGCGCGCGCTCGGGTCCCCTCGCGGCCACATGGATGTGCTGATGGCGTCGGTGGCGCTCGTTCACGGTGAAGTGATGGTTACCCGCAACCCGACGCACTTCGAGGGCGTCCCCGGATTGAGGGTAGACGCCTACTGAGCCTCTGGATCCCGGCCGCGCCAGGCTCTCGAGCTGGGCCCCCTCCTCCCGCCCAGGCAGGCGTCCGGGTATAATGGCGGGGCGCTTCCAACCAGCCGACCGCGAGAGGAGACACCCCATGAGCGATGTTCCAGCGTCCACCCAGTACGTGGTCGTCGGTGCCGGGATCCACGGGTTGTCGACCGGCTGGCACCTCGCCATGGAGCTTCGCAGGCGCAAGCGCGGGTCCGGCCAGGACATCGTCGTCCTCGACAAGACCGGGATCGGCGCCCGCGCTTCGGGCATCGCCGGCGTGTTCGTCCGGAACCTCGACATGACCGAGCCGCTCCACGCCATCGTCCGCCACAGCGTCGACGTGTGGATGTCCGACCCGGTGGCGCTCGGCTTCCAGCAGGTGGGCTACGTCGGCGTCGACGAGGCCCAGAACGTCCCCGCCTACGAGCGCGTCTGGAAGAGCCAGAACGCGGCCGGCTACCCCTCGGACCTCCACGTCGGCGAGGACGCGCGACGGTTCGTCCGGAGCATCTGGCCCGACTTCAACACGAGCCACGTCGGGCTCGCGCTTCACGAGAAGCACTCCGGGTACGCCGGGACGCGGCAGGCCGTCGCGGGGCTCGCCGGCAAGTGCGCGCAGCAGGGCGCGCGGGTCCTCTCCGGCGTCGAGGTCACCGGCTACGACGTCCAGGCCGGGCAGGTCCGGGCCGTCCTGACGAGCCGGGGCCCGATCCGCTGCGATGCGGTGATCTGGGGGCTGGGCGCCTGGACGCCGCGCCACTGGGCCATGCTGGGGAAGCCGGCGACGGTCGACTGCCGATACCCGGACGGCACGGTCGTGCCGAAGGACATGTGGACCTACTGGCGTCTCCTGGAGGGCGAGGTCTACTACGACCAGCCGTATCTGACCGCGGCCGGGCTGAACCCGCCGGTCCTGCACGTGGAGACCTCCGAGCCGGTCGTGGATCCCGAGACCGGCAGGGAGCTCAAGGACTACACCTACGTCTACTTCAAGAACGGCAACGAGCGGATGGATCGGCCGGGCATCCAGGGCGGGACGGTGCCCATCAGGGTCGGGCCCACGGCGGTCGTCGACCCGTACGGGCACGCCAGCGACCTCTACCAGGCCGACCAGTGGTTCGCCGACTACTTCTGCGCGGCCATGGGCCAGGTCATGTCGCGCTTCAAGGGATGCCGGCCGAACTTCCGGGAGCGGCGGAACGGCGGGATCGGCCCCTTCACCCCCGACAACGTCCCCGTCTTCGACTGGGTCCTGCCGAACGTCTACATGATCGCGGACTCGAACCACGGCTTCAAGATGACGGGCGTCGGGAAGCTGGTGGCGCGGCACCTCATGGGAGACGACGTGCCGGAGCTCCGGCCGTTCGCGCTGAGCCGGTACGCCGAGGGCCGGACGTTCGGGGCGTCGCAGAGTCACTCGCCCTGGGTGTAGGCCTGGCTGGGGAACCCTGAGGGGGGACGCCGTCCCGCTCGCCCGCGGTCCGGCGGGTCGACATGAAGATCCTGGTCGTCGACGACGACGCGGTCTCGCGGCAGCGGCTCCGGTCCGCGCTGGAACACCTGGGGCACGAGGTCACCGTCGCCGAGGGGGGCCAGGAGGCCGCGGTGCTCCTCGATCAGAGCCCCTTTCAGGTGGTCATCACCGACTGGCTGATGCCCGGCGTGGACGGGCTCGACGTCATCCGGCACATCCGGGCCGCCGACGGGGCGCGGTACACTTACGTCTTCCTCGTCAGCGCGCTGACCGGCAAGGGAACCTACCTCCAGGGGATGGACGCCGGCGCGGACGACTTCGTGTCGAAGCCGGTGGACAACGACGAGCTGCAGGCGCGGCTCCGGGTGGCGGAGCGGATCCTCGGTCTCCACGAGACGCTGCGGCTCGAGGCGATCCGTGATCCCTTGACGGGGCTGTTCAACCGCCGCTACCTCGAGGAGTCGCTGGAGCGGGAGATCCGTCGGGCCACGCGCCGCGGCACGCCGCTGGGCGTCGTCATGGTGGACCTCGACCACTTCAAGACGTTCAACGACGACTTCGGACACCTGGCGGGCGACGCGCTGCTGCAGGCCCTGGGGCACTTCCTGCGGACCAACGTCCGCGGCGAGGACATCCCCTGCCGGTACGGCGGCGAGGAGTTCGCGCTGATCCTGCCCGACGCGCCGCTGGATGCCACCCAGCGCCGGGCCGAGGATCTGCGACGGGGAGCTCAGGCCCTCCGGGTAGAGCACCGCGGCGACCCGATCGGGTCCGTGACGCTGTCGATGGGTGTGGCCGCCTTTCCCCTCCACGGGACCACCGGCGAGGCCGTCCTGCGCGCCGCCGACACGGCGCTCTACCAGGCCAAGCGCAACGGCCGGAACCGGGTGATCGTGGCGGCCTGAGGCCCTGACGCCCTCGGTCATCGGCGAACCCCCAGCGAGCCCCCAGCAAGCCCCAGGAGGGACGGATGCCGAAGAAGGGGATCCTCGAGCGACTGAGAGAGGGCGTCGTCCTCGGTGACGGCGGGTACGTCCTCGAGCTGGAGCGCCGCGGCTACGTCCAGGCGGGCCCGTACACGCCGGAGGTGGCGATCGAGCACCCGGACGCCCTGCGCCAGCTCCACCGGGAGTTCCTCCGGGCGGGCGCCGACGTCCTCCAGGCGCTCACGTTCTACGCGAGCCGGGAGAAGCTCGGGACGGCGGGGTACGGCGCTGCGGTGGAGGCCATCAACCGCGCCGCGGTGCGGATCGCCCGCGAGGTGGCCGGCGACCAGGCGCTCGTGGCGGGGACGCTCTGCCTCACCTGGATGTACGATCCGCACGACCCATCCTCCCGGGACCGCGTGCGCCGGCTCTTCGACGAGCAGGTCGCCGTCCAGGCGTCGGAGGGGGTCGACTTCTTCATCGGGGAGACGTTCACCTTCCTCGAAGAGGCCCGCCTCGCGCTCCGAGCGGTCAAGGCCGCGGGCTATCCGGCGATGATCACGTTCACGCTCAAGCAGAACGCCTCCGGGGAAGGCACGCCGGTGGGCGACTGCGCGAAGCTCCTCGTGGACGAGGGCGCCGACATCGTGGGCGCCAACTGTGGGCGCGACCCGGCGCACATGCTGCCGCTGGTCGCCGAGATGCGGAAGGCGGTGTCCGGCTACGTCGCCGCCCAGCCGATCGGGTTCCGGACGCGAGACGACATCCCGCACTTCACCCAGCTCCCCGAGTTCCCGCTGGGGCTCGACCCTCTCACGTTGACCCGCGCGGAGATGGCCGACTTCGCGGTCAAGGCGCGGGAGTCGGGCGTCAACTACGTCGGCTCCTGTTGCGGCTCGGTCGCCCACCACGTCCGGGCGATGGCCGAGGCGCTCGGGCGGACCCCCCTCGGGAGCGCCAAGTCGCCCGACCTCGGGCGGCACCCGGGCGTGCAGAAGACGCGCACGCTCGACGAGCTGGCGGGGCGGAGGCCCAAGTCGCCGGACGCCCCGCAGTTCGGCACCCCGCAACCCGGCTGGTAGCGGGGTCAGACTTTGATATCTGAACAATCCGGCGCCGGCGCCCCCAAAGAAAGTCAGGATTTCAAAGTCTGACCCTTGACAAGGGGGGGGGTTACGTGCAGACTGTCGCGTCACAGTCCCGGAGGTCATGACGGCTCCCGAGCGCGAACCAGTCGCCGCCAGAACGGACAGCCTTTCGTCCAGGGGGAGGGTCCCAGCATGCGAGACAACCGAGAGCACCCGCTGATCCCCACGGTCAAGCGCCAGCTCGTCGAGCGCCAGATCGACCGGCGCGAGTTCCTGCGCTACGCGACCCTGCTCGGCATGTCGGCGCCTGCCGCCTATGCCTTCGTCGCCAAGGTCACCGGCGAGGCGGTCGTGCCGGAGGCACGGGGGCAGGCGCTCCCGCGGGGCGGCACCCTGCGCATCGGCATGCGGTGCCAAGACCTCAAGAGCCCGCACACCTACAGCTGGGTTGAGTCGTCGAACTCGGCTCGCCAGGTCTGCGACTACCTCAGCGTGACCGGGGCGGACAACGTCACCCGGCCGGGTCTCGTCGAGAAGTGGGAGTCGAGCCCCGACCTCAAGACCTGGACGCTGCGGCTCCGGCGGAACGTCAAGTGGCACAGCGGCCGGCCCTTCACTGCCGATGACGTCGTCTGGAACCTCAAGCGGGTCCTCGACCCGAAGACGGGCTCCTCCGTGCTCGGGCTCTTCAAGGGCTTCATCCTCGAGGAGTTCGAGACCGGCGAGAAGGACGACAAGGGGAACCCCAAGAAGTCGACCCGCCTCTGGGACGCCAACGCGATCCAGAAGGTCGACGACTTCACGGTCCGGATGAACGGCAAGACGCCCCAGATCGCGATCCCGGAGTGGCTGTTCCACTACCCGCTCCTCATCCTGGACCCGGCGGAGAACGGCGAGTTCAAGGTCGGCTCGAACGGCACCGGCGCCTTCGAGCTGGTCTCGAACGAGGTCGGCCGGAAGCAGGTCTTGAAGGCCCGGAAGGACTACTGGGGCGGCGGGCCCTACCTCGACACGCTCGAGTTCATCGACCTCGGCGACGACCCGGCCGCCCATGTCAGCGCGCTCGCCTCGAAGCAGGTGGACGGCCTCTACCAGGGGTTCATCCTCCAGCTGGACGCGCTCCAGAAGCTCCCGCACCTCCAGCTCTACCAGGTCACGACCGCCCAGACCGCGGTCGCCCGCATGCAGCCGGTCAAGCCCTTCGACGACAAGCGAGTCCGCCAGGCGATGCGCTACGCGGTCGACGCCAGCGTGGTCCTTCAGCTCAGCCATCGCGGGCTCGGCTCGGCCGGTGAGCACCACCACGTGAGCCCCATCCATCCGGAGTACGCGAAGCTGCCCGAGTTCAAGCGCGACGTCGCCAGGGCGAAGAGGCTCCTGGCCGATGCCGGCCATCCGAACGGAATCGACGTCGAGATCGCCTGCAAGCCCGATCCCGCGTGGGAACTGCTCGCCGTCCAGGCGATGGTCGAGCAGTGGAAGGAGGCCGGCATCCGGGTCAAGATCAACGTGATGCCGTCGACCCAGTACTGGGAGGTCTGGACGAAGGTGCCGTTCGGCTTCACGAGCTGGACGCACCGGCCGCTCGGCACCATGGTCCTCGGGCTCGCCTATCGGAGCGGGGTCCCGTGGAACGAGGCGAAGTACTCCAACCGCGACTTCGACAACCTCCTCACCCAGGCCGAAGGTACCCTCGACGTCAACCAGCGCCGCGAGATCATGGCCAAGCTCGAGGCGATGCTGCAGGACGACGGGCCGATCGTCCAGCCGGTCTGGCGCTCCGTCTTCACCTTCATGGACAAGCGCGTCCAGGGCTTCCGGATCCACCCGACGCTCTACATCTTCGGCCACCAGCTCGCGATCACGACGTAGGTTCGGCGTTCCGTCTCGGCAGGACTCCGGGGGCCCCGCGTGGGCCCCCGGGCTTTTTTCGGAGGCGGCGATGGCCGGGAAACAAGCCCCGCCCCTCCCGACGGTGCGCTATCGTAGGGCCATGGACCGGGCAGCGGTGCGGCGGTGGATCGCGGGGTTCGAGGCGATCGCCGAGGCCGATCGGGAGGCCCGGCGGCGACAGGGCGCCGATCCGGCGCGGGCGATCGCGCTGGCCCTGTCGATGATCGCGGCCGCCGAGCAAACCGGCGGCCCGGTCGCCGACCCGCGCCGGGAGGCCGAGGCGCAGGCCGTTCGCGCGGCCTGGGCGCGACTGCGCGAGCGGCTCTGCCGGTGAGCGAGCCCGGCGAGCCGCGGTTCCTGGGCGCCCTCCGGGCGTTGGGCGATGGGCTCACCGAGCTGGGCGTCCCCTGGATGATCATCGGGGGCGTGGCGGTGATCGCCCGAGGCGTGGCCCGATTCACGGTCGACATCGACGCGGTGCTCTGGGGCCCGGCCGTGGACCTGGAGCAGGCGCTCGGGACCCTCGGGCGACACGAGATCACGCCACGAATCGACGAGGCCGCGGGCTTCGCGCGGCAGCACCAGGTCCTCCTGCTCCAGCACGCCCCTTCGGGCGTGCCCCTCGACCTCAGCCTGGCCTGGCTCCCGTTCGAGGACGAGGCCATCCGGGCCGGCCAGGAGTGCGACTACGCCGGCGTGCGAATCCGCGTCCCGCGACCCGACGACCTCATCGTCTACAAGCTCGTGGCGGCGCGTCCGCGTGACCTGGACGACGCGGAGACGCTGCTGCTCCTCCACGGCCGGACCCTCGATGTCCCGCGAATCCGGCGCCTCGTCCGCGCGTTCGCGGAGGCGCTCGACGACTCGACCCGCCCGGAGGCCCTCGAGCGGCTCCTGCGCCGCGCCGGCTTGGCGCCGTAGCTACGCGCGGGCGGGGACGCCCGCCTGGTGGAGCCGGCCGAGCTCCTCGGCCGGGATGTGGCAGGCGATCCGGTGGCCGGCGATCAGCCGCTGCTCGGGGGGCGGGCTCTCGTCGCAGACGGCGCCGACCTTCCTGGGGCATCGTGTCGCGAACGGGCACCCACGCGGGATCTCGGTGGGGCTCGGCAGCGGCCCCTCGAGGAGGATCCGCGGCCGCTGGGCGTCGGGGTCCGGCACCGGGACCGCCGAGAGGAGCGCTTCCGTGTAGGGGTGGTACGGCGGCGCGAAGACCTCGGCCACGCGTCCGAACTCGACGAGCTTCCCCAGGTACATGACGGCCACGTGGTCGGCCAGATACCGGACGACCGAGAGGTCGTGGGAGATGAACACCAGCGTGGCCCCCCGGTCGGCCTGGAGCTCGCTCAGCAGGTTGATGATCGCGGCCTGCACCGAGACGTCCAGCGCGGAGACCGGCTCGTCGGCCACGATCACGTCGGGCTCGCCGGCCAGCGCCCGGGCGATGGCGACCCGCTGCCGCTGACCGCCCGAGAGCTGGTGCGGCTTCCGGCCCAGGAGCTCGGGCGGGAGCTTCACCACCGTGAGCAGGCGCTCGGCCTCGCGCCGGGCCTCCGCCGCGGGGAGCCCCCGGAGCCGTCGGAGCGCGCGCACGACCGCGTGCCCCACCGTGTGGCTCGGGTTGAGGGTGCTGTCGGGGTTCTGGAAGACCATCTGGATCGTCCGCTTGAGCCCGAGCGGTCGGCGGTCGATGGGCTGGCGTCCCACCTCCGTGCCCGCGACCTCGACGGTCCCTTCGGTGGCCGTCTCGAGACCGGTGACGACCCGGGCGAAGGTCGACTTGCCGCACCCGGACTCGCCGACGATGGCGAGCGTCCGACCCCCCTCGGCGACCAGGTCGATGTCGTTGAGGGCCCGCACCGGCTGCCGGGCGGCCCCGAAGGGGCCCCGTCGCGGCCAGTAGACCTTCCGGAGCCCGCGCGTGCACACGACCGCCGCCGGGCTCGCGCCGGCCTCCCGGGTCCCGCCCTCGGGCTGCGCGCGCCGCCAGGGGGCCAGCTCGGGCGCGCGCACGCACTGGACGCGATGGCCGGGCTCCCCCGTCACCGTCGCGACGGGGATGGGTCCGGTCGCGCATCGTCCCGCGTCCA
>Ga0073934_10008229_pt1 | contig 14043 bp, 13 predicted proteins | sample LarsenN4metaG_FD_76834 | JGI IMG/M metagenome (GOLD analysis project Ga0073934, IMG submission 76834) | Hot spring sediment bacterial and archeal communities from British Columbia, Canada, to study Microbial Dark Matter (Phase II) - Larsen... ...
GGGGGGGGGGGCGGGGGGGGGGGGGGGGGGGGGGGGGGGGGGGGGGGGGGGGGGGGGGGGGGGGGGGGGGGGCGGCGGCGGAGGCGGAGGCGGTGGAACCGGTTTGCGCTTCAGGAAGCTGAGTCCCGCCAGGAGTTCGGCGTTCCAGTAGGCGCCTCCCACCTTGGGAACCCGCATGGACGTTCCGCCCAGAACCACGTTCTCATGCTCGTTGGGATAGTCCGTGTCGAAGCAGTACTTGGCGAGGGCCTCCACGCGGAAGGCGACTCGGGGGCTGATGTGGTGGCGCAGGCCGAAGCCGAGGTGGGCCTGCTTGTCCCCCTCGAAGGCATCGGCGAAGGAGTCCGACCGGTAGGCCACGAAGCCCAGGCCCATCTTGAGGTAGGGTTCCCAGAACTTGTCGGTTCGGAAGGAGCGGAGCGCCGAAAGCCGGACGCTCTGGGCGTCGTAGTTCCGGTCGTCAAACTCGGCGTCGCCGTACCCGAGCTGGAATTCCAGTCCCCAGGCGTCGGTGAAGTTGTACCCCGCCGAGAGGGCGCCCATCAGGCCGCTCGAAATCTCGTTGCCGTGGCCCGAGTACCCGATCATCGGGGAGAATTCCCACATGCCCTTTTCCGCCTGGGCCATGGCCGGCAAGGCCAGGAGCGCCAGGACAAGGGCCACCCATCCAATCCGTTTCGCCATCGATTGTCCCTCCTTCCTTTTCGGAAGTGTCTGTTTCGTCTGGACCCAACATAGCAAGCCGGTTTCCGGATTGCAACAAGAACACACACTTTCCCTTATGCGTGTCCAAAATAAAGCAGTGTGTCTCCTTCGAACGTCGGCCGGGCCCTGGCCGCGCCCTTGGCGCGGCACGGAGGGCCTGGTCCGGGCGCGTCCATGCCCGCCTCCCCGCGCCCCGTCCCCAGCCCCTCCACCGCCCTTCGGGCTCCAGGCCCGGCCTCGTGCTGGAATGCCCGTCCCCCCCTCTCTGGCGTTGCGCCGGGACGCGCCTTCCTCCGCTTCGCTCCGGAAGGCAGGCAGCATAAGACGCGCAAAAAGATCTTGGACAGGCATGACTTCCCCTCGCGATCCGGGCCCCTCCGGGCTACGTGCTCCAACGGGGCTGGCCCGAGTGGAATTCCCCAACAGGGGCTCCTCTTGAGGATCTGTGCGTCTCAAAGGGTGGGGCAGGCCGTCCAAGCGCCTTCTGCGCTTGGCGCCGGGACGCGGCTTTCTCCGCTTCGCCACGAAAGCGAATCCATCTTCGGCTTTGCACGGATTCGCAAGCGAAGCCCAAAAAGGAAGGGGGCGGCACGGCCGCCCCCCTCCGACACTCGAAAGGCAGAGAGTCTTACTTGACGGGGACCTGGATAGGCGCCACCGATTTCACTTCGGCGCGGCGGTTCTTGGACTTGCCTTCCCTGGTGGTGTTCTCGGCGATGGGCTCCGTGTCGGCCTTGCCGAGAGCGCTCTGGATGCGGGACTCGGAGATTCCGTGTCCCACAAGGTACTTCTTCACGGCCTCGGCCCGGCGCAGGCTCAGCGTGTCGTTCCAGCTCCGGGAGCCGTCCGAATCGGTGTGCCCGGTGATGTTCACCTGGAGCGCCGGGTATTCGTTCAACCGGGCCACCACTCCGTCGAGGAGGGACACCCCGTCGGCCGGGAGGTCCCACTTGTTGACCTTGAAGTGGGAGATGACCTCGCTGAGGGAGACGGTCATCATGGCCGGCGCCGGCTTGACGGGCGCAGGCGGAGGCGGCGGAGGCGGAGGCGGGGCGACGGGCTGCGGCGCCGGCTCGGGCACGGGCGCCGGGGCCGGGGGAGGCGGAGGCAGGGGGCGCTTCTTGGGGAAGAAGGAGAGGCCCACGAGGACCTCGTAGCTCATGAAGGAGTCCTTGACCGGGTAGAGCGTGTTCCACTGGTACAGGGCGGGACGGGGAGGCAGGGGCCAGGGGATGGACCCGCGGATCTTCTGAAGCTCGTAGGCGTGGGTGTTGCCGTACTTGGCGTCGTAGGTGTAGGAGGCCAGGGCCTCCATGCGGAGGGCCACCCGGGGAGAGAGGAAGCGCCGAATGCCGCCCCCGAGGTGGACGGACTTGTCACCGTCGAAGACGTCCCCGAAGCCGTCCGGATCCATGGCCGTGCCGCCCAGGCCGAGCTTCACGTAGGGAACGGTCTTGTGGTCCGGCAGGAAGTTGAAGAGGGCCGACAGGCGGAGGGTGGACATGTCGCGGTTCAGGTCGAGGACCTTGCTGTCGGCGTAGGCCGTCTGAAGTTCGAGGCCCCACTGCTTGGTGAAGTGATACCCGAGGCCGAGGGAGCCCTCGAAGCCGTTCTTGAGTTCGGCGCCGGGGAAGCTGTAGCCCACCATGGGGCTGATTTCCCAGTCTCCGTCGATCACCTGCGCGGAGGCCGGCAGGGCGAGGAGCGCCAGCACCGCGAGGGACACCACCCATTGTCTTCTCATTTCACTGTCCTCCTGGACCGATTCGTCCAAATCCTCTACCCGTCTTCCAATTCCGTCCAACGGCCCCGGACCTCCAGCCTCTGGCGTGATAGTAAGGTGAGGCCTGCCCGGAATCTCGCATTCATGATAAACAGTTCCCCTCAGGGGGTCAAGCATGCGGGACCGCTCCAAGTGCTACGAGGAACTGGCCCGGGAGGCCTCGCGCCTGGCGCGGAGCCGGTCGGGCCGGCAAGAAGCCATGCGGGGGATCACGGAGCTTCTCTGGGAACGGCTTTCCACCGAGGGCGTGGCCTGGCTCGGCTTCTATCTCCTTGGAGACAAAGGGGATGACATGATTCTCGCCGTTTGCCGGCCCAAGCCGGCGTGTTCCCCCATCGGCCTCCACGGCGTGTGCGGGAGGGCGCTGAGGGAAGGGCGGCCGCAGATCGTGGCGGACGTGCATGCCCTGGGCGAGGCCCACATCGTCTGCGATCCCGAGAACCGGTCCGAGGTCGTGGTGCCCTGCTTCGATGCCGACGGCCGGTGCTGGGGAGTGCTGGACCTGGACAGCCGGGACCTGGATTCCTTCGGCGCCGGCGACGCGGAGGGGCTGGAGAGGGTTCTTCGGGCCGCCGGCCTAACTTCCCGAGAAGCTTGACGTTTCTCGGTGCCCGATTCATAAGAGCTTTCGCGAAAGTCTGCCAGACTTCCTCACTTCCCCCCCGCCTCACCTCCCTCGAGGTGAGGCAAGAAGGGGATCATGGCCATGCTCGGGACGGTGGCCAGGAAGGTCATGACGAAAAAGAGAGGCCACCCGAGCCAGTGGGCGAGGAAGCCCGAGAGCACGCCGGCCAGGGTGGTGGAGACGTTCATGATGCTGGTGGCGATGCTCATGTGGGCGGATTTGAAGGAGGCCTTGCACGTCCTCATGATGAAAACCATGAAGACCGCCGTTCCGAGGCCCGCCCCGAACGCCTCCAGGACGACGAAGGGGGCGACGACGAAGGGGTCGGCGGCGCCCCGCTCGGGGTGACCCGCGAGGGGGGCGTACCACACGGCGAGGGCGGCGTAGAGGAGGTTGGGAACGTTCTGGGCGGCCACGAGGGGCCAGATCACCCTCTTGAGCCCGAACTTGCCGATGAGGTGGCCGCCCAGGATCCCGCCCGTGATCGAGGCCGCGACCCCGAAGGTCCCGTAGATGAGGCCGTACTGGTCCCTCGCCAGCCCGATGTCCTTGAGGAGGGGGTAGACCATGGCCAGGAGGAAGGACTCGCCGGTGCGGTAGGTGCACAGGAAGGCCAGGATGATGCCGATGCGCCTCTGGTCCAGGTAGTCCACGAAGGCTCGGGCGTAGAGGGAGTCGGAGCCTTCCATCCGGCGCTTGAGGGGCCTCAGGAAGAGGAGCAGGAGGACCATGGCCGTGAGAAAAGCCAGGGCGATCCAGGCCGGGACGCTTAGGTTCGGCAGGTGCGGCGAGAGCGCCACGCGCCCCCAGCGGTCCCACAGCCACCCGAGGCCGGCCAGGCCGGCGGCGGCAGCGGCCAGGAGCGCCAGGCGGGCGGGCCGGAACAGATAACCCAGAAGCTGGGCGCCCGGACGCATCCGGGCCTCCGTCCGGGGCAGGTACAGGGCGTGGAAGAGGAAGACGAAGGCGAGGATCCCCGAGGCCAGGAGGAAGGCGGGCCCCCAGCCGAACTTCCCCGAAAACCAGATGACCCCCCCTCCGCCGGCGATCATGGCCAGTCGGTAGGACATGGATTGGTATCCCACGTAGGCCGCCTGGCGCGTCCGGTCCAGGGCTTCGAGGTAGAAGCCGTCCACGGCGATGTCCTGCGTGGCCGCCAGGATGGCGGCCGCGAGAAACAGGGCGGCCACGGCCTCCAGCGGCCGGGGAAGGGCGGAGCCCGCCGCCATGGCCAGGGCGGCGCCCAGCAGGAGGCACTGGGCCGACAGGATCCACCGGCGTTTGGTGGAGAAGGCGTCGGCCAGGGGCGCCCAGGCGAACTTGAGGATCCACGGAAGGCGGTACAAGGACGTGAGGCCCACCGCTTCGAGGCTCGCCCCGTGGTCCTTGAAGAAGACCGTGGAGAACTGGTGGACCATGCTGTAGGGGAAGCCCTCGGAGAAGTAGAGGGTGAAGACCCAGAAGGGCGGCCGGTGCTTCGCCGTCGCGCCCGCGGCGGGCGGCCCGCTCGGAGAACCGGGATCCGGGGTGCCGCCGGGGGCGCCATCGCGCGGGGCGCTCATCCCTGCTCCAGCTTCGTCGTCACGTCGAGCCACTCCTCCTCGGCGGAGGCGATCTCCGATTTCAGGGCCTCGAAGCGCCGGTTCAGGGCGTGCCAGTCCTCGGCGAAAACCGCGTCGGGGTCCATGAAGCGCTTCTCCATCTCGGCGCGTTCGGCGTGGAGGGCGGCCATCCGGCTCTCGGTCTCCTTCAGGCGGCGCTCCAGGCGGAACCGTTCGTTCTTGGACAGTCCCGCGCTCTTTCGCTCCGCGGGTCTTGGCGTGGACTTGGCGGGAGAGCCGGCTTGCTCTTGGGCCTCCTCGGGTTCCGCCAGTTCGGGCGCGTACCCCGCGGCGCTCCGGATGGTCTGGGGGCCCACGGCCCAGGTGTGGCCCGTGATGCTCGTCAGGAAGTCCTCCTCGTGGCTCACCAGGACGAGGGTCCCCTTGTACCGGAGGAGGGCGTCCCGGAGGATCTCCTTCGCGGTCTGATCCAGGTGGTTCGTGGGCTCGTCGAGAAAGAGGACGTTGGCCTTGGCGAGGAGCACGGCGAGGAGGTGAAGGCGCGCCTTCTCCCCTCCCGACAGGCTCCCGACGCCCTGCTCCGCGCGGCTTCCCCCGAAGCCGAAGGCTCCCAGATAGGTGAGGATGAGTTCCCGGTTCAGGGTTTGCAGGAGTCCGCCGACGGCCTCGAAGAGCGTGGAGCCCAGGGGAAGGCGCTGCTGGTGCTGGTCGTAGTGGGCGAGCCGGACGTTGGTGCCCCAGCGGATGGAACCGGCGGAGACGCCGGCGTCGCCCACGAGGGCCCGGATGAGGGTGGTCTTCCCGGAGCCGTTCGGCCCCACCAGGGCCACCTTCTGGCCCCGTTTGAGCAGGAGCTTGGGCGCCCGCACCGTCCGCCCCCCCACGTCGAGGGCGAGGTTCTCCACGGCCAGGACGTCCTCCCCTGGAATCTCTTCGAAGCGGAGGTCGAGCCGGAACCCCTGGGGTCCCCGCAAGGGCGCCTCCACGCGCTCCAGCCGGGAGAGGACCTTCTGCCGGCCCCTGGCCTGCTTGGAGCGCTGGCCCGCCTTGTACCTGCGGATGAACTCCTGGGTCCTCTCGATGAAGGCCTGCTGCTGCTCGTAGGCCCTCTCCCGCGTTTTCTGCATCTCCTCGAACTGGACCTCGAAGGAGGCGAAGTCCCCCCGGAAGGTGTAGAGGCGTCCGTCCGAGAGGAGGGCCACGTGGTCCACGGCGCCCTCCAGGATTTCGGGGTCGTGGCTGACGACGACGAAGGCCCGGGGACTCGTCTGGAGAAAGTCCCCCAGCCAGGCCCTCTGGCGGTCGTCCAGGTGGTTTCCCGGCTCGTCCAGGAGAAGGAGGTTGGCGGGATCCAGGAGGGCGCGCCCGAGTTTGAGGCGCATCTGCTCGCCTCCCGAAAAGGACCGGCACGGGCGGTCGGCGTCCTCGAGGGAGAAACCCAGGCCCAGGAGGGTGCGCTCCAGGTCCGTCTCGTAGGTGTAGCCGCCATGGTGGTGGAGCCACTCCTGGAGATGGGCGGCCGCGTCAAGGGTCTCCTGGGAGGCGTCGCCCTCGGCCATCCGGTCGTGGAGGGCCTGGAGCTCCCGCTCGCGCGAGAGCACGTCCGAAAAGGCCTTGAGGAGGTACTGGCGGGCCGAAAGGGTCACCGCCGCCAGGTCGTCCTGGGGCACCGTGGCGATGCGAAGGTCCCGGGCGCGGGCCACCTCGCCCTCGTCGTGGTCCTCCCGGCCCGCCAGAATCTTCAGGAGGGTCGTCTTCCCCGAACCGTTGGGCCCCACGAGGGCCCACCGCTCGCCGTCGTGGATCTGCCAGTCCACGCCCTTGAGGACCTCCCGCTCCCCGTACCTCCTCCTGACACCCGCCAGAGAAACCCTCACCCGTCCGGCCTCCGAACCGCGAGTGTAGCACGGGGTTCCTGGCGCCACTTAAATAGGGACAGCCACCTATTTTGAATTAGGGATAACCACCATGCGTGTCCAAAATCAATGGCCTTTTTGCCTTCGAAGCAAGGCGCGACGGGCGCCGCGCCGTCGGCGCGGCTTGCGAGGCCTGGACCGGCCGCTTCCGTGCAAGCACGAGCGCGTCCCGGTCCATGGCCTCCCCGCGCCCTTCGGGCGCTCCGTCCCGCTTCGGCTTTTTCGGCCATGCCGTTGCCCCCCACCCCCTTTTCAGGAGGCCGCAAGTCCCGGACCTTGGGCTTTGTCAGGCTTCGGCGCCCGCATCCTCAACGTACACAGGTACGCCTCCGGTGCGGTCGCCTCGCCTTCCTCGCCCAAGGCCCAATCCTGCGGCCTGGCTCTCGCCCTCCGCTTCGCCTGCCCGCTGCAGGGAGGCTCCGGGCGAAAGCCGCAAAAAACGCCCCAGAACTATTTTGGACACCACAGGACAACCACCTATATTACTGGGCGGCTTGTTTCGGGCGCTTCAAGTTGTACAATTCTGCCATGCCCAGACTCGCTCGCATCGCCCTGCCGGGAGTTGTCCACCACGTGATCCAGCGGGGGAACAATCAGCAGGACGTGTTCTTCACCGAAGATGACCGGCAGCTGTACCTGGATTGCATCGCCTTCTACGCGGAAAAGGCTGGGCTGGCTTTGCTCGGGTATTGCCTGATGACGAACCACGTCCATCTCATTGTGGTTCCACCCCAGGCGGAGGCTTTGGCTTCCGCCGTCGGACGGGCCCACTGGCGGTACTCCCAAGAGATCAATCGTGTTCACAAGCGTTCGGGCCACCTTTGGCAAGGGCGTTTTTTTTCGTGCGCCATGGATGAGGCCCACGCTTACAAAGCTCTTGCGTATGTGGAACGAAATCCGCTGAGGGCGGGCCTGGTTAAGAGGGCATGGACCTATCCCTGGTCCAGTGCGCGGTTTCACGTGGGCTTGGAGGCCGCACCGCCCTGGCTGGACATGAAACCCTGGCAGAGATGGACCAACGCGCAAAGCTGGAAGAAGGAGCTTTCCAGGTCCACGGATCGGGAAGTCGAGGCGATTCGGAGTTGCACGCGCAGGGGACGCCCCCTAGGGGACGATCGGTTCCTGACAGAAACGGAAGTCCTTTTGGGACGGCGTCTTCGTCGTCTTCCCGTGGGTCGTCCGAGGCGGGAGAGAGACGTGGGAGAGATAGCCGAAAGCATCGCCGCGAGAGGGGGATCGCCACGAAAATAGGTGGCTGTCCCTATTATTATGAGGTCCGCCATGAAAATGCTGCACACCATGATCCGGGTCCGGGACCTGGAGAAAAGCCTGGAGTTCTACTGCGGCTTCATCGGCCTCCACGAAGTGCGACGCAAGGCCATCGCCGACGAGGCGACCCTCGTCTTTCTGTCGGACGAGGACGAGCGCTACTTCGTGGAACTGACCTTCAACCACGACGGGCCCGACTACACGCTGGGCGACCAGTACGGCCACCTGGCTTTCGGCGTGCCGGACCTGGGGCCCGTCGAAGCCGAGGTGAAGCGGCGCGGGTGGGAGTACTGGCCCTCCCGGCCCGAGGTGGGCTCCAAGTACCTGTTCGTGTGCGACCCGGACGGCTACGACGTGGAGATCCTGGAGACGGGGAGGAAGCCATGAGCCGCCTGACGGAGTTCCGGGAATTCCGCGAAAAGATGAACGCCCGCATCCTCGGCGAAGGCCACAAGGGGATCCAGCGGTTCTTCGCCCTGGACACCCAGGCCTACGCCGAAGGGGCCCTTCCGTCCAGGACGAAGGAGCTCATGGGGTTGACGGCCTCCATGGTCCTGCGGTGCGACGATTGCATCGCCTACCACGTGATCCGGTGCCGGGAGGAAGGGTGCTCCCGGGCCGAACTGATGGAGGCCTTCAACGTGGCCCTCGTGGTGGGAGGCTCCATCGTGATTCCCCACCTGCGCAGGGCCGTGGCGCTCCTGGACGAGATCGAGGAGAAGGAGGGGGCCCCCTGAGGCCCCCGCGCCGCCTCACTTCGCGAAGAGCACTCGTTTCAGGTACAGCTTCCCGCCGGGCAGGTCCAGCGCGAGGGCGTAGAAATCCGTGAGTTTCTTCCCCACCACGGTGGAAGCGGGAATCTCGGCCCCCAGCGTCGCGGGGTACAGGGGGAGGTCCGCCAGGACCCCCATGGCTGGGCCGAAGCCCACCTTCGCGTCCTTGGGAACCGTCCGCACGTTGCCCACGGGCATCAAGCATTCCTCCATCCACCCAAGGGAGCCGTGGCGCACACGGTCCATGGCGGCGAACTGGGTGCCCGACGCGCGGTCGGGCATGGAAAAGAAGGAAGAGGGGGCCAGGCTGAAAGCGTTCTTTGAACTGGCCTGCAGGCCCGTTCCGGGCAGGGCCGCCTCCGCGGCGAGGACATGGGTGCATCCCGTGGACATCAGACCCAGGATGGCCGTCTTGGCGCCCAGGGCCGTGGGCACGAAGACCTGGCCGTGGACGTCGTAGGCGGGGTAGGAGGACCAGGCCGAAGGTTCCCCGTCCAGAAGGCGGTCCAGGGGGGCCGAGGCCGGAAGGAGCCTCAGGAGGTTCTTCTGTCGGTCGAAGCGGACCTTGCAGCCCCGCAGGAGGTCCATGCCGAGGATCCCCTTGAGGACCGTCCGTCCCTCTCGGAACCGGAGCAGGCCGGGCGCGTCGTCCACCACGACCGCCACCACGTTCTCCGCGGAAATGGGGCCCAGGTCGAGCCGATCGAGGATCGTGTAGGCCGGAGCGGGGGATGATGCGTAGGCGCCCGGCAAGGGCCGCGAAGCCGGCACCGTAGCCAGGCCCAGCCGCTCCGCCGTCTCCCGGGACAGGACCGTGCGGGGGCACGCGGTGTCCACGAGAAGCCAGAGTTCCTCTCCCGAGGCGGTCTTGGCCGCGGCCCACTCGAGGTCGTAGAGGGTCTTGAGGGGGACCTCCGCCCCATCGGCCGGAAGCGGAGACGGGAGCCGATTCAGGAGCCTCGCCCCCTTGGATTCCCAGAAGGCCGCCTCCGCCGATGTCCCCTTCGCTTCGGCGGAGAACTCCGTTTCCAGACGCCGCAGAAGGGCCGCCCGCCGGGGGGCCTCCTCCGTCATCCAGGCGAGGGCATAGAGGCCGTCCGCGGTGGCCCCCGGCGCCTTCTCGGCCCGATCCAGCGCCGCCCCCGCATCGGACCACCGCCCGGCCATGGCGTGCGCCAGGGCCAGGAGACGAAAATCGTCGAGAGTCCCGCGCTTCCCCGCCAACATGCGAAGGGCTCCGGTTCCCGTCTGAACGTCCCCCGAGGACAGGGCGGATCGGCCCCAGAGGGCCAGGGCTTCGGGGTGGCCCGGGGAGGCCTTCAGCGCCTCCCGGGCGGCCTGAATGGCGGCGGCCGTGTCGCCTTCGGCGAGAGCCTTCCAACCCGCGGAGAGATCGGGGGCGGCCGGAGGCGGCGTGGCGGTCTGGGCGGCGGCGGCGAGGCAGATGACAAATAGGATGGCGACCATTCTCGGAATCACGGCTCTTTCCCCCTCGGAATTCGTCTGCTACATTCGCTCCCGGGCGAATCGGGTCCAGTGTATCCGAGGCGCGGCCCCTCGTCACGGGAAGGGAGGCCCCATGAGCGTTCTGTACATCACGTCGGATCGGATCGGAGACGGGGACGAGGCGCTGGGCAGGCTTCTGATGCGCAACTTCCTCGGAAAGCTCGCCGAGTCCGGGGAGAGGGTGGAGCGGGTGCTCCTGCTGAACCGGGGCGTCTTCCTGGCCTTGGAAGGGGCCGAGACGCTGGAGTCCTTGCGGGAGATGGAATCCAAGGGGGCCGTGGTGACCGCCTGCATCACCTGCCTGGGCCACTACGGAGTGGAGAATCGCCTCCGGGTGGGCGTCGCCGGCACCATGGGCGAGACGGTGGAAGCCTTGCGGACGGCGGACCGGGTCCTGACCCCATGAGCCCGGGAGAGGCGTTCGGCGGAATCCACTTCATCTTGTACGTGGCGGATCAGGCGCGTTCGGCGGACTTCTATCGAAAGGCCCTCGCCGCCGAGCCTTCCCTGGACGTGCCCGGCATGACCGAGTTCGAGCTGGGACAGGGCGTCGTCCTCGGGCTCATGCCCGAAGGGGGGATCCGGCGGCTCCTGGGAGACCGGATTCCCGATCTGGCCGCCGCCGGCGGGGTGCCCCGGGCCGAACTGTACCTTCGCGTGGAAGATCCGGCCGCTTGCCTGGACCGGGCCGTGGCGGCCGGCGCGCGCCTCGTGGATGCGGTGAAGGCCAGGGACTGGGGCCACCGCGCCGGGTACTGCCTGGACCCCGACGGCCACGTTCTGGCCTTCGCCGCCGAGATCTGACGATGTGGGGCCGCCCCCTTCCCGTCCTCGAAACGGCCCGCCTCCTTCTGCGGGTGCCCGGCCCGAGGGACGCGGAGCGCGTCCTGACCTACGTCCTTGAGAACCGCGACCACCTCGCCCCCTGGGAACCCGAGCGCACCGAGGCGTACTTCACGCTCCCCTTCTGGAAGGCGGAGCTCCGAAACGCCCGGAGGGAGTCCCGCTCGGGGACGGCCCTCCGGCTCGCCCTCTTTCAAAGGGCCGACGCCGGCGGGGCCGTGGCCGGGATCGTGAACCTCCGCCACGTGGTTCGAGGGGCCCTGCAGGGGGCCGTCCTGAGCTACAGCCTTGACGGGCGCCTGACGGGACAGGGCCTCATGACGGAGGCGCTGGAGGCCGTGGTGGCCCACGCCTTCGGCCCCATGAACCTCCACCGGTTGGAAGCGGCGTACGTCCCGGAGAACGCCCGGAGCGCCGCCGTCTTGCAGAGGCTCGGCTTCGAAAGGGTGGGGTTCGCCCCCGACTACCTGCTCATCGCCGGGCGATGGCGGGACCACGTGCTCACGGCCCGCCTCCATCCGGGCTGGAAGCCGGGGTCAGCCGGCTAATGCCTTTCCTTGCCAGGAACCGCGCCGGGACAGCTCCGAGCGGACGGCGTTGAGGACGCCTCGCTTGTCCCGGCACCAGTCCGGGGCCAGGAGAAGGCCCTCGGGGCGCTCCCCCGAAAGGCGGTGGACGGAGACCTCGGGGGGAATTCGCTCCACCGCGTCGCACACCCACCCCACGTACGCCTCGCGGCCGAGGAGGGGAAGCCCGCCCTCCCGCCACTTCCGGGAGAGAGGGGAGCCTTCCACCACGTGGAGAGGGTGGATCTTCAGGCCCCAGGGGCCCATTCGGACGGCCTCCTCCACCGACCTCAGGGCGTCCTCGCGGCCCTCTCCGGGCAGACCGAAGACGAGGTGCAGAACGAAAGCCAGCCCCCGCTTCCTCAGTTCCGCGGCGGCCCGTACAGTGGCGGCGTGGACGTGGCCCCGGTTCATGGCGGCCAGGGTCTCGTCCCGGGAGGTCTGCATGCCCACTTCGAGCCAGAGGGGCAGGCGCAGTGCGAAGGCCGAAAGGAGGTCCAGCACGGGATCCGGAAGCGTATCGGGCCGCGCGCCCAGGGCCACCGCCGCCACGCCGGGAACCGAAACGGCGCGCGCGAGCAGGCCTTCGAGGGCCTCCGTCCCGACGTGGGTCGCGGTGAAGGCCTGAAAGTAAGCGACGACGCCCCGTTCCCCGCGGTCGAGCGCCGCGGCCGCGAGGCGCTCCAGCCGGGCCTCCCAGGACTCCCCAGGACGCGGGTCGTCGGGCCCCGAGCCGCCGGGATCGCACCAGGCGCAGCCTCCCCGTCCGACGGTTCCGTCCCGGTTCGGGCAGGTCGCCCCCGGGTCCAGGCACGCCTTGGTCACCCGTCCTCCGAGGAGGGCCCGCAGGTCCCTCGAGGCCCAGTGGATCGGGTCGCCGGCGGTGGGGCGGAAGGGCGGCCGGGAGTCCGGGAGGAGGAGAGGACGGGCCCCGGCGGGATTCTCTCCGTCGCCCGCGGGGGGACCACCGGGCTCGGGCGGTTCTCGAATCACCCTTCGGTATTCGCTCATTCGTCCTTGTAGACGATGGGGGTGGAGACGACACCCGAGGGCGGGTAGTCGTAAATGTGTCGGACGCCCTTCTCGTCGACGAACATGTAGAAGAGCCTCAGGACGGGCTTTTGACCCTTTCGTGGGGTGTAGAAGCGGTCGTAGTCGCCCGGCGAGGCCAGAAGGCCCCGAGCCCGCTCGGTCACCGCGGGCCGGCCGTAGTTGTGGAGGATGGAGAAGACGTAGCGGACCGTCTCGGCATAGGGCGGGATCCGGTTCCCGTACTTCCGCACCGCGTCCTCTCCCGCGTTGTAGCCCGCCAGGATGAGGGGGATGTCCCCCTCGAACCGCTCGTGGAGGAAGGCGAGGAAGGCCGTCCCGCCCTGGATGTTCTGGTCGAGGTCCCAGGGGTCGGCGCACCCGAAGCGCTTGGCCGTGTCGGGCATGAGCTGCATGAGCCCCACCGCCCCCTTCTTCGAGAGGACATTGGGCCGGAAGTCCGATTCGGCCTCCACCAGCGCGGCCACCAGGTCGTAGTCGAGGCCCCGCTCGGCGCAGGCCTTGCGCAGCTTGGCCTGGATTTCCTTGCGGAGGCCGGTGGACAGGGCGGGCAAGGGAGGAGCGGACGGCGAACCGGCGAGGCGATCGGCCGCCTTGGAGCCCTTGTTCGTGATGACGATCTTGCCCTGGGCGTCCCGCTCCACCCGGACCTGGGCCCGGGCCGCGGTGCCGGCCAGGGCCCACCCCAGAGCGAGGGCCGCCGCGGCAAAGACCGCGCGCCTCACGGCGTCGCCTCCCCGGGCCAGTTGTTGCGGGCGAGCTGCCCGCAGGCGGCCAGGATGTCCACGCCGCGGCTCTTCCGGATGCTGGTCGGGATGCCCTCGGCCACGAGCACCTCCTGAAAGGAACGGACGGCCTCCTCCTCCGAGCGGCGGAAGGGGAGGCCCTCGGCGGGGTTGAAGCGGATCAGGTTGACCTTGACCTTGAGGCCCCGGGCGAAGCGGGCCACCCCGCGCGCGTCCGCGGGCGAGTCGTTGACGCCCTGGAGGAGGACGTACTCCAGCGAAATCCTCTCCCGCTCCCGGCGCGTCAGGTCCTGGAGGACCCGGCGCAGGCGCTTGAGGGGATACCGCGCGTTGACGGGCATGAGTTCCGTGCGCAGGTCCTCCCTGGGGGCGTTGAGGGAGAGGGACAGGCGGGGGCAGACGGGGCTCTTCGCGAAGGCCTCCAGGGAATCGGCGAGTCCCGAGGTGGACACGGTGATCCGGCGCCAAGAGAGGCCCATGCCCTCGTCGTCCTCCAGGATCGCCAGCGCCTTCTCGAGGTTCGACCGGTTGGCCAGCGGCTCGCCCATTCCCATGAAGACGACGTTGTAGGGCTTCTCGGCGATGTCCGTCTGACGCTCCAGCAGGAAGAACTGGCCGAGGATCTCCCCCGCCGTGAGGTTCCTCTTGAACCCCAGCCGGGCCGTGAGGCAGAAGGCGCATCCCATAGCGCACCCCACC
>Ga0073934_10008230_pt1 | contig 14042 bp, 12 predicted proteins | sample LarsenN4metaG_FD_76834 | JGI IMG/M metagenome (GOLD analysis project Ga0073934, IMG submission 76834) | Hot spring sediment bacterial and archeal communities from British Columbia, Canada, to study Microbial Dark Matter (Phase II) - Larsen... ...
CTTTGAGGTAGCCGGGGGGGTCTTACAGGGAGATAGCGATTTTTATAAATTTATTACCGATAACAACTGGTATTTTCCGGTATTTTCCTCAGAAGTAGCTCTGCATTTCAGAGGGCTGTTCGGTCTGGTAACCCACTATGGGGACGATCTGGAGGTTCCCATTTTTGAACGCTTCTTCGGAGGGGGCGCCAATGACGTCCGCGGGTTTGAGGAAAGGTCTCTAGGACCCAAGGATACCAACGGCGATGTCGTAGGAGGAAATCAAAGAGTTCTTTTTACCACAGAGTTGATAGTCCCTCTAGTGAAAGGCCTGAAGGGCGTTTTGTTTTTTGATGCGGGAAGTACTTTTGACTCCGATCTCCCCGGGGTCGTCGATGAGAATTTTGAGCTACGAGAGGGAGCGGGTCTGGGAATACGGTTCATTAGCCCCCTGGGACCTCTCAGCCTGGATTGGGGCTATAAGCTGGATCGTAAAGAAGGCGAATCTTCCAGTGAGGTCCACTTTGGGATTGGAAGACCGTTTTAGATTCATGGGTCAGGGATCCGGGGCCATGAGTCCCGGGGGATGGGTCAGAGAGAGCCCGCCTCCCCCAGGGCTCATAACCCAGGACTATAAACATCAATGAGGACGTTGAAATTTTTATTCTTCATCCCGCTTTTACTTCTATTTACCTATTCTGTTACCCCAGCACAAACGCCGATAAAGATCGGCTATGTCGATTTGCAGAAGGTTCTGGACGAGTCCATCGAGGGACAACGGGTCAAGGCGGAAATTAACAAGGAAATTGAAGCCAAAAGTAAAGAGGCCGAGAAGATGCGTGCGGAGCTGAAAAGCCTTCAGGACGATTATCAAAAGAGCGCCAAGTTGCTCAAAGACGAGGCTAGAAAACAAAAAGAAGATCTCATCCAGGACAAGGATAAAGACCTGAGACGGTTTATCTCCGATTTCAAGGAGGATATCAAGAAGAAAGAGCAGTCTTTTAGTAACGAGATCATCAAGGAAATCGTAGAAGTTGTGAAAAAGCTAGGCGAGGAACAAGGGTACACCTTAATTTTAGAAAAAAACTTCAGCTCGGTTATTTACGGAGCCCAAAACATTGATCTGACGAATGCCGTCCTTCAGAGGTATAATCAACTCAAGCAGCAAACGACGAAAAAGTAAATAAAATAGAGCGTAACGTAAAACGATCTCCGGAGGGATATAGATAGACGCCAAGGTGAGGGGCCGATCTGTATCCTTGGGGGATTGTTTTAGATTTTACGTCAGAAGATGCGCTTAAGCGAAATTGCTGAATTCTTAGGGGGGGAGCTAGAAGGTAATGGGAGCATTGAGATTACGGGAATCGCCGGTCTTGAAGAAAGTCAACCGGGCCACATTACGTTTCTAGCTAACCCTAAGTACAAGCCCAAGCTTTACACCACCCGGGCCTCCGCAGCCATCGTAACCAAAGAGATCCGCTTAGATCGTCTGGCCCTTGTTAAAGTCGATAATCCTTACCTGGCCTTTGCGAAGGTGATCCCTCTATTTTCCAGAACGGAACCCCCCCCGATGGGAGTTCATCCTAGTTTTATAGCGGGCGAAGGAGGATCTATAGGCCAGAACTGCAGGATCCTCCCCTATGTAGTGGCCGGGAGGCGAGTCAAGATAGGAGATCGAACGACCATTTACTCTGGGGTCTACCTGGGAGACGATGTAGTCCTTGGAGAGGATGTAACCATCTATCCCAATGTGACCATCCTGCACAACGTACAAATCGGCAATCGGGTGATCATCCATAGCGGCACCGTCATCGGGAGCGACGGGTTTGGCTTCGTACCACAGACCCAGGTGTATCATAAAATTCCCCAAATCGGCACCGTCGTGATCGAAGATGATGTGGAAATTGGAGCCAACGTGACGATCGATCGAGCGACCTTAGGGAAAACCCATATTCGACGGGGGGTCAAGATCGATAATCTGGTGCAGATCGCCCATAATGTGGTCATCGGGGAAGACTCTCTCATTGTAGCCCAGGTGGGTATCTCCGGCAGTACCCGGGTGGGGCGTAACGTGATTCTTGCAGGGCAGGTTGGATTAGTCGGCCATATCGAGATAGGGGATCAGGTCAAGGTGGGGGCACAATCTGGGGTTACCAAATCGATTCCCCCTAACTCGGTCGTTTCCGGAAGTCCTGCCGTGGAACATAATTTGTGGAAAAAATCTCAGGTGAGCCTTCTCAAACTCCCTGAGTTGATGAAGGCAGTTCGCGACTTAGAGCAACGTGTCAGGGAACTTGAAAAGACTGCCCAATAGCAAGTAACAGGAACCAGGAATCAGGAACCAGAGTGTTAGGGGCTGGAGGCTTGAAAGCAGAGGCTAGGGAAGGGACGAGAGACGAGAGGCTAGGGGTTCGTGAAACTAGCCTCCGGCCTTCAGTCTCTAGCTTCTACCATGTCTCCAACCTCCAACTGATTTTCTATTTCCTACTTCCTACTTATCGATGCTCGATATCAAAGAAATTCAACAGATTCTTCCACATAGGTATCCGTTCCTTCTCGTGGATAAGATTATTAGTATAGAAGAGAGAAAGATCATAGGTCTTAAAAACGTGACTATTAATGAACCTTTTTTCCAGGGACATTTCCCCGGATCCCCCATTATGCCCGGCGTACTAGTTATCGAGGCCATGGCCCAGGTCGGAGCGATACTTTTCTTAAGAACCAACGGACATAAAAATAAACTCGCTTACTTTACAGGCATAGATAAGGCTAAATTCAGAAAGCCGGTGGTCCCCGGGGATCAGCTCAGGTTGGAACTAGAAGTCCTTAGAGCCGGGAGTCGGGTATTTAAGATGAAAGGAAAGGCTTTCGTCGACGAGACCCTCGTTGTAGAAGCGGAGTTGCTTTCAGCTCTGGTGGATAGAAAGTAAGGATCAAAAGCCAAGGGACAAGCCGCCTATCCCAAAGGCGAAGTCGCGAACTCTGACCTTCAAGGAACCCTGGACCTTTGACCTTTGATCCCAGGAAAATGGACATACATAAGCTTGCTATTGTACACGAGAAAGCTAAATTAGGAAAAAATGTTAGCGTAGGACCTTTTTCCATCATTGGAGAAAACGTAAAAATTGGAGCTGGAAGTAAAATAGGCGCCCATGTCCTCATCGAAGGATGGACGGAGATCGGAGAAAAATGCGAATTCTTCACCGGAGCCGTTATCGGCACGATCCCTCAAGACCTTAAATTTGCCGGAGAGAAGACGATTTTAAAAATCGGAAAGCACTCCATTTTTCGAGAGTACGTTACCGTCAACCGGGGAACCGAGCTGGGGGGCGGGCAGACCCTCATCGGGGACAATACCCTGCTGATGGCTTATACCCACATTGCCCACGACTGTATCATCGGAAATAACGTTATATTCGGTAACGCCGCCAACCTCGCAGGCCATATCGAGGTGGGAGATTTTGCCATTATCGGAGGCTTGACGGGCATTCACCAATTCGTGAGAATCGGGGCCTACTCCATTATCGGAGGCTGCTCGGCGGTCACCCAAGACGTGATCCCTTATGCTAAAGCCGCAGGAAATCGCCCGAATCGGCTCTACGGGCTAAACATCACCGGACTGAAGCGCCATAAATTCTCCCCTGAGGCCATAAGGAACCTTCAGAAAGCTTATCGGATCCTCTTCCGATCCAACCTCAACGTCTCCCAAGCCGTCCGTAAAATTGAAGAGGAGATCCCCAACTCCCCTGAAGTCAACTATCTCGTCCACTTCATTCAGAACTCCAAAAGGGGAATCTGTAAACATAAACCGGAGAACCACGAATTTGAAGAATGAAGAGACCCCCTGCAGGAAGGAAAACGCGGGGAGGGGCATAAGCTCCAGGATAAGGATATCAAAGCTTTTAGCTCCGGGAGGAGCGACCTGTGGGTAGCCAAGTCTGAACAGGTCGCTCCTCCCGGAGCTTGGAGAGGGTTTAGGATCTTGGATGGCTATAAACAGGCCGCCCCTCTGGGGCTAACCTCTTTATCCCGGCGCTTACGGGAGAGAGGGGAGGAATCCCCTCCTTCCCCCATTTAACTCGTTCCCAGGCAGAGCCTGGGAACGAGGAAATACCGGACTTCACCCTCATCCTGGCGCACTGCCTCCCCTCCTTGTGATCGAGGCAGAGCCTCTAGCTACAGCCCAGCCTCTCACGGCTTGCCGGACCGACTGCCTCCCCTCCTTGTGATCGAGGCAGAGCCTCTAGATAGGCATTCCCAGGCAGAGCCTGGGAACAAGGAAATACCGGACTTCACCCTCATCCTGGCGCATATGCTCAAGCGCCCCCTTCCCGACACGGGAAGGGGGCGAGGGGGTGGGTTAATAAAAAAGCTACCCTCACCCTAACCCTCCACGACCTGCATCTGTAAACCTTTTTGATCGATATCCAGCACCATGGTCTCACATTCAATTCCGTAAGATCGAAACGCAGCCTTCATGGCCGCCCCGATCAATTCCTCCTTATCCGTCGCCAAAGCCAGAATGGCCGCGCCTGCTCCACTCAAGGCGCACCCTCTGGCCCCCGCCTTCAAGGCGGCTTCAAGGACCTCCGGCAAGGGTTTAATTAGATTTTTTCGGTAAATCTGATGAATCTTGTCCTCCATAGCAAAACTTAAAAAGTTAATACGATTCGTAATGAGCGAGGCCACCAACATGGCCGTGTGACCAATATTAAACAGGACATCCTCAAGGGGGATTTTATGGGGCAGGCATTTTCGGGCCTCTTCGGTGGAAATATAAAAATCAGGGATGGCCAGAACCACTCGGAGATGCGCCGGGAAATCGCATTTCAGGAACTTAACCCCCGTACCCGTCCAGCAAGAAATGATAAATCCCCCATAAAAAGCCGGGAGTACATTATCCGGATGCCCTTCTAGCTGGATAGCCAGCTCCAGCAACGCCTCCTCCGTGAAAGGACTCCCCAACAGGCAGTTCGCTCCCACAAGCCCCGCCAATCGAGCGGTGGCGCTCCCTCCCAGACCTCCTGACGTGGGAATATGACTTCTAGTGAGAACCTTAAACTTCTGTCCCGTCCTTCCTACCCTATCTGCCAGCCACTGCGCCGAGCGATACACCAAATTCGCCTCGTTCTCAGGATAAACGCCCTTTCCCTTTCCCAGTACCTGCACTTGGGCCTCTCCTTCCGTTAATTCCAGCTCATACGTATCGTAAAGGGTTAAAGCCAGCCCCAAGGCATCCATTCCAGGGCCCAGATTACTCGTGGAAGCTGGAATTTTGAGTATAACCTTTTTCTCTCTCATAAGTAGAATCCTATCTCCAATGGAACGTCTTTCTTAATTTCTGACCGGGGCTTCCTCACGAGACCAGTAGAAAACACATTCTAAACACCCATTAAACATATATTAGCCGGGGGAAACTGTCAAACCAATTTTTCTGAATCTCCTCTGGCACCTTTGAAATTTTCAAATTATTTTCTTGAACTAAAAGGAGGGATATGCTATGGGGTAACTAACCCATTTTTTAGAATTCTGTGTACAGATACTTACTCTAAGCCTTATGGTGAAGGGAGAAACGGGATATGTTTTCCATCCTTAGCTGGTTTTCCAATGATTTGGGAATAGATCTAGGCACGGCGAATACCCTGGTTTACGTAAAAGGAAAGGGCATCGTTCTGAGCGAGCCGTCTATCGTTGCGATCCATACACAGACCAATAAAGTCGTAGCCGTCGGCAAAGAGGCCAAGGAAATGTTGGGAAGGACCCCAGGTAATATCGTAGCCATCCGACCCATGAAAGATGGAGTGATTGCCGATTTCAAACATACCGAGGAAATGCTGAGGCATTTTATTAAAAAGGTTCATAACCGAAAACGGCTGATTCGCCCGAGGATCGTGATCGGGGTCCCCTCTGGGATTACAGAGGTGGAGAAAAAGGCGATCAGAGATTCCGCCCTTCAAGCCGGAGCCAGCGAGGTTTATTTAGTTGAGGAGCCTATGGCGGCGGCTTTGGGAGTCGGATTACCCGTGGACGAACCCTCCGGAAATATGATCGTGGACATCGGCGGAGGGACGACCGAAGTCGCAGTCATCTCCCTGGCCGGCATCGTGTACAGCAAGTCCATCCGGGTCGCCGGAGACGAAATGGATGAGGCCATCGTTCAATACGTTAAACGAAAATATAATTTGCTGATAGGAGAACGGACGGCGGAGCTTATCAAAATGACCCTCGGCTCCGCTTACCCCCTCGATGACGAGCGGACGATGGAGATCAAGGGCCGGGACCTGGTCGCAGGGATCCCAAAAACGTTAACCATCTCCAGCGAAGAGATCCGCGATGCCCTCGCAGAACCCGTATCGGCCATCGTAGAAGCCGTTAAAATAGCCCTGGAGCGGACTCCCCCGGAACTCTCCTCAGATATCATCGATAAGGGCATTGTATTAGCCGGCGGAGGGGCTTTGTTAAAGAACCTGGATATCCGACTTAAGGAAGAGACGGGACTCCCCATCACTCTGGCCGAAGACCCCTTGACGGCCGTCGTTCTTGGAACAGGTAAAATGCTAAGCCATATGGATTTGTTAAGTAAGGTTACCGTAAATTAGTACATCGTCCCTTTCCTTTGGATTCCTAGAATCCCTCCCTGACGGTCGTGGCTCAGATTGGTAGGGAACCCAAGTCCTCAGAGCCGCGACCGTGAGGGAGCGGTTGATCCGCAGGAACGGGACGATGTAGGAGTCCAGGGTTTACTTAATCTTGAACTCATAGTTCTCCCCTCACCCCCGGCCCCTCTCCCACGCGATGGGAGAGGAGGGGAGGGAACGCAGAACGGTTAGGTCAAAATTAAGTAAACAGTGTATTAGCACTCCGTTAACTTAATCCTGAGGGCGCGGGCGCCTCACCCATAAAGGAACTGCCACCTGAACGATAAACGACGGATGATGAACGATGGACTTAAGCCGTTAACTCCTCCTTCATCATTCCGCATTCACCGTTCCCAAGGGGATGATTAAGCTCCTGATTAGATATAAGCCTATTTCTACGCTGTTCTTCTTAGTGAGTACCTCCTTGATCCTTCTCTCGGTACAAACCAAGATCCCTAATCCTACAGATTCCGTCCAGAAGTTTGTATTCGTGGGTATCTATCCCTTTCAACTAGCTGCCGCTAACACCTTGAGGAAAGCTTACCATATCTGGAAAAGTTATATCTATCTGGTAAATGTCGAGCAGGAGAACGTTCGGCTGCGAGAGCAGATCCAGATCCTTCAAATGGAAAAAAACGAGTACGTGGAAACTGCTCTGGCCTATGAAAGGCTGAAAAATATCCTGAACCTTACCGACGTAACCAGCCTTAACACCGTATTGGCCCGAGTTATCGGGCGCGATTCTACCAATTGGGCCAGCACCATTCTGGTGGATAAGGGTTCCAGCCACGGGATTGAACCCAATTTGGCCGTGATTACCCATGAAGGCATCGTGGGCTACACCATGAGCGTCTCCCCCAGGGCTTCCAAAATCCTCCTGGCCTCCGACCCCAGCTGTAGCATCGCAGCTATTATCCAGAGGACCCGGGACCAAGGCGTGGTTCAGGGACAACTGACCAACTACTACAAGATGAAATACTTAATCCAGGGCGCCGACGTGATAGAAGGGGATATGGTTATTTCCTCTGGACTCGGGGGAGTTATCCCTAAAGGGCTCGTTATCGGCAAGATCGCCAGAATTAATAAGAAAAGTGATGGCCTGTTTCTGGACGTGGACATTGAGCCTAGTGTGAATTTCTCAAAACTAGAAGAAGTGTTTATTGTCAAAAATAAGTAGATGTACTTCGTCTTTGTTATTGTACTTTCACTGTTTGCCCTTATTCTTCAAACTGCCTTCTTCAGCGTCATTCAGATAAAAGGAGCAAAACCCGATTTGATTCTTATCATCCTAACCTACCTGAGCCTGTTGAAGGGCGCTGAAGCGGGTTCCATTTTCGGATTTTCCTTCGGACTCTTACAGGATGTCCTCTCGGGAATGTTCCTGGGCTCCAACGCCCTGACCAAAACCCTCCTGGGGTTTACCCTGGGAAGCATCGGTAAAAAACTCTACGTCAGTAGCCTGTTACAGATGATCTTCGTCTTTGTGGTCACTTTTGTAAACGAAACCCTTTTATCAGGCCTGACTTTAATGTTAAAAGCCTACTCAACCCAGGAAGTGATCACCCACTGGATTCGTGTAACCCCCACGGAATCTATCTACAATTCCTTTCTTTGCCCCTTTATCGTCCTCCTCCTTAGATTTGGGGAAAGAAACTTTGGACTGCCCCAACAATAAAGATTTTCTCTTGACTTCCAGGAAGCGCCGATGTTTGATAGCTGAGGGGGGTTGGAAGGTCAGAGGGTTGGAGGGTTGGAAGGTTACTTCAAATCAAAATGCAGGAACGAACCGTAAAAATCTTTTATCGAATCCTGGCCGGATGTTTAGCCCATTTCCTTGGGATAGCTCTCAGTCTGGCCGCCGAAGATAACGGCCTCGTACAGCTCCAACGGGCCAAAGTGCTCCGAATCTGTGCGGATATGGATAACCTTCCCCTTTCCACCTCCCAAAGGGAAGATCTGCCCGGCTTCGACGTGGAATTAGCCCGGATTATCGCGGATCGCCTGGGAGTGACCGCTCAATTCGTATGGATTAACACGGCGCCCATGGCCCGTACCCTCCGCCTTCTTCGCACGGGCTCCTGCGACCTGCTCATGGGATTTCCGATAGCCCGGGATTTTCTTTGCAGTCGTCCCTCCCTTGAGGTCACCCTGCCGTATTATGGTACAGGATTTATCCTAGCGACCTACGGGACACCGCCTTCAGGAATAAAACGGCTGGAGGATCTCCGAAACGAAACGATCGGCGTCGAGACCAGGACCCTCGCCGATTATCGCCTCCAGCGGGCAGGATTCTCCAGGAAACTCTATGCCAGCGAAGATTTACTGGTACAGGCCCTCAAGAACGGGGAGGTGAAGGCCGCCCTCCTCTGGGCCCCCTCCGCGGGGTGGCGTTTGAAAGAGAAGCCGGACCCGGATCTTCACCTCGTCCGCGATCCGCCTCCGGACCCCCTTTACCGCTGGAACATGGCCATAGGAATCAGGAAGAAAGATCAAACCTTAAAGCGGGCCGTCGACGAGATCCTTCAGGAGCTCCTCGCGCATAACCGCATCGAAAGCCTCCTGGCAAAATATGGGGTTCCTTTTTATCCTCCGTTCCTCGAAACCCCTGAACAGGCGGGAAGTAGGACCGGACAGTAGTCCTCTTCAACGCAAGATAACGATTGTAAAATGCAACGCTGTGAATGGGCCAACACCGAGTTGAGCATTGCTTACCACGATAACGAGTGGGGGGTTCCGGTGCACGAGGATCGCCTTCTCTTCGAGTTTCTCATCCTGGAAGGCGCGCAGGCCGGACTGAGTTGGGAAACTATCCTGAAAAAACGTACCAACTACCGGGCCGCCTTTGCCCATTTTGACCCGCGAACCGTCGCAGAATACGACCCGCGCCAAGTGGAGGAGCTGCTGGCCAACCCCGGCATCGTTCGTAACCGGCTCAAGATCGCAGCCACCGTTCAGAACGCCCGGGCCTTTCTCACCGTCCAGAAAGAATTCGGCAGTTTTGACGCCTACGTCTGGCGATTTGTAGACGGTCGGCCAAAACGGAATAGGTGGCAAACGCTCAAGGAAATCCCGGCCCGGACCCCCGAATCTGATGCGCTGAGCAGAGACCTGGCACGGCGCGGCTTCAAGTTCGTCGGCTCGACCATCTGCTACGCCTTTATGCAAGCGGTGGGAATGGTCAACGACCACCTGGTAGATTGCTTTCGGTATAAGGAGATCGGGTAGGTCAACTTGCAATCCCACAGAAGTAAGATTATATTGAGGGTGAGAGTCGGTTTAACCGTTTCGGGAAAAAGCTAACGGAAAGGATAGATCCAACGGAGATCGGTCATAAAGCCCTTTCACCGATGAGCCGCGAAACCCTCCTAAGTTTTCTCGAGGATTGCCTCCAGCGAGGCACGGAGACCGCGCTGGCCTATCGACGCGGGTTGAGAATCTCTCGCTGGTCGTACGCACGGTTGGCGTCCACCGCCTTTCAATTTGCCCGCGAGCTCGAGACCCACTCTATCTGCAAGGGAGATCGCGTTCTATTCTGGGTTGGGAACAGCCCTGAATGGGTGGCCGCGTTCTTCGGCTGCCTGTTGCGCGGCGCGATCGTGGTACCCCTCGATAGGGAGAGCGCCCCGGAGTTCGTCGCGCGGGTTCAGCGACAGGTCGAAGCGAAACTGATGCTCTACAGCGGCAGGGAGTCCTACGCGCTGCTTCGGGCGCTCGGGTCCGGTAAAAATTTGGCAGGCCTATCGCTCGAAGAACTGAGCGATCGGGTCAGGCCCCGTTCCCCAGAGCCCTACCCGGTGGAAAACATCGCCGGAGACGATATCGTCGAGATCATCTTCACATCGGGGACCACCGCGGAACCCAAAGGGGTCTGCCTGACCCATCGGAACCTCCTGGCGAACCTGGCCCCGTTGGAGGGGGAGATTCAAAAATACCTCAAATGGGAGAGGCCGGTCCATCCCTTACGCTTCCTGAACCTGCTTCCCCTAAGCCACGTCTTCGGACAGTTTATGGGCATCTTCGTGCCGCAACTCCTTGGGGGGGAGGTCTTCCTTCAAGGGTCTTTAAATCCCTCGGAAATCCTGGAAACGGTCAGGAAGCAGCGCATATCCGTGATCGTTGCCGTTCCCCGTCTGCTCGATGCGCTACGCCATAGAATCGAGCGGGATTATGAAGGGCGCGGCCAAACGGAGGCGTTTCGTCAGGCCCTTGCTTCCGCCGAGGGCTGGCATTTCCTGAAACGGTGGTGGGTCTTTCGTAAGGTTCATCGCCAATTCGGCTGGAAGTTCTGGGCCTTCGTGTCGGGGGGCGCAGCGCTCTCTCCTGAAACCGAAACCTTCTGGCGGCGGCTCGGCTTCCTGGTGGTGCAGGGTTACGGCATGACGGAGAGCGCTTCTCTGATCAGCGTGAACCACCCCTTTAAAGTGAGCCGCGGATCTATCGGAAAACCCCTGCCGGGGCGGGAGGTGAAACTCGCCGAAAACGGCGAGATCTTGGTGCGCGGCGAGAACGTCTCCCCCGGGTACTGGAGCGGCGGGGTCCGTTCCTTGACGGACGAGGAAGGGTGGCTCCGCACCGGCGATGTGGGCGAGCTAGACCCGGCAGGCCACCTCTACTTCAAAGGCCGTAAGAAAGAGGTGATCGTCACGGCTGCGGGACTGAACCTCTATCCTGAAGACCTTGAAGCGGCGTTAAAGGAGCAGCCTGAAGTCCGCGATAGCGCGGTAATCGGCATCGAAGGTTCCCACGGGCCCGAGCCGCTCGCCGTGCTGCTGTTGCGGGATGAACAGATGGACCCAGCCGCCGCCGTCCGACGTGCCAACGAGCGGCTCAGCCCCTATCAGCAGATCCGTCGCTGGTTCGTCTGGCCGGAGAGCGATTTTCCGCGCACGACGACCCAGAAGGTGCGTAAATCGGTCGTGACCGAGGTGGTGAAAGCTTCCCTGTCCGGCGATCTCCCGGCACGGGAGGGCTTAACCCCCCTGGCGGAATTGATCGCGCGGATCGGCGGTAAAACAGCCGCCGGGCTCGATCCGAACGCCAGCCTGGCCATGGATCTCAAGCTGGACTCCCTGGGGCGGGTTGAATTGTTAAGCGCACTGGAGGACCGCTACCAGATCGATATAGATGAGGCCGCTTTTACCGAGGCAACCACCGTGGGGGACATCGAGAAGATGATCCGTGAGGGCGCCCGAAACGCCGCGTCGGGCAGGGAAGCCCGGCCGGGTGCCCCCACTTACCCGGCGTGGGCCCAACGCTTCCCCGGGACGTGGGTCCGGCTCGCTTTCCTGTATCTGGTGATCATCCCCCTTACGCGCCTCATGGGCCGGCCTCGTGGAGTGGGGAGGGAGCATTTGCGGGAAGTGGAAACGCCGGCGCTGTTCGTCTCCAACCATATTACAATGGTGGATGCCGCATTGATTTTATCGGCCCTCCCCGGAAGATTCAGGAGGAAACTGGCCATCGCGATGGAAGGCGAGCTCCTGCATAGCTTTCGCCATCCCCCCGAGGGCACCGGAAGGCTTAAGCGCCTGTGGCTGCCTGTACAGTACGCGCTGATCGTCTCCTTCTTTAACGTCTTTCCCCTGCCCCAAAAGAGCGGATTTCGGCGAAGCTTTGCGTTCGCCGGCGAGACGATGGATCGCGGATACAACATCCTGGTGTTCCCGGAGGGCAGGCGTACCCAAGATGGCCGGATGAACCCTTTTATGGAAGGTACTGGCCTGCTGGCAAAGCATTTAGGCGCACCGGTCGTACCTGTAAAAATTGAAGGACTATTCCAACTCAAGCAACGAAGGCAATATTTCGCAAAGCCCGCCCAGATATCGGTGAAGTTCGGTGAGCCCGTCAGGTTTCCCCGGGAATACGAGCCCGCCAACATCACACGGGATCTGGAAAGGTGGGTCGCAGCGCTTTAGAGTCACTATGAACACGATGGGTGAAACCTCGTTTGAAGCCTTCTTAAACCGACACGATAGCGAAACCTGGGCCAAAGTCCTCGAAGCTCTGCTGCCGTCCATCCATGAGGTGGACCGAACGGCCACGCAGATCTGGTTTGCGTTTTTCCCCCTCGCGCTGGCGCGGGCCCTGCAACGAGCCGACGACCCTGCCCAACTTGCCAAAGATTTGTTGCTCCAAGGAAGATACCGGCTAAAAGATCAGATCGATTCCTCCCACACATTTCTCTACGGCCATCGCTACTGGCCGGAAGTCAAAAGGGCTGTGGTCGAGCGTGCAATTGCTGCAGAGGGCTCCGTGCAGGAGGCAGGGGACTGGCATACGGAGTCCCTTCAGGAACAGATACACGAGGTGGCGGGTCGCGTCGCAAAAGGGATAAAAACCGAAGAATCTTTGCTCGTCGGCATTACGGCCGTTGCCTTCATGACCCTGCAGCAGGTCGGTCTGGAAGCCTTTCAGGCATCTCCCGGCCTCGTTATGGGGAGCCCCGAATACCTTCAGAGGTCGCCGGAGCAGGTATTGAAAGCACGGGCTCGAGACGACCGCCAGGGATTATTCGGCTTTCTTAAAGGACATAAAAAGGAGTGGACGGTCACCTTCGACGAGAACGCTGCGAGCGCAAAGTTCAAGCTGATCCACTCCCAGGAGCTGACGACGGCGGCCGCGCGGGACAAGCGGGATTACCGATCGCGCGATCCCCGTTGTATAGATGGGGAAGGACCGATCCCCGTCCAATGCCGCTCTGCGGCCTGCGGCACCTGCTGGGTAGGTATCTTAGGCGGGGCCGAAAAGCTCTCCGAAGTTGAAGAGCTCGAGCGACGGAAGATCAAGGAGTTCGGTTATATGGATACGGAGGAACCGAAGCCCCTCATACGCCTGGCCTGCCAGGCCCAGGCCTTTGGCGCCGTATCCATCGTCATCCCGCCCTGGAACGGGGTCTTCGGGAAGTTCCTCCGTTCACAGAAGCCAGAGCGCCCTGACCTCCAGGGATAGGGCCCTCGACAACCTGCTTCCCAAAACCGTTCATGCGGTCATTCCTCGAGGGTTTGAGCGCAAGATCTTTCTGTTTGCTCTTGCTTATGCCAGGAACCTTAACCTATAATTATGGAGAGGAACTTGAGTACATTAACAAGCAATTAACGAACAAAGGTTCTACGGGGAGGCGTCGAAGTGGAAAACGAACGCACAAGTTGTAAACTTCTACAAACCGTTCTGGATGGAGAATGTCGGCCCTTCTGGCGCGGGTACTCTCTGGGTGAACGGGGAACAAGGAGGAGCGATTCTCTAACCCCCTTTCCCAAGGATCCTACCTCTTGATCCGTAAACGGGGAACAAGGAGGAGCGATTCTCCAGAAAGGAGAAACCTTATGTCGCATCGGAACCTGACGTCAAATCCGCAGCATCGTGGCATTCGGTACGATGCAGCCATAGCGCTGCTCATCGCTTGGATACTGGCAGCGTCGTGGTTGC
>Ga0073934_10008231_pt1 | contig 14041 bp, 12 predicted proteins | sample LarsenN4metaG_FD_76834 | JGI IMG/M metagenome (GOLD analysis project Ga0073934, IMG submission 76834) | Hot spring sediment bacterial and archeal communities from British Columbia, Canada, to study Microbial Dark Matter (Phase II) - Larsen... ...
GCTCAGGGTCAGCTACATAAATACCGGCCATCATCGGCCCGCCAATTTTGTCCAGCGCCTCCTGGCCCAGCCGGCGCCGGATAAAACTGGCCAGGCTTTCATCTCCCTCTTCTTTGCGCGCCGGAATAAAGAGATCCAGGGCCATTCTCAACTTTCCGAAAGGCGAAATCAAGGGTGATAACGCAAATGGAATAAACTCGGTGGGGACAGTAAGCCGGTAACCCCCTGGAAAAAGGGTTAATTTCCCTTTATTTAAGACAAAAATGTTCCTTTTTTCATCATTAGTGGGGATAACTTCCTGATCTAAGCCAAGGTCACGGCAAAGTTGGTTGCCCCAAGGCTTGGTGGTAACAAAAGAGTCAGGCCCACCTTCGATGATGAAATCGTCAACGGCAGTAGTGCTGATTTTGCCGCCAAAGCGGGTATCCTTTTCAATCAGGCTATAGCTCAAAGGGATATCTTTTTCTTGGCTCTTCTTTTGTAGATAAAAAGCCGTGGCCAGTCCGGCAATGCCGCCGCCAATAATTGTTACGTGGTACATAAGCTTCACATCAATCCATTATAAATATTATTCACCAAATTTTTCCAGCACTGCATCGGTCACAGCTTCAATAAAGAGGGGATTGCTGTTCATCGAGTCGATCCGCTCAAGCTGCAAGCCATTTTCTTCAGCAATCTGCTTCGCCTCTATATCAATATCAAACAAAATTTCAACATGATCACAGACAAAGCCAATCGGAGCGACCAGTACCTGCTTGTAACCATCTCTGGCCAGCTCAATGATAACCTCTTCAATTTGTGGGCCTAACCAGGGCTCCCCGGTTTCGGCGGCGCTCTGATACGAAAACATCCAATCGATATCGCCGAGTCGCTCCGCCACAATTTTAGCATTGTCTTTTAACTCGGCATCGTAGGGATCGCCCATTTTGATCAACCGCTCCGGTAGACTGTGAGCGGTAAAAACAACTTTTACCTGTTTGCGTACCTCCGGCGAAAACTTTTCCAGCCCGGCCCTCACATTATTTTCCAGGGCCTGCAAAAATTTTGGCTGCCGGTACCAGGAGTCGACATATGAAAATTTAATCCGGCTGCCATGCATCTGCTGCGCTTCTTCAATTTTGGCCCAATACCGGCCAATGCTCATCTTTGAATAGTGGGGGGCCATCACAATCGCCACGGCCTCTTCGATATCATGGAGATACATCTGCCCAACGGCATCTTGAATCCAGGGCGACCAGTGGCGCATTCCCAGGTAAACAGGCATATCATGACCTCGCTGTTGAAGCGCCTCGCTTGTTTTCTTGGCCTGGCCATAGGTAAGGCGGGTGAGGGGGGAGCCGCCAATCAAGCTATAGCGGTGTTTGAACTCCTCAACAAACGCCGGCGACATGGGTCGCCCTCCCCGGATGTCGGACAAATAATATTCCATGCGCTCTATGGAGTCCGGCGTTCCATAGGCCATCATCAAGACTGCTTTTTTCGTCATACGGTTCCTAATTTTATCAATAAAATAGTAAGAATACCCTATATTTTAGTTTATTTACCCCACTTTACCGGCTGTTTCGCACTTAAATAGGGATGACACACTTAAAGGGTTAACCCGTCTGCGCACTGTATTCGTGAACAAAATCGACCAAAGCGGCTACATGCTCCACCGGCGTCTGTGGTAAGATCCCGTGCCCCAGATTGAAAATGTGGCCGGCCCTGCCTCTAACACTATCGAGAATTCGAGCTGCCTGTTTTTTGATTTCTGGGGCCGGAGCAAAGAGAACAACCGGATCGAGATTGCCCTGAATGGCCACATCATCGCCTAACTGTTGGCTGGCCTCGCCTAAATCGATCCGCCAATCGACGCCAATCACCTCGCCGCCGGCCTCTTTGAGCAGCGCCAGCATTCCGGCCGTACCGGTACCAAAATGGATCAAAGGGATATCGCGGCTGCTTTTAGCAATCTCAATCGCTCGCCGTGAATGAGGTAAGATGTACGCTCGATAATCGGCTGGGCTAAGCGCGCCAATCCAACTATCAAACAGTTGCAGCGCGTCTGCGCCGGCTTCGGCTTGAGCGCGCAAATAATGGCCTACGCTGGCGGCTAACTTATCCATAAGCAAATGCCAGGTTTTGGGCTGCTCGTACATCAAGCTTTTTGTCATAATGTAATTTTTAGAACTTCCACCTTCGATCGCGTAGCTGGCCAGAGTAAATGGCGCGCCGGAAAACCCGATCAAGGGCGTTTTACCGGCCAGGGCGGTTTTAACCTGTTTGATTGCCTCCAGCGTAAATGGCAGCGCCTCTTCAGCCGGGGGTGTTTTTAAGGCTTCAATATCGGCGGCGGTGCGCAGCGGATTGTAAATCACCGGGCCATCACCTTTGACATATTCAAGCTGTAACCCCATTCCTTCTAATATCGGCAGAATGTCGGCAAAGATAATGGCCGCATCTAAACGAAAATGATGGAGAGGTTGTAGGGTTACTTGCGTGGCCAAATCGGGCGTTTTGATAATTTCTAAAATGGAATACTGCTCCCTTAATGCCCGGTACTCCTTCATATAGCGGCCAGCCTGGCGCATCAGCCAAATGGGAACAGCATCTACAGGCTCCCGGCGGCAGGCGCGCAGAAAGCGATCAGTTTGAGACATGGATATCCTTTGATCTATTGTAGAAATTGAAATTTCTCCATAACTCAGGAGAAAGGATGTTAACAGTTATTATAACAGGATTTTATGGGCGGGCAATTGCTCTAGATTTTATCATCTACGACCGGCGAGCCGGCGTATCATCAGTACCGACGCCACCAACAACATTTCATAAAGCAGTTGAGACGACCTGAAAGAGAGCCGGCCCTTCTCAAAGTGATAATTTCTAAAGGGAAAAAACCAGGGAACCAGGTTGCTACTATCGACCAATAAGTGGCCCAAGTAGCCTATAAACCAGGCATAGCCGGTGGTTCTCCCCCAAATCAGGCTAACCAGTAAGGAGAGACCGATCAAGCTAAAAATATTGTGAGCAAAATGCCGGCCATTTGGCATAAGCCGGAAGATATACCCTATCGTTTTGTCCATCAAATCAGGAAAAAGACTGGCAATGAGCAAAGGTTTCAAGATAGCGCCGGGCTTCTTTTTTGAAGGAATGATGAAATCCTGGGCCAGGGCTATGGCGATATGTCCGGGAATTTGCATATTATCTCACGATGATGAATTGACTGAATAGGGGGATACCTATATCTTTAGAATTTGCTTGGGTGGGCTTACCTTGCTTTCCAATGTTGAGAAAGAGGAGCGCATGTATTTTAAAACAAAAGATCAGGTCTTTTTATACCCCTGTACACTTATCGGTTACAGCCGCCTGCTGTTGCTGAGCGGCGCCGTTACCTGGCGCCTTTTAACGACAACTGATCTACCGGCGATGCGATTTGGGGTTGCCAGCCTGATTGGCCTTAGCCTGTTGCTAGATTTACTTGATGGCTACCTGGCCCGTAAATTGGGTCAAACCACTCAATTTGGCGTTCTGTTGGATCTGGCGATCGACCTTATTAGTCATACCTTCGTCTGGGCGATCTCTGGTTTCTATCTGGCCGAACTCTTGATCATCCTGGAATGGACGACCGGGTTATATATTGTTGCCTTCTCCTTCAAACCGGGCGGCCACTGGAAGAAGACCTTTACAAAGGCCGGCCCCTTTTGGCTCAGGCTCTACTTTAGTCGTAATCAGCGAAACTTTCTCTCAGCCTATAGCAACATTAGCCACTTTATTTTTCCCATCAGCTTGTACTTGTATCAGGGAGCTGTCTGGATCAGTTATGTGGCCCTACCCGGTTTAGTCATTTATGAAGCCGCAACCTTATGGATGTTTTGGATCCTTCTCAATAGCCTGGCCACCCATGACCGAGATTGAACGGACTCGAACTTGCCGGCTGTATTATGGCGCCTCTCGTTCCGACGCTAGCGTGACGCTAGCGTCGGAACGAGAGGCGCCATTGTAGGTTACGCCGGTAGCTGAACTTCTGTCTTCTGTTCTGTAAAGACATCAAGCATACCCTGGACATACATCAATTCGGCATTAAGTACAGAGCCGCCGGCCGCCCCGCGAATGGTATTGTGAGCTAAGGCCACAAAGCGCACATCCATCACCGAACAAGGGCGCAGCCGGCCAATACTTGTCGCCATGCCTTTGCCGGCGTCCCGATCAAGCCGGGGCTGGGGCCGGTTATCTTCCATTCGGATCACCAGGGGTGGCTGTGGCGCAGAAGGCAGATTTAACTGCTGCGGTAGAGGCTCCCAGCTTTGCCAGGCCTCCAGAATATCGCCCACTGAAGCTTTATGTTTGAAACGCACCGAAACCGTTACCAGGTGCCCATCGCTCACCGGCACCCGATTACAATGAGCGCTAATGTTGATGCCGGCGGCTTCTATTTTTTGCCCCCGGCAAAGCCCCAACATCTTGTTGGGTTCATTATTCATTTTAATCTCTTCACTCTCAGCCACAAAGGGGATCACATTGTCGATAGCGTCTAAACTGGGCACACCCGGATAGCCGGCCCCCGACAGCGCCTGCATTGAAGTCGCAACGACCGCCTCAATACCAAAGCGAGGCTGGAGGGGGGCCAGCGCCATCGTCATCGGAATAGAGGTACAGTTAGGATTAGTAACGACAAAGCCCCGTTCCCATCCGCGTCTGGCCTGTTGGTGGGCCAGTAAATCTAGATGATCCGGGTTTACTTCAGGGATGAGCAACGGCACATCATCATCCATGCGATGAGCGCTGGCATTGCTGAAAACGCCATAGCCGGCGGCGGCAAATCGACTTTCCCAGTCGCGGGCAGACTCGGTTGGAAGCGCGGAAAAGACCAACTCGCAGGCCAGATCGGTAGACATTTCCTGAACAATCATCTCCCCAAGATGATCTGGCATCGGCTCGGTGAGAATCCATTTTGTCGCTTCCCGATACCGTTTGCCGGCCGAACGGTCTGAGGCCGCCACAACCGCCAGATCAAAATAAGGATGGTCGGCTAACAACTGGGCGAAACGCTGGCCCACCGCGCCTGTCGCTCCTAACACACCTACTTTTATTTTCATCGAATATCCTCCGTTTGGGTAATCCTTAACCGGTTTTTTCCGGGTTTACTCATTATCTTGTTCTAAAATATCTTCTCAAGTTCGGTTTGTACCGCCGAGAGGGTCGGTTCTAGTTTTATCGGACAATTGGCGTACTGCGCTTGGGGCCAGGCCCCGGTATGATAATCAACCGTGGCGCCCGGATCTTTTAGTAAATTGCCGGTTAAAATGCCCACAATCGTCTCATCCGGTTTAATGATTCCGGCCTCGATCAACTTGCGGGTTCCGGCCACCGAGGCCGCCGAAGCCGGTTCACAGCCGATGCCGGCTCGATCAACTAGCGCCTTCGCATTCATAATCTCTTCATCGCTCACAGTAATTACTACCCCATCACTCCATTTTAAAGTGCGAATGGCCCGCTCGTAACTGACCGGATTGCCAATTGAAATGGCCGAGGCGACAGTCGTGGCTTTCATGCTTTTCCGCTCGGTAAAATTGGTTAAGTAGCTCTGGTAAAAGGGGCTGGCGCCTTCGGCCTGGATCGTGGCAATCCGGGGTATCCGCTCGACCAGGCCAAGTTGGTGAGCCTCGTAAAGCGCCTTGCCAAAGGCGGCGGTGTTCCCTAAGTTACCGCCCGGCAGCACAATCCACTGGGGCGGCTGCCACTGAAACCCTTGAAGGATTTCAAAAACGATCGATTTTTGGCCCTCTAGCCGGAAAGGATTGAGCGAGTTGAGCAAATAAATGCCCAACTGGTCGCAGACCTGCCGCACCAGCCTCATGGCGTCATCAAAATCGCCGTTAATTTGAAAGGTATGCGCGCCGTAAGCCAGGGCCTGGGCCAGTTTGCCGGCGGCTATTTTGCCCGCCGGAATAAAAATAAGGGCGGGAATGCCGGCCCGGGCCGCGTAAGCCGCCAGTGAGGCAGAGGTATTGCCGGTTGAGGCGCAGACTACGGCCCTGGCGCCCATGAGCCGGGCCTGGGTTACACCTACCGTCATGCCCCGGTCCTTAAATGAGCCGGTAGGATTCTCACCTTCGTGCTTTAAGAAAAAGTTTTCCGCGCCCACCCAGCCAGATAGCTGGCGATCTTCATACAGCGGTGTATTCCCTTCCGGCCGGGAGACGATGGTATCAACGGTCGCCGGTAAAATAATTTCACGGTAGCGCCAGACTCCCGAATTAACGGTGGGAGTTACCCGTGGCCCAGGCGCGCCGCTAAGCCGGCCATCAAACAGACCGCGACTAACCTGGGAGCGCAGTAGCTCTAAATCGTGCCATACATCGAGCAGCCCGCCGCAGTCACACAAGTAGCGAATTTCATTGGCCGGATAAACGGCATGGCAATGAATACATTGGAGAGAAATTGTGGGTGGGGCGTGATTATCTTGAAGGTTAGCTGTAGCCATAATATCTAAATTCCTGCATCATCGGTAACATCATTCTCTTCTTTACCTTTTTGTCCCCAGCCTAAGCGGTAAAGCCAGACTAACCCACCCATCATTACGCCAACCATCAAGAGAGCAGTTCCGCCCATACAGATCGAAGCGCCAACCGCGCCGATCATCACCGGTAATTCGCTGGATGATGACTCACCGGCAACCTGAAAACGCTGTTGAGAAGAGGCCAGGGCCAGGGTTGGCGCGGCTCTGGGGCGTCTGGTCGCAGTTGGGGTCGGAGATTGAACCGGCGTTGGCGTTAATGTTGGCGGCGGCGCCGGCGTATCAATTTGGGCGGCGGCTGGCGTTTCCACGGGTGAAACAGCCTGTGCTACCAATTGTTCCGCTGCCTCTTCCTCTTCGGCCGGTTCATCCGCCTCTGCTGCGAGCTGTTCTCCCTCTTCAGCCCGTTCATCCGCCTCTGCCACCAACTGTTCCCTCTCTTCGGCTGGTTCATTTTCCGGAGTCGGCGTACCGGCCGGCGCTATAGGCTCCGGGACCGGCGTATCGGTGGGCGCCGGCGCTGGGGTATCTGTGGGCGGTGGGACCGGCGTATCGGTAGACGGTGGCTCTGTTGGCGCTTGAAGCGGAATCGCCTCACCCCCAACCTGCTTGAGGCCAATATCGTCTAGCCAAAATTGATCTTTGCTGGGCGGAAGGGGAAAACCTTTTTCTCTGGCCCGGAGCTTCCAGGTATCATCAATTCTCAAAAAGACGGTGATGGTATTGGCCTGGGCCGTGATCGTCACGTGTTCAACATTACAAATTTTACAGTCATTGCGCCAGTTATCTTCCGACCAAACGACATTAGGCGAGCGGGAGTCGGTTCCGCCAAAAGGATCGATTCCAATGCGCCGGCCAATACCGCCTGTGGCGTCATGAGCGGCCCTATCATTAACCAGGGAATCAAAAACAAGCCAGACGATATTAGCGTAGTAATTATTCCCTGGAGTAACTGATACCTGCTGGTATATCCCGCCAACAAAATGGTCTTCGCTGACAATATGAGCGGCCGGGCAAAGGGGCGCATGGCACTCTCCCCCCCCTTGCAAGTACCCAAATTGGGCAGAGCCGGCCTCCAAAAAGCTGTGCCAGCCGTCCAGGCCACGATCAAAATTACAGTTAGGTAAGATATTTTCCGGCTGCTGGCAAACATCGGGAAAATCTTGGGCTAAACTGGTTATAGAAGCCTGGAAAACAACAATCAGAGCCAGCAACAGAACTAGCTTTAGAAAAAATGATCTTTTCAATGTTCTATTCTTCTTTGTCAATAAACAAGCTATTTAGGTTGAGCCCCATTACTTTACTGTTTATTCAAAAAGAGACAACGACCCGGCAGTATACTCTAAGGAATAAGGGATAGCAAGTTAGAAACATAGAACCCCTCCCTCTAAACGGCAATTAACCCGTTGGTTGCACAATGCTTGGATCAATCCGAGTATTGCCCGCGATTCGATTTTTCGTAAAGGTATATTTTTCTCGAACAAGTGGATTGGCGCTCAAAGCGTGCTGATTTACAAATTGGCAAGCCCGTTGCCGAGTTTTATCTTTCCCGGTTTCGAGGATGATCTGGCCGACAGTATAAGCGAATTTATCAATAATGAGTTCAGAATTCGTCCTAACACTCTTATCGAGAAGGTCAAATCCAACCTCTTCCAGGGTCAAATCTGCAGTTTCCCAGATAATTCGGCCAATGGTGTAAGCACAAGCATCTATAATTGCCGGTAAATTGTGCGTTTCCTGGATAGCTTCCCAGAGGATGAGCAAAGCCTCCTGAATGTTATACGCTATGGCAATATCACCCAGTCTTTTCGCGGCTGCGTCCACGTTCCGACCAGCTATTAAATCAGTCTCATATTGGTGGAAGTTCACGGTAGAAGAGCCCGTGGCAGGTTTTGAAGGAACCAGTTCTGGCCAGTGGACAAAAAACTCTTCTTTCTCTATCTCCTCAGCTTGCATCCATAATTGATAAAGTGAGGGTAGCCGAGCAACCTTTAGTAACCTATTTGTTTCGGACAAATTCAGCTTAAGTACGCTTGAGATGGCAACCACCTGCCGCCAATTATGGATAGTTTTGGAAGTGCCTGTGCGCCAATTTCTCACCGTTGATCGGTGAAGCAACTCAGGACGACCCATAATTCGATTGACTTGGTGGGCGAGGCGGGCGTCTCCCAACCCGCTGGCCTGCATATATTTACTTAACAGGTCGGCAAGGGTAATCTTCTCATCCATTCTTTTTAAGTTCTAACTGGTGCAATTTTTGGAGCAGTCCTGGTGCAAAATTGAGCTTTTCATCGCTGCCAATTCGAAATATACTGAACCTGTTTAATAATCATAGTGGTTCCTGGCGAGGTTCTTTAGTAAGTGAAGAAGATCAAGTCTCGTGTAGTTCTTTCTAAATTTCATAAACCAGTATACTTCACTTTCGGTTCATCTTCAAGAATGTGTAGATTTCTCACGAAAAGCCTGGAGTCTGGGCCACAGTATGGAATTGATAGGAGGTTATCGTTATGAAAAACAAAATATTACGGCTGGTTCTGTCATTGATTGCGCTCCCGATTCTCTTGGTCCAACTCTTCCTTCTTTGTTCTCTGTCCCCGGTCGTCCAGGCTGGGTCACAAACCACCACAGTTATTTACACCCCTACGACCAAGTTATTCCCGAATCCAGAGCGGGGCTTTTATCATCATCTTGAAACCCATTCTAATAGCTATATTCCTTTGGATTTAAATACGCTCCGAAACTACCGTCAAAACGAAAATATCACCCTTATTCTGCGCTTATTTTACCTGGACGATTTTGTCAATAGCAACATCAGCCATGCATACCTGGCTAAGATGCAGGCAGATTTTGAAACAGTCCGAACGGCAGGGCTGAAAGCTATTGTCCGATTCGCCTATACAAATCAACCTCACTTTACTCCTGGTACTACTTGGCCGCCAATTCCGCCTTATGGTGATGCCACCAAACAGCAGATACTAGCCCATCTGCGCCAGTTACAGCCTGTTTTGCGAGCAAATAGGGATGTCATCACCGTGGTACAAGCCGGCTTTATTGGCCTTTGGGGCGAATGGTACTACACAGATCATTTTGTCCAGGATCCAAGCAACCCTGGGGTGGTCACCGCACTGGATTGGGCCAGGCGTCGGGAAGTTCTCTCTACAACGCTGGCTATGTTACCCACCGGTCGTATGGTTCAAGTCAGAACGCCGCTTATCAAGCAAATGATATTGAGCAGAACATCACCCCTAGCTCCGTCAGAAGCCTATAAGGGCAGCGATGTCGCCCGTACCGGTCATCATAATGACTGTTTTCTGGCAAGCGAAACAGACTTTGGCGCCTATGTTCCTCCTGTAGAAATTGATAAAGCCTATCTTGAAACTGAAACCCTGTATCTGCCGATGGGAGGTGAGACTTGTAACGATACGACAGATGATAATCCACCCTCAGATCGTTCACGATGTCCAACGGCGCTGGCAGAATTGAAGCGCTTCCATTGGTCATATTTGAACATAGATTATCATCCTGATGTGATAGCCAATTGGCGTACTGTTTGTTTGGATGAAATAAAACGTCTGCTTGGTTACCGACTCGTATTGACAGAGGCTACTTATACCAATGAAGTGAAGGCAGGAGAAAGACTCACCGTAGAGCTAAAATTGCAAAATGATGGCTGGGCAGCTCCTTTTAATCCGCGACTGGTAAAACTATTACTGCGTCATACCACGGGTGGCCTGATTTATGCAGTGACCCTACCCGATGACCCACGGCTTTGGTTAGCAGATAACACGACTCATTCACTAACTCACACGATTTGCACCCCAATAACTATGCCCCCTGGCAATTATGAATTGCTACTCTATTTACCTGATCCAGAACCATCCCTGTATTGGCGGCCAGAGTATGCGATCCGTTTCGCCAATGATATGATCTGGGAAGATAGCACCGGTTATAACAGACTGCTCCACACGATAAAGGTGAGTGAACCAATCACAAACTCTGCTTGTAGTGTCCCTCCTATATTGGAACTTATATCCAAAGCTTATTTGCCGATTATTTTAGGTAAATCCTAAAAGTCGCTGATCGCTGGTGAGCCACACGCTCCTAATAGCAACTCTCATTCCGAGACTCAGTTTCGGAACGAGAGGGGCCACAATAGAAGAAAATATTTTAGTAACTCTTAATGAATGACAACGAATACCTTAGGAAGATGATATGAATCACCAATCTTTAGCTAACATCTCGCCCAACTTTCAACCCTGGAACGATACCATTTTATCGAAACGTGAACAGGAGGTACTGCAACTGGTGGCGATGGGTTACACAAACGCTCAGATCGGCTTTCAGCTCGCCATTAGCCCAAACACAGTTAAAATACACCTAAGGCACATTTTTGAGAAGTTGAGCGTGGAAAGCCGAACTCAGGCTGCTCTGCTAGCTGTAGTAGAAGGTTGGGTCAATATTTTGGAGGTAGTACAACTAAAGTGTCTATAACTGTGTTCGTTAACACAGATTATCTGCCGTACTTTACTTGCCGCAAACGCCTCCTCGTTACCTGACAGGGGTGGGCGAAACTACCCTGGTAGCAGTCGGGGTCGGTTCCCGGGTGGGTACAGGAGTGGGTAATTGAAGCCGGGTAGCGGTGGGTGTTGGTGTATCTGTCGGTGCGAGTGTGGGAGCAGGTGTGTCCGTTGCCTCAGGAACGACTTCCTGTTCCGGTTGGACCGGTTGCTCTGGCTGAGCCGGTGGGTTATCTTCTGGAACAATGGTCGTATCCCCGCCTCCTGAGAACATTGAATAAGCGGCTACCGCCGCTAAAGCCACTACAACAAATAGCACCAGGGCGGCCAAAATAAGTAATCGAGGATTAATGGGCAACCCGCCGCCTTTTTTCGCTTTTGCTCTTGGCTTTGCCTTGGTTTTGGCCATCGTGCTGGGAAGCGCCAACTCGTCACCCTGCTCATCATCTGCGGTAACAAAATCATCTGTAAAGGTAGATTCAACACCGGCCTCTTCTTGTTCAAGAAGCTCGCCGAGCATCTGATTTGAGTTAAAGTTTCTGGCCTGTACTGCTTCTAAGCCTCTCCGAGCGAGACTATTATCTGGATCTAACGCCAACACATTTTCCAGGCAGATCTCACGATCCTCATCGCTATCAACAACCGCGCTTAACCACAACCAGACCTCTTCATTGTTTTCGTCAGTTTCAAGAATCTCTTCAAGGATTTGACGACCTCGTTCTTTGTTGCCCATTCTAACATATTGAATGGCGTCATCTAATGTTGGCATGCAGTTTCTCTCCCCCACATTGGTGGTGATCTTTCTGGCTAACCTGACTGGCGGATATCCTTATCTTGTGCATTATAACACTGATCTCACCGGTGTGACAAGTTCAACGGCGGAATGGAGTTTATTGGCCGGGTTTAAGCTCTATTGAGCCAAGGATAAGGCTCGGCTCACCCGTACTTGTGGGTAAAGCCAGCCCACGCTGCCGGTCAACCACTTGCAGCATGAGCCGGTAACTTTGTGGGGGTAAATCCAGGGGGAGTTCCAGGTTGAGCAACTGTAGCCCTAACACGCCCGGCTGCCAGTAGCCAGGATCATAACCGTTTCCATCCACCTCTGCATAAAGCTGATTCCGCTGATCGTGAAGCTGGATTAAAAAAGTATAATCTGTTCCCGGTGGTAAAGCACGGAGCGCCTGCCAACCCAACAAAATTTGAACTTTTTCACCGGTCACCGGCGCTTCCAGAATTTGGTAACCTAACAAAACCAAATCGTCGTTAACATTTAAGCCTACCGGTTTCATCTTGGCTTGAAGTTGGGTTACGGGAGAAAAAGGTGGCAGCCGATATAAATCATAGGCTTGTCCCGACTCGCTTGCTGAATATTGTAGCAATGGCCGCCACTGCTCAGCAATGGGAGCAGAAGCAGGAAAAATATAGCGAGGCGACAATTTACTTTCAGGTGGGGGAAAAGCCAGCGTCTGGCGGCCATCAAACCAGATAACAAAGGGTGGGCGCCCTTGAAAATGGAGCGCAAAGCGGAATGGATCCAAATCGCGATAATACTCAGCCGAAATCACTGCTAAATCTTGAGCGGGCGAGACCTTTAAATGGTGGGCAACTTCGGCAATATCCGCACCATAGATATAGCGAGCATTGGCCGCATTGGCCCAGCGGTAAAAATAATCAAAACTCGTATGAATCGTCATAAAGCTAAAGAGTAGGAAAATAAAGATCGTAGAACGCGATCCGATTCTTTGGGCAACAGCGCCCAAACCAACCGCCCAGAAAATATAAACGAACGGCAGCGCCCCTATCGTTCGCAAAAAATGAGGGCTATCATCAGTAATAAGATCCGGTAAAAGCATAAAAAAGGTGCTGCTTAAAAGAAAAAAAGAGACGGCTGCCCTGCCAGGCATATAGATAAATTGCTTCAGAAGTAACCCTAAGCCTACATAGAAGAGCAACCCATTGACCCAATCAAAGACGGGCCGGCCATCCAGGTTGTAACGATCGGTCGTATCCCCCCGGAAGGTAAACATTCCTAGCGTTCGAAGACTGTTGCGTATCAGCGGGCCAACATCACCTTCAAGCGCCAGGGGAATAGTATTTACTTGGCTGGCCCGGTGGGTGAAACTGGCCGTATTTTCCAAAAAATAGTAGCCAAGTGGGGCGAATATCACTGCCCAAGCGGTAAAATGAAGTAACATCCCTAACCAGTGGCGTTGGGTGGCCTGCCGGCACAAAAGCAGAGAAACAAACATAACTGCAATAATAAAAGGGACAAAGCGGCTGGAGAGATAAGTGTACATTGTTATCCCTGCCGCCACACCGCTTAAAACATAAAAGCCAATGTGAGCCTTGTTAATTCCCCACTGGGCGCGCCAGAAAAAATAGAGCGTGAGTAGAAGTAGGGGGGGGAGGAGTACGGCCCTCAAGCTCAACCGGCTGACAAAAATTGCCCAAAAAGAAACAGCGATGCCGGCCATCGCCAGTAAGGCTACCCGCCGGTTGAACAAGCGCCGCGTAAATGGGTAAATTAAAGCTACCGTCAACATCCCGAAAAGGATGTTCACCAGGCGTAAAGGAACCGGGCCAATCCCAAAAGCGTAAAATGCCAGCGCCTCTAAATAGATAATGAGCGGTTCGATGCCTTTGTTGATTTCAAAGAAAATCGGCCAGTTATGTTCTTGCAGAAGTTGGACTGCCGTAACCCCATTATAAGCTTCGTCGTGGGAGAGACCGGCGGGGATTTGATCAATAGCAATAACACGCAGGGCAAAGGCGATCAACAAAATACCAACGATAACAACGTTGTATTTTAATTTATTGGCCGGATGAGAAGGCGCCCCCAAACTCACACGTCAAAACCGTTATGGTCGCCAGGCCGGGGTCTGTTCATCACGGGTGGGGGTCTGCGTCAAATTGATCACCGTCTGCCCATCAAGGGTAGTGGTGAAGATATCCCAGTTCCCCTCCCGATTAGAATAGAAAACAAGCATCTGTCCATCGGGTGACCAGGTGGGCCCATGATCATTGGCCA
>Ga0073934_10008232_pt1 | contig 14041 bp, 12 predicted proteins | sample LarsenN4metaG_FD_76834 | JGI IMG/M metagenome (GOLD analysis project Ga0073934, IMG submission 76834) | Hot spring sediment bacterial and archeal communities from British Columbia, Canada, to study Microbial Dark Matter (Phase II) - Larsen... ...
GACCGTGTCCGGATCGAGCGGTGCGGAGCCCGACGCCTCTGCCGTGGCGTGGTAGTAGCTGGCGATGTCGTCGTAGGCGAGGAACGCGAAGTAGACGCCGTTGCGCTGGATGACGACGGGCGCGCGCGCCTGCGCGAGGTCGCGGCCGCTGCCGACGGGCTGAATGCCGGCGGCGCGGAGGTTCGCGATCGTGTCGAGCAGCGCGTCGTCGCCGCACGGTGTGACGCCACAGTCCTTGATGTGGTTGGCCGCGTGGGCGATGACGTCGTAGCCGGCGTAGCGGAGGCCTTCGACGGCGCGCGCGGGTGCGGCGAGCGAGAACGTCTCGACGCAGCCGTACGGCGTGCCGGCGTCGGACGCCGTGGCGTCGAGGGTGCCGACCGTGATGTCGGCGGCGGTGAGGATGTCGTGCAGCGGCTGGAAGGGGAGTGTGTAGTCGCCGCCGCGGGCCTCGATGGCGGCGTAGGTGCAGCGCGCGGGGATGATGTCGCCGGTGAAGAGCAGGCGGGTGACGGGCTCCGGCGTGGGTGTCGGCATGGCGGCGGCGGTGGGCGATGCGATGACCGTCGGAGCGACCATCCGCGTGGTGGCGGAGGAGCTGCGGCAGGCGCTGGCCGCGAGCAGTGCGGGGGTGAGCGCGAGAGCCGCGAGGGTGCGGGTGAGGCGCGCGGCGGCGCGCTCGGTGCGAGTCGCTACCGGACGGCTTGGACCAGGCGACGGTGATGCGGCGGCGCGGGCCGAACGCCTGCGCTCGGTGCCGCGCTCGGTGGCGCGCCCGGAGCGAGGGGCACTCACTCACTCCACCATGCGTAGGCCACGAGCCCCGGCCCCGTATGCACGCCCATCACCTGCGTGAACTCCGTCACGTAGGACTCGACGATATCGCAGCGCTCGCGCGCGGCGGCGAGCAGGCGTTCGGCGTCGGCGGGGGCGTTCGCGTGGTGGACAGCGAGGTGGAGGCGCTGGCCGGCGCAGTCGCGCGCGAGGAGCTCGGCCATCTTGTCGAGCGCGCGCGGGCGGGTGCGGGTGCGGGCGACGAGCCTGATGTCGGATGCGTTGAAGCGCACGACGGGCTTGACCTGCAGCATGCCGGCGGCCCAGGCGGCGACGCGCGGCACGCGTCCGCTGCGCGAGAGGTAGGTCAGCGTGTCGAGCATGGCGAGGAGGCGCACGCGCGGCACCAGGGTTTCGGCTACCGCGAGGACGTCGTCGATGGTAGCGCCGCGCGCGGCGGCGCGGGCGGCCTCGAGCACGACGAAGCCCTGCGCCATGGCAGCGTTGCGCGAGTCGAGCAGGCGCAGGTCGGCGTGGGGCGCTTCGGCGCGGGCGCGTTCGAGCGCGGCGCGGGCCGAGTCGTACATCGCGCTGAATTGCGCGGAGACGGTGATCACCAGCACGGCGTCGGCGCGCGAGAGGGCACGCTGGACCGCCTGCAGGAACATGCCGGGCGATGGCGCCGCCGTGGTCGGGCGGTCGCCGGAGCGGGCGAGGAGCGCGTAGAACTCGCTCGTGTCGTCGGTCAGGGAGTCGACGAAAGTACGGCCGCCGAAGATGAGGTGCACCGGCACGACCTCGATCTCGAGCTCCGCGGCGAGCGCGGGGGGGATGCAGGCGGTGCTGTCGGTGACAACGGCGGTGCGGCGGGCGGGCATGCGGGCAGGCTAGCGGAGCGCATATGCGGGATGCGAGGTGCAATCTGTGGCGCGGACTTCAGTCCGCGCGCTGCTGGCGATAACGGCGCGCGCTCGGACTGAAGTCCGCGCTACGTGCGGAACGCGATCATTTCCGGGCCAGCCAGTCCAGCAGGAGCGGTGCGAGGTCCTCGGGGCGGTCCGTCGGGACGGAGTGGCCGGACTCCGGGACCTCGGCCAGCTCGCCGTCGGGGAGATCGGCGAGCATGCGGTCCGCGGTCTCGAGCGGCAGCACCGTCGTCTTGCCGCCGCGCACGAGCAGTACCGGCATGTGAAGGGCCTTGAGCGCGCGCCAGAGGTCGGCGGGCTGCCAGGCGGCGGGCGCCTTCGGGTCGTACTTGAGCTGCATCGTGCCGTCGTCGAGGCGGCGGAGGTTCCACTCGGTGCGGTAGCGGAGGTTCGCCTCGGGCGCCGTCGGGTTGCCGGCGCGGGCGTCGACGACGGCCTCGTCGAGCGAGCGGTAGCGCTTGTGGCCTTCGACGGCGAGCTTCGAGATCTGCTCCCAGTTGGGCGCGCGCTCGCGGTTGAACGACGGCGGGATATCGATGATGACCAGGCGAGCGACGCGTTCGGGGTGTTGCGCGGCGTAGGCGATGGCGTTGTGGCCACCCATCGAGAGGCCGACGAGCACAAAACGCTCGATGCCCCACACCTGGCGCAGCGACTCGAGGTCGTCGACGAACGCCTGCGTGTCGTAGGACTCCGCGTGGCCGCTGTCGCCGTGGCCGCGCTGGTCGAGCGCGAAGACGCGGTAGCGCTCGGCGAGCGCGGGCGCCATGTGGTCCCAGATGTGGGCGTGGCCGGTGAGGCCGTGCAGCAGCACCATCGGCGGCGCGCTGGCGGCGCCCCACTCGAGCCAGTGGAAGCGGATGCCGCGCACGTCGGCGACATGGTCGCGATAGCCGGCGGCCGTGGTCATGCGGGGAGCATATCGCGCGGCGCTGGTTGGCTGATGGAGGCCGTCGTATCCGCCCTTGTTCATGGCGTTTTGTCCCCGCTTTGAATCTGGGTTTCGTAGTTTTGCCGCGCTCGGCTGAAGCCGTCTCGTCAACGGAGCCTCAAAGACCGACTCGCACTATCCCGGCCGAGCATGGCCTCGAAATAGGCCAACCTCATACGCGTCCGTGTCAGTCCTCGAGTTCTACGGTGTACCGTTCCGACGGCATGTGGTTCGTCGTCGTCGCCACGGCAGTTTGGGCGATCGTCCCGCTCGGCCTCGTCGTGTACCTCGCGTTGAGATACCGTCCGGGCGGACGCCAGATAGGCGGTGGGCCGTTCACGGCTCCAGTTGGTCTCGATCCCGGCGAGTCGGCCCGAGCTACCCTCTTCGCGATCTACAAAACAGACTCGCTCATCGGCTATCACGGGCTGCTTGCGATCACCGACCGACGCCTCATCGTCGCGCCGCGGCTTTGGGCGCTTGCGCCGGGTGTTACGGCCGATGGTATCTCGGTTCCGCTAGATTCGATCATTCGGTGGCGCGTGGAACGAAAGCGTGGCCTCGGTATCGGTGCCGTCGTCCCATTGCCAAGAGACGCGCTCATCATCGAAGCCTTGGAGCGCCCCGTCTATACGATCTGGGGCGCGCCGGGATTCGACGTGAAGATGGTGCTGCGTCATCTTCCGCACCGAGACAGAAACGCAAGCGCCGAGAGCGGCGGCTAGCACAAGCGACGCCTACACTGCCCATCACCCGCGCGGGCTGAAAGCCCGCGCTGCGTCACGTCACCACGGCGAGGAGGCCCCTCTATGTCGAAGATCCGCGAGCTGGCTGAACGGTTGTGGACGGGGACGCTGTCGTCAGGCGAGGCGCACCCGGTGACGGCGCAGTACCGCGAGGGCGACGAGATCCTCGACGGCGTGCTGTTCTACAAGGGCTTCGCCTCGGCGAACACGGTGGACACGGGCGAGGCGCTGGTGATGCTCGATACAGGGGCGGTCACTGACACGAAGGCGCTGCACGAGGCGGTGCGGGCGTGGCGGCCGGAGCGGCCGCTGCAGGCGGCGGTGTTCTCGCACCACCACGTCGACCACATCTTCGGCGTCGGGCCGTTCGAGGAGGAGGCGCGGGAGCGCGGCTGGCCACGGCCGCTGGTGTACGGGCACGAGGGGCTGGGGCCGAACTTCGACCGCTACAAGAAGACGCGCGGCTGGAACGCGGCGATCAACGTGCGGCAGTTCGCCTTCCCGGTCGACCGCTTCGAGTGGCCGGCGGAGTACCGCTATCCCGACGTCACGTACGACACCGCTATCACGTTCCGCTCCGGCGACCTGACGTTTGAGCTGCGGCACGCGCGCGGCGAGACAGACGACGCGACGTGGACGTGGATCCCCGAGAAGCGCATCCTCGCGCCGGGCGACCTGTTCATCTGGGCGGTGCCGAACGCGGGCAACCCGCAGAAGGTGCAGCGCTGGTGCGGCGAGTGGGCGGCGGCGCTACGGGAGATGGCGGCGCTCGGCGCCGAGACGATGATCCCCGGCCACGGCATCCCGATCTTCGGCGCGGAGCGCGTGCGCGAGGCGCTCAGCGATACGGCGGAGCTGCTGGAGTCGCTCGAGGGGCAGGTGCTGGCGCTGATGAACGAGGGGGCGACGCTCGACCGCGTGCTGCACGAGGTGCGGATGCCGGAGCGGCTGATGGAGAAGCCGTACCTGCGGCCGGTGTACGACCACCCGCAGTTCGTGCTGCGGAACATCTGGCGGCTGTACGGCGGCTGGTACGACGGCGAGCCGGACAACCTGCTGCCGGCGCCGCGCGCGCAGCAGGCGACGGCGTGGGTGGAGCTGGCGGGCGGCGTCGACAGGGTGCTGCAGAAGGCGCGGGAGCTGGTCGCGGCGGGGGATGCGCGGCTGGCGTGCCACCTCGTCGAGTACGCGGTGCTCGCGGAGCCGGGCTCGAAGGACGCGCACGTGGTGCGGTCGGAGGTGTACGCCGCGCGGTCGAAGGAGCAGACGTCGTCGATGGCGCGGAACATCCTCAACCACGCCGCGCTGGCAAGCCAGCAGGGGAAGCGCGACCTGGCGGGGAAGTAGGAAGACGGAAGGGAGAAGACGGCACGTTCAAGCGTGAAGGGTTGAGGATCGGCGCATCGGGCTGCGGTTGCCGCTGCGAAGTGCGTGATGGCGGCGGGCGCGCCGTGCGGGGCACGGACACGCACGGCCGCCGGTGTCCGCTATACTCCTCGGGCGCCCGATCGGACGGACGCTTGGCCTTGGCCGGCGTAGCTCAGTGGCAGAGCAGCTGTTTCGTAAACAGCAGGCCGTCAGTTCGAATCTGACCGCCGGCTCCATTCTCCTTTGAACCACAGAGGCGGTTCGGGCCGAGGTGCCACGCCGGCTGCCTGCAGGGTCCCTCGCGGGGCCGTGATCGGCCACGGCCGACCGGCGCGGCGGCGCGCGTATGCTGCGGGCGTGGCTGACAGCGCCGACGCCGACGTCGATCTGGCCGGGGGGCTGTGTGACGGCTGCCGCTATGCCCGCCTGATCGGCTCGCGGCGCGGCAGCCGCTTCTTGCTGTGCGAGCGCTCGCGGCTGGAGCCGTACTATGCGAAGTACCCGCGGCTGCCGGTGCTGCGCTGCGCCGGGTTTCGACCGCGGCCAGCCGAGGCGGAGCCGGGCCAGGCGCCGCCCGGCGGCTGACCGCCCCGATATGCTCACGGCATGACGGACACGCTACGGGGACGCGTGGCGCTCGTCACGGGCGCCGGCGGTGAGGGCATCGGCCGCAGCGCGGCGCTGACGCTGGCGCGCGAGGGCGCGGCGGTCGCGGTGAATTACCGGCGCGACGCCGACGATGCCGCGCGCGTGGTGCGGGCGATCGAAGCGCGCGGCGGGCGGGCCGTCGCGGCGCAGGCGGATATCGGCGACGCGGAGGCGGTCGCGGCGATGGTGCGCGAGGTCGAGCGGGCGCTCGGGGTGGTCGACGTGCTGGTGAACAGCGCGGGCGGGCCGTGGAAGCCGCAGGACATCGTCGACATCGAGCCGGCGCACCTGCGGGCGGTGCTGGCGCGCGAGGTGGAGTCGATGTACTCGCTGCTGCGGGCGGTGCTGCCGGGGATGCGCGCGCGGCGATGGGGCCGCGTCGTCAGCGTGGGCGGGCACATGGCCGACGAATGGCGGTTTGGGCCGCCGGAGGCGCCGCTCGACTACCCGCTGGGAAAGGCGGCGCGGCACTGGCTGACGCGCACGCTGGCGCCACGGGAAATCGCGTACGGGATCACGATCAACGCCGTCGCGCCGGGGCCGACGCCGCATGTCTCGTTCGACGAGGCGCTACGTTATGTCGATGCGCTGCCGGAGGACGCGCGAGGCACGCCGCAGCATGTGGCGGAGGTGATCGCCTGGTTGTGTTCGGAGGCCGCGGCGCGGATCACCGGCGCGGTGCTGCCGCTGCCCGGCGAGCGGCCGGTTTAGGCGGGAACGCGGGCCTTCGACGGCGCGCGCTGGGGAGCCGGCGCCGGCGCATCAGGGTTTGCCCGCATCACAGCAGCGCCGCCCGCGTGCGACAACCTTCGGCGATGCTGATCCTCGACAAGGCACGCGCCCTGGCGATGATGGTGGCGCTGGCGGAGCGACGGCCGGTGCCGCCACACCTGACAGTCGCCGGCACGCCGCCTCGGCCTGACTACGCTGCGGGCCGCGGCGGCGGCCTCACGGACCTCCTCGCCCTGGCGCGATACCGTCGCGGCGACGCCGACACGGTGGCCGGCGAGCCAACGCGACAGCCCGGCCAGCGCTTCGCGGGGCATCCCGTACACTCGCCCATCGCGGCCTGACCACGACGGGCCGACGGCGATATGCTGCGCATCCGGGCAGAGGGAGCGCCCGCCCGCGCGTGCCTTGTAGTCAGAGAGGCGACGATGGACGACCGCATTCACATCGCGACGGGCGAGGAGATCGTGAATGTGCGGACGGGACAGCGCATGGTGTTCCGGACGACGGCGGACGACAGCGATGGCCGCGAACTCGTCATCGAGTGCTGGAGCCCGCGGTCGGCACCCGGCGGGTGAGCCCCATGAGCCTGTCCACACGCACCCACGGCAGGAGAAGCGGTTCCGCATGGTCGATGGAGAGCTCATGGTCAACATCGACGGCGTCACGCGCACGATGGGCGCCGGTAACGAGGTGGTTGTGCCGGCCGGTGTCCGCCACAGCTTCTGGAACGCGAGCGAGGCGGAAGCCCACTACTGGCAGGAGTTCCGGCCAGCGTTGCGGTCGGCCGAGTTCTTCTCGACGCTGTTCGCGCTCGCCCGCGAGTCCAAGGAAGGGAAGAGCGGCACGTTGCAGCTGTTGGTTTCAGCAGCCCGGTTCCAGAACGAGATCATGGTGACCAATCCACCGCCGTGGATACAGCGGCCGATGTTCGCGGCGCTGAAGCCGCTGGCGAAGGTCTTGCGTGTGAAGGCGGAGCGCCGGTAGGGGCTACGCACCGCAAGGGCCCAACCGAAATTTCCCATCGGGTGTATGGACCTTGTGTGCGGACATTGTGCCGGCAAGTGGGCGGGCAAGAAGGGGGGCCGAATCCCTCACGACCGGCGCCCAATTCCCATTCTGCTATACTCACGCCCGCTTGCCCGTTGTGGCAAAGCCGACGTACAGGAGGAGCGGCCGCCCGCCGGGACGGCCGTACTTTATGCCAGCCGTAGTGGTGATTGGCGGCCAGTGGGGCGATGAGGGCAAGGGCCGCATCGTCGACCTGATCGCACAGGGCGCGGGAGTCGTCGCCCGTTACTCCGCAGGCAACAACGCGGGCCACACGGTCATCAACGATATGGGCGAGTTCAAGCTGAACATCGTCCCGGCGGGGATCTTCTACCGCGAGAAGACCTGCATCATCGGCAACGGCCTGGCGATCGACCCCGCCATCCTGCTGAACGAGATCGAGACGCTGACGTCGCGCGGCGTCAGCGTCGAGCACCTGTTCATCAGCGACCGCGCGCACATCATCATGCCCTGGCACCCGCTGATCGACGTCGCCGACGAGCGCCTGCGCGGGCCGGCGGCGATCGGCACCACGGGACGCGGCGTCGGGCCGTGCTTCGCCGACAAGGTGGCGCGGCTCGGCATCCGCATGGGGGACCTCGTGGACGAGGAGGCGTTCCGCGCGCGGCTTGGGTTCATCCTTCCATATAAGAACAAGGTGCTCTCACAGCTCTACGGCCTTCCGCAACTCAGCTTCGACGAGGTGTTCGAGCCGTACGCGGCGATGGGCAAGCGGCTGGCGCCATTCGTGCGCGACACCGCGCAGATCGTGCACGAGGCGCTCGACCGTGGCGAGACGGTGCTGCTCGAGGGCGCGCAGGGATGCCTGCTCGACCTCGACGCGGGGACGTACGAGTACGTGACGTCGTCGGTGCCGTCGTCGTCGGCGGGCGGCGCGGGCATCGGCATCGGCATCGGGCCGACGGTGATCACGCAGGTGGTGGGGATCTACAAGGCGTACATGACACGCGTCGGCAACGGGCCGATGCCGAGCGAGCTGCACGACGAGACGGGGCGCATCCTGCAGGTCGAGGGCCCGCGGCCGGAGATCGGGACGACGACCGGGCGCAAGCGGCGCACGGGCTGGTTCGACGCGGTGGCATCGCGCTACAGCGCGCTGGTGAACGGCGTGACGAGCGGCGTGTTGACGCGGCTCGATGTGCTCGACAACTTCCCGGCGATCAAGATCTGCATCGCCTACGAGACGGAGGACGGCCGCACGCTGACATCGATGCCGGCGAGCTCCGTGGTGCTGTCGAAGGTGAAGCCGGTGTACGAGGAGGTGCCGGGGTGGCAGGCGCCGACCGCAGGCTGCCGCTCGTGGGAGCAGCTGCCACAGAACGCACGCGCCTACATCCGGCGTATCGAGCAGCTCATCGGCATCCCGATCGACATCGTCTCGGTGGGGCCAGAGCGGGACCAGGCGATCGTCGTACACGACGTGCTGAAGGTGAAGCCGCGGGCGTAGCCGGACGGCGCCTGGCGGCGGTACTATGCTCGGCACCGCAGCATGAACGCCGGGAGCGACGAGCATGACGACGACCGCCGACCGACCGCAGACGAACGGACGCCCCTGGGAGGCACCGCCGGGTTACCGCTTCGACGTGCCGCCGTTCCCGAACTGCTGGTTCCAGGTTGCGTACTCCGACGAGCTGAAGCAGGGCGAGGTGGTGCCGCTGCACTACTTCGGCACGGAGCTCGTGCTGTTCCGTGGCGAGGACGGCGCGGCGCGCGTGCTCGACGCGTTCTGCCCGCACCTCGGCGCGCACCTCGGCTACGGCGGGCTCGTCGTCGACGACACGATCCGCTGTCCGTTCCACGCCTGGCGTTTCGACGGCGCCGGGCGCTGCATCGAGGTGCCGTATGCGCAGCGCATCCCGCCGCTGGCGAAGCTGCGCGCGTGGGATGTCTGCGAGAAGAACGGACTGATCCTGGTCTGGCACCACATGGAGGGGAAGCCGCCAGCGTACGAGATCCCGGACCTGCCGGAGTACAACAATCCAGCGTGGACGCCATACGTGCGCAAACGCTGGAAGATCCGCACGCACAATCAGGAGATGGCGGAGAACGCGGTCGACAGCGCGCACTTCAAGTACGTGCACGGCACACCTGAGCAGCCGAAGACGCGCGCGGAGATCGACGGCCACATCCTGCGGGCGCGCTCGCCGGTGAACTACACGACGCCGCAGGGCACGGTCGAGGGCGGCATCGCCTCCGACAGCTATGGTTTCGGCTTCGGCACGACGCGGTTCACAGGCATCGTCGAGACGCTGCTGGTGAGCTCGGTGACGCCGATCGACGGCGAGTACGTCGACGTGCGGTTCTCGTTCACGGTGAAGAAGATGGCGAACGAGGACGCGACGACGGGCGTGTCACGCGCGTTCATCAACGAGATCGAGCGGCAGCTCGGACAGGACATCCCGATCTGGGAGAACAAGGTGATGCAGATGCGGCCGGTGCTGTGCGACGGCGACGGGCCGGTCGGCATCTTCCGGCGTTGGGCGAAGCAGTTCTACACGACGGCGCCGGAGCTTTCGCCGGCGGAGGCGGGCGATCTCGGGACGGCGGCTTCGCGCTGACGCGCGAAGGATGATGGACGATGGAAGAGAGAAGGTAGATGGCGCGGTGGCCGCCGGCGGTCCATCGTCCATCTTCTATCGTCCATCGTCGCGAGGATCAGGGGCGAACGTACGCGGATGACACGTGCAATCGACACCTTCGTGAACGTGAACATGGGCTCCGTCGCGCGGCCGGAGTGGCTGGAGCGGGTTGCCGAGGACTACTTCCACCGCACGGACGAGATCTTCAAGGACATCTCCGTGCCGGAGCTGGTCGACGCGATGGACCGCACCGGTGTCGAGAAGTGCATCATCACGACGGACGCGGAGCAGCCATCGGAGCACGTGCTGGAGTTCCCGCGCGCCCACCCGGAGCGCTTCGCGCTCTCGGTATCACTCGACCCGCGGCGGGGGATGCACGCGGTGCGCGCGCTGGAGCACATCGTGCGGATGGAGCCGGTGGTGCTGGCGCGCATCACGCCGTTCATGGTGGGTGCGATCCCGCCCGACGACCGGGTGTACTACCCGATCTATGCCAAGTGCATCGAGCTGGATCTGCCGATCGCGATCAATACGGGCATCCCCGGCCCGCCGATGCCGGGCAAGTGCCAGGACCCGATGTATCTCGACGAGGTGTGCGTCTTCTTCCCGGAGCTGAAGCTCGTGATGGCGCACGGCGCCGACCCCTGGTGGGACGTCGCCATCCGCCTGATGATCAAGTACAAGAACCTCTACCTGCAGACGTCGGCGTACGCGCCACGGTACTTTCCGCCGCAGCTCATCCAGTTCATGAACACGCGCGGGCAGGACAAGATCCTCTTCGCATCGGACCATCCGGTGCTGTCGTTCGAGCGCTGCATCAAGGAGGCGCAGGCGCTCGACCTGCGGGAGGGTGTGCTCGACAAGTTCCTCTACGGCAACGCCGAGCGGCTCTTCTTCTCGCGGCCGCTCGCCGGGAATGGCTGACGGTGCGGGCGGGGCGGTGATGCGGGCGTCGTTTTGGGACCGCTACGGCAACGCGCGGGTCTCGCGCCGGCGCCTGATCGGCGCGGCAGGAGTGGGCGGCCTCGCGGCCGGCGCCGTGGCGCTCGCGGGCTGCGGGCGGTCGTCGGCGGACGCGAAGCCGACGCAGCGCGCGCAGCAGGGGGCAGCGAACAAGCCGGACATCCTGAACCCGGGGGACACGCCGCGCCGCGGCGGCACGCTGTACTCCGCGAACTCGGCGGCGTTCGGCACGTTCGACCCGCACACCGGCGTCCAGGTCGCTTCGGCGTACTTCCCGCGCGTCTACAACCTGTTGCTGAGCCAGTCGGCGACCAAGCCAGAGTTCATCTTGATGGACCTCGCAACGGCGTACGAGAACCCGGACGAGACGACGTACGTCTTCCACATCCGCCAGGGCGTGAGGGTGGCCCCGAACGACCTCGGCGTGCCTGAGCGCGACCTCGACGGCGACGACGTGCGCGTCACGCTCGAGCGGCTGAGGACGGACGCGGCGACGAATCAGTACAGCTTCGCGAACAAGTTCATCGCATCGGTGGACGTCGACGGCGACACCGTCACCGTGCGGACGACGGAGCCCTACGCCTGGTTCATCCCACGCATCAGCTCCTTCTTCGGGACGATCCCGCCGCGCGAGCTCTTGATGGGTGACCTGAGCCGCATGTCCGCGAAGACGGCGGGTGGCGGGCCGTTCCGGCTCGTATCCGTCACCGAGGGCGACCTGGCGCGCTTCACGCGTAACCCGAACTACTACCGGCGTGACGACGAGCATGGCGGCGAGCAGCTGCCCTACGTGGATAACCTCGAGGTGCGCGTCATCTTCGACCGGGCGACGCAGCGGACGGCATTCCGCTCCGGCCAGATCGACCTCTACTGGGCGGAGAACAGCCGCGAGGTCGCGGAATACGGCGACCTGCCGGTGGCCCGCGAGCCGGTGTTCAACTACATCTCGATCACGATGAACGCCGAGCGCCGGCCGTTTCAGGACCCGCGCGTGCGGCGGGCGATCTCGCGCGCGATCGACCGGCAGCAGTACATCGACATCGTCTACGGCGGCGACGCGAAGCCGAACGGCATCGTGCACTGGCCGCTCGGTTCGTATGCGCTGCCGCAGGACGAACTGGCGTCGACCTACCAGCCGTACGACCCGGCGGACGCGCGGGCGCTGATCGATGCCGTCGGCGGCATCCGCATCAAGATGAACTTTCCAGCGAACACGACGATCCAGGAGCACGGACAGATCCTGCCGATCTTCGTGCAGCAGATGGAGCGCGCCGGCATCCACGTGGAACAACAGCCGCTCGAGTTCACGAACTGGGTGTCGCAGTACCACGACCGCGACTACGACTCGTCGCTCGCGCTGAACCAGATCTACGAGACCCCCGAGCTGCCGCTGCTGTTCCACACCACGAGCGGGCCGTTCGGCGACGGCACGTACATCAAGGGGCTGGGCGACGCGGAGATCGATGCGGCGGTGAAGAAGGCGAACACGACGATCGACCTCGACGCGCGGCGGGAGGCGGTGCTCGCGGCGCAGAAGCTGATCTACGCCAAGGACCCGATGTTCCTGCCGCTCGTGGGCCCGTACCAGAATTGGGTCTACCAGCGGCGCGTGCGCAACGTGCCGGTCAACATCGGCTCGACGGCGTTCTCGCTCTCAACGTGGTGGCTTGACGGGTAACTTGCGCCGTGCGAATATGTCCGTATCGGAGGGTTGCGATCCCTCATGACAATCCCGTAGCATCCGCCGTCCCCACGGTTTTGAAGCAGAAGCGGGGAAGGTGACGTGACGCGGCAGATCAGGACGTTCTCCCTGCTCGCCGTGGCATGCGCCGCCGCCCTGATCCCCGCACTCCTTCCCGCCGCCGAAGGCCGCGGCACCGCCCGGAAAACGCCGCCGCCGCCCGTCACCGCACCACCGTCGTCCTCAGGGCAGCTCGCCGTTCCCGCCCGCGAGCGCGACGGCTCGCCCGTGCTGTCGAGCGACCTTGATGCCCTCAGCCGGACAGCCGCGGGCGGCCCGAACCCGAGGCCGCCCGGGCTCGCCTTCGGCGACGATGGCGCTGTGCAGGTGTACATCGACATCGCTCGCGATGGCGCGGGCGCCGGGGACGTTGTGGGTGCCGCCGCCGCACTGGGGGCACGGGTGGAGCGTGTCAGCGACGACGGCACGATCGTGCAGGCGATGGTGCCCGTCGGCGCGCTGCGGGCGTTGGCGGCGCTGCCCGGCGTGCGGCAGGTGCGGCCGCCCGACCGGCCGTACCGCTTCGCGGGCAGCGTCACCTCGGCGGGCGACGCGATCCTGCACGCCGACCAGCTACGGAGCGTCTACGGCGTCGGCGGCGCGGGCGTGAAGGTGGGCGTGCTCTCCGACGGCGCCGAGGGGCTTGCGGCGTCGATCGCGAGTGGCGACCTGCCCGCGTCGGTCGATACGACCACCTGCGACGTGATCGTCAGCGCGCCAGCGGGACAGCCAGCCGACGCGACGAGCCCGGGCGCGGGCGCCGAGGGGACGGCCATGGCCGAGATCGTGCATGACCTGGCGCCGGACGCGCAGATCATGATCGGCTACTTCGGCCTCAACACGACGACGGCGACGAGCCTCGACTTCAACGCCGCGGTGAACTGCCTGGCGCAGAACAATGACGTCGTCGTTGATGACGTGGGGTGGTTCAACGTCGGTCCATACGACGGCACGAGCACCGTCTCGCAGAACACGTCGAACGCGCTAAACAACGCGGCGAACCGCATCCGCGGCTACTACACGGCCGTCGGCAACGGCGCCGGCAACCACTACCAGGAGCTGTACACGGACTTCGACCCGGTGGGCTCGTACAACGCGCACCGCTTCCAGGCGACGGCATCGACGACGGACATCTTCGGGATCGGCAGCGTGGACTTCGACCCGGTGTACGTGACCGCGGGCGGGACGATCGCGATCTTCCTGCAGTGGAACGACCCATGGGGCGGCTCGGCGAATGACTACGATCTCTATCTCTTCCGCGACAGCACGGGCACCATCGTGGCGAGCAGCACGAATGTGCAATCTGGCTCGCAGTCGCCTACCGAACGGATCGTCTACACGAACAACACGGGCGTCTCGCAGTACTTCGACATCGTGATCAACAAGCACAGCGGCGCCGCACGCACCCTCGATATGTTCGTGCTCGGCGACTGCGCCCCGCTCTTGACGGCGACGGGGCCGTGCCTGAACTACGACACGGCGTCATCGAGCGTCTCGAACCAGAGCGACGCCGGCGGCGGCGTGATGGCGCTCGGCGCGATCGACGCGGCGGACGCGGGCAACGA
>Ga0073934_10008234_pt1 | contig 14030 bp, 8 predicted proteins | sample LarsenN4metaG_FD_76834 | JGI IMG/M metagenome (GOLD analysis project Ga0073934, IMG submission 76834) | Hot spring sediment bacterial and archeal communities from British Columbia, Canada, to study Microbial Dark Matter (Phase II) - Larsen... ...
GGAATGGCGCGCGCACGCCGGCCGCCTCATTTCCAGGCATCGAGCTGTTTACTCCCTCGTTGCTCCACAATGTTGTCGCCGTGGGCTTGGCGATGGGTATCGGAACGAGCATCGCGTTCGTTTTCACCCGCTCCACGGGAGTGACGTTACCGCCCTACGTCGGATCCATGATCGTGGCCGCCATTATCCGGAATGTCGATGACCGGCTGGGATGGTTCGGTCTGGTGCCGAAATATCAGGAAGCGATCGCCACCATCTCGCTGTACCTGTTTATCGTCATGGCGTTGCTGACGCTGCGCCTTTGGGAACTGCTGCACTTGGCCCTTCCGGTGCTCGTGATTCTCTTCTTTCAGGTGCTGCTCGTGTTGGCGCTGTGCCGTTGGGTCGTTTTTCGCTGGATGGGTGGGCGCTACGATGCCGCGGTGATGACCAGCGGCTACTGCGGCTTCATGCTCGGAACGACGGCCAACTCGGTGGCTTGCATGGACGTGCTGACCCAAAAATACGGCCGCTCGCCGCGCTCATTCCTCGTGGTTCCGGTTGTCGGCACGTTCCTGGTCGATTTCATGAATGTGCTGCTGATCACCGGCTCGGCCGAACTGATCCGGCGCCTGCTTTTGCAGTGATGGCGCATTAAAGAAACCCGGTCTTCGCCCGAGTCTGTTTGCTAAAATGAAGAAGCTACGGCGCCTGTAGCTCAGCCGGTAGTAGCGCCAGATTGTGGTTCTGGATGTCGTGGGTTCGAATCCCACCAGGCGCCCCAAGCAGCCAATACCACCCACCCGCCCCTTCCAGCCGGCCGGCAACGTTGTGACATAATCCCGGCATGCGGTATCTCGTCCTGGCTCTGGCCGCATGTTTCCCCGTCTTCCCGGCTCCGCGTCTCCTGATCGATGCAAATAAGGTTGCCGAGCTGCGCCGCCTGGTCACGGTAAAGGGTTCGGCACACGAGGAGATGCTCGGCCAACTCCGCCGCAAGGTCGAGACGGAAGGCGGAATCCGCGGCGCGCAGAATGAAAATTACGGCAGGGCCTATCAGGCCACCATGGCGGCTTTCCTGCATCAGATTACGGGCGACGTGAAGTACTGCACCTTGGCCTACGATGCCCTCCGGGCCGTCTACGATGGTGCGGATTCCGAAACATTGCTTCCAGAACAAGGTTATGGTTTGGCGCGCGCCACCGTTGGCTCCGGATTTGCCTACGCCTACGACTGGTGCCGTGACGCGTGGACTGCGGCGCAATCGGGCTGGGTGGAGCAGCGGCTCCGCGCAGCTCTAGACGCTTGGTTAAGCTTCCGGCACGCCAATGTCGAGGCCGGGCATAAGGGATCCAATTGGGTTTCCGTGTGCCGGGGCGGGGAACTGATAGAACTACTCGCTTTGCGCCTCGAGCACCGGCACGCCGAACGCTACCAACAGGTGAAACGCGACTTGTTACGGCACATGCGGAACTTCGACGATCTCGGTGTGTCGCAGGAAGGGATCGGCTACACCGCCTATGGGGGCATCTTCCTGCTAAGAGCATTGCTCGCGCTGCGTTCCGTCGCTGACATGGAGCTGGAAGAGGAAGCCGCCCGTCATGCATGGTGGAAGCAGGCGATGTACGCGGGCGTGTTCGCCGACCAGGGCGGTGGACGCACCTGGCTGATGTCGGGCGTCAGCAATTCCGGCATAGGTGACGAAGGATGGGCGAGCCTTCTGTTCGCCTTCGTGCCGCGAACCGGGACGCCCTACTACAAGTGGTGGTACGAACGGCACTTGGGACGATTGAGCCCCGGACCGCCGGAGCGCCGTTTCGACCCGCGGCGCGAAGGCCCGGTTTGGGCCATGATCTACTACCCCGCGGACACCGACGAGCGCGACCCGTCCGGGGTGTTTCCGGCAGCGGTAGCCGGTCAGGCAGGACTGGTTTTCTTCCGCAACCGCTGGAAGGATTCTGACGACCTGCTACTTTCGTTTCATGCCGATTCCCACTGGCACAGTCATGCCTGGGACCAGCCCGAGGCGCTCCAGTTCAACCTCTTTGCTTACGGGACAAGTTTCGCCGGAGGTCCTGAGAAGACGCGGGACGCAATCAACTTTTCCACTCTCCTTATCGATGGGAGGCACGTCGCAGAAAAGGCTCGTAGTACCACCGGCAAACTCGTTTCCTTCACGCCTACACCACGCGGAGCGACCGTGGTGGCTTCCGGGGGCAGCCAGTATGCATCGCTCGGAGCTGAGGTGACGCGTAGCTTCGCGGTGGAGTTCCTCGATGGCAACCGCGCGCGTGTGTCGTTTCGCGACCGCGTCGAATCAGCGACTCCCCGCGTCTGCACCTGGCAGATGAATCTCGGAAATCATGCCTCCGACGGCGGCATACGTTTCACGGAGCAGGGTGTGCTGAACACTCCGCGTGGCCGCGTGCAGGTCAATGTGATCGCTCCGAAGGGAGCGCGCATTCAACCAGGCGATCCGTTCCGGGTCGAAGCTGAGGGAGCGAGCATCGACCTGCAAGTGGAGTTAAACGTGGATCCGGTGGCGCAGCCTGCTCTGTCAGCCGGCGTGCCTGGGTCAGGCCATGGGCCGGAAGGAACTGCGCAGGATATGCGCGAGCACTTCCGGCTGATGAAGAAGCTTGGCTTCCATAATCTGAGACAGTCGATACCATTGCCGGAATGGCCCATGGAGAAGATCGTTAGAAACAAGCATGGCCCGGCTCTATGATCCTTCAAACCTTTCACCCGCTTGCATGGGCCGATCATCCTTGCGGTTGAATGCGACGCCATTGAGCACCAGTGTTCGCAGCGGTAACCTGCCTTCTGTTACCTCGAGCACTGCCGTGGTCCTGCCCGCGGAGGTTTTCACCTCACAAGTGCCGAACGCGTACCCCGTCGACCAGAAATGCCGCCCGTCGGAGACTTTCAGCTTCATCGTTTGTGTCACGGCCGAATATTCGAAGCCAGTCAGAGCAAGCACGGCGGCCCATGCGGCCATCGCTCTCGCATAATGATGGCCGCATTCGGCTTCATCGAACGGGTTGCGCTTCAGACCGTCATAACGGTCGCGGATGTTCTGAATGCAGGTGATGCCCTCCCGCCGCAGTCCTTCATAGAGCATCCCTACAGCGGCTGTGTACTCGAACCCGGTCATGACCTCACTCCAGTAGGGAAACGGCTTCCTGGGGCGCTCCTTGGGATAAGAAGCCATCAGCAGGGCCTTCTCTGCGCCGAGGGCGAACGAACGCATGTTATTAAAATGCCCCGCCAGAGATTCGCGATAGTTGTACCTCAGAATCGCGCGTAAAGTCGCATTAATGTTCGCGCGTTTGCCGAGATAACCCAGGCCGCAGACGTGAGCCATATACTGGCCCACTAACTGATCGACCAGGCAACCCTTCGCAAGCTGGAAATCGGGGTTCGACAGATCACCCGAACCCATTCCCACCAACAGCTTCGGATGAACCTTTGCGGGATCGCCCGGAGGCCGCACATGGTGCTCATAGAATTCGCCGTTAAACAGATTCCCATCAATCCAGGCACTGCCCTTGGCGAATAGACTTGCACACACTTCGGCGAAAGCCGGGTCGCCAACATAACGCGCCATCTGCTCAGCAGCGCGCAGCGCGCCTAAATACCAGAACCCCATCTGAGGATTCGGACCGTAATATTCGACGTCCATCGTGTTGTGCTGCGCCCCTTCCATCACACCGTCCTTGTCCGCATCCCAGCCTCCAGGCGCCCAGCAGAACTCGAGGGAACGCTTAATCTGAGGCCATAGTGCACGCAGCGCCGCGCCATCGCCGTGCAACTGCCAATCACGATAGGCCTTCATGATGCAGCCCATCTGGCCATCGGCCGCACCCTTCCCGAACTGCTGAGCGCGGCTCAAGGGCAGATGGACCCGAAAACTCATCAGTCCTTCCGCATCCGTCGCGTGGGCAAACTCCACCTCGCGCATCCCCCAAGCCAGGGCCCCAAACAGAAATGGCGTTGTCTGTTCGTAGTTCCACACGTGCGTGCAGGACCCGTGGCAGCAGCCCTTGGCGTCGGCCGTGCCTTCCCAACCGAACAATCGGCCGTCTGGTGTGCGGAAACAGGTCTGCGTCACCAGCGTGCTTGCGTTCCACAGTGCCGCTTCCTTCACAACCTCGGGCAGTTGCGAAGACAGAAACTCATTCAGAAAACGCACCGTCCGCGAAGTCAAAGCAGGCAATTCCGGCGCTGCCTTTGCCACGACATCCCACGCGTCGCGAAAGCGTGTCGTGTAGTAGTTGCCAATCCGGTCTTCGGAAGTGCGCTTCTCTTCAGGCGTGTTCCAGGCATAACGGTTGGGAAAGTGCCACGCGATCAGAAAGGTTACTTCGCCCGTCCCGTTAGGTGGTAGGTCCAGAGACTGCGCGAGCGACGCAACCGGCGCGTCCTCCTTGCCGGTGGGACGCGGATCGAGTTTCCCGTCACTTGAGAAGTCGTCCCAGAAATCGAGAATTGCGCCGCCCCATTGCGGATTTGTCCACGCTAGACGGTGAGTGACATCGGCCTTGCCCAGCAAGGCGAGAGCCAGCGAACCCCAAGTCTCGGCCCCTCTATCCACACCCTCGGAATCGAGGAGTATGCCGCTTACGCCGGGATCTCTGCGCAGGTGGTTGCGGTTTCGCCTCGCTCCGGTAGGATAGCGGTCTCCTTTCCAGTCGCGGCTTGTCTCCCAGCCATCCATTCCGACAAAGTTGGGTAGCGTGCCACAAACCGCCACCCGCAGCGGTCTTGCTGTCCTGTTCGTGATCCGATAGCGCAGCACGGCCATGGGCCAGCCACTTGCGCCGGAATCCGTCGGAATGAACGGACTGAATGCCCGCAACTCGGCGCGCACGGGAACGCCGGGATCTTCCAGCGCAATTGCCGCGAGCGGCCATGCCGCCCGGAATGTGGAAGTCTGAAAGCGGGGCAACTGGTGTGACGGCTCCTCACTCCCATGGCTACCTTCATACGCATTCTCCGGAAGTGGACCTTCGAGCACCCGCGTGTAAGACTTGCCGCCGTCGTGCACCCACACCGCGAAAAACGGGAGCCCGCCGGAAACCACAGGTGTGAAACCTTTTGCGGGCCGGTTGACCACCTCCCAATCGCGTAACGCTCCGTTTCCCGTAAGCGACACGCAACCGGTTCCGATGCCGCCAATGGGCATCGCAATCCTTGCGGTTTGCTTTCCGCTATATTGCCGGAGCGTTGGCCATGCCGCGTCAATGGAAGCGCGGCGCGTGGATGCGGCGATTTGCGCAGCCGTCAGGGGCTGGAAGACCGCGGCGGCGGCACTCGCGGCTCCGCCGGCCAGGCTCGCGAAGCGGAAGAAGTCGCGGCGGTCGACCGCAACGCTCTCGCACGATCCATCATCACAGCACTTACTCGCCGGAGTGGCTGAAAAGCGGACATTCGGGTCGTTTGAGGCGGACATGCCTCAGTGTAACTTGCCGCGCATGAATAGCAACGAGCCGTTCGCCCCGCCCGCTTCCGCCACACCGAACTGCCGCCGCGATCGCCTTCAAAGCGGCTTCGGGTTGTGGGTCGAATGACAGGATCGCCAACCTGTGATAGATCTGGTGATCTCACTATGGACTCTGAATCCACCTCCGGTCCCTGTACCGCCTCTGCACCCCGGCGGGATTTCATCAAGGCAAGCCCGGCAGCCGGACTCCTGATTGTCAGCCCGTCAACCGCCTGTGGGTCGCAAGCAAACAGCACCATCGAGTTGGGTCTGTTGGGTTGCGGTTCCCGTGGGAACTGGATCGCTCCCCTGTTCAACGAATATGCTCCCACCCGCTGGGTCGCCGCCGCCGACGTGATCCGGCAAAGCCTGGACGATACGGCCAAGGCGTTCGACATTCCGGCAGACCGCGCCTATTACGGTCCCGACGCTTACAGGGAACTTGCCGCGTCCAAGCTCGATGCTGTGGTCATCGAAACGCCACCTTGCTCTCACCCCGAACATGCGCAAGCTACCCTCGGCCGCATGGCGGCGTATAGAAACGACTTCGTCACGTGGGACGAAATGATGCGCTCCACGGAGAAATGGGAGGCGAACCTGAAACTGGCATGGTAAAACCCGGAGCGATCATCACGATAACACTTGCATGCGGAGCCGCGTTGCTTCTTGGACAGATCCGGCCTGCCGCATTGCCGGAAGCGCCTGACTTCCGCAGCGCTGGTTGGAAACCTCTGCTCAACGATAAAGATCTGAGTGGCTGGCGCATTGTCGCCAATCGCCCGGCAGCCGCAGCGCCGGTTACGGAGTGGTTCAAGACAAGCGCCGTCGCGCTCAGTACTGAGTCGCCAGCGGCACTTTCAGCCGTTGCCGCGCCGGGGCCAATCGCGGTGAACGGAACGAAAACCCGCACCAGCCATCTGGTGACGGAAGAGATGTTCGGCGATGTCGAACTTTACATCGAATGGATGGTTTCGAAGAACTCGAATTCCGGCGTCTATCTGCACGGACTCTACGAGGTGCAGATTCTAGACAGCTTTGGCAAGGACAACGTCGGCTCTGGCGATGCCGGCGGCATCTACGAGCGCTGGGCAAACAATCAAGGCTACGAGGGCTCCGCGCCGAGTTTGAACGCATCACGTCCTCCCGGCGAATGGCAATCATTTCACATCTGGTTCAAAGCGCCCCGTTTCGCCGACGGCAAGAAGGTCGCGAACGCCGAGTTCGTCAAGGTGCTCCATAACGGGAAGCTTGTGCAGTCCGGGTATCAGTGTAGCGGTCCGACACGTTCGGCCTTGGAGATCCCGGAAGCGCCGCGCAATCCGCTTATGCTGCAAGGCGACCACGGACCAGTGGCGTACCGCAACATTTACATCCGCCCGTTGAGGTGAAGGAGGCAAGCGAATGAACCGGCGCGAGCTATTCGAAGCAGGCGCGGTTTCTGCTCTGGCTGCAAACGCGCAAGTGCGGACGGCTTCAGCCAACGACAAGGTCGGCATCGGTATCATCGGGTGCGGGGGTATGGGCCGTGTTGATCTCGCCGACTTCCAGGCAAATCCCGATGTCGAGATCACGGCCGTCTGCGATGTGTACGCCCCCAACGCCCGGCGCGCGGCGGAGATGACGAATGGCCGGGCACAAGTCTTCACCGACTACCGCAAGCTTCTCGAACTGAAGAATGTCGACGCCGTGGTGATCGCCACGCCGGATCACTGGCACGCGCTGCAATCAGTGACGGCGTGCCAGGCAGGCAAGGATGTCTATGTCGAGAAACCGGTCTCGCACAATGTGCGCGAGGGTCGCCTTATGGTGGAAGCGGCTCGCCGCTACAGCCGCGTCGTGGATGTCGGAATCCAACAGCGCTCCGGATCGCACTTTCAGCGTGCGGTGAAGATTGTTCAGGATGGCCGCATCGGCAAAGTGCACACCGCGGAGTGCTGGAACCGGGGTTTCTCGTCAGACCCGAAGGGTATGGGTAATCCGCCTGCGACAACGCCTCCACCTGAGCTTGATTGGGATCTATGGCTTGGACCAGCTCCGAAGATCGAATACACGCCGGCACGCCGGAATTTCCGAGCGTTCTGGGACTACGCTGGTGGCGAACTCACCAATTGGTGCGTGCATCTTATCGACGTGATCCACTGGGCGACGGGAGTGGACAAGCCGCTTACTGTTACATCATCTGGCGGGAAGTATTACTATACCGACTGTCGAGACTGCGCCGACACACAGGAAGTGATTTGGGAGTACCCCGGCAACCTGCTGGTCCGCTACTCGACAACCGTACACAACAGCTTTGGTCCGAACGGCCACCCCGGTAATAAGTCGTTCGGGAGTTATGGCACGATGCTGTACGGCACAAAAGGGACGTTGTTCATCGATCGCGCAGGGTATGAGATCACACCGCAGATGACGATGCATCGTGAGCCCGGCGGCGTCGGTTCGCGGCAAGGTTACGACGACTTGGTGGGCACAGGCTTGTACTTCACTTCGGAATCCGGCGGCGAGCGGGGAGTCACCTCGGCGCAGCACATGCCCCACGTCCGCAACTTCCTCGACTGCATCAGAACGCGGCAACGTCCCGCCGGCGACATAGAAATCGGCCATCGCAGCACCGCCACGTGTCTCATCGGCAATATCGCTCTCCGAACGGGCCTGAAGCTTCGATGGGATGGCGATCGAGAGCGGTTTACGAACAGTGATGAGGCCAACCGGATGCTGACGCGAGAATACCGCAAGCCGTGGCGCCTGGATGGACTCGGCGGCTAGTTCAGGTAATTCAGTCGAGGCAGTTGCAGGATAGCTTCGAAGCTGAATCGTGTCTGATCCAGGGGCGAACCAGCTGGGTGAGCTATCTTTTCCTCTCGCCGCGGCACGACTCGCAAAACTAAATCCGCGCTCCGCGCTGTTCGAGGTAGATATGCCCTAAGCCACTCCATTTCCGCTGCCGCGTCAAATTCATGTCCGGAGGCAACCATGCAGCGAACCTGGTGGGTTCCTGCGCTCCCGTTGTTGACCTGGAAATTCCAATCGTAGTAAACGGGCGCGGCTTTCAGATCCGGCTCTGTAAGCATTGCGGTTACCAGGTAGTTCACTGTTTCCGTAACACTGCGCTCAGAGAATTCATCACGCCGAACTCGGTCGGCGAGCAATGAGACCGCCTGGCCGGCCGGCCGTTGGTATGTCCCTGAGTACCGGCCCGTGAATGGCTGTCCTCCAGCTGAGAACCCCGTCTGATATTCGAACGAGTAGTTTCCGTTTGAAAATGACGCGGGCTTTCCATACACCAGACTATAAGGCCCAGCGTTAGATGCCGGGCTGAAGTCAAATAGGCCCCAAGGTACTGTGAGACGGAACGCACCTGCGAACGGCAGCCGCTCCGCATCCGAGGTGGCAGACGCTCCTGCGGGGAGCCAGCGCATGCTGCAATTGCCGGGTGGCGCGGCGGGATTATAGTCGGCTTCCCTGTACCTGATGGCTTCTCCTCGCCCGAAGATGCGTTCGATCAGGTTTGGGCCATTGAAAGCCGACGATTCAATGATCTGTACGCGATTCACGCTCAATCCGGCCGCGAGCTGCGAGACCTCGGATGCATCGAAGCTGAGCAGGTCCCCACAATTGCCTGCGCGCGAGTAGGGAATCGTTACCTGATTACTCCACCGGTCACCGATTCGGAACTGAAAGGGCACTGCACAGCCGAACTGTTCTTCCGCGGCGCCGGTGGCATCAGGCAGCGTTACCTGGAGGATTCCCTCGCCAGCTATCTTGCTCGAGCCGATGTAGTCTATATTTGCTTTATCGAAGACATTCCGGCCGAGTTTGAAGCCATAGGATGGGTACTCTTCCAGCTTATTGTGGAAGTCCGGTTCCGTATCGTTCGGTACCGCTCCGTTATTGTTGATCGCAAACTGATAGGTGCCGCCTGGACGAGCCGGGTTCGTGTAAGTTACTGCACGGCCCTCGCTGTCGACGGCCTTGGCGGTTCCGAATCCGAGCCGATTCGTGCTGTAAAGCTTCGGCGCCCAGGACAAGATCTTCACCGGGACGGATTTACTGATCTTGTCGCCGGCGATCTTTGCTGTCACCTGCCAGTCGCCGGCCGTCAGCGTGCTAGGGATAATCCCTTGCACTTCGCTCTTTGATACCGATCGTATCGGAATCGGAACGAGAGATCCTTCCGCGTTCGAGAGTTCCAGTTGCAGGCCACCTTTCTCCACCCGGAAGTCATCTCCAGATGCTTCAGTGACACCCTCGAATCCCCCTTGGAGAATCACCAGGGCGCCAGGTGAAAGTCCTGCATCCGCCAAGAATGCGGGGCGCCGGGCCGCGGCATCTGCAACGGTCTCTATGAACGGTACCTCAGGCGAAGGGGCAGGTTTGAGAACGAAATCGAGGTTGCGATCGGAGTCCGATTTGACGTCAATCGCACTTGCCTCCTCCTTGCGGAAGGCGTCGGCTTCAACGGTCACAGTGAACCGTCCAGCCCTAGTTGGTACTGTATACCTGCCCTCACCGTCACTAATCGCTATCTCGCGAAATCCCTCGGCAGTGACTGTCACCTGCGCGCCTTGAATCGCCGCGCCATTGGAATCGGTAACAAAGCCCTTGAGTCTGCCGCCACCGGATTGAGCAACCGCGAGCGAGGGTACCAGGAGCGATATGAGTAAACTTCGCATCCCTAACCTCCATAGCGGCGAATTATCGCATAGGTGTGCGAAGCGAACAATCATGGTAGAGTTTCGCCATGCGCAGACGTACATTCCTCGGTGTGACCACTGCAGGGGTGGGCATCCCCGTTACCGGACTGGCCCAACAGCCGCCCAAGCGTAATGTCCTGTTCATCGCAGTGGACGACCTGCGCCCGGAGCTCGGCTGCTACGGGAAATCTCACATTAAGTCGCCGAACATCGATCGCCTTGCAGCAAGAGGTATACGCTTCGACCGGGCGTATTGCCAGCAAGCCGTCTGTGCGCCCACTCGAGCCAGTTTGCTAACCGGAACAAGGCCGGATACGACTCGGGTCTACAACCTGGAAACGCCGCTCAATACAGTTCGACCTGATTTGATCAGCATCCCGCATCACTTTAAGCGCAACGGCTACGAAACGGTGTCACTGGGGAAGATATATCACCACCTGAACGAGGACCCTCAGGCCTGGACTTCCGAGCCGTGGCGGCCGAAGGGTGATTGGGTGGGCAGAGGCTATCGTGACCCGCTCTCCGCAGTGGCTGTTCGTCATAACCGCGCGGCTGTGGAAAGGGCGGCCAAACTCGCGGGCCAGCCAGCGCCCGCGCCGACCGGCCAGGGGCCTGCCTTCGAAGGTCCGGACGTGCCAGACAACGCGTATCCCGACGGCCTGATCTGCGACCGCGCCATCGAAGAATTGCGCCGCTTGAAGTCGAAGCCATTCTTTATCGCAGCCGGATTCAACAAACCGCACTTGCCTTTTAATGCACCAAAGAAGTACTGGGACCTGTACTCGCCCGCGGACATTCAACTGCCCTCTCGCAATGAGTGGCCCGAAAACATGCCGCGCATGGCTGGGTCCGACTGGGGCGAACTGCGCGCCTACACCGGCATTCCAAGGAAAGGCCCGGTCGATGATACAACCTTGCGCATGCTGATCCACGGCTACTATGCCTGTGTCAGCTTTCTCGATGCGCAGGTCGGACGCTTGCTCGATGAACTGGACCGCCTCGGGCTTGCCGACAACACTGCGATCGTCCTGTGGGGTGATCATGGCTGGAAACTTGGCGATTACGGCGCATGGTGCAAACACACCAATATGGAGTTGGACACGCACGTACCCCTGATTCTCTCAGTGCCCGGCCAAAAGAACGCCGGCGCATCCACGCGCGCTCTCGTCGAGTACGTCGATGTTTATCCTACGCTTGCCGAAGCCTGCGGCCTCGACATACCGGCGCAGTGTGAAGGCCTCAGTCTGCTTCCCCTCCTCGAAAATCCAGTCCGCCCATGGAAGACTGCCGCATTCAGCCAATATCCGCGCGGCGCGGCCAACATGGGCTACAGCATGCGAACCGACCGCTGGCGCTATACCGAGTGGATCTCCCGCGGATCTGGAGAGATACTGGAACGCGAACTGTACGACCACGCTGCCGGAGATGTGGCAAGCGCTAATCTGGCCGCGCTTCCCGAGCACGGCGCGACAGTCAGGGAGTCGTCGGCCCTTCTCGCGAAAGGTCAAGGCTGGCGCTTTGTACGTGACCAGCTCCGCAGGTAGACGCTCCTTAGACGCCCATAACCTGGCTAAAGAAGGTCCAACTCTCGGCCGCCGCTCGTTGCCACCGGTAGCGTGCGGCGGCCCATTCGCGCCCTGCGCTTCCAAGTCGCGAGCGTAATTCCACCGATTCGAGCAATCGCGACAACGCAGAACCGATATCGGAGACGCTATGGGGATCGACCAGCACCGCGCCCGGGCCGGCTACCTCCGGCAGGCTCGACGTGTTGGACGTGATCACCGGAACACCGGCTGCCATCGCCTGCGCAACCGGGAATCCGAAGCCCTCGTACAGAGACGGATACGCCAGCAACGTCGCTCCACGGGTCAGCCCGGGCATGTCATCTTCTGCCACATAGCCCAGCCAGCGCACACCGCGAGGACTCGAACGCAAGCGCGCCAAAGTACTCCCGGAGCCCCAACCCGCAGGACCAGCCAAAACCAGATCGAACTCTTCGGCGAACCATTCGTTACTCGCCCACGCATCCAATAGCCGGTCGATATTCTTGCGCGGCTCGACTGTCCCAACGCACAGCACGTACGGCTTGCTGAGCCGGTGTTTCCGAACAACCAGGCGCGCTTCTTCTTCTGTGGCGGAAAAATACGATTCCGGGACGCCGGAATGGATCGTCACGACCTTATCCGGATGGATGCCGAGCAATTCTATGGCGTCCCGCCGTGTATTCTCCGACACGGCGATCAGACCGGAGGCCTGCTTCAGAATCCGGTGTGCGAAACTCCGGTCGGCCTCCACATTGCCGCGTGTATGGAAGTCCGGCATCCGCCAGCAGGTCAGATCGTGGATTGTCGCCGTCAGCCGCGCGCGCGACGGCGGTTTCCGGATCTGATTCGACGCATGAAACACATCCGCTCCGCGCGCCAGGTAATTCAATGCCCCGAATGGCAACTTGTTGCTGTGGTGCAGCAGTCCGATGCCGAGCAGTGTCTCCATGCCCGTGGCGACGCTACCCTCGTGGTGCAAGGGACCGATTCTCCGGATTGGAGGGAACGTGAGTACCGTACCCGCGCCCGCATGCACCCGCAAGGCCTGAATCCAGTGGTACAGGTACGCCTTTACTCCCGCGCTTCGCAGCAGCAGCGGCGTGGCGTCGATCATCACCTTCATAGCGCTTGATTTGTGAACAGGAACTTGCCACCGCTCTCCCGTACCAGGTGCAGGTTCGCTTGTCCCAGCAACTGCCGGATCCGCGGCACAGCCGGTCTTTCGAGCAGCAGATAGTACCGATCCGTAGTTAGCCACAACCTGGCCAGTCCCACATCGTCGATAAAGACATCCGGCGCTCCCGGAGCATACGACCCGTATTCCAGGTTGTTCACGCGCCCATTCAACAGCAGCCCGCGCGTATTGGCGTAAAAGAACACCGAGGAGAAGGTGTAGTACTGACCGCCGAAAATCACCTTGCCCGGCGGCGAGGCTTTCAAGGCCTCGGCATGCGGGCGCGAACTCAGATACGGATCGAAGCGAATCATCGCTACTCGCGCCGCCTGGAAAAACAGCACCATCATCAGCGCAAAACCGACATATACCGTGCGCCCGTTTCCGGCCCATCCCACGGCTGCGCCAATCAGGAACGCAATCCCCGCCATGATCAACGGCAACTTCAGATAAGCGAATGACCGCAAGGTCAGATCCCCCATGTGGCCGAGCGACAGCGTGTACAACTCCGGATTCTGGTTCAACGCCTGCGATATGTCGCCCGGGGCAGGTAACGCCCACACATTCATCAGGATGAATACGATCGCCGCCAGAGCCAGCGTGACAACCCCCGCCGTAACGCGCGAAGCGATCCTCAAGCGCTGTTCGGCCATTGCACAACCCAGCAGCAAAGCAAACGCGGGGTACGCCGGCATGGAGTAGTATTCCTGCGTCGTCGAAAACGTGAAGAACACAAGGATAAAGCCCAGCCAGCACAATGCAAGCAGCCTTGTTTGCGCAGCGCGGTCGAAGCCGCTGTACCTCAGTTGGAACAGACCCGGCAAATACGCGCTCCAGGGAAACAGCCACAACAGATGAAACAGCCAGAAAAGGTGCCTCGGGACCGTGTTGTAGTCGCGCGGGTGTCGCAGATTCAGGAAACGCAGGATATGTTCATTGAAGAAGTAGAACCAGAAGAAGCCGCGGTACTTGCCCGGTTCGCTCTTCATCGTGAAATCGAGATACGGTGGATTCGCAAGCGTCGCGGCGATGTGCCACGGCGCAGCGATCAGCAAGATAATCAGCGTGCCGGAGAATGGTCGCAGCCGCCGCCACGTCTCGAGAGAGAACAGTCGCCCGGTGAAGAACAGGAACAACACACCCGCCGCGACAGGGAA
>Ga0073934_10008235_pt1 | contig 14028 bp, 10 predicted proteins | sample LarsenN4metaG_FD_76834 | JGI IMG/M metagenome (GOLD analysis project Ga0073934, IMG submission 76834) | Hot spring sediment bacterial and archeal communities from British Columbia, Canada, to study Microbial Dark Matter (Phase II) - Larsen... ...
ACGGCCAGGATCCGATTCGTTTGCGGCCAGGTCGGAAACTCCGATACTTGCGGCGGATCAACCTCGTCGATCTGGATGAGCTTCCTTCCGGCGACGCTGGTCTCCAGTTCGCGAATGCGTTCGGTCAGCCGGCGGGCAAACTCCTGCTTCTGCTCCAGCTCGGCGAGCATTTGCTGAAGCTGTCCGGCTTTGGAGTTCTGCCGCATGTAGCGCTCGGAATGTTCTTCATACAGGCGCTGGAGATCGCCGAACTGCTGCTCAAGTTTCTTGACCACCGGATGCCCCGGACCATACAACGCCTGTGCGTCAAGCAGCCGGAACTGAGCATCCATGACCCGGGAGCTGATCGTCTCCAGATCCCGCAGGCCGATCACGTCCTGCCCCGTCTGCCGACTGATCGTCGGATTCTTTACCTGGAATTCGCGAATCTGCTGCTGAAGAGCCGCGACCTGCTGATCCTGCGTGGCCTTTTTCTCCTCCAGCGATTTCAGCAATCCGGTGGTGCGATCGTTTCGCTCCTCCTGCACGTACGCTTTGTAGGCCTTCACCGCCGTATCCACGATGGTCCTGGCCTCATCGGGGTAGGGCGACTGAAGCGCGATGACGATCAGATCCGTCTTTCGTTCCAGTTGAACGTCCAGTTGGTCGCGAAGGAACAGGACGGGGTTGCCATTGGCGGGCAGGAAGGTTCGCATCCCGCGAATGCCGGGGGTGTCGGCGACGCGGCTGAGGATCGGCGTGCTGCGAATCACCTCCACCTGGGTCTGTAGGAAACTGCCTCGCTCAATGCCACCGATCGCATTGGCTACGTCTGTGGGTGTCGGCGGAAGATAGATCTTGGCGTAGGCGGTGTACAGCGGCGTGGTGTTCTTCACGTAGACCATCGCCATGGCGAACCCGAACAGCGCAAACAGCAACACCATCCACCACTGCCGCAGAATCGGTCGCAGCAGCGAGGGTTCTGGGACCTCCGGAGGCAGGGCCGAACCGTAACCGTACGGCTGAGGCAGGTACGGCGCCGGTGGCGCAGCCCCAGCGGCGGGGGGGTAGTACGGACGAAGCACGATGTCCTGACGCTCTGGCATTCCAGCTTCCCGACCTCCCGGTTGGCACACGGGAACCAAGCCGTTTCACCTTACGATATCGACGGCGGGCCGACAAATGGAATGATCTAAGGGCGGCGGTCCGCGATCGCAGCTTACGAAAACTTCTCTGAAAGTGCCGGCGGTAGGGGTGATTCCGTTGCCTGCCGCACCGCCAGCGGGGCAGCGCCCCCCAGCCCCGTGGATGGCGGTAACACCATGTCCGCCAATGTCTTGCGCACATTGTCCGCCACTGGCTCGCCAGCTCAGACCTCAAACGAACGCGGGTCGGTCAGATCCCGCACTGCCCCGATCGTGTTGCGGCGGTCGCTGATCGGCGTCAGTTCATTGACCAGGTCTTCATTGGTGATGATGTCCACCCGCGGCATCGCCACCAGAACCGCGTTGGACGGATCGGACACCCCGAACTGGTTATAACTGCGCACGCGAAACGTGTACGTTCGCGTGCCGCTCAGCCCGTTAACGGTGAAGCTGGTCACGTTTTCTCCGACGCTGGCCAGGTCGCGCCAACTCGTCCCGTCGTCGGAAAGAACCTCGATGCGGTATCCCAGTTCGTTGTCCGACTCATCGGTCCAGAACAGATTGACCACGCTGATGCTCTGCACCTGGTACGAAAGCGCGCTGGGACTCTCGGGCGCCTCGCCCACAGGCGGCGCCTCGCCGAAGCGCTGGTTGGGATACGGCCGGCCGCGGTTGATATCCCACGTCAGCGGCACATTCGGCCCGTTGTTGATGAACACCACCTTGGCGCCGTTGGCATTGGACGGGCCGATGAGGTAGTTGCTGAAGCGGTTGTCGCGGACGACACCGGTGGCGTTGGTCCCGTTGACCGCCACCACGTGATTGCCCCCGTAGCTGTAGTTGTCGTACGCCTGAAGGTTGAATCCTCCCAGCTCGAAGATCACTCGCACACCGGTGCCGTCCGGACGCTGCGGCGCGATCGAGGTATTGCGTCTGACGATCGTGTTCTGGCTGCGATCGCTGATGATCGAATAGGCGAAACAACTGAGATTGTCGTTGTACCGCGGACTGAGCGAGGGATTTTCGTAGAAGTTGTCCTGAACGATCGTGTTCACTCCGCCGCCCTGAATCTCGATGCCCATCCTCCTCAGGCCGGAAAAGTAGTTCTGTTCGATCAGCAGATTCGGAGAAGGGTCCCAGTGCGCGATCAGGTGGATGCCTTCATTGCCGTTGTAGAACTCGTTGTTGGCGATGACCAGGTTGTCCCAGTTGTAGCCGTAGATTCCGTTGTCGCCGTTGATGGGATTGAACGTGTTGTTGGTGATTCGGCTGTTTCGCAGTCCGACGGTGAACTCGATGCCGTTTCCGCCGCCCTGGACGTTGAAGCGGCAGTTATCGACGATAACGCCCTCGACCATGCCACTCTGGGAGGAGTTGGTGCGGTCGATGAACAGCCCGGCGCCCTGGAAGGTGAGCTGCGAGAACGTCGCGTTGTTCTCCACCAGATGGAACACGCGTTTGCCGGCGCCATTGCTCACGATGGTTGCGCCGTTGGCGCCCTTGTAGATTCGGCCGCCTCCCTTGACCACAATCGGCTGAGTGATGTTGTAGGTTCCGCCGGGGAAAAGGATGGTGTCTCCCGGGGCCGAGGCGTTGATGGCGGCCAGAATCGCGCCGCGGTCATCGCTGCCGCCGTTGGGCGTGGCGCCGAAGTCGTTGATGTTCAACACCGCCAGCAACTGTCGTTGTTCCAGCGACTCCAGCGATGCCCGCCGCCGCGGCTGGAGCTGGCAGCGCCGATCCATCAAGCCCGGATGTTTGGACCGCACAAACCCGCGCGCATGACGGCCGGTGCGTGGTGGGGTACGCATACAACAGGTCCTCAAAGGTGTGAAACATGACCGGCAAGACCACGCGGGAACCCGACCGCGGGCACAGCCACATGCGCCGCCCAAGCCCGGGACGGCGGCAACAACCCATCGAGCCCGCCAAAACCCCGCAGTAGCCCGCAGCGCCAGAAGATAACAGACTCTCCCAGCTTGACACAAGGATTACCCGCGGCGATTCGCAGATTCTGCCCCGGACCGGGCGGTGAGCGTCGCGGCCGCATCGACGAACATTGCCTGCGGCTTCACCCGCTCGGCAGCGCATGGTCTAATATCCCCTGTGAGCGTGAGATTCGAACATCAACGCTTCGTCAATCGCGCGCGACGACGATGGGCGCTGTGGCGCGCGGTGGAGGCGGCGGGAGTGGGTGGCGGGGCGGGTGCGGGCGCGGCGCTGCTGCTGGTGCCGGTGCTGTTGTGGCGCGGGCAACCGGGGCTGAGCTTCGCCGCCGTTCTGATTGGCCTGGGCGCCGCCGCCGGACTGCTCGCAGGCCTGCTTCGCCGCCCCACGCACCTTCAGACCGCCCTTCAACTCGATCGGCAACTTGGATGGCACGAGTTGCTCAGCACGGCGATGAGCTGTGATGCCCGGACCGATGCGGCGTTTGGCGATGCGGTGATCGCTCTGGCCGATGCTCGCTGTCGCGAACACTCTCCTGCGGAGCTGATTGTGCGGCGGCTGGGCGGGCGCGCCTGGGGCAGCATCGGAATCCTCGCTGCCCTGGTCATCACCCTGGCGATGATCTGGTCGGCGCCGCAAGCGTCTGTGGCACGCCAGGCTGCCGGGCCGGGACCAAACGTGATGCCGAGCCATTCAGACGACCGACCATCGCCGCCGATAGAGCGCGGAAGTCCTCCGCCGATACGGGTCACTTCCCGAACAGCCGCGGGCGAAGCTTCAGCCGCCCGCCAACAGGACACAGCCAATGACGATTCGCCGAACGAACGCTCGTCAGCCACTCGGTCGCCGCGGGCGAGCGATTCAAATTGGCCCGTCGCTGCCGCGGACGATCGCCATGACGCCGCCGGCACCCGCGCAGGACGCAGCTCTGATGGTCAATCGCAGGCGTTGCGCCTTGCGGATTGGAATCCGTCTGTCGCCGGTTCGGACGACGCGGTCGAATCAAGCGGCATGGGCGCGACCGAGGCCGGGAACCGGACCACAATCAACCCGGACGCGCGTCGCGGCACTTCAGGTCGCTCAGGGCATGAATCCGGCGCCGCACGTGTTGCGCCATGGCAGAGCGCGAGCTGGTCGGCGGATTGTGCCGCGGCCATCGAGGCGTTGCGATCGGGTCGCGTGCCCGATGCTTATCGCGATCTGGTCCGAGCGTACTTTGACTTCCGCGAAGCCTCCGAAGCCGGCGGCCAAGGCACAGCCGATCGCGCCCAGACCGCCCGGTGATCCTGCCACGTAAGGCCAATGAACACTGCTGCGTGCGAAACTCCGGCGACAGACACCGCGCCACCGCCGCCGATGCGATGGCCGCATTCCACTGACCGCCTGGCCGAGGCCGCCCTGCTGCTGGCGACTGTGGTGTGGGGATCGAGCTTCGCCTGGGCCAAAGCCAGTGGCGATGCGATCAACCGGCTTTTAGGCGCCGGCGCCCATGCAGCACTGGGGCCGCTGTTGCTGATGGGGTGTCGATTCCTGCTGGCGGGATTGCTGTGGCTGGCCATCTTCGCGCGATCGCGTCGTGGCTGGTCGCTGCCGAGCCTGCGCCGCTCGCTGCTGCTGGGTCTGCTGCTCAGCGCCGGACTGGTGCTTCAAGTGCTCGGTCTGGATCGCACCAGCGAGGCCGTCAGCGCGTTTCTGACCAGTCTGACAATTTTGTGGGTTCCGGCGATCATGACGCTGGCGATGCGCCGCCCGCCGGAGCGTATCTTCTGGTTCGGCATCGCGCTGGCGGGCGGGGGCATCTGGCTGATGACCGGCGCGATGCCCGGCGGAATCGGGGTCGGCGAGGCGCTGGGACTGGCCTGTTCCATCGCCTTCTCCTTTCACATCATCGCCCTGAACCTGCTGACGCCGCGCGACGATCCGGCGCGACTGACCGCCGGGCAGTTCCTGGTCGTCAGCGCGGTCGGGTTGTTCGCCTGCGCCCTGGTGCCGTCGGGCAGACATCTGATGGATCCGGCCGCCGTCAACAACATCCTGTCCGATCGGCAGGTCTGGGTTCATCTGGTACTGCTGGTGCTGTTGCCGACCATCGTTTCATTCGGTCTGATGTTCTATTTCCAGCCGAGGGTTGACCCGACTCGCGCCACATTGATCTACCTGACCGAGCCGATTTTCGCCGCGACCTATGCCTGGATTCTTGTCGGACGGAGGCTTGGAATCATGCAAACGGTGGGGGCGGGGTTGATTCTGGCGGCGAATTTGCTCGTGGAGCTGTGGGGGTCGGGAAGAAGGGTGCGGCGAAAATGACGCACTGGCCGGCAGGAGTGCTGCAAATTGTCGCGGCAGGCGTTAAAGGGACTTGGCCTGATCGGGCAAATTCGCAAAGCTGGTGTAACCTTGTGCCACCGGCAGAGTCCCTACATACATGGACTGCTCGCTGGCATCGCCAACCGGTCACGGCGCGGGCGGACGCTTTTTTCGCGAGCCGGCCCCGCAGGCGGTAAATTCATCGCCCAGTGGTCTGCGGCGGTGGACGAGGCGCGCAGATCGTTGTAGCCTTGTGGCTTGCACGGTACGGGTGTGCACGCTCGCCAGCCGACCGCCTGCGCCTAGCGAGCCGGGGTAGCCCAGGTCCCGGAAGGGATGGGTCGATCCGGTATGACGGACCCTTTTGTTGAAGAACCGATCTCGGACCATCAGCCCATGAGTCGTGCAAGTGAAACGACCAGCGACGCTCCGGTCTCCGTCGACAACGGCGGGGCGCCAGAGCAGCGCCAGCAGCGCGACGCCGCAAGGGAACAGCTTCGTCAGATGCTGGTGGGCCGGCACGTGTGCCCGTATTGCGGGCATCAGTACGCCGGCGGTCCGGAGCCATGCCCGCACTGCACGATGGAGGACACGCCGGCGACGCGTCAGGCGACCAAGGCGCGCATCGGCCCCTGGTACGTGCTCCAGCCGCGCAACCCCGCAGCGCCGGGGATGAAGTACGCGACACTGCTGGCGCTGATCCACAAGGGGCAGGTCACGGCGCGATCGGTGATTCGCGGTCCGACGACGCACCAACTCTGGCGATTCGCGGCGCACGTTCGGGGCGTGAGCCGGGAATTCGGCTTGTGCTACAGTTGTAGTGGATCGATTGAGCGCACGGCGAGCGTCTGTCCGTACTGCCAGCGATCGCAGCAGCCGCCGCCTGATCCGGACGTGCTGCTGGAGTCGCGAGCGGTCCCGCCGGGGGTCGGCGCGGGCGGCGGGGAGCCGGCCGGCAACCCCCCCAGCCACGCCGCCTGAGTCTGCGAGTTCAACCGCAAGCGAGCCGAGCTGTCGGCGGCGCCGGTGAGCGCGGCGGGCAAGCCACGCCCCGAGCCGATCTGGCGCAGCGCCGACGGACGCGTCGTCTCCGCCTTCGAGCTGGCCCACGCGCTTCAGGATGGCGGCTCCAACACCCATGCCCTCGCCACGCCCAGGCGCTGGCTGCTCAAGACTCTGGTCGCGGTCGTGTTGCTGCTTGCTGCCGCAGGCGCGGGTATCTGGTACTTCATGCCTGAGTACCGTCAGCCCGCCATTCAGTGGACCCAACATGCCTGGGCGACGCTGCGAACCCGCTGGAACGCGATCGACTGGCCGAGGTGGAGCACCTCGCCGGCCGCGCCGACGAATCGCCCGGCCAAAGCCAGGCCTCAGCCTCCAATCGCGCCATCCGGTGGCGTAGCGCACGACAACCAAGGCAGGGCCGATCAGGCCAAGAGCGGTGAGTCTTCGCGTGCCAGCGAGCCGCCGGCCGCTCTTGCCCAATCGCCGCAGACGCCGCCGCGATCAGAACCGCAGCAGGCGGCTGCGGCACCGTCGCGGCAGTCTGCACCCCCTGCGGCGACCGCGCCGCCGCAGACCACAAAAAAGCCCGAGCCGCAACCGCAGACTGCACCGCCTGCGGTGCAGACGGCTGATGCGATCGGCGAATCCCGCCGCCTGTACAACCAGGCGCTTGACGCCGAAGGCCGCGGCGACTACGCCTCGGCCGTACGCTGCTACGAACAGATCAAACAGCTTCCCCGCAGTGTCTGGCAGGCGGATTTGCAGCTTCGGCTGGACCTGGCCAAGCGCAACCTTCAGAACAGCACCAACGCCGCGGCGCGGTAGGCCAGCGGCGAACAAGCCCGCCGGCCACAGCGGCGCAGCAGGGCGCAGGACGGATAGAATCCGGGCATGTCTGATGTTGCATCGCTGAGTTCCGCTGTAAGCTCCGTGCCGCCGGGGGCGTGGGCAGTGGCAGTCAGTGGCGGAGCCGACAGCGTGGCGTTGCTGGCGCTGCTTCGCGGACGCAGCGATCTTCAGCTTCATGTGGTGCATCTGGATCACCAGATCCGCGGTGAGCAAAGCGCGGCCGATGCGCGATTCGTCGGCGAACTGGCGCAACGCTGGGCTTTGCCCTGCACCATCGCCACCCGATCTCAACTCGAAGCGACCATCCCGCCGCATCGCTTGCCGGCCAATCCCTCGGCGCGGTATCGCATGCTGCGGCTGGAACTGTTCCGCCGGGTCGTCACGCAGCACCAGTTGCAGGGCGTGATCCTGGCGCATCACGCCGACGATCAGGCCGAGACGATCTTTCACCGGCTGCTGCGCGGCTCGCGCTACGCGGGTCTGGCCGGGATAGCGCCGCGCACGCTGGTGGGAGGGTTGCTACTGCTGCGGCCGCTGCTGGGCGTACGCCGCGAGCAATTGCGGCAATACCTGCTCGAGCAGAATCTGAGCTGGCGGGAGGATCCCAGCAACCGCTCGACGATTTATCTGCGGAATCGAATCCGGATGCTGTTGTCGCGCCGCCCCGGACTGGTGCCGCCACTGCTGGCATTGGGGCAGGCGTGTGCGGCGCTGCGCGACTGGGCGCGGGCCGCGGCGCCGGTGCTGCCCGAGCGGATGAAGCTGGCGACGCTGGCGAAATTGCCGGGAATCCTGGCGTATGAATCAGCGCGGCGGTGGCTGCTGGATCGCGGCGTGCCGGCGCACCTGATCGACCCGTCGGTGGTGGCGCGGCTGCTCGCGATGGCCTGCGACGCCGCAACCCCCTCGCGGCAGCACTTCCCCGGCCGATTGCTGGTCCGCCGCCGCGGCGGAGAGATCTTCGTCGAGCATCCTCCGACCCACAGTCCGGACTGAGTCCGCCCTGCCAGACTACCCACACGGGCGGCGGGCAACGTGGGTTTGCCCGCCCGGCAGCGTTCATCTAGGATTCAGGCGATCATGAGCGCAACCGCATCACAAGCTGCACCCCTGATTCAGGGCGCCGCCGCCTCCCGCGCCGTTCCCGATTCCACCGGTCACTTCGGGCCTTACGGGGGCGTGTTCGTCCCGGAGACGCTGGTCTTCGCGCTGGAGCGTCTCGCCGCCGAATACGCCCGCGCCAAGGCCGACCCGCAGTTCCAGCAGCAGTTGGATTACTGGATGCGCGAGTTTGTCGGACGCCCCAGCCGACTCTATTTCGCCAAACGCCTCAGCGAGCATCTGGGCGGGGCCAGAATCTATCTCAAGCGCGAAGACCTGAACCACACCGGCGCCCACAAGATCAACAACACGATCGGGCAGGCGCTGCTGACGCTGCGCATGGGCAAGAAGCGCGTGATCGCCGAAACCGGCGCAGGTCAGCACGGCGTTGCGACGGCGACGGCGGCGGCGCTGTTCGGGCTCAAGTGCGACGTGTACATGGGCGATGAGGACATCCGCCGCCAGAGCCTCAACGTCTTCCGCATGCGCCTGATGGGCGCCAACGTCATCGCGGTGCACAGCGGCGCCAGGACCCTGAAGGATGCGACCAACGAGGCGATGCGCGACTGGATGGGCAGCGTCCAGGACACGCATTACATCCTCGGCTCGGTGGTCGGGCCTCACCCGTTCCCGATGATCGTTCGCGATTTTCAGAGCGTGATCGGAATCGAGACCAAACAGCAGTCGCTGGCGCAGTTCGGACGCCTGCCGGATTACATCATCGCCTGCGTGGGCGGGGGGTCGAACGCGGCGGGGATCTTCTATCCGTTTGTAGAGGATCAGTCGGTCAAGCTGATCGGGGTGGAAGCCGGGGGGATGGGCACCGCGCTGGGTCAGCACGCGGCTTCGCTGTGCGCCGGGCGGCCGGGGGTGCTGCATGGGTCGCTGTCTTACGTGCTTCAGGACGATGACGGGCAGACCGCGCAGGTGCACAGTTGCAGTGCCGGGCTGGATTATCCGGGTGTCGGTCCGGAACATGCCTACTGGAAGGACACCGGACGCGTGCAATACGTCTCGATCAGCGATCAGGAGGCGCTGGAAGCGTTCAAGCTGCTGGCCGAGCTGGAAGGGATCCTGCCGGCGCTGGAGTCGGCGCACGCCGTGGCGCAGGCGAAAAAACTGGCCCCCGGGCTTTCCCGCGAGCAGATCATCGTCATCAACCTCTCGGGGCGGGGGGACAAGGACTGCCAGGAAGTGGCCAGGCTCATGCAGCAGTAGCTCGCGGATCGTGTCCTGCCGGACTGCGATCCGCCGGTCGCACCGCCGGGGCTACCAGATGTTTTTGCGTGGCATGATGGAGGTGCTGAGGGTGACCGCCTCGCCGCTTGCGCTTTCGCCGGTGACGGTCGTCTTGGCGACGGGACGTATGGTGAGGCTGATGCTGGCGCGTTTGAGTTGATCGTATCGCCCGCCGACCTTGGCGGATTGGGTGCTTCGCTGCGGCTCGAAACGGATCGTAAAATCGCCGCTGCCTACCCCTTCCAGCAGCACGTGCGGTGTGCCTTCGCTTAGCACGTTGCCGGAGATCGTGAATGGAACCATCTGAAGCTGCTGCCCGGCCTGACGGAAGATTACCCCGTTGGTTTCATCAAGCATCATGCGGATGGCGCTGGCCTGGGTGACCAGCCCGGACTCGAACTGATCCTGCGCCGCGTTGTCGTCGGGCAGATGCTGGCTGGTGGCGCGGATGTAGGTGGTGATGCGGTTCATCGCCAGCCTGGCCCGCTGCATGAGCTGGGCGTTGGTCTGGTTGGCGGCGTAGGCTTTGAATGAGGCGTCAATGGCGACGGCGACGCTGGTGAGCAGCGCCGCGGAAATGGCCAGGGCCACCAGCAGTTCGATCAGCCCCATGCCGCGACTTCGCCGCCGGGCCGGTGTGGCGCGGGATCGCATGAGCTGTGGGGTCATTTTACGTTCTCCGAGTAGGTTCCGATGACCGGCATGAGGTCGATGGCCAGGTTGATCCCGTCGGGCAGGGCACGATGGGGGTTGTAGCGGATGTTGAGCCTGCCCCAGCCGCCCTCGGGCATCGGTGAGTTCGGATCGGTGCTGGCGTCGCTGGCGCCGAAATAGGCCAGCGTCGTGTTCCCCGCCCCGTCTCCGGTGATGATGATCGAGCCGTCCACGTTGCTGGAGCCGCGGATGTCGATGTTGCCCGCCACCACCACGCCGATCAGCGTGCTGGGGGCGCTGTTGGGATCGGTGAACGATCCCATCTCGATGTTGACCTGAGGCGAAACGATGGTCGCGGTCTGGTCAACCTGGTTGTTGAACATCGTGGCGCCGGTGAACTCCCAGCTATTGGCAAAGTGGGTGTAGGCGGTGGCGTAGTTGCCGGCGATCGGTCCTTCAAACGTGCAGTTGTTGAACCGCAGGTTGTTGCCCCGTTCCGAGCCTCGGGTCCTGGTTTCGCCGGTTGCGGGGGTCTGCCCCGCACCCACCAGTGGTTTGCTGGCGCTGAAGTTGTCGCCGGCCACTTTGCGCTTGGCCCAGTTCATGCCCTCGTTCTTGTCGTAGGTGATCGCGCCGGTGGAGGTCGTGATGTCGCGCTCGCCCTCGACCCAGGTCACGCCCTCGAATTTGCAGTTGTCGAACAGGGCGTTGAGTCCCTTGGGAATCTGCACGTTCCTGAAGGTCATGTTGCGAAACACCGGACGCTTGTAGGTCGCCTGGTATGAAGTCGATCCGTATGGCGTGCGTTCGATGGCGGTCCCGCCGTTGGCGTCGGAGGCCGACAGAACCTTGTTCTCGATCTTGACCCCTGGAACCACCAGCGGCGCGCCGGCGTTGCTGCCACTGCGGTTCTTGAAGCCCAGGGCGGCCTGCTCGAAGTTGGCCGGGTCCAGATCCAGCATGTTGTCCGGATCGACCCCGAACTCGACGGGCACCTGCCCCGGCTCCGTCGGCGCCACCGTTCCCTGGATCATGTCATTGATGTCCTTGCCCTGCGGCGCCAGGTTGGCAGTCCAGGCGTCGGCGGTGGTGGCCAGGACGATGTTTCCGCGCACCTTCGCGTAGCCGTCGGTGTTGTCGATCTTGCCATCGTTGTATCCCAGCCGCGGCGGGTCGCCGTCAAACATCGGGCCATTGATCAGGTCCATCGCCTTGAACAGGTTCTCATCGTACAGCTTGCCGGTGGTGGGGTTGGTGAACTCGGCGGCGGTGACGGCCTTGTCCCCGTCGCTGTCAAACCGCTCCAGGAAGAAGTCGTATTCGTCGATGTAGGCGTCGCCGTTGATGTCGTCGTATCCGGCCTGTTTGGCGGCGGCGTACTCCACGCTGTTGTTCACGCTGACGCGGTTGTCGTAGCCGTTGTGATTCGCCTGGAGGAACTGGTTCCATTGCGTCAACCGGTTGGCCAGCGTGTCGTCAAAGTGCATGAAATCCGAAAGCATCAGCAGCGGGGGATACTTGTTGGGCGTGGCCATCGCCACTGGACCTTCAACGATCGTGTTTCGTCCGATCTGGATGGGCACTTTGCCCACGACGGCGTACTTGATCTTCTTGTCGATCTTGAACTGCATGGAGTCGGATCGGCTGGCGTTGCGGTAGGGTCCGGTGCTGCTGACCAGCAGATAGGTCGGATCGCTGCTGTCCTGCTGCACGGTGACGGTGAACTTCGGCCCGCCGGATTCGATCGAAATCGGCGCCGTGGTGATCGAGGTGGCGTCGGTGGTGACGGTTCGCTCGACCGGATCCAGCATCTGATTGCCGCTGGTGGTCAGGTCGTCGGCGATGGCCTGCCGGATCGCCGGCCAGAGGGCATCGGCGACTTCAGGGGTGATGGTGCCGACGGTCGTTTTCGGGCGGGCCATGTGCTCGAAGCGATAGGCCATCCACCGCAGACCTGCTTCGGCGGCGGCCTGGGCGCGTGCCACGTCGGCGAAGTTGTGTGCGGTTTGCACGTTGCTCGTCGCCAGCGTGTACATGGCCACGGTCAAGGTCGTGGCCAGGACCAGGAACAGCATGGCCAACACCGCCGCCGCCCCGCGACGACGCCGCCCGGCCCCATGACTTGCCCGCTCGATCTGCGATGGCATATCCGCCTCCGCGCCCAGGCGCACTGATCACGCATCCCCGACGCCAGCTTCCAGCGACAATTCAAGGCTCAGTTATCCAGCCGAACCCATGAATGCTGGAAGACCTCGGTCGGCACGTCCCCCGCTCTGGCGGCATAGAGGATTCGCACCCGCACCCGCACCGCCCCGGTGTACGGCGCCGTGCAATTCGGCGGCAAACCCGTCTTGGGCAGCTCGGGCGTAGATTCGTTGCTGTTCACGCTCAGCTTGTTTGGATAGATCGGCCAGACCGACACCACCTGCGTGTACTGTCCCAGCTCAGGGATCGGCTGCCGCAGCGAGTCGATCGGCGGATTGAAGCTTCGGCGATCAAAGTCGTCCACGTCGTCATACACGGCCACGTCCGTCTCGTTGGCTTCGGCGCCGAAGTTGCGGTATCCGCTGCCCGGATCGGCAAAACTCAGCCCGCCCATCGCTTCCTGGATGTTCGTGCACAGCATCATCGCGGTGGACATCTGCGCCGAGGAGCGGTTGCCGCTCGTGCACGCCGCGAACAGACTCATCGCCGCCACGACCCCCAGCCCCACGATCGCCATCGCCAGAGAGGTTTCGATCAGCGTGAACGCTGCGCCGCGGCCACTGTGATGCCGATAGTTGCTTAAGCGCCGAACCATCAGCGGAGATATCCAATTCGGATGGCTCCGCGTCAAATTCGGGGAATTGCCGATCTTGCCTCAGGAGCAACTGCCGCGCAAAAAGTCATATCGCGAGCCGAGTTACTGGACCACGCTGATCGCCGGGGGCGAAGCCTCGCTAACAGCGCCAAGGTCTTCATCGTAATGAAACTTGCCGTTGCCGCTGATCGACAGGGTTTTGCCAACGATTCTGCCGAACAGATCTCCGTTGCCGCTTACCGTGACGGCGCTGTTGGGGGCGTAGATGTCGGCGTAAAGGCTGGAGTTTCCGCTCAGCGCGACATTGCCGCTGTTCAGGACGTTGATCACGAAGTTACCGGGCGTGTTGCCCTGGGTGCTGACATTGCCGGAAAGGCTGATGCCGCCGGCGACGTACAACTTCACCCGCCCGTTTATGCGAATCGTGTAGTTCCCGCTGGTGGTGATGTTGTTGACGTGATAGTTGCCGGAATTGAGCACGATCGAACCGTTTCCACTTCCAATCAGGTTGCCGAGGCTTACGTACGAATCCGGCAGGCTTGGCGGCGGGTAGGTCAGGTCCTGGGAAAGCACCTGCGCCTGTCCCGGACTCATGACGGCTGCGTTGCCGCTTCTGTACAGGCCGGTCTTGTAGTACGCATTGCCATAGATCCTGACGTTGCCTCTGAGGCTGATGCTGCCACGGGTAGCGATGTGGCCGTTTCTTCCGCGGGTGGGCAACGAGTACGCGCCCCGACTGGACAGATAGCTGTCCACTTCGGCGTTGCCGCTCATCGTGATCGAGTCGATTCCGACAAAGCCGTAGTCGGACGGGGACGAGCGGATCAGCGCCACCGCGACGGCTGCGGCATCCACCGAGTTGGCTCCGACGATCTTTCCGAAGGCCAGGGGAATGGCATTTCCGCGGGCCGATGTGCGACGGGCGGTTATGCGGATGGCGTTGGGGCTGTCCCCGCCGGACGTGAACGTGCCGTCTGCCCACGTGCCCAGTTCCACATCTTC
>Ga0073934_10008236_pt1 | contig 14027 bp, 10 predicted proteins | sample LarsenN4metaG_FD_76834 | JGI IMG/M metagenome (GOLD analysis project Ga0073934, IMG submission 76834) | Hot spring sediment bacterial and archeal communities from British Columbia, Canada, to study Microbial Dark Matter (Phase II) - Larsen... ...
CATTTCGCAGCGCAGGGGTCTATCATCGCGATAACCCAGCACATAAGCCGCCTGCATCAGTTGGTGAATCTGCGATGTGCCTTCGTAAATAACTGCGCTCTTGCTGTTGCGCAGATGGCGCTCGACAATATACTCATCGGAATAACCGTAAGCGCCGTGGATTTGCACGGCATCATTGGCAGTGGCATTGGCCGCTTCGGTGCAGTACCATTTGGCCATACTGGTCTCACGCGTATTGCGAACCCCCTTATTCTTCAACCAGCCCACCTTCCAGACCATCAACTCGCCCAGGTCAATACGCTGCTGCATCTGGGCGATCATCTGCTGCACAAGCTGGTATTCGGCAATCGGCTGGCCAAAGGTTTTTCGTTCAAGCGCATATTTCACCGACGCCTCCAGGCAGGCTTTCATCAAGCCGACCGCTCCAGCCGCCACCGTAAAACGGGCATTATCCAGACAGGACATGGCAATCTTAAAGCCCTCGCCTTCTTCACCCAGGCGGTAGCTGTCCGGTACCGGCGTATCGGCCATGTTGATCCAGCCGGTATTGCTGGCGTGGACACCCATTTTGCCCTCAATCGTGCCGGTGGTTAAGCCGGGCCAGCCGCGCTCCAAAATAAAGGCTGAGATACCTCTGGCCCCCTTGTCCGGCTCGGTCTTGGCAAAAACCAGAAACCGGTCGGCCACATCGGCCAGGGTGATCCACATCTTTTCGCCGTTTAGGATGTAATGATCCCCTTCTTTCCGGGCCCGGCTGTTCATACCGGCCACGTCCGAACCGGCTCCCGGTTCGGTTAAGCCAAAACAGGCGATATGTTCGCCCGTCGCCAGGGGGGGTAAAAATTTCTGCTTTTGCGCCTCGGTCCCCCATTGGAAAATAGGCAGGGCGTGAAGACCCAAATGGACGGCAATAGTTTCTCGGACTGAAGAGTCGGCCCATTCCAAACCTTCGGAGACCAGCCCCAAAGAAATATAATCCATGCCGGCCCCACCGTAGCGCACCGGCAAACAGACCCCCAAAAAACCTTGCTCGGCCATTTTGGGCAGCAGTTCGTATGGAAAGGTATGGTTTCGATCATGCTCGCGAATGATCGGTAAGACTTCTTTTCGGGCAAAATCGTAAACCATCTGCTTAATCATCTTATGTTCCTGGCTAAGTTCAAAATCCATGACTTAATTCTCCTTTGATGCAATAAAACTCACCATTACTGCCCCGGCATGATGGATAACCGGTGGATATCCACCAGGATGGCATCAAAAAATTGATTAAAAGAAACCAGGGCCGAGTGAAGCTGTTCAACAGAGGTAGCCAGCCCGGTTTTGTTAACCTCGATGGCAACCGGCAGCGTAATATCTAAGGGGATCGTGGTGGAGATAGGAATGGTTTGATCAATGGCGACAGGGACTACTACATCTAGCGGCACCTCCACATCAACCGGGACCTTGACCGGCATCTGAATTCCACTTCCTGTCCCAAAAGGATCGAGTTCAATCGTCGTTTCGAACTCTTGTTGAATCGGAACTGTCATTTGAATAGGAACCTCGACGGTCTCTTGAATCGGGATTTCAACATCAACCGGAAACTCTTGATCGATCTCTATCTCAAATTCAAAGGTGGAATTCTGAAAACTCTCCACATCGGTCGCAGCTTGCGCCAATATCTGTTGTACTTCGGGAATCAACGTTTGGGCGGCCTGCTGGGCTCTTAGCAACTGCCAGTAAAGATATAAGTTAAGACCTAAAGATAGAAAGACTAAGATGAACAGGATAACGATAACTGTTTTTATGGTGTTGGACATGCTTCTTCTCCTCAAGAGGATGATTATTCTTGCCGGCGTTCAACGCCGCAAACATGGCAAAAGTTCGCTTCGGGGCGGAGCGCAGCGCCGCAGCGATAACAAAAGCCAAACGCCGGTTCGGCCCCTGCCGGATTGGACGCCGGGTCTGGTTTACTTGCTCTGGCCGCCGGTTGTTTTTTAGGACGAACCGGCCTTGCCGCCCGGCGGCGTTGATGAACCGATTTCAGCTTCTGGCGATTGTACCACCAATGGCCAATCGCTCCTAAAAATAGGAGCACCCCTGCCCCCATCAGAATATAAGCGATGGTGATATCGCTCCGGGTCGAAGCGGCCGGCCCAACGCCCAAATCCGGGGCATGTTCCGAAACCGCGCTTAAAAGCTGGGTTGATAAGGCGTCGGTGTCACGCTGATAGGTAGCGGCCAAGGTGACCACCTCTCCGGGCGCCAGGCCGGCCAGCTCGATCACATTGTATCTTAAACCGCTATTATCGGTAAAGCTCCGGCTGGGTTGAGGGACGAGAGAAAAATCCTGCGTCTGAGCCGGTTCTTGGACTTCAAGAGTAGCCGCCTCGATTTCATAAGGCGCTACGAAACTATACTCGATGCGCCGCAGCCCATCCTGCCGGGTCAAAATCACCGGATCATAATACTCCACCTGTATTTTCCGTGAGGGCGTCGAAAAGGTTAATAGGGAGGCGTCGTCCTCAGGCGCTAATGTCACCGTTGCTGGATCAACCGCCAGCAAAAAACCGTTCTGCTCATGGGCGACGGCATTTGTTCTTTCCACATAACCTGGCAAACGAAACGTTATCTGGGCGGGCAGCGAGACATTTGGGGCCAACTCAGCCCGATAGATCACTAAAACGCTCGGTTGATCATACTCAGGCCATAATTCAACCAGAAAGCTGCTAAACTGCAGCGGCTGGCTTTGAGCCTTGGCGACCGGTAAAAATTGGAGCGTCCAGAACAGCAACAGAAGGCGTCCCAAGAAAGCTAACTTCATTCTGGCAATAATTTTCAATCGATATCTTACCATTTCTGTAGAATTGTGTTTCAGATTGTACCAAAAAAATCGGCTTCGCAAAAGAACCTACCCGATTCTCCCATTGAAATGAGGCGTTAACTCTGTTATATTAAAAGGAGCACCTTAAAAAGCGATCTACTTGCGCTAGCAGTAATTACGGGATGTTGAATGGACCGATTACCCCAACGTTCTAAACCGTCTCAACAGGCCAGTCGCCTGCTACAGCAGCCTGAGCTAAACCGCAGCCGTACCGCCCGCCCTACAAAATCGGCCAAGGCCGGCCGGCCAGGCTCGATGCTGTTCTTGATCTTTGGGTTACTGCTATTGCAGGGCATCATGCTTTTTACTGCGGTGATCATTGTGACTTCACAAGAGTCCAAACCGCATCACCCGGACCCGGTTGCCGCAATTGATCTCCTCCCAACGGCTGGGGCGCAGCCAACGCTACCGGAGCCATCTCCGCCGATGCCCGTTCCGCCAGCCCCAAGCATAGCGGCTGCCCCGCCTCCAACAGGACTTCAGCCGGAAGCTGCGGCCCAACCCGAACCGTCGCTACCGGTCCAATCGGCAATACTCAGGTTAAGAGGTGTGGAAATCACTCAGGGGATCCAAGTTTTCCAGGAGCCAGAAAACCCTCGCTGCCACCCCGACCCAAACCATCCTAACGCGATTTTTTGTAACAACTCCATGCCGATGGTCGCCGGCCGGCACACCCTGGTCCGGGCCTATTTAGCCTGTAATGAAAGCTGCCCCGCCACAGAAACAACCGTCCGGTTACGGGTCTTAAAAAATGGCCAGGAACAAGTAAACTTCAGCCGGCAAATTTCGGCCGCAGCCCTACAACGCATGACCCATTTGACCATGGGTCAACTGCGCTTTAGCCTGGATAATTCGGTTAACTTTGAGTTCATCCCTGCGCCGGAGTGGCTATCGGGCCAGGTTACGTTTGAGCTTGAGGCTGCCGGCGAACCGCCGCCAATTGGCTTGAGCCTGGTCAAAGATTTTGTGGCGCGCAAGCCATTGCGAGTGGCTTATTTACCCATTGAATATAATGGCCTGCGCCCGCCTGATCCTATTGACGTGGATTACTGGTTACAGCGCATGTATCCTGTTTCCAATATTGATTATTATCGCCTGCCGGTACCCAATTTGGTGTGGGAGGGGGAGGTCAGTAAAGCTGAAATCCTGCGCAAACTGCTCTACACCTATTGGCTGTATGTTCAACACCATCCCAATGAACTTCCGCCCGACCAGCTCTTTGGTTGGCTACCCCAAGAGCTTTATAATGGCGGCGCTTCCGATCCCTTCTGGTGCCCCAACTGCGCCGGCCCCCACTCCAGCCGGGTTGCCTTTGGCGGCTTCCGGCCAGAGCAGGATATCGGCGGCCCGCGCATTTTGGTTCACGAAATCGCCCATAATTTAGGCGCGCAGCATGCCTGGTCGCCTACGGCTCGGGAAGATGCAGCCTGCTTCAAAGCCGAAGGGGCCAACATTCAGGTTGATCCCGACTGGCCATATGCCACGACGCCTTATATTCAGGAGTTTGGGATCGATCTATATAGCAATCCGCCGGTGATCTACCCGCCCTCTTTCTACGATATGATGGCTTATTGTACCCAACCCTGGATTTCTCCCCATACCTATCACAAGCTCTATAACAGTCCTTTTCTTCAACCGGAGGGCTTAAAGGATTTAGCCCTGACCGGCTTTGAAACTCAGGTGGAGAGCAGCAACAGCGGCGTCCTGCTGGTCAGTGGGGTCGTCTACCCCAACGGCACGGTCACCCGGCCCGAAATCATTCATTTAGAGGGGGATGGTTTCAGCCCTCCACCTCAGCTTGCCACGCCGCCAGGTGATGATTACTGTCTGGATGTTTATGCCAAAAATGGCGCGCTCCTGGCCCAACAGTGTTTTGATGTCGGCTTTATCGATCTGGAAAGTAATCTACCGAGCGAGTCATCACCATTCTTTTTTAGCCTGCCCAATCTCGATCTTGATCAGGTCGGCCAGGTAAGCGTTCGCCAAAAAGAAACCACTGTGGTAACCGCGTCCCCCAGCAACAATCCGCCTGAAGTTACGCTCACCTATCCCCAAGGCGGTGAATGGTTAGAGGGCCGGCAGACCATCAGTTGGTCCGGCCACGACGCCGATGGCGACTCGCTCCGCTATGACCTACTTTATAGCCCCGATGCCGGCCAGAGCTGGCTGCCCCTGGCGGTTCAACTTTCCAGTACCAGTTACACCTTTGAAACCAGCCAATTGCCGGCCAGCCAGCAGACCCTGATCCGGCTGATCGCTCATGATGGCTTCCACACCGTCACGGCTGAATCGAACAGCTTCTTTACCGTTCAAGCGCCGCCGCCAAACAGCCTCAGCTTGCTCGGGCCGGGCCAGGTCAAACCGGGCCAACCTTTTGAGGTCGCGATTGTGGCCCATCAAGTGGCCGAGCCGGGCCTGTTTGGGGTCCAGTTTGAGCTTGATTTTGATCCTCACCTGGCGCAAGCGATGGACCTCCGGCCCCACCCGGCGCTTGATTTGGTGGTTGAGCGTTCAATCCAAAATGATACCGGCCGGGTCATCCTTATCGCCAGCCGGCAAGGACAGGTTTCTAATTTAACCGGGGAGATTACGCTGGCCACCCTTACCTTTACGGCTACCTCGGCCGAGGGCCGGCTTGACCTGGAGCTGCGTGATGTTGTGGCCGGAGCGGGGGGGGGTCTGCCCGTACCGGTCTCGGAAATCCGAGGGCTTGCGGTAGAAATTGTCCCATAACTTCTTCCAGTCCGCTCATGATTTTTGACAAATCTTAAGCTCTAAGTTACAATCTGTAGAATTAGAACATTTATTCTCACTATTTACAATAAGGAGCAAAGGATGTATCACAAGTTAACGATAGTGGGTCACTTAGGAAGAGATCCAGAGCTACGCTATACCCCATCTGGCCAGGCTGTTTGTAATTACAGCGTGGCAACCAGCCGACATTGGACGGGTAGCGATGGACAAAAGCAGGAAGAGACAATTTGGTTTCGCGTGACTACTTGGGGCAAGCGAGCCGAATTTGACAATCAATATCTTCAAAAAGGCTCCCTGGTTATGTGCGAAGGCCGGCTAACGGTCGATCGAGAGTCGGGCGGCCCCAGGGTTTGGCAAGCGCAAGATGGCAAATGGCGAGCCAGCTACGAGATGACGGCTGACATGGTCAAGTTTCTGAGCGGCCGGGGTGACGGCGCCAGCCTTGATAACGGCGCTCAAACCAGCAGTGCAAGCGGCAGCTTTGAAGACTCGGCCATTACCGAAGACGAAATTCCCTTCTAGGTCTTCTACTCTGTAGCAGTTATAACGCCAATTAAATATTGAAACCAAACGGCAGGTCAAGTTGATTTCCTGCCGTTTTTGTTTGCCGGTTTTGCATCTCCGTTAACCCTATATTAAAATTACAAATGTAACTCCAACGGTTTCATTTCGATCTAAGCAGGAGGCAAGCTAGAGATGAAGATCGCGATGATAGGCACAGGCAATGTTGGCAAAGTGCTCGGCCGGCGCTGGGCCCAAATGGGGCATCAAGTGATATTTGGCACGCGCGAGCCTGATAGTGAGAAGACCAAAGCCTTGCTGGGAGAGGCCGGAGCCAATGCCTCAGCCGCTACACTTGCCGAAGCGGCGGCTCAGGCCGACCTAATCGCCCTGGCGACGCCGTGGGGGCCCATGGAAGCGATCATTCGCTCCATGGGTAATGTGGCCGGTAAAATTTTGATCGATTGTACCAACCCTTTAACCCCGGAGCGAAGACAGCTCGCTCTGGGGTTCACGACATCAGGCGCTGAGCAAATCACCGCCTGGGCTGCCGGCGCCAGGGTGGTAAAAGCATTCAACAGCACCGGCGCCGGTAATATGGCCGATCCACTCTATGCCTCGGGTAAACTGACCATGTTCATCTGCGGGGATGAGCCGGCGGCAAAACAAACCGTTGCCCGGCTGGTCAATGAGCTTGATTTTGAGGCGATTGATGTCGGGCCGCTGGAAATGGCCCGTTATCTGGAACCCCTGGCCGTGCTCTGGGTCAAGTTAGCTTATGTTGAGGGGCTGGGTCCAAACTTCGCCATCAAGTTAGTCAGACGGTAACAAGGTGTGTTACAATGCCGGAAATTTTTATTTAAGCGATAAGGAGAATCGATCTTGCTTGACTTTACGCCGCTTCGCAATAAGGAAATTACCATTGACGAGATGTGCCGGGACTTAACCCCGGATGATTTGCGGAATTTAACCAATGAGATGATTGATACCGTCCTGCATATGATTGCGGAATGCCAGGATGAAGATGTGACCTTTGTGCCCGAAGATCCTAAAGCCCTCGATAACGCCGCCGCGACTGACACCGAAGTGCATATGCCCTGGACGCTGGGCCATATCATCGTCCATATCACTGCTTCGGCCGAGGAAGCCGCCTTTTTAGCGGTTGAAATGGCCCGGGGGATCAAACGAGAAGGGCGCTCACGTTCCGAGGTTCATTGGACGACGATCACTTCTCTGGCCCAATGTCGCGAACGTTTAGAAGAAAGCCGCCGGATGCGGCTGGCCAGCCTGGATATGTGGCCGGACAAGCCCTATATGGATACGACCACTCAGGTCTCTTACCTTGAGGGGCCGATCAATCCTGTTGCCCGCTTTGTTCTGGGTCTAAGACATGATACCAATCACCTGGATCAAATTTCCGATGTTGTCAGCCAGGCCCGGGCGGCTCGGACCTGATTAACCTGGGAAAAATGATCATGCCTCGCTCAGAGCAGATGTTTGTTTATGGGACTCTTCGACCACCCCAACCGGATAGGCCGGCTGCCGATAGCCGCTTTTATCCTCAAATTGCGGCCCATGTTCTGTCTGCCAGGCCGGCTACTTTGGCCGAAGCAGAGCTTTACAATTTGGGTTCATACCCTGCCCTGAGACCGGGCCAGGGCGTTGTCTATGGGGATTTATTAGAGATGGCGCCGGCGGCCCTGGAGATTACCGACCGGATCGAGGGCCATCCGACTTTTTATCGCCGGGACAGGGTCAAAGTTCAGATAGAGATTGGGTTGGTTGAAGCCTGGGTCTATTGGGCGCCCAATGGCATATGCCTTGGAAAACCACGGATTAGCTGCGGCGATTGGTTTCGCCGGCAAACAGAAGAATGTCAAGAGATGGTTCTGCCCATCGAGCCCGATCCCCTGCCGGAACCGGCTTCCGTCGATGCTACCTTACGCAACCTGGTCAAGCGCTTTGCCGAGTCAGACTGTAGCTGGCTAGGCAGCACCCGCCCTGATGGACGGCCGCACAGCGCGCCGGTATGGCACGTCTGGCATCAAGGCCGGATTTATGTGATCACCACCTCAAAGGCGGTGAAGATCACCAATATCCAGCACTATCCCAGTATCGTGATTAGCCATCCTGATCCGATGAATCCTATCATCATCGAGGGTTGGGCCATTTTAACTCCAGCCGTCCGGCCGCAGCTACAGCCGCTCTTTGCCGCCAAATATGATTGGGATATCGAGACTAGCCCCAATTATGATGCGATTATTGAAATTGTGCCCACTAAGCTCCTGGCTTGGGGCCAATATGGGGAGGGCCGCTGGCCTGGCGCTGATCTCTTACAAATTTGGTCCTTCTAACCCTGGTTGGCTACTCAACTACAACCAGAACCGAAGGAGGAATGACCTGCGCCTCCAGTTCAACCGGCGTAATCACTTCAGGAATTAAGTTGGCGGTCCGGCCAGCTCGTAGATCAGTTACATCTAACAAAACTTGAATTAAATTAGGATCAGCTTCGACTTCATTCAAGATAGGCAATGGGCCACTCAGAAGGAGGTCAACCTGGGGTGGATCAATTGTTACCGTTATTTGGCGTTGTTTTAAGGAGCTTAATCGGCCGGGTAACTGCCAAATTGCCGCTGCGGGCGGTAATTCCCACCGAGACAGTCACGATCTTGGCCGGCTGGCCGTTGTTATCCACGGCCTGGACATTGGGCGGCAGATCAAGCGGCGCCTGCATCGTGAGATCATGGGTAGCCAGGCTCACATCCACCGGTAAACTATTAATCACGCTGCCGACTTCAGCCAGTTGGTCAATGCTGCCTTGCAAGGTGACATTAGCGGGTGTAACTGTCAAGCTGGCCAATTGGTAGCCAGGAGCGGGGCTGCCGGCCACAATGGCTTGAACGCTCACATCCCGGGCGTTTAAGCGCCGGCGAATCGAAACATTGACCTGAACTTGATTCGGCTGCACGGTTAATCCACTAATCTCCCGCTCTTCTTCATCCAGGAGCTGTACTGGGCGCGTCTCTCGTAAGGAAGTTGTGGCGTTAGCCAGCGAAATAGAGGTTCGAACTTGATCAACTTGTTCAACCAGAGGCGCCGGCCCAACCACCTCAACCTGATCGGGAAAGGCTGTAGGCGAACCGACCAGTTCATAGGCTGCCGATAGATTTTGCTGATCCGGAATCGTAATCAGGATTGGCAAGGTACGACTAATCACGGGCGCGAGCTCAAAATCGAGCGCCGGCGGATCAACTCCTAATACCAGGACTTGCGCTTCACCAGAATTGACCTGAATAGGTAATCGATATAGACCCGGTGCGCCATCTTCCAGCGAAACTACAGCTTGAAAGCTGCGAGGCCCCAGGCTAGGTAAGACATCATCCGTCGTTTGCACCACCGCCGAAACCGTGGCGGGCGGCGCAGGGATTAACTTGACTTCATCCGGGATGTTTTCAACACGAAGGGCAATGTTATCGACGCGTACTCTGCGAAACGGATTGGTTTGCTCAATAACAAAGGACCAAACAATCACAGTGAGTAAGAGAGAAATAAAAATTAAGCCAATATTCGATAAGAGATGTCGTGGTCTAAGCAGTGAAGAAGGATGCCAAAATTGCCGCCACACCTGCTCTACGAGACTCCATAAGGAAATAGGCTGCGATAGAACCGTCGTTGGGTCATAAAATTCAACCAACTTCTCGCGCAGTTCCAGGCTGCTGACCGGCCGGCGTAATAAGCCTTGATAGGCAATACTAACCTGGCCCGTTTCTTCACTTACCACAATAGCCAGCGCATCGCTGTTTTCCGTAATACCTACTGCCGCCCGATGGCGAGTACCCAGCCGTTTATCGGCTCGAAGCGACTGTTGCGACAATGGTAAAACACAACCCGCAGCGGTAACTCGATCTGTCCGGATAATAACAGCGCCATCATGCAGAGGGGTTCCCGAATAAAAAATGGATTGTAACAGTTCTCTGGTAATTCGCCCGCCAAAAGGTATGCCACTTTTGGTCACCTCTTCTAACGAGTCATTGCCTTCTAAAACAATCAGAGCGCCGGTGCGACTGGCAGCCATCCGCTCAACGGCATGAAGCAGTTCCGGCAGCGCCTTTTCAACGGCATTCTGACCGACGGCCCGGCCGATGCCGGAGGCGCGGCCAATCCGCTCGAAGAAGCGGCGGAGCTGCGCTTGAAAAATGACCGGCGTAGCAATCAGGATAACGACCAGAATACCTCGTATTAACCAGTCAAAAACGGGAAGCGGCAGAAGCGTTGTTAGAACAAACAAAACTAAACCCAGCAACAACACTTCACGCATCAAATAGGCAGCCGCACTGCGCCTCACCAAACTTAACAGAAAGTAAAAGGCTGCTGTTACCAGCAGCAGATCAATCATCCCAAACCAGGTAAGTTTAGAGATGAGAAAGACGATCTGGTTAGATAGTTCTTGGAAAGAACCCATTCTTAGCTTTCTCCACAGATTCTATTTTTTTCCGGTTCATGTTGGACCAGGTGGGTATTGAGATACTGGAATAAATACCCTAAAAACTCTTTTACGCGCCAGGCTGATAAAACTTCACTTTTTTGAATTCATCCGGTTATTTTCTGTAGAAGAATGGGCGAATGCTTGAATATGTATTAGTATCACTGGAATTTATTTGTTGTTATCCACCACCCCTATGCGATCACCAGACGTTTAACAACGGCTTTGACCCTGTCTTTGACTTCCTTTACGTCGCCTTCACCATTGATCTCGATCAGCAGACCGGCGTCTTGAAAATAATTAAGCAAAGGCAGCGTTTGGCTGTGAAAAGTTCTGAGCCGATTTTTAACCGTTTCCGGATGATCATCATCCCGCTGGTACAGGTACTCGCCCTGACACTTGTTGTAAGGGCAGCGTTTGAACGGGTTAAAAGATATATGAAATGAACACTGGCACTCCTTACAGATCAACCGGCCCGATAGCCGCTTGATAATTTCTGCGTCGGAAACCTTAATGTAGAGCACGCCATCCAACCGGCGCTGTAAATGGTTTAGAATTTCAGTCAAAGCTTCAGCCTGCGGCAGGGTCCTGGGAAATCCATCTAAAACAAAGCCAGCTTCAGTATCCGGTCGGGCCAGGCGCTCTTCCACCATCGCCTCGGTTACCTCATCCGGAACCAGTTCGCCTCGATCCATATAAGTTTTGGCCAGCCGCCCTAACTCAGTATTATGTTTAATATTTTCCCTGAATAGGTCGCCGGTCGAAATGTGTTGAAGCTTTAGCTCATTCTTAAAATATTCCGCCTGGGTTCCTTTACCTGAACCGGGACCACCAATCATAACCAGATTAAGCCCTTGACGCAGTCCAGGAATAGGTTCCGCCAGCGGCGCTCTTCGCTTGAGCAACTGAATTTCGGCCACATCCTCGCGGCTGGCCATCTTTGCTTCCTGCCGCCGGACGGCTTCGACCGCCTCAATCAGCGCCTGGCTCACTTGATCGATTTCGCCTGAGCCATCAATGAGGATTAAGCGATCTGTGTCTCGATAATAATGCAGTAAAGACTCGGTAACCCGGTGAAAAGCTCTGAGACGCACCCGGATGATCGGTAAAATGTCATCAGGTCGCTGATACAGCGCGCCGCCACATCGATCACAAACGCCGGCTACCGCCGGCGGATGATACTTAAGATGATAAGAGCTTTGACACCGGTGGCAGATTAACCTGCCCAACAACCGCTCAATAATGACTTCGTCGGGCGCTTCCAGATAAATCACTGCCTCCAGGCGGCGATTCATCTGGCTAAAGAGATCATCCAGAAACCTGGCCTGATATCTGGTTCGAGGGAAGCCATCAAACAAGATGTCTTTATCAGGTGGGGCATCCCACAGCCACTCTTCAACCATGGCATCAACCAATTCATCCGGCGCCAGTTCGCCCCGGTCGATATATTTTTTAGCTAAAAGCCCAATGGCTCTTCGATTTTCTAACTTTTCCCTAAACAGCTCTCCGGTAACAAGATGAGCCAAATCAAATTTGGCCACCAGCTTGTCGGCCTGAGTGCCTTTACCCACTCCGGATGGGCCAATTAAAGCGATATTCATAAGATATTTCTCTAAAGAACTCATAAAAATTGATAATTGATATTATGGCTTATGCTGTGAGGGTAAGAAGCCACCTCTCACAACGCCGGCCATTGGCGACGCCGGCGCCTCAATCCTGTTGATATCCACAAAAGCGCAACGCGGTCAGAGCCAGAGTCCGGGCTGCTGCTTCCAATTCTGCGATCGGCACGTGCTCATCCGGCTGGTGCGCCTTTCGGACATCACCGGGTCCAAAAAGAACGGTGGGCGTTTGCCCTTCATTCACCAATAGACGCATATCCGCGCCGTAGGTCATTCCGGCCAGGCGAGCGGGAACACCGCTGATATCCTGGTAGGCTTCACTCACCGTTACGGCAATAGGATGATCCGGCGCAATTCCGGCCGCCTCAAATTGCCCGCCCCACCATTCAACTTGGGGTGGGTGATGGCGCAGCCAGGGATCGGCCTGCGCTGCCTGGGCCACCGTCTCTTCCAGTAAACGTCTGGCCGCTGTCGTCTCCTCGCCTACGGCGACGCCATAACGGCCCTCAAACGTCAAGCTTTCGGCCACCGAGGAGGCCCAGTTGCCTCCCTGGATGACGCCAACACAAATGGCATAAGGTAGATTATACATGGCAAAACGTGGATCTTTTATCCGCTGATTCCGGTCCCGTTCTAACGCCATTAAAGCCTGATAAATAGGGATAAATTTTTCAATAGCACTAACTCCTTCTTCCCGCACGCAGCCATGCGCAGCGTGACCGGGAATGGTTACCCGAAAATTCAAAGCGCCGGCCTGGGCTGGGGCCACAATCAGTTCAGTGGGTTCAACTACAACCGCGCCATCAGCCCGGTAACCCCGCACCGTAGCCGCCAGGGTACCAACGCCGCCGTCCTCCTCGCCAATGACGCTCTCAATGATGAGCTTGCCTTTAAGTCGAACCCCGGCCTCGTGCAAAGCTTTAGCTACAAAAAGAGCGCAGCATAACCCTCCCTTCATATCCAAAGCTCCCCGCCCGTAAACATTGCCATTGGCAAAGGTCGCCTGCCAGGGGGGATAACGCCAGTTTGCTTCATCACCGGCCGGGACTACATCCACATGGCCGTTAAAGATCAGGCTGCGCCCGCCTGCTTCTTCACCCATGACTCCGACAACGCCAAGGCCATGCTCCCGCTCGACTTCAATACTAAAGGCTCGATGCCGGCTCAATGCCTTAAAATCCAACTCCCAAACATCCGTCGCCAGGCCACAGCGCTCCATTTGGGCCGCGACATGTTCCTGAGCCGGCGTCTCCTGGCCGCTCAAACTGCGTATCGCTACCAACTCGCCCAGGTAGGCCAACATGCCATCCAGATCAATGGCCTCCAGTACACGTTGCTCAATTGCTTCCACCGGCTTACACTCCCCGTAAAATAGGCCGGGTGAGACAGGTCGGTCCCCCCTCAGCTTTGAGTGAGATTTCATTTCCCTGATTTGACTAACACCCGGCGAAGCGGGGCAACCATACTCTGACCACCAAAACTTCTGCTCAAACCAGTTCTCCTCATTGAATTAAAGAAGCCGGAGGATACCTAAACTCTCCGGCTTCTTAGGAATCACAGACCAAACTTAACACCTTCTCAATGATCAGGAAATTTGAACATCTTCCAAAGGTTTAGGAACGTTGCCAAACTTTACTTGAGGGCCGCCACTGGGCGCGGCCCAGTAAACAGCATTACTGATGACCCGCAGCACTTCAGCTTGATGATAGATCGGATGGGTTTCATGGCCGGGCCGGAAGTAAAAGATTTTGCCGCGCCCCCGGTGGAAACAGCAGCCGCTGCGAAATACTTCGCCGCCCTGGAA
>Ga0073934_10008238_pt1 | contig 14026 bp, 9 predicted proteins | sample LarsenN4metaG_FD_76834 | JGI IMG/M metagenome (GOLD analysis project Ga0073934, IMG submission 76834) | Hot spring sediment bacterial and archeal communities from British Columbia, Canada, to study Microbial Dark Matter (Phase II) - Larsen... ...
CGACGAGTACATCAAGGACGCGCCGAAGGACCTGCTCACCACGCTGGCCACCACCTGCGACTGGCTGGCGCGGCGGCTGAAGAAGGAAAGCACGCTCGTCCAGAAGAACATCGACGCGCTCGCCGGCCTGCTGCAGCTGAACCCCGCCGAGCGGGCGCTGCTGCTGTACGGCACGCTGGCGCGCTACCAGCGCGATCTGCGCGGGTTGCTGGTGGAGTTCAAGGTCAGCAACGCGCAGGAGGCCTACGCGGCGCTGGCGGCGGTGGCCGGTGTGGAAGCGGGTGACGTCGCCGAGGCGCTGCGCGCCGGCTCGCGCCTGGAGCGCATCGGCATGATCGAGAACCTGATCAGCGAGCAGAACATCACCGACCTGGCCGACCTGATGAAGGTCAGCGAGCAGCTGCCGCCGGTGCTGATGCGCGAGTACCGCGCGCCGGGCGAGCTGATGGCGGTGTTCACGCGCCCGGCCACCAAGAGCGAGCTGACGGTGGCCGACTTCGCCTTCGTCGCCGACGATGCGCGCGTGCTGACCACGCTGCTGAAGAACGCCGCCGAGCGCAAGGAGCCCGGCGTCAACGTGCTGCTGTACGGCCCGCCGGGCACCGGCAAGACCGAGCTGGCCAAGGTCTGCGCCACCGCCGCCGGGCTCGAGCTGTACGAAGTGGAGTACGCCGACCGCGACGGCAACAGCCTGTCCGGCCGCGACCGCTACCGCAGCCTGCAGATCAGCCAGGTCTTCCTCAAGGGCGGCGAGAAGGTGGCGCTGCTGTTCGACGAGGTCGAGGACGTCTTCCCGCCGATCAGCAGCGAGGCCGCGCAGCTCATCGCGCGGCTCGACAGCTCCGACGCGCCGGCCTCGGGCAGCGTGAGCGGCAAGGCCTGGGTCAACCAGATCCTCGAGACCAACCCGGTGCCGGTGATCTGGATCACCAACCGCATCGAGCAGATCGACCCGGCGTTCCGCCGCCGCTTCCAGTACCACCTGCTGCTCAAGAGTCCGCCGCCCGGTGCGCGCGAGGCGCTCGTGCGGCGCGCGCTCGAAGGCGCGGCGGTGAGCGGCGAGATCGTGGCCCGGCTGGCCGAGCGGCGCGGCCTCACGCCGGCGCAGATCCGCACCGCGGTGCGCTTCGCGCGGCTGGCGCACGACGAGGCGGCGGCGCAGGGCACGGGCGGGGCGCCGGACTGCGAGGCGCTCATCCAGCGCCAGCTCGCCGGCGCCGACAAGGCGCTCGGCACCGCGGGCAACGAGCGCGGCGCGCGCGCCGTGGTCACGCAGTACGACCTCGGGCTGCTCAACGTGGAGTGCCGCTTCGAGGTGCCGCGCATCATCGAGGCGCTCAAGCGGCGCGGCCACGGCACCCTGTGTTTCCACGGCCCGCCCGGCACCGGCAAGACGGCGCTGGCCGAGCACATCGCGGCCAGCCTGCAGCGCCCGCTGATGATCCGCCAGACCAGCGACATCGCCAGCAAGTACGTCGGCGAGACCGAGCAGAACATGGCCCGCATGTTCGAGGAGGCCGCCAGCGAGGGCGCGGTGCTGCTGCTCGACGAGGCCGACAGCTTCCTGCGCAGCCGGCGTCTGGCCGAGCGGCACTACGAGGTCAGCGAGGTCAACGAGATGCTGCAGGGCATGGAGCGCTTTGCCGGCGTCTTCGTCTGCACCACCAACCTGTTCGAAGACCTCGACGAGGCGGCGCTGCGCCGCTTCACGTTCAAGATCCGCTTCCACCCGCTCAAGCCCGAGCAGCGGCTGCGCATGTTCGTGGCCGAAGCGCTGGCCGGCGACGCCGCGCGGCTCACCGACGAGCAGCGCGGCCGCCTGGCGGCGCTCGACGAGCTGGTGCCGGGCGACTTCGCGGCGGTGCGCCGGCAGGTGGAGATCCTCGGCGTGGCCTTCGAGCCCGACGAGTTCCTGAGCCAGCTCGAAGGCGAGCACCGCGTCAAACCCGAGGTGCGGCAGCGCCGCGGCATCGGCTTCCTGCACGCCGGCTGAAGGCCGCCGCGGCGCGGGCGCCGTCAGCCCGCTACAGCTGCTCCCAGGGCAGGCCGTCGAAGCGCCAGCCGTTGAGCTTGCCGCGCTGGAACTGCGCGTCGAGCTCGCCCTCGAAGCCGTGCAGCACGTTGACCACGTTCTTGAAGCCGGCCGCCTCGAGCACCTGGCCGGCGTCGACCGTGCGCTTGCCCGAGCGGCAGATCAGCACCACCGGACGCTCCTCGCTGCCGCCCTCGCGGCGCACGCGCTCGACAAACTGCTCCGGGTGCGGCTGCATCTCGGGGTACTCGTACCAGGGCACGTGCACCACGCCCGGCGGGTGGCCGACGTAGAGGTACTCGATCTCCATGCGCACGTCGAGGAACAGGGCCTCCGGATGCGCCTGGAGGAAGGCCCAGGCCTCGCGCGGGGTGAGATGCTGCATGGCGCGGCTTGACAGGATTCCTAGAATGTAGGGCATGCCTCGAAACCCCATCGCCTACACGCGCGGCTCTGGCCTGGCCCCGCTCCTGCAATCGCGCATCGCCATCATCGACGGCGCGATGGGCACGATGATCCAGCGCTACAAGCTCGGCGAGGCCGACTTCCGCGGCACCCGCCTGGCCGATCACCCCAAGGACCTCAAGGGCAACAACGACCTGCTGGTGCTGACGCGGCCCGACGTGATCGCCGAGATCCACGCCCGCTACCTCGAGGCGGGCGCCGACCTGATCGAGACCAACACCTTCGGCGCCACCTCGATCGCGCAGGAGGACTACGGCCTGGCGCACCTGGCGCGCGAGATGAACGTGGCCGCGGCGCGCATCGCGCGCGAGCAGGCCGACCGCTTCGCCACGCCGGACCGGCCGCGCTTCGTGGCCGGCGCGCTCGGGCCGACGCCGCGCACCGCCAGCATCAGCCCCGACGTCAACGACCCGGGCGCGCGCAACGTCAGCTTCGAGCAGCTGCGCGCGGCCTACCGCGAGCAGGCCGAGGGGCTGCTGGAAGGCGGCGCCGACCTCTTCATCGTCGAGACGATCTTCGACACGCTCAACGCCAAGGCCGCCATCTTCGCGCTCGACGAGCTGATGGAGGACAGCGGCGAGCGGCTGCCGGTGATCATCTCCGGCACCGTCACCGACGCCTCGGGCCGCATCCTCTCGGGCCAGACCGTGCAGGCCTTCTGGCACTCGGTGCGCCACGCGCGGCCGATCGCGGTGGGCCTGAACTGCGCGCTCGGTGCGGCGGTCATGCGGCCCTACATCGAGGAGCTGGCCAAGGTGGCCGCCGACACCTGGATCAGCTGCTACCCCAACGCCGGCCTGCCCAACCCGATGAGCGAGACCGGCTTCGACGAGACGCCGCAGGTCACCGGCAGCCTGATGGAGGAGTTCGCGGCGAGCGGCTTCCTCAACATCGCCGGCGGCTGCTGCGGCACGACGCCGGAGCACATCGCCGAGATCGCGCGGCGCGTCTCGAAGTACCGGCCGCGGCCGCGGCGCGGGCTGTTCACCGAGCTGCTCGCGGCTTGATCGGGGCGTGAGCGGGGCGTGAGCGGGGCTTCAGCGCGGCGCGATCGCTGAATGAGCGCGGCATGAACGTCGTGCTCACCGGATCGTCGGGCTGGCTCGGGCGCTTCCTCGCGCCGCTGCTGCGCGCGCACGGGCACCGCGTGACCGGCCTGGACGTGGCCCCGGGCGTCGACACCGACGTGCTCGGCTCGGTGCACGAGCCGGCGGCGGTCGAGCGCGCGTTCGCGCATGCCGCTCGCGCCGGCCGCGCCGGCCGCGTCGACGCGGTGATCCACGCCGCCGCGCTGCACAAGCCCGACATCGCGCGTTCCCCGGCGCGCGCCTTCGTCGACGTCAACGTGCTCGGCACGCAGCTGCTGCTGGACGCCGCCAGCGCGGCCGGTGCGACGCGCTTCGTGTTCACCTCGACCACCTCGCTGATGGTCTCGCATGCGCTGCGCGGTGCCGAGCGCGGCGACGCGGTCTGGCTCGACGAGGCGAGCGGCCCGCTCGTGCCGCGCAACGTCTACGGCGCGACCAAGCTCGCCGCCGAGGCGCTGTGCCGCGCCCACCACCACGCCACCGGCCTGCCCTGCGTGATGCTGCGCACCTCGCGCTTCTTCCCGGAGGACGACGACACGCACGCCGAACCCGCGGGCGAAAACGTGAAGGCCAACGAGCTGCTGTACCGGCGGCTGACGGTCGAGGACGCGGCACGCTGCCACCTGCTCGCGCTGGAGCAGGCGCCGCGCATCGGCCTGGACGTGCTGATCGTCTCGGCGCCGTGCCCGTTCACGCGCGACGAGGTCGCCGCGCTCGGCCACGACGCGGCGGCGCTGTACGCCGCGCGCGGCTGGACGCTGCCGAGCCGCATCGACCGCGTGTACGACGCCTCGCGCGCCGAGCGCGTGCTCGGCTTCCGTGCCGAGACCGACTTCGCGGCGCTGCTCGCCGCGCTGCGCGCCGGCGCCCCGCTGCCGTTCGCCCACGATCCGGGTTACGTCGGGCCCGCCGCGGGCGTCCGCCAGCCGGGGGCCGCGGGCTAGATCTCGACCTTGGTCCCCAGCTCGACGATGCGGTTGGTCGGCAGGTGCAGGAAGTCGGCCGCCGCGGCGGCGTTGCGGTGCAGGCTGGCGAACAGCTTCTCGCGCCACAGCGCCATGCCGCGATCGGCCTGGGCGAAGGTGGGCACCACGGTGTCGCGGCTCAGGAAGTAGCTGGTCTGCATCGGGTCGAGCGGCAGGCCGCGCGGGCCGAGCAGGGCCAGCGCCTCGGGCACGTCGGGCTCGTTCTTGAAGCCGAAATGCAGCGTCGCCTGCCAGCAGCCGCGGCCGAGCGACGCGAGCTCGACGCGTTTGTCGAAGCCGATCCACGGCACCTCGTGCAGGACCACCGTCACGAAGAGGTTGCGCTCGTGCAGCACCTTGTTGTGCTTGAGGTTGTGCAGCAGCGCGGCCGGCGTGATGCCCGGCTCCGAGCTCAGGAACACCGCGGTGCCGCTGACGCGTTGCGGCTCGCCGACGAAGATGCCCTGCAGGAAGTCCGCCAGCGGGATCGAGTCCTCGCGCAGCCGCTCGCGCATCAGCGCGCGGCCCTGCTTCCAGGTCGTCATCAGCGTGAACATCAGCGCGCCGATGACGAGCGGGAACCAGCCGCCCTCGAGGATCTTCACCGCGTTGGCGGCGAACAGCGTCAGGTCGACGACGAAAAAGAAGCCGGTCGCCGCCAGGCACAGCGCCAGCGGCAGCTTCCAGGCGTAGCGGATGACGAAGAAGGTGAGCACGGTGGTGATGGTCATGTCGATCGTCACCGCGATGCCGTAGGCCGAGGCGAGCGCCCCCGACGAGCCGAACAGCACCACCGCCAGCACCACCGCCACGTACAGCGCGCCGTTGACGAAGGGCACGTAGATCTGGCCGGTGTCGCGCACCGAGGTGTGCAGCACGCGCAGGCGCGGCAGGTAGCCCAGCTGAACGGCCTGCTTGGTGACCGAGAGGGCGGCCGTGATGAGGGCCTGCGAGGCGATCACGGTGGCCAGCGTGGCCAGCACGATGAGCGGGGCGAGCGCCCAGCCGGGCGCCATCTCGTAGAACGGGTTGCGCGCGTTCTCGGGGTGCGCGAGCAGCATCGCGCCCTGGCCGAAGTAGTTGACGAGCAGCGCCGGCATGACCACCGCGAACCAGGCGATGCGGATCGGCGCGCGCCCGAAGTGCCCGAGGTCGGCGTACAGCGCCTCGGCGCCGGTGACGGTGAGCACGACCGCACCGAGAGCGACGAAGGCGATGCCCGGATGCGCCGCCACGAAGCCGAGCGCGTGGTGCGGCGACAGCGCGGCCAGCACCTGCGGCTGCGCGGCGATGTGCGGCAGCCCGAGCAGCGCCAGCACCACGAACCAGGCCAGCGTGACCGGCCCGAAGAAGCGCCCGACCACCGCGGTGCCGAAGCGCTGCGCCGCGAACAGCAGCGTGATCACGCCGAGCGTCACCGGCACGATGAAGCGGTGCAGCGCCGGCGCCGCCACCTCGAGGCCCTCGACCGCCGAGAGCACCGAGATGGCCGGCGTGATGACGCCGTCGCCGAAGAAGATGGCGGTGCCAAAGATGCCCACCACGAGCAGGCGGCGGCGCAGCACCGGGCGCTCGCGCACGGCGTGGCTGGCCAGCGCCAGCATGGCGATCAGGCCGCCTTCGCCGTTGTTGTCGGCGCGCAGGATCAGCGTGACGTACTTCAGGCTCACGATCACGGTGAGCGTCCAGAAGACGAGCGAGAGCACGCCGAGCACGCTTTCCGGCGTGAGCGGCACGCGCCCGGGCGCGAACATCTCCTTGAGTGCGTACAGCGGGCTCGTGCCGATGTCGCCGTAGACCACGCCGAGCGCGGCCAGCACGAGGGCCGGCCGCGCCGTGCCCTGCCGCGGCGCGGCGCTCGTGTTCAACCGAAGTTCTCGGCCTCGGGGTCGGTGGCCTCGAGCTCGTAGGCCGCGGCCAGCATCGCCAGGCGGCCGATCACGCCGTACATGTAGAAGCGGTTGGGCGCGCTGGCGCCCGGCTTGGCGCCCGGCCGCGGCAGCTGGTGCGCCTCGGCGAAGGCCAGCGGCACGAAGGCCGAGCCGGGGGCGGAAAGGTTCTCGTCGGCGCGCCGGCCGGCGTGCACGCGGTAGTAGCCGCCGACGACGTAGCGGTCGATCATGCACACCACCGGCTCGGCCACCGCGTCGTTGATGCGCTCGTTGGTGACCACGCCCTCCTGCACCATCACCGGCCCGTCGAGCGCGGCGCGGCGTTCGCCGGCGTCGAGCTCGCTGGCGTCGCGCAGCGTGATCACGCCGGTGCCGCCGCTGCCGTCGTCGGCCTTGACCACGACGAAGGGCTTCTCGCCGATGCCGTATTCCTTGTACTTGCGCCGCAGCTTGACGAGCAGCGCGTCGGCGCTGGCCTTGACCGCCTCCAGCCCCTTGTTGGAGCCGGCCTCGAGGTGCCCGGTGCCGCCCTGCATCGGCGTGATGAGCCAGGGGTCCATGCCGAGCAGCTTGGCGAACTTCTTGGCCACCTCCTCGTAGCTCTGGAAGTGGCGCGACTTGCGCCGCACGCTCCAGCCGGCGTGCAGCGGCGGCAGCAGGTACTGCTCGTGCAGGCCCTGCAGCGACTTGGGCGTGCCGCCGGCCAGGTCGTGGTTGAGCAGGATCGTGCAGGGGTCGAAGTTCTTGGTGCCCAGGCGGCGCTTGCTGCGCACCAGCGGCTCCACCGTGAGCTCGCTGCCGTCGGGCAGCTTGACGCGGCAGGGCGCTTCGATGGCCGGGTCGAACGAGCCGAGGCGCACGTTCAGGCCGGCCATCGTGAAGATCTGCACCAGGCGCTGCATGTGCGCGCCGTAGAAGCTGTTCTCCTGGCAGTCGCTCTCGGGCACCAGCAGCAGGTTCTTGGCCTCGGGGCAGATCTTCTCGATCGCCGCCATCGCCGCCTGCACCGCCAGCGGCAGCATCTCGGGCGTGAGGTGGTTGAAGCCGCGCGGGAACAGGTCGGTGTCCACCGGCGCGAGCTTGAAGCCGGCGTTGCGCAGGTCCACCGAGGTGTAGAAGGGCGGCGTGTGCTCCATCCACTCGAGCCGGAACCAGCGCTCGATGGCGGGCATCGACTCGAGGATGCGCGCCTCGAGTTCGTTGATCGGCCCGGTGAGCGCGGTGGTCAGATGCGGAACCATGCGCTGATTCTACGAACCGCGAACGACAAAGGGCCGCCCGGAGGCGGCCCTTGGGAATCACCCCGCCGAGCGGCTACTTGTTGTACGCGGTCTCGCCGTGCGAGTTGATGTCCAGACCCTCGCGCTCCTCGTCCTCGGCCACGCGCAGCCCGATCGTCATGTCGACGATCTTGAACGCGATCACCGCGACCACGCCCGACCAGATGATCGTCGTGAGCACGCCCTTGAGCTGGATCCACACCTGCGTCATGACGTCGTTGCTGCCCACCGTGGCGGTGACCCAGTCGGTCACCAGGCCCGGGCCGCCGAGCGCCTGGTTGTTGAACACGCCGGTGAGCAGCGCGCCGACGATGCCGCCGACGCCGTGCACACCGAACACGTCCAGCGAGTCGTCGGCACCGAGCATGCGCTTCAAGCCGTTCACGCCCCAGTAGCAGGCCACGCCGGCCACCGCGCCGATGACCAGCGCGCCGACGATGCCCACGTTGCCCGCCGCCGGCGTGATGGCCACGAGGCCGGCCACCGCGCCCGACGCCGCACCCAGCATCGAGGCCTTGCCCTTGGCCAGCGCCTCGGCCGCACACCAGGCCAGCACCGCGGTGGCGGTGGCCGAGAAGGTGTTCATGAAGGCCAGCGCCGCGCTGTTGCCCGCTTCGAGCGCCGAGCCGGCGTTGAAGCCGAACCAGCCCACCCACAGCAGCGAGGCGCCCACCATCGTGAGCGGCAGGCTGTGCGGGGCCATGGCTTCCTTGCCGTAGCCGACGCGCTTGCCGATCATGTAGGCGCCCACCAGGCCGGCCACGGCGGCGTTGATGTGCACCACCGTGCCGCCGGCGAAGTCGAGCGCGCCCCACTGCCAGATCAGGCCGGCCTTGGCGTTCATCGCGTCGACCACCTCCTTGCCGGTGTAGGCGTCCGGGCCCATCCAGTACCAGACCATGTGCGCGATCGGCGCGTAGGCGAAGGTGAACCACAGCACCATGAACAGCAGCACCGCGCTGAACTTGATGCGCTCGGCGAAGGCGCCGACGATCAGCCCGCAGGTGATGGCCGCGAACGTGGCCTGGAAGGCGACGAACACGATCTCCGGGATGACCACGCCCTTGCTGAAGGTGGCGGCCATCGCGAACGTGCCCTCCTTCGGGTTGAACACGCCGCTCAGGAACAGCCGGTCGAAGCCGCCGACGAAGGCGTTGCCCTCGGTGAAGGCCAGGCTGTAGCCGTAGACCACCCACAGCACGGTGATCAGCGAGAAGGTGACGAACACCTGCATCAGCACCGAGAGGATGTTCTTGCTGCGCACCAGGCCGCCGTAGAAGAGGGCGAGGCCGGGGATCGCCATCATGATGACGAGCAGGGTCGACACGAGCATCCAGCTCACGTCGCCCTTGTTGGGCACGGGAGCGGCGGCCGGTGCGGCCGAGGCCGCGGCGGCAGCAGGGGTTGCGGCGGATGTGGCGGCAGCGGCGGAGGCCGCCTCGGCCGGGGCGGAGGCCGCTGTGGCGGTGGTCGCCGCGGCCGTCTGGGCAAACGCGTCGAGGCCGAAGCCCAGCAGGGCCGTGGCCAGCGCGAGAAGGGTGACGAGCTTCTTCATGATTCGTGCATGCGTGGAAGGTTCGTTGTCTTGAGCGGGCGCGCCTTAGAGCGCGTCCTTGCCGGTCTCGCCGGTGCGGATGCGCACCACCTGCTCGAGCGTCGTCACGAAGATCTTGCCGTCGCCGATCTTGCCGGTGCGCGCCGAGGCCTCGATGGCCTCGACCACACGTTCGACCAGCGCGTCGTCGACCGCCGCCTCGATCTTCACCTTGGGCAGGAAGTCGACCACGTACTCCGCGCCGCGGTACAGCTCCGTGTGGCCCTTCTGGCGGCCGAAGCCCTTGACCTCGGTCACCGTGATGCCCTGCACGCCGATGCCCGACAGGGCCTCGCGCACCTCGTCCAGCTTGAACGGCTTGACGATCGCCGTCACCATCTTCATCGTCTGCTCCTCAATGTGCGCTGAAATCGTTCAGAAGCTGTACTTGGCGCCGACGACCACGCCGTTCTTGCCCAGGTTCTTGCCGTTGGCCGGGCTCGTGTAGGCCGGGGTGCCGAAAATCTTCTCCTGGCTCGTGCCCACCGCGGTGGCGCTGACCACGAGGCCCTTCATGGCCTCGTAGTTGAGCGTCAGCGAGTAGTCGGTGTAGGTGAAGTCCGGGTTCTTGGCCACGCGCTGGCGGCCGACGTGCGGCACCAGCGTGAGGCCGCTGCCCAGATCGAACGTGGCGCTCAGGTCCAGATAGCCGCTGTTCTTGCTGTCGGGGAAGCCGAACAGGTTGGTCGTGCTGTGCGAGTACTTGAGCGTCGCCGGGCCGAAGGTGAGCGCACCGTAGACCTCGGTCGTGTTCGGGCTCGGCGCGCCGATCAGCTCGGCCTTGTGGCCCGGGTACTGGTAGGTCAGCAGGCCCACGTCGAACGCCAGGCCCTGGGTGATCTCGCCCTTGTAGCCGCCGTACAGGTCGATCTCCACCTTGTTGCTGCTGCCCGGGTTGGCGTCCTCGATCCACTTGATCGTCGAGCCCCAGGCGCCGAGGTAGAAGCCGCTGGAATGGCTCCAGTCGACGCCGCCCTGCACGGCCGGCTTCAGGCGCGATTGCGAGATGCCGCGGTAGCGGTAGTCGCTGACCACGCCGACGTTGAACGCCAATTGGGCGAGCGCCACGCTCGGCACGGCCGGCAGCGCCAGCGCCACGGCCAGGGTGAGAAGGGTCTTCTTCATGATCGAGGAACTCCGGGGTTGAGACGGCTGGGCACGGGTTTGCAGCTTCCATGCCACGCCCGGAGCGAGCGCGCTGCGATCCACGATCGTGCGCGACGCCAGCGAACGGGCGCTTTGGGCGCACCAGATCGGTGAATCCCCTTCGGGGACACCCGTTTGGTGCCGCCCTTCGGGGCGGCGATCGGCGCGCCGGCGCTGCGCAGAATCGGCCGCACGAGGAGGATCGCGATGTCGCTCGCGGTGGTTCACAGCCGTTCGCTCGACGGGCTCGAAGGCGCGCCGGTGCAGGTGGAGGTGCAGCTCGCCAACGGCCTGCCCAGCTTCACGCTGGTCGGGCTGGCCGACACCGAGGTCAAGGAAGCGCGCGAGCGCGTGCGCGCGGCGCTTCAGCAAAGCGGCTTCGCCTTCCCGCTCAACAAGCGCATCACGGTCAACCTGGCGCCGGCCGACCTGCCCAAGGACTCGGGCCGCTTCGACCTGCCGATCGCGCTCGGCCTGCTCGCCGCCGATGGCCAGCTCGACGCCGCCCGCCTGGCGCAGTGCGAGTTCGCCGGCGAGCTCTCGCTGGCCGGCGCGCTGCGCCCGGTGCGCGGCGCGCTGGCGCTGGCGCTCGCCCTGCGGCGCTCCGGCGCCGCGCGCGCGTTGGTGCTGCCGCGCGCCAGCGCCGGCGAGGCGGCGCGCGTGAGCGGGCTGGACGTGCGCGCCGCCGACACGCTGGCCGAGGTGGTGGCCGCCCTCGTGCCCGGCGACGCGGCGGTGCCGCTGCCGCGCGCCACGCCGGCGCCGCGCGCCGTGCGCGACGCCGTGCCCGACCTGCGCGACGTCAGGGGCCAGGCCGGCGCCAAGCGGGCGCTGGAGATCGCCGCCGCGGGCGGGCACAGCCTGCTGCTCGTCGGCCCGCCCGGCACCGGCAAGTCGATGCTCGCCGAGCGGCTGCCCGGGCTGCTGCCGCCGTTGGCCGACGACGAGGCGCTCGAGAGCGCGGCGCTGCTGGGCCTGGCCAGCGCGCGGGTCGACGGCGCCGGCTTCGGCCTGCGCCCGCTGCGCGCGCCGCACCACAGCGCGAGCGCGGCCGCGCTGGTCGGCGGCGGCTCGCCGCCGCGGCCTGGCGAGATCTCGCTCGCCCACGCCGGCGTGCTCTTCCTCGACGAGACGCCGGAGTTCCCGCGCGCCGCGCTGGAGGCGCTGCGCGAGCCGCTCGAGTCCGGCCGCATCACGCTGTCGCGCGCGGCGCGCCAGGCGCAGTTTCCGGCCCGCTTCCAGCTCGTGGCGGCGATGAATCCCTGCCCCTGCGGCTGGCTCGGCGCGGCCCAGAGCGGCCGCGCCTGCCGCTGCACGCCCGAGGCGGTGGCGCGCTACCAGGGGCGGCTGTCGGGGCCGCTGCTCGACCGCATCGACCTGCAGGTGGAGGTGCTGGCCGCCGCGCCCGAGCAGATGCTCGCGGCGCCCGCCGGCGAGCCGAGCGCCGCGGTGGCCGCGCGCGTGGCCGGCGCACGCGCCCGCCAGCTGGAGCGCCAGGGCGTGGTCAACGCGCGGCTCGACGTGGCCGCGCTCGAGCGCCACGCCGCGCTGGACTCTGGCGCCAGCGCGCTGCTGCAGAGCGCGGCGCGCCGCCTGGCTTGGTCGGGCCGGCGCCTGCACCGCACGATGAAGGTGGCGCGCACGATCGCCGATCTCGCCGGCGCGCCCACCGTGGCCAGCGCCGCGGTGGCCGAGGCGATGCAGTTCCAGCGCGTGCTGGCGGGTTGAAGCGGCAGTCGCTTCAGATCAGATCGCGATCGGATCGACGTCCACCGCCCAGCGCAGCAGGCCCTTGTGTTCGGCGCGCAGCGCGTGCAGCGAGGGCAGCCAGGCGGCGAGCAGGCGCTGCAGCGCGGCGCGCGAGGGCGACTCGAGCAGCATCTGCATGCGCTCCACGTCGGCCACGCGGGCCACCGGCGGCGGCACCGGCGCGTAGACCGTGACGCCGCTGTCGGCGGCCACGCCGGCCGCGGCGGCGCGCAGGAAGCCGGCGGCCACCGCGGCTTCGCGCGCCTCGGCACGCAGCAGCGCCAGGCTGGCGAACGGCGGCAGCCCGGCGGCCTGGCGCTCGGCCAACTGCGCCATCGCGAAGCGCTCGTAGTCGTGCGCGCGCAGCGCCTGGTACAGCGCGTGGCGCGGGTGCCAGGTCTGTACCCACATCTCGCTGGCCTCGGCATGCGCGGCGTCGCGCCCGGCGCGGCCGGCGGCCTGCATGAGCAGCGCGAACAGGCGCTCGGGGGCACGGAAGTCGCTCGAGAACAGCGCGCCGTCGGGGTTGACGGCGGCGACCAGCGTGACGCGGCGGAAGTCGTGCCCCTTGGCCAGGATCTGCGTGCCCACCAGCAGGTCCACTTCGCCGGCATGCGCCGCGGCCAGGTGCTGCTCGAGCTTGCCGACCCCGCGCGTGGTGTCGGCGTCGACGCGCGCGATGCGCGCGCCGGGGAACAGCGCGCCGAGCTGTTCCTCGAGCTTCTCGGTGCCGCGGCCGATCGGCGCGATGTCCAGGTTGCCGCAGTCCGGGCAGGCGCGCGGCACGCGCTGCGCGAAGCCGCAGTGGTGGCAGCGCAGCGTGCGGTCGCTCTTGTGGAACACGCGCCAGGCGCTGCAATGCGGGCAGCCGCTCTTCCAGCCGCAGGCGCCGCAATGCAGCACCGGGGCGTAGCCGCGCCGGTTGAGCAGCACCAGGCTCTGTTCGCCGCGTTCGAGCCGCGTGCGCAGCGCGCGCTCGAGTTCCGGCGCGAGCACGAGGTCGTTGCCGGGCGAACGCGGCAACACGCTCATGTCCACCAGGCGCACGCGCGGCAGCGCGCCGTCGCCGATGCGCGCGGCCAGCAGCAGGCGCCGGTAGCGGCCCTCGCGCACGTTCTGCCAGGTCTCCAGCGACGGCGTGGCCGAGCCCAGCAGCACCGGTACGGCGAGCTGGCGCGCGCGCCACACCGCGAGGTCGCGCGCCGAGTAGCGCGCCCCTTCCTGCTGCTTGAACGAGGGGTCGTGCTCCTCGTCGACGACGATGAGCCCGAGGCGCGGCAGCGGCGTGAAGATGGCCAGGCGCGTGCCGAGCACCAGATCGGCCTGCCCGAGGTGCGCCAGCAGCCAGTGGCGCAGGCGCTGCGCCGGCGTGAGCGCGCTGTGCAGGCTGACCAGGCGGCGGCCGGGGAAACGCGCCGCGAAGCGCGCTTCCAGTTGCGGCGTGAGGTTGATCTCGGGCACCAGCACGAGGACCTGCCGGCCGGCGTCGAGCGCGGCGGCCGCGGCGCGCAGGTAGACCTCGGTCTTGCCGCTGCCCGTCACGCCGTGCAGCAGCGTGGGGCGGGCGGGTCGCTCGGGGTCTTCGGCCAGCGCGCGCACGGCCTCCTGCTGCTCCGGGCTCAGGGCGGGCAGATCGGGCGGGGCGGCCGGGGCGGGCGGGGCGGGCGGGGCGGGCGGGGCGGGCGGCGCGGCCGCTGGCGCCGGCGCGCCCGCACGTGCCGCGTCCGCCAGGCGTGCCAGGCGGTCAATACGCCGGCCGAGCTGCACGTCGTCGAGCTTGCGCAGTTCGGGCGGCAGCACCGCCAGCGCCAGCTC
>Ga0073934_10008240_pt1 | contig 14025 bp, 11 predicted proteins | sample LarsenN4metaG_FD_76834 | JGI IMG/M metagenome (GOLD analysis project Ga0073934, IMG submission 76834) | Hot spring sediment bacterial and archeal communities from British Columbia, Canada, to study Microbial Dark Matter (Phase II) - Larsen... ...
AGCACCGGCAGGTGGTAGAAATCGAGATAGCCGTCATAGGCCGTCTTCCAGTTCGGCCCCGCCAGCGTGCGCTGGGCAAACATCGTCCAGCCTTCGAATTCGAAGGCCTTGAGCAGATCGTCGTAGCCGCACAGGTAATCGGCGATCGACAGCTTCGATTGCGGATCGAGCGTCACCCAGATCAGCCCGGCGCTTTCGTAGACCGGGAACCTCGTCAGGCAGTGCTGGCTCTTGTCGATCGCGCCGAAATCCTGCGGGGAGGCGACCCCGATGAGGTCGCCATCGGCCTTGAAGGTCCAGCCGTGGTAGCCGCAGGTGAAGCGGCTGGCATTGCCCGAGCCCGCCGCCAGCGGGTTGCCGCGGTGGGTGCACATGTTGAGGAAGGCGCCCATGCTGCCGTCCTTCTGGCGGCTGAGCAGCAGCGGCACCCCGCAGATGTCCATCGCCTTGTAGTCGCCCGGGTTGGGCAGTTCGCACGAGGGCGCCACCATCAGCGGCAGGCGGCGGAAGATGCGCTGCCTTTCGCGCTCGAACACATCGGGATCAGTATAGGCGCTCGCCGGAACACGCACGATGTCGTCGGCATATTCCATCGTGTCGGCCGCGCCATGCGCGACCAGATTGCGGGTCATGGCGATCAATTGTTCGCGTGACATGGATATTCTCCCGGGATGCGCGATCATCGGCGCGGGGGGCGGGCGCGGCAATGCTCACTTTTGGCAGAGCGCGTGCCCAAGCAGAAAGGGCGGGCCATCGCGACCCGCCCCTCCCCTTGTGCGCTTGCGTCGGTCAGAAGCGGAAGCTGACCTCGGCGAAGATCTGGCGCCCGCGGTTCTGGGTCAGCACCAGATCGTCGCCCGCCGGTAGGCCGTTGGCATTGCCGGCCGGGGCAAGGAACGGGCGCCCGCCAGAGGTGATCACGAAGATCTCGTCGGTGAGGTTCTGCCCGACCAGCGAGAGCTTCCACTTGCCGTCCGGATGGCCGATCGAGACGTTGGCATCGAACAGCCAGAAGCTCGGCTGGACATAATCGTTGAGCGTGAACTCATCGGTGATGTATCCATCATTGTAGGCGGCATTGCCCGACAGGAACAGCTCGAGGCTGTCGCCGAGCGGGATCGCCCAGTCGGCGGCGATGTTCCCGGCCCACCGCGGTGCCTGACTGCCGCGCCGGCCTTCCAGCTGATCCCCGCCCGGCTGCTCGAAATCATCGGTATATTCGGAATCGAGCCAGGACAGGTTGGCCGACAGGCTGAGGCCGTCCACCGGCGTGCTCCAGCGGGTTTCCAGATCGACGCCCTTGGTGGTCAATTCGCCCGCATTGCTGGTGACGAACTGGATGGTCGTGGCGTTGAAGTTCTGCACCTGAAGGTCGCTGAAGACGTAGTAGAACGCGGTTGCGTTGAAGGTGAAGCTGCGCCCCGCCCATTGCGACTTGAAGCCGATTTCACCGCCCTCGGCCTCTTCCGACTGGAAGATCAGCGAGCTGAAATCGCCCGACAGCGCCGCCTGGCTGAGGCTGTTGGAGGGCAGCGCCGAGTTGTCGATCCCGCCCGACTTGTAGCCGGTCTTGTAGGAGGCGAAGATGTTGATATCGTCGGTCGCCTGATACCGCAGCGTGACTTCCGGCGAGAAGTTGTCGTCCTTGAAGTTGATCGGGCCGGAGAAGAAGCCCGGCTCCACGAAGCCCGGACCTTGCAGGAACAGGTGCAGGTAAGGCACCGCGATGGTCTGGACCTTCGTCTCGTCGGTCCAGCGCAGGCCGCCCGACAGTTCGAGCCGGTCGGTAAGATCGAACATCACGCTGCCGAAGAACGAGATCGCCTCGGTCTTGGTTGTGTGGATCTTGTCCCAGTCATAGGTGAAGCCGGTGATCGGGTCAGGCCCGAGGAACGAGATGTTCACCCCCTGCTGCGCGGTGTCGAAGATGAAGGTGCGATCCTCGTAGAAGGCGCCGAGCATGAAGTTGAAGGCGCCGTCGAAGTCCGAGGCCAGTCGCAGTTCCTGGGTGTACTGCTCGAGCTTGTTGACCGGGTCCGAACAGCCCGCGCCGCCCGGAATGCCGCCGGGGAACACCCCGACATAGGAATAGCAGTCGAAATCCACTGCATCCATGTTGAGCAGGCCGCTGACCGAGGTCAGGGTGAGCGTGTCGGACAGATCGAGATCGAACTGCAGGCGCCCGAACCAGATCTCGGTCTCGCCGAAAGGCACGCCGTTGCGGCCCGCGGCACGCGAGGGCGTGGGCACGCCCGGGGCGAGCTGCGGTGCGGCATCGGGCAGGAAGTAGCGCTGATCGAAGACATTGCAGTCGTGCCCGCCCGGGATCACCACCAGGCCGCCGAGCAGGAACACCGGATCGGGGAGGCCGTTCGGACCGCAGCTGATTTCGGCGGTGCCGATTGCGCCGTCGTTCTCGTTCTTGGTGTATTGCAGCTTGAAGTTGGCGCGAAACCGGTCTTCCGGGTTCCAGTCGAGCGTCAGCCGGCCGATGAAGTCGGTCAGCCCGCGCTCCTGATTGACCGCCGGAGTGCCGGGCTGGAGCTTCTGGAATTCGTCGATGTCGTTGAACTGGGCGGCGACACGAATGCCCAGCGTATCGCTGATCGGGCCCGAGACGTAGCCCGAGACCAGATAGCCCTTCTCCTCGAATTCATAGGACCCGCGCATCCCCACTTCCCAGTTGGGCGTGGGGTTGGCCGAACGCAGCGAGAGCACGCCGGCGGTGGCGGATTTGCCGAAGAACAGCGACTGCGGACCGCGCAGCACGTCGATCTGCTCGACATCGAAGAAGCCCGCCTGCACCAGACGCATCGAGGAGACGACCACCCCGTCAAATTCGAGCGCCACCGCCGAATCGAACGCCGCCGAGATGTTCGACGAGCCGACGCCGCGCAAGGACAGCTGGCCGCCCGAACCCGAGCCGCCGACCTGCACGTTCAAGGTCGGCACACGGCTGGTGACATCGGCCACCTGGTCGATGTTGAAGCGCTGCAGCGTATCGCCGCCGATCGCGGTGACGGTGACGGGGACTTCCTGCAGCGTTTCGTTCTGGCGCCGGGCCTGAACGACGATCACGCGCTCGCCGGCCCCCTCTCCCGCCTGCGCGGCCACTTCGGCCTCCTGGGCGTGGGCCACACCGGGCAGGGCAAGAATGCCGCTCGCCGCGCCGCCGCAAAGCAGCGCGGTCCGCAGCCCGCCCGCGCGGGCGCCAGATAGAATCCGGGCACGAAGTATGGTCATGGTCTTCTCTCCCCTGCGGACGGCCATAGGCACGCCCTTGTTCCCCAAACCGTGGCGCGTTTCGCCGCACCTATCGGTATGGGTTGACGGTGTATGGCACGCGGGCAAACACGCTATCAGCAAAAGCGATAGTGACCCCGGCAAACTGCGACAAAAACGTCACAATGGCCCGCGAAAGCGCCATGCCGTAGCGTCATTCGGCGGCCTCGGCCTGCTCGCCCCGCATCTGCGCCGCGCGCGGATCGTTCGGCCAGACCCAGTCCGCACCGATCACCTGTTCGACCTGCAACCGCTTGGGAACCCTGTCCAAGCCGATCATCCGATCGAGGCTCTGGTGGAAGGCGTAGATGCGCGCTTCCTGGTAGGACAGCGGCACCGAGCGGAAGGCGGCCGATTGCATCGAGTGCTGGATCGCCTCGCCGAACTGGGTGTCCTCGAGGATGATCGGGCTCATCTGCCGCCCGCCCGGCTGGCTGGGGTCGGGGACGGTCCACAGATCGGGCGCGGGCCCGTCTCCCCAGTCGAGCGCCATCGTCACCAGTTCGAGCCGGGTGGTGGTGAGCGAGGTCGGCCAGAACAGCAGCGGCGGCACGAAATAGTTGGAAAGCGGGCTGACCCAGTTGGGAAACAGCGTGTAGCTCTGGGTGCAGGTGCGCCCGAGCTCGCCCACGGTGTCGATCGGCTGCCAGCCCGGCGGGGAATCGATCGCGCGGACATGTTCGCGGTTGGTCGTGCGCGGCGGCGGCGCGAGCATCCGGGCGTGGCCATTGGGGTAGAAGGTGTTGAAGTTGCGGGTGCTGTCGACCAGCGGCGCGACCGTATCGGGGTGGATGAAGGGCACGTGGTAGACCTCCATATTGGCCTCCATCGCCACCTTCCAGTTGCACTTCAATTCGAAGCTGTGGCGCGCCGCCAGTCTGATCCGGTCGAAGGCGAACTCGTCCCATTCGTCCACCAGCGGCCCGAGCCAATCGCGCAGCGGCATCGCTTGCCTGTCGAAGTTGACGAAGATCACCTTGCCGAACAGCTCGCAAGCCACCGGCAGGAGCCCGCGGCAGGAGAGGTCGAAATCGGCGGGGAAATCGCGCCGTTCGGGCACGCCCACCAGGCTCCCGTCGGTCTTGTAGGTCCAGTGGTGATAGCCGCACATGAGACGTGCCGACTTGCCGCGATCCTCGGTCACCACCGGCGCGCCGCGGTGGCGGCAGGTGTTGTGGAAGGCCCGCACCATCCCATCCATGCCGTGGACGATCACCAGCGGATCGCCGGCATTGTGCCAGCGCATCCAGCACCCGGGCTCGGGGATCTCGTCGATGTGCCCGGCGAACAGCCAGGACTTGCGGAACACGTGCTCCTGCTCGAGCGCGAAGTATTCGGCGCTGGTGTAGCGCCCCGCGGGCATGTCGGGCAGCGCCGGGAACCCCGCGGGCGGGGCGGTGCGGCGGCCTTCCCACTCCATCATCGCTTTCAGATGCGCGACTTCGCTTTCGTCCATCATCCTCGCCTCTCCCTCGGGGCACGAGGATACACCGCCGCCGCCCGCCCCCGCCCTCGCGCTTTCGACAGTGGCTCCGGCCTGCCCGCCCGATAGGCTGCGGTCATAAAACGGCTTTGGGGAGAGAGCGGATGGCAGGACGGGTAGCGGGCAAGGTCGCGCTCGTGACGGGCGGGGCGATGGGGCTGGGCAAGGCCGATTGCGAGGCGCTCGCCCGCGAAGGCGCCACCGTGATCGTCACCGACCGCGAGGTCGAACTGGCGCACGCGGCCGCGGCCGAGATCGGCGGCGATGCCATGGCGCTCGACGTCACCAGCGAGGCGCAGTGGATCGAGGTGATGCGCGCGGTGGGCGAGCGCCACGGCGGGCTCGACATCCTCGTCAACAACGCCGGCAACGTCATCTTCGAGAGCATCGAGGAGTGCAGCCTCGCCCATTTCCGCCTGCACCTCGATATCCACGTGGTCGGCACCTTCCTCGGGTGCAAATATGCCGTGCCGCTGATGAAGCACCGCCACCTGAAGGTGGGCGGGGGCGGCTCGTCGATCATCAACATGGCCTCCACCGCGGCGCTGATGGGCTATGGCAACATCCCCGCCTATGCCGCGTGCAAGGCGGGGATCGCGGGGATGACCCGCAGCCTCGCGGTCGATTTCCAGGACAAGGGCTACGGCATCCGCGTCAACGCGCTGGCCCCGGGCGGGATCGAGACGCCGATGGTGATGGGGGTCTCGGGCCGCGCCGGGCAGACGCCGATGGAAATCCCCGAAGGCCCGCTCGCCGCCGATGCGCTGGGCCACCCCAAGGATGTCGCGGGCTGCGTGCTGTTCCTCGCCTCGGACGAGGCGCGCTTCCTCAACGGGTTGACGATCCCGGTGGACAATGGCCTCTACGCCCGCCCGCACCACTGATCGCGCAAAGCCGGGCGCGTATCGCTGGCCAAAGCCCGGCGATCAGCCGGGCGCGTATCGCTGGTACGTGCTCGCGCTGCTGACGCTGACCAGCGCCTTCAGCGTGGCCGACCGGCTGGTGTTCGGCATCCTGGTCGAGGACATCAAGGCCGAGTTCGCGCTTTCCGATTTCGAGCTGGGCCTGCTCGGCGGGCTGGCCTTCAGCCTCGTCTACGTGCTCGCCGGCTTTCCCGCGGCGCGGCTCGCCGACCGTTCGACCCGCAAGACCATCGTCGCCGCCGCGATCGCCTTCTGGAGCCTGATGACCGCCGCCTGCGGGCTTGCCACCGGGTTCTGGACGCTGTTTCTCGCGCGCACGGGGGTGGGCGTGGGCGAGGGCTGTTCCGGCCCTTCCTCGCAAAGCCTTGTCGCCGATTTCTTCGCCCGCGGCGAACTCGCCAAGGCGATGGGCTACCTCACCATCGGGGCGAGCATGGGGACCGCGGGCGGCCTTGTCATCGGCGGGCAGCTGGCCGGGATGTTCGACTGGCGCTGGGCCTTCATCCTGATGGGCCTGCCCGGGCTGCTGCTGGGCGCGGTGATCTACCTGACCGTGCGCGAGCCGGTGCGCGGGCGCTATGCCCCGGCGGGAACCGACATGGCGCAGCTGCCGCTGGGCGCAACCGTCCGCAGCCTCGTCACCAACCGGGTGTTCATGGGCCTCGCGCTGGGCTGGGCGGTGCAGATCATGATCGGCTATGGCCTCGCCTTCTGGATGGCGGCGGTGATGCTGCGCACCTTCCCGATCTCGACCGGGGATGTCGGCCTCACTCTCGGCTTTACCTTCTTTCTCGGCGGGATCCCGGGGCCGATCCTCGGCGGCTATGTCACCCACTGGCTGACCCTGCGCGACGAGCGCTGGCGCGCGTGGCTCCCCGGCCTCGTCAGCCTCGGCTGCGTCGCACCGCTGGCGCTGAGCCTGACTTCGGGCAGCTTCGCGGGCTTCCTCGGCTGGTTCGGGGTGGCCTACGCGATCTATGTCGCCAGTCAGGCGGGGATCCTGTCCGGCATTCAGGCCGCGGTCGAACCGGCCAGCCGGGGGTTCGCGGTCGCGATCGCGCTGTTCTTCAACAACCTCATCGGCCAGATGCTGGGGCTGGGGGTGATCGGCGCGGTCAGCGATGCGCTGACGCCGACGCAAGGGGCGAGCGCGCTGGCGCTGGCGGTGTTCGGGGTATGCCTCGTCGCCGGCCTCATCTCGCTGGCGATCTTCGCCTGGACCGCCGCGCAGATGGGGCCGAGCGGCTACTTGGATAAGATGCGGGGCGGGTGATCAGAACCCCGGGTGGATCGCCAGCGCCGCGCCGTCGACCAGCATCTCCGCCCCGGTCATGAACGGGCATTCGTCGCTGGCGAGGAAGGCGATGGCCGCCGCGGTCTCGGCCGGATCGGCCAGCCGGTTCAGCGGCGAGGTCTTCGCCACCGCCGCGATCAGGCCCGGGGTCTGCTGTCCGGCTGCCGCGAGGATCCCCGTCATCGTCGCGCCCGGGATCACGGTGTTGCAGCGGATCGCGAGGCCGGCTTGCGCGCACCAAGTCGCGACCGATTTCGACAGGGCCCTGACCGCCGCCTTGCTCGCCGAATAGCCCGCATCGGTGGGCAGCGGGGCGATCGCGGTGGTCGAGGCGATGTTGACGATCGCGCCTTTCGCCCCGCCGGGGTTCTCCCGCATCGCGGCGATGGCGGCGCGGCAACCCGCCATGGTGCCGGTGAGGTTGACGCTAAGCACCCGGTCCCACGCGGCGAACATCGCTGCGTCGTCCATGTCCCCGATCCCCGCGCCCGAGACCATCCCGGCATTGTTGACGAGGATGTCGAGGCGCCCGAAGGCCTCGACCGCGCGGGCCACGATCTGCGGCCACAGCGCGCGGTCGGACACATCCTGCACCGCGAACAGCGCGCCCGTCTCGGCACACAGGGCCGCTCCGCGCGTCTCGTCGACATCGGTGCCGAGCACCTGCGCGCCGTCCGCGATGAAGCGCCGCACGGTCGCCGCGCCGATGCCGCTGGCGCAGCCGGTGACGATGGCGACTTTCCCGGCGAGGTCGGGCATTACTCTGCCTGTTGCCAGATGCTCGCGCAGGGGCGCTGGTTGTGGGTGTCGACGAAGCGCGCGAGGTTGTCTGTGCCAAGCGGCAGCTTCCAGCCCACGGTGAAGCCGAAATTGGCAAAGGCGAAGATCAGCAAATCGGCGAAGGTGAAGCGGCCGAGCGCAATGTGGTCGCTCGCCCCGAGCCATCCGTCGAACATCCGCCACTTCTCGTCCGCCATCGCCGAGAGTTCGGCCCCGGCCTCGGGCGAGACCACGCTCATGCGCGGGGCGAACATCGGGCGGCCGGTGGTGGCGCGGAAGCCCATTGTCATCGGCACCACCACTTCCTGGTCGAACAGGCGCACCCACTTCCTCACCGTGGCCCGCTCCACCGGGGTTTCGCCAAACAGGTTGGGCTGGGGGTGCAGTTCCTCGATGTACTCGCAGATCGGCCAGCTTTCGGTGAGGCAGGTGCCGTCGTCCAGTTCGAGCGTCGGGGTGGTGCCGAGCGGATTGCGCGCGATGTAGCCCGCGTCCTGCCGGTTCGCGCCCGAAATGATGTCGTAATGGACCCGGGTGAAATCCTTGCCTTCTTCAAGGCCCTTCTCGACCATGAACATCCGCACCAGGCGGGGGTTGGGGCCGAGGCTGGAATAGAGGGTGATCATGCGTCGCTCTCCCGATGCGCGTTTGTGAAACTCTATGCCTTGCGGGCTTGCGCGCCCGCCTCACAAATGCGCTAGGGGACGTAAAGCCAACGACAAGGGATTGAGGGTGCCATGCACTTCCAGCTGACCGACGAGCAGCGCGAGCTGCAGGACACCGCGCGCCGGTTCGCGCAGAAGGAACTGCCCGCGCTCGCCCGCGACATGGAGGAAAGGGACTATCCCGTCCCGCACGAGATGCTGCGCACCTACGGGGAAATGGGCTTCCTCGGGGTCAACCTGCCGGTCGAATATGGCGGACTGGGATTGGGCCATCTCGAGGCGCTGCTGGTGCTCGAGGAATTCGCGAAGATCTCCAACGCGGTCGCCTTCCCGGTGTTCGAGGCGCTGGTGGGACCGGTGCGCACGATCGAACGCTTCGGCTCGCCCGAAATGAAGGCGAAGATCCTTCCCGAAGTCATTCGGGGCGAAAAGGTCGTCGCGGTCTCGATGTCCGAGCCCGATGCCGGCACCGCGCTCACCGACCTCAAGACCCGCGCGGTGCTCGACGGCAATCATTACGTGGTCAACGGCTACAAGCGCTGGACCAGCGGCGGGGGCCATTCGGACTACTACGTCACCTATTGCCGCTTTTCCGACGAGCCGGGGGCCAAGGGGATCGGCGCGATCCTGCTGGAGAAGGACCTCCCCGGCATGCAGTTCGGCAAGCGCGAGGAGCTGATGGGCTTCCGCGGCATCGCCACCGCCGACTACGCGATCGAGGATGTGCGCGTGCCGGCGGAGAACGTGATCATCGGCGCGGGCGGCTTCGGCAGGCTGATGAGCGCCTTCGGCCTCGAACGCTGCGGCAATGCGACGCAAAGCCTCGGTGTGGCGGCCGCGGCGCTCGAGGCCGCGACCCAATACGTCCAGGAGCGCGAGGCCTTCGGCAAGCCGATCATCGAATTCCAGGCGGTGCAATTGAAGATCGCCGAGATGGCGATGAAGGTGGAAGCGGCGCGCCTGCTCATCCACCGCGCCGCCGCCAATGCCGCCCTCCAGCCCGACGGCTTGCCGACGGTCTACGAAAGCTCGGTGGCCAAGTGCTACGCCAACGAGATCGTGCGCGAGGTCACCGCGATGGGAATGCAGGTGATGGGGGGCTACGGCTATCACAAGGACTACGGCATGGAGCAGCGCCTGCGCGATGCCTATGCCTGGGGGATCGCCGGGGGCAGCATCGACGTGCAGAAGACCAACATCGCCGCCGCGCTGGTCGGGCGGCGGTTCGACCAGCGGCGATAGGACTTGCGCTCAGGCGCTGTATTGCGCCAGTAAGGCACCATGGACCAATCCCCCGCGATCAGCCCCTCTGCCCAGCCGCTCGACGATGACGGGGAGCTGACCCGGCTGCACCCCAATTACACCCACGCTCTCAGGGTTCAGACGGTGCTCGCCGCGATCCCCTTGCTCGTCGGCGCGCTGGTGGCCGAGGCGATGCTGCACGAGGCGGCGCTGCTGCCGCCCGGAGTGATTGCCGGAACCGTGCTGGTGATCGCGGCGGCGCTGGTGATCCGCGTGCCGACCCGCCGCTACAATGCCCGGGGCTTCCAGATCAGCACCGACCGGCTGCGCGTGGTGCGCGGGCTGCTGTTCCGGTCGGACACGGTGGTGCCCTTCGGCCGGGTGCAGCACATCGATCTCGATCAGGGCCCGATCGAACGCTTCTTCGGCATCGCCACGCTGACGCTGCACACCGCGGGCAATCACAATGCCAGCGTGTCCCTGCCCGGACTCGGTGAAGGGTTGGCGCGCGAGATGCGCGAGACGATCCGCGCCCATATCCGCCGGGAGACGATGTGAGCGACATCCGGCGCACTGCGCCGCTGAGCGTCGTGCTCGGCGCGCTCGGCAGCATCCGCAGCGCGATCTTTCCTGCCATCGCCATCGGTTTTTCGGGGATCGGCGGGGGGGATCGCTTGTGGATCGCGCTGGGCGTCGGCCTAGCAGCGGCGGCGATCGGCACTGCGGCGAGCTGGCTCGGCTGGTGGCGGCAGACCTACACCATCGGCGCGGCCGATATCCGGGTGGAAAGCGGGATCCTCAGCCGCTCGGCCCGTTCGATGCCGTACGAGCGCATCCAGGACGTCAGCCTTGAGGCCAAGCCCGTGCCGCGGCTGTTCGGGCTGGTGGCGGTGAAGTTCGAGAGCGGGGCGGGCGGGGGCGATGATCTCAGCCTGCAATACCTGACGGCCGCCGAGGGCGAGCGCCTGCGCCAGCTGGTGCGCGAACGGCGCGACGAGGAACAGGCGGCGCAGGCCGAGGCCGGCGATAGGCCGGTGTCCGCCGCCCCGACCAGCGGCGGCGAGGGCGAGGTGCTGTTCGCGATGGGGCCCGCGCGGCTGCTGCGCTTCGGGCTGTTCGAATTCTCGCTCGCGGTTTTCGCGGTGCTCGGCGGTGCGCTGCAATATGTCGACAACGTCACCGATATCGACGTGTGGAACGTCGATCTGTGGCGCGGCTGGCTGGAAGAACAGGGCGCTGCCATGGCCAGCCTTGGCCCCTATGCGCAGGCCGCCGGGGCGATTGCGGGGCTCGCCGGGCTGATCGTGATCGGCTTCGTCACCGGCGTGGTGCGCACCGCTTTGCGCGACTGGGGCTTCACGCTGACCCGCTCGGCGCGCGGGTTCCGGCGCCAGCGCGGACTTCTCACCCGCACCGATGTGGTGATGCCGGTGCACCGGGTGCAGGGCATCGTGATCGGCACCGGCCTTGTCCGCTACCGCTTCGGCTGGCATTCGCTCAGCTTCGTCAGCCTTGCGCAGGATGCAGGCGGCGAGAGCCACGTGGTCGCGCCCTTCGCACAGATCGAGGAGCTCGCCCCGATTGTCGCTGCGGCGGGCTTCCGCCTGCCGGACGAGAACACGCGCTGGCAGCGCGCCAGCACGCGGCACCGCACCGACACGGCGGTGCTCGGCTCGGCGATGTTCGTGCTGGCGACAATCCCCGCCGCACTCTTCGCCCCGCCCGGCGTGTTCCTGCTGCCGCTCGGGGCGGCGGCGGTGGCGGTCGCGGCCAATCTCTACGCCTGGCAGTTCCGCCGTTTCGCGCTGACGGGCACGCAGATCATCGCCACCAGCGGGTTCCTCTCGCCCACCACCCGGATCGTGACGCGGCTGAAGCTGCATTCGGTCGAGATCGCGCAGGGGCCGCTCGCCCGGCGGCGCGGCTATGCGACGGTGCATTGCGGGTTGGCCGGCGGCAGTTTCGCGATTGCCGGCGTATCGCTGGCCGAGGCGCGGGCGTTGCGCGCCAGCGTGCTCGAAACCATCGCCGCAACCGATTATTCGCGGCTGGATGCCCCCGAAGGTCAGGCCCTGAGCGCGGCCCAGCCCGGGTTCTCGGCAAACTTGGCCGCGACATAGGAGCAGTCGGGGCGGATCAGGAAGTCCTGCCGCCGCGCATCGTCCACCAGCCGCTCGACCAGTTGCGCCGCCACCCCGCGCCCGCCGATTTCGCGCGGCACCACCGTGTGCGCGGCGATGCGGATTTCCTTGCCGTTCTGCATCCCGCCCGGCTCCCACTTGAGATAGGCTTCCTGCGTCGAATCCGCGACCACCGCGACATAGGCACCGCCCTGCCCCTGCACGTGGTGGGTGATGGTGACTTCGGCGCGCTGTTCGCTCATTGGCTGGTTCTCCCGCACGTTATGGCCGCTTGCGTTGGGCGCGCGGCGCTCTAGAGGCCTTCCACGATGACCCTCGCCCGACCCTTTCTCTCCGACAATGCCGCGCCCGTCCACCCCCGCTTGTGGGAGGCGATGCGCGCCGCCGATGCGCCGGACAATCCCTATGACGGGGACGCGCTCTCGGCCGAGCTCGATGCGCGCTTCACCGCGCTGTTCGGGCGCGAATGTGCCGCGCTGTGGGTGGCGACGGGGACAGCCGCCAATTGCCTCGCGCTCGCCACCATGTGCGCGCCGCATGGCGGGGTGGTGTGCCACCGCGAGGCGCATATCGAGGTCGACGAAGGCGGCGCGCCCGGCTTCTTCCTCCACGGCGCCAAGCTGATGCTGGCAGAAGGTGAGGGCGCGAAGCTTACCCCCGCCGATATCGCCGCGCTGATCGACCCGATCCGCAACGACGTGCATCAGGTGCAGCCGCAAGCCATCGCGATCACCCAGGCGAGCGAATATGGCCGCAGCTATCGCCCGGACGAACTCGCCGCGCTGGGCGCCTTTGCGCGCGAGCGTCGGCTCGGCCTGCACATGGACGGGGCGCGGTTCGCCAATGCGGCGGCCTTCCTCGGCGGTTCGCCCGAGCAGGCGGCGCGCGCGGCGAGCGGCCCGGTCGACAGCCTCGCCTTCGGGTTCATCAAGAATGGCGGGATGGGGGCAGAAGCCGTAGTGCTGTTCGACCCCGAGGCGGCTAGCCAGGTGCGCTATCGCCGCAAGCGCGCCGGGCACCTGCAGTGCAAGGGCCGCCATCTCGCCGCGCAGATCCTGGCGATGCTCGAGGACGGGCTGTGGCTCGCCAATGCCGCCCACGCCAATGCCGCGGCGCGCGAAGTGGCGGCGGGCTGCGGCGAGCGGCTGATGCATCCGGTCGAGGCCAACGAGCTGTTCGTGCGCCTTTCGCCCTCGGAACGTGAGGCGCTGCGCGCGCAGGGCTTCGCCTTCTACGACTGGGGCCCGGATTCGGCGCGGTTCGTCACCGCCTGGAACACCCGGGAAGCGGACGCGGCGGCGCTCGGCAAGGCCATCGCCGCGCTATGAACACCGCGGCCGCGCCGTCGATGCTCAGCCCGAGGGTGCTGATCCCCTTCATGCTCACCGGCACGATCTGGGGTTCGACCTGGTTCGTCATCACCGGGCAGATCGACGGGGTGCCCGCGGCCTGGGGGGTGTTCTACCGCTTCCTGCTCGCCACCCCGGCGCTGTTCGTGCTGGCGCGGGTGATGGGCAACCGGCTGCGGCTGAACCGGCCCGAACACCTGCTCGCGCTCGGCGTGGGCATCGCCCAGTTCAGCGGCAACTTCCTGTTCGTCTATCATGCCGAAATGCACATCACCTCGGGGATCGTCGCGGTTATGTTCGCGCTGCTGATGGTGCCCAATGCCTTCTTCGCGCGGGTGTTCATCGGCGAGCGGGTGCAGGGCGGTTTCATCGGCGGGAGCATCGTCGCCATCGCCGGGGTGGCGCTGCTGCTGGTGCACGAATGGAACGCCGCGCCGCTTGGCGGCAATGTCGGCCTCGGCATCGTGCTGGCGGTGGGCGGGATGCTGGCAGCCTCGATCGCCAACGTGGTGCAGGCCAATCCCACCGGCAGGGGCGTGCCGATGGTGAGCCTGCTCGCCTGGGCCATGCTCTACGGCACGATCTTCGATCTCGGCTTCGCCCTCGTCACCGCCGGCGCGCCGCCGGTGCCGCAGGCGTGGCAGTTCTGGGCCGGGACGGCCTATCTGGCCGTCATCGGATCGGTGGTGACCTTCCCGCTGCACTACAACCTGGTGCGCGAGATCGGCGCGGGGCGCACCGCCTATAACGGCATCGTGACGGTGTGCGTGGCGATGCTGCTCTCGACCCTGTTCGAGGGGTTCCGGTGGGACGCACTCTCGGCGGGCGGCATGGCGCTGGCGCTCGCGGGAATGGGGCTGGCGCTG
>Ga0073934_10008241_pt1 | contig 14023 bp, 19 predicted proteins | sample LarsenN4metaG_FD_76834 | JGI IMG/M metagenome (GOLD analysis project Ga0073934, IMG submission 76834) | Hot spring sediment bacterial and archeal communities from British Columbia, Canada, to study Microbial Dark Matter (Phase II) - Larsen... ...
CGGCGCCGGCAACGACGTCCTCATCGGCCACGGCGGCAATGACGCCTTGGTCGGCGGCGCCGGCACCGACACGCTGACCGGCGGCGCCGGGGCCGACAGCTTCGTCTATCTCGCCAACACCGACAGCACGGCCGGCCTCGGCCGCGATGTCGTCACCGACTTCACGCGGGGCGAGGACCGCATCGATTTGAGCGCCCTCAACGCGTCGAAGTTCATCGGCAGCGGGCTTTTCACCGGCCAGGCCGGCCAGGTCCGCTACGCCAGCTTCGAGGGCACGACCATCGTCGAACTCGACTCCAACGGCGACCGCATCGCCGACTGGCAGATCGAGCTCACCGGCGCCGTGCCGCTGGCCTTCGGCGACTTCCTCGGCCTGGAGATCGACGGCACCGCCACCACCGGCGGCGGCGGCGGCAAGAAAAAGGTCGCCGTGCAGGACTGGAAGGTCGGCAACGACAATATGGCGGCCGCCGACCACCAGCCGGCGCCGACCTACCAGCAGTCGGCCGTCAACGATTATGATTATATGATGTAGCTGGACTGGCTTCGGCCAAAGAAAAGGCCCGCCGGTTCGTCGCCGGCGGGCCATTTTTTCATTCAAGGCACAGCGGCCTATTTCACCCGCTCGACCTGCTCGAACTCGAGCTCGACCGGCGTCGCCCGCCCGAAGATCGATACCGAGACCTTCACGCGGCTGCGGTCGAAGTCGAGCTCCTCGACGATGCCGTTGAACGACGCGAACGGCCCGTCCAGCACCTTGACGTTGTCGCCGATCTCATAGTCGACCTTGACCTTCTGCTTGGGTGCGGCGGCGGCGGCTTCCTCGCGGGTGGACAGGATGCGCGCCGCCTCGGCCTCGCTGATCGCCTGCGGCTTGCCGTTGGGGCCGAGGAAGCCGGTGACCTTCGGCGTGTTCTTGACGAGGTGATAGACCTGGTCGGTCATGGTCAGCTTGGCGAGCACATAGCCGGGGAAAAACTTGCGGTCGCTGGTGACCTTCTTGCCGCGGCGGATCTCGGTCACCTTCTCGGTCGGCACCTCGACCGCCTCGACCTGCGGCTCAAGGCCCAGCCGGGCGGCGTCGGCGAGGATCTGGTCCTTCACCTTGTTCTCGAAGCCGGAATAAGCGTGGATGATGTACCAGCGGGACATGGGCGGTTTTCTCTTCAATCTCTCCCTCTCCCGCCTGCGGGAGTGGGGTTGGGTGAGGGGTCGCTAGGCCAGGAGGCCGAGCAGGAACTGGACGATGGTGTTGAACAGGGAATCAACGCCGAAGAAGAAGATGGCGAGCAGGATGGTCATGATGAGCACCATGATGGCGGTGGTGACGGTTTCCTTGCGGCTCGGCCAGACGACCTTGGCGCCTTCGGCGCGGACCTGGCGGAAGAATTCACCGGGGGAGGTTTTCGCCACTGTTCGGTTCGCTCTCTTGGCTTGCGGATAGAAAAAGGCTCCGCGGGCACAAGCGGCCGGCGGAGCTTGCGGTCACTTAGACCCGTGCGCGCGAGTCTTCAAGGGCGCGGTCACGACGGCTGCGGCTGGCAGGAGTGGAGGGACTCGAACCCACGACCCTCGGTTTTGGAGACCGATGCTCTACCAACTGAGCTACACTCCTAGGCCGAGCGCGAGTTAGCGACGGCCGACCGCAAGCGCAAGCGGCTCAGGCGGCAATGTCGTAGGGAATGATCTCGCCGCTGAGGTAGAGGTTGCGGGCCTTGGTGCGGCTGAGCTTGCCCGAGCTGGTGCGCGGCAGGGTGCGCGGCGGGATCAGCTCGACGACCGGCGAAATGCCGGTGATCGCGCGCACCCGCTCGCGAATGTCGTCGCGCAGCCGGCCTCGCTCCTCGGGGTCCGAAACCCGGCAGTGGACGAGCACGGCGGGGGTTTCCTCGCCGGTCGGGCCGGTGATGGCGAAAGCAGCGATGTCGCCCGACTTGAAGCCGGGAAGCTGCTCGACCGCCCATTCGATGTCCTGCGGCCAGTGATTGCGGCCGTTGATGATGATCATGTCCTTGGCGCGGCCGACGATGAAGACGTAGCCGCCCGACATGTACCCCATGTCGCCGGTATCGAGCCAACCGTCGTCCGATAGGCAGGCGCGGGTCGACTCTTCGTCGCGGAAGTAACTGTGCATGACGCTGCTGCCGCGGCAATAGACCTTGCCGATCGAGCGGTCCGGAAGGACAGAGCCGTCGGGGCCGCGCACCTCCACCTCCATGCCCTTCACCGGTTGGCCGCAATTGACGATGGCGCGATAACGGCGCGGACGTTCCTGCGCCGGAGTCCCGGCTCCGGACAACTCGCTTTCCTCGACCAGCTCGATGCGGATGCCCTCGCCCGGCGGCATGATCGAGACGGCCAGCGTTGCCTCTGCAAGGCCGTAGCTCGGGCAAAAGGCGCTCGCCTTGAAGCCGGCGTCGGCGAAGCTGTCGACGAACGCCTGCATGACGTCGGGTCGGATCATGTCGGCGCCGTTGCCCGCGATCCGCCAGCGTGACAGGTCGAAGCGGTCGGCGGCGCGGGTCTGCGAACTCATCCGCCGCGAGCAGATATCGTAGCCGAACGTCGGCGAGTAGGAGAGCGAATTGCCCGGATTGCGGGTAATCAGGTCGAGCCAGGCGAGCGGCCGCCGGGCAAAATCCTCAGTCTTCAGATAATCGACCGAAACCTGCAAAGCGAGCGGCGAGAGCATGCAGCCGACCAGGCCCATGTCATGATACCAGGGCAGCCAGGAAATGCAGCGGTCCGCGTCCCCGACTTGCGTCGCGATCCCATGAGCGTGGAGGTTGTCGAGCAGCGCGCGGTGTGTGACCGCAACCCCGTGCGGGAAGCGCGTCGAACCGGAGGAATATTGGAGGTAGGCGATTTCCTGCTCGTCGGCCGCGGGCAGTTCGGCGGGCGACTGGGGAAGGTCGTCGAGGCCTTCCCAATTGCGGCCCTCCAACTTGCAGTGGCGGGCAGCCTCGCCGGCGAACTCGGCCAGCTCCTGGGGGTAGAGGAACAAGGCGGGGCTGCTGCTGGTCAGCATGACCTTCAGTTGCTCGATATAGGCTTCGCGCCCACCAAAGCTGGTCGGCAGCGGCAGCGGCACCGGCCACAGGCCGGCATAGACGGCCCCGAAGAAACAGGCGGCAAAATCAGGTCCGGTCTCGGCGACCAAGGCAAGACGGTCGCCCTTCTTCAGCCCCAGGGCCATGAAGCGGCGGGCGTTGGCCAGCGCGTCCTCGCGCAGCAAGGCATAAGGGTAAGCCTGGACCAACGTGCCACGGGCGTCGTGGAAATTCATGCCGCGCGCGCCAAGGGCGGCATAGTCCAGCGCCTCGCCCAGTGTCGCGAAGTCCGCCATGCGGCGCGGATGGCGATCAAGAGTCGGAGTCGCGCCCGGCGGCGCCAACCCCGAATCCGGCGATGAATCGCGGTCCAGCACGCCCATTTCCTGCACGGTTTTCCCCATGAAAGCTGCCCCTCAGCAGCCGGTTTCGCGGCCAAGCTGTGGTCGGCAAATAGGGCAGAAGCATGGCGGTTGCGGCGAGGCGGGCCGCATCCTAGGCAAGAGCCATGACAGGCCGCCGTCCACGCAGGCCCCGTCCACCGCTGGACGAGGACAAGCTCAACGAGTTGATGTTGGCCTATGTCGCCAAATTCGCCACCAGCCGGGCAAAGCTCGGCGCCTACCTGAGGCGCAAGGTCAAGGAACGCGGCTGGGACGGATCTGACGATCCGCCAATCGATTCCCTGGTCGTCAAGGCAGCGAACGCCGGCTTTGTCGACGATGCCGCCTTCGCGCTGGGAAAGGCGCGGTCACTGACGGCGCGCGGCTATGGCGCCAGGCGAGTGGAGCAAGCGCTCCACGCCGCCGGGATCGACGACAGCGACGGTCAGGCAGCCCGCGACCATGCCGCCGACGACCGCGTCGAGGCGGCGCTCCGCTTTGCCAAGCGGCGCCGATTCGGTCCGTTCGCAACCAGGACGGCACAGCCGGTGCAGAATGACAAAGCACTGGCGGCGATGGTTCGCGCTGGCCACGATTTCCGCGTGGCAAAGCTGATTCTTGCGCTGCCGCCCGGAACGGACGTGGATCCGCAGGCTCTTAGGGATAACCACTGATGCCCGCCCGCTTTAATATTGTTTAATGCCGGCGAGACTAGTGGTAAGAAGCAACTTGTGCGTCAGACGGGTGCCGAAACAACGCCAACCACAAAGGTGTCGCAGCAGGACGAACCTGCTGCCGCTGCTGCTGCGTCCGAGCCCGCTATGGCTGCCGACGCCACCGAGCCTGCCGAAAACCCCGTGACCGTCGAGATTGTCAGCGACGAAGAGGCCTATCCCGACGGCTTCCGCGTCGAGGGCCGCATCAAGTGGTTCGATGCAACACGGGGATTTGGCTTCCTGGTCAGCGATCAGTGCGATGGCGACATCCTCGTCCACTTCTCCGTGCTTCGCGACCACGGCCGCCGCAGCCTGCCCGAGGGCGCGCTGGTCGAATGCATCGCCGAGCGCCAGGATCGCGGCCTTCAGGCGCGCAGAATCCTCTCGATCGACCTCAGCCAGGTCTTGCCCGGGGCGGCAAGGCCGTCCATGCCCAGTGCCGAACGGGCGGACCGCAGGGCGCTTGCGGATGCCGCCGGTCCGTTCGAGCCTGTGGAGGTCAAATGGTTCAACCGCGTCAAGGGCTATGGTTTCGTCAACCGCGTCGAGGATCCCGACAGCGACATCTTCGTCCACATGGAGACAGTGCGCACGGCGGGAATCACGGACCTGCAACCGGGCGACCGGCTGGAAGCCAGGGTCGCGGAGGGCGGCAAGGGCCTGACGGCCGTCGAACTTCGCCACGTCTGAGCCTGCGCGCGCTTGCCCTGGCGCTGCTGCTGCCAATCGCCGCCTGCCAACCCTCGTCGTCCACGGCCGTGGCGCTTGATCGCTCGCCGGCGGGCCTCGACCAGGTGCCGCTGACCATCACCACCGCCAAGGGAAAAAGCCACAAGTTCATCGTCGAGGTGGCGCGCACGCCCGAGGAACAGGCCCGAGGCTTGATGGAGCGCCAGTCGCTCGATCCGAACCGCGGCATGATCTTCCCCTACCAGCCGCCGCAGCCGGTCGCCTTCTGGATGAAGAACACCCTGATCCCGCTCGATATGATCTTCATCGCCCCGGGCGGAATAATCCTGCGCATCGAACAGGCCGTGCCGCTGTCGCTGGAGCCGGTCGGGTCGGGCGAAGCGGTCGAGGCGGTGCTCGAGATCAACGCTGGCCGGTCGGCGGAGCTGGGGATAGCCGCCGGCGACCGCGTTGATTGGAAGCGCTAGGCTTGCCCTGACGCGACAGTAGGGGCAAAGGCGCCAGCATCATGGGATGGCTCGCCAACGCATTCACCTGGTGGAACGGTGCTTCCTGGGGCACAAGCATCATGACGCGCCGGCATGGGCGCGAGGTCGGCCGCGACGAAGCAGGCAACCTTTATTTCCAGCACAAGGATGACCCGAAGCGCCGCTGGGTCATCTATGCCGCGGACAATGACGGCAGCCGGGTACCGCCCGGCTGGCAGGCCTGGCTGCGCGGCATCATCGACGAATTGCCCGAGAAAGGCCTGCCGCCGAAGCGCAAATGGGAAAAGGAGCCAGTCGCGAACTTGACCGGCAGCGGCGAGGCATGGCGACCGTCGGGATCGCTGCGCGCCCAAGGCAAGCGCCCGGCGACGACCGGCGACTACAGCGCCTGGACGCCCGACCAGTAGTGAAGAAGGCCGCTGCGATCTTGGCTGGACTCGTCGCGCTCGCCGGTTGCGGGCGCGGCGATGACGCCCCTCCCGAAGGCAATGCCGTCACCATCGAAGTCCCCCGCTCCCCCGCCGACCAGCCCGGCGTGACGCCAATGGCCGAGCGAATTGCCGTCCTCGGCCTGCTGAACAAGCGCAACGGCATCGTCCGCGACCTGACCCTGAAGCCCGGCCAGGCAATCCGGGTCAAGGACGTCGTCGTCCGGTTGCGTGCCTGCGAAACCACCGCGCCCTGGGAATCGCAAAAGCTGACCGGGGCCTTTGTCCAGGTCGATGTCCAAAGGACCGACAAGGACTGGAATCGGGTCTTCTCGGGCTGGCTCTACAAGGAAAGCCCGTCCCTGAACGTCGTCGAGCACCCGGTCTACGACGTGTGGCCCAAGAGCTGCGCGATGAACTTCCCGGGCGGGGAAGAGGCGCCAGCGTCCCCTTCCGCATCGAGCAGGGCGTCGAGGGCTCCGAACTCCGCTGGCGGCAATGAATCGACCGCTTCTGCCCCGCCTGCCGCCGATGGGCCGGCAGCGAACCCGGCGCCAAGCGCCCCGGACAACAATTCGACATAAGCGTCGCGGGAGATGCTCACGGCCCCAAGCGAAGCCAGGTGAGCAGTCATGAACTGGCAATCGAGCAGGGTGAAATGGCCGGCCCGCAAGCGCGCCACCAGCCAGGCCAGCGCCACCTTCGAGGCATCGCGCACGCGGCTGAACATGGATTCGCCGAAAAAGGCCCGGCCGAGGCGGACGCCATAGAGGCCGCCGACCAAATCCTCGCCCTGCCAGCACTCGATCGAATGGGCATGGCCGGCGGCATGAAGGCCGAGCGTCGCCCGTTCGATCTCGGCATTGATCCAGGTCTCCTCCCGCTCCGCGCAGGCGCGGATGACTTGCGCGAAAGCCTGGTCGCAGGTGACCTTGAAGCGATCCCTGCGCACCATGCGCAAGAGCGAACGGGATGCGTGAAAGCCGTCCAGCGGGATGATCGCCCGGTTGCGCGGCTCCACCCAGAAGATGTCGGCGGCATCGCGGCTGTCGGCCATCGGGAAAATGCCGGCGGCATAGCCGCGGAGCAGCAGTCGTGGATCAAGGCCGGACATGTGCGTCCGATTCTACAGGATCTCGCGCACCTTGTCCTGCGGTCGGGCGAGGACGACGCCTTTCTCGGTCTCGACCAGCGGCCGGTTGATGAGGATCGGATGCTCCGCCATGGCATCGAGGATAGCGTCATCGGAAACGTCGGCGGCGGTGAGGCCGAGCTCGGCGGCGAGCGGCTCCTTGGCGCGCAGGCCTTCGCGCGGCGTAATCCCGGCCCGCTGATAGAGCCGTTGCAGTTCCTCGCGGCTCGGCGGGGACTTCAGATATTCGATGACCTCTGGGTCGGCGCCTTCCTCACGCAGGATCTCGAGGGTCTTGCGCGAGGTGCCGCACAACGGATTGTGAAAGATCCTCGCCCTCATGCCGTCACCTTCCTTGCAAGCACCAGCGGGCTGCCGAGGAAAGCTTCCTGGGGGAAGTCGTCGGTCGCCCAAACCGGCTCCAGCCCAAAACGGCCGAGGCCCTGGATCGAGCCCCGGAAATAGTTGCGGCTGAGCGCGTACAGGCGCCGCATGCCCGTAAGGTTGGTGTCGCGGAACGGTTCGAGCATCAGCACATGGCCGCCGCTGACCCGGGCAATCTCGGCGAGGGCCGAATCGCGGATGCGCTCCATCTGCTCCACTGCGAGCACCGTATAGACGAGGTCGAACTCACCATCGGCGAACGGCAGTTCGGCGGCGCTGCCCTGCAGGAAGCGGATGCGCTTGAAGGCCTGGGAATCGGCCATGGCCAGCGGGATATAGTCGGCGAGCCTGGGCGGCAGGCTGTCGCCGGCCTGCACGGCCTGCGCCGCCTCGATCCCGGCAGGCGTCAAGTCGATGCCGGTGAATTCGATCTCCGGGAAATGGCCGGCAAGCGACAGCAGGTTGATGCCATTGCCGCAGCCGACCTCCAGCACCCTCTTCGGTGCCAGCCGGTCGATGACCGCCGCCAGCAGGGGCGCCCGCAACCGGGCGGCGGCAATGCCGTCCAGAGCCAGCTTGCGCTCATTCCATTTCCAGGCGGCGGGTTTGCGCGGTCCGGCGGCGACATCGTACTTGCCATGGCCGGCGCCCCAGGCTTCGGCGTACTCGGCCTGGATCGCCTCCTTGTCGCGCGTCTTGAGGCCGAGCATGCGCTTGACCATCCGCATCAGGGCGCGGCGGCGGCGGCGGGCATAATCGCTCTTCCAGGCCCGCTGCCCGGCCTGGCCATCGAGCAGGAACGGCAGATAGGCCGCCTCGATCGCCTGATGGTCGATCGTCAGCGGCAGCTGCTCGAGCGGGGTCAACGGGAACGGGGCGTCGGCCATGGCTGACCCTTATTCGGGATTGGCCTCGAGCCAGCGCTCGAGCCACTTGATCGTATAGTCGCCGGCGAGAAACTCGGGGTCGCGGACGATCCGCTGGTGCAGGGGCACAGTGGTCTTCATGCCTTCGACGACGAACTCTTCCAGCGCCCGCTTCAGGCGCATGATGCAGCGTTCGCGGGTGGTGCCGTAGACGATCAGCTTGGCGATCATGCTGTCGTAATAAGGCGGCACCTTATAGCCGGCATAAAGGCCGCTATCGACGCGGACGTGCATGCCACCGGGAGCGACGAAGTTCTTCACCAGGCCCGGCGAGGGGGCGAAGGTCTGCGGGTCCTCGGCATTGATCCGGCACTCGATGGCGTGGCCGTGAAGCTTGACCTGGTCCTGGGTGCGGCTCAGCCCCTCGCCCTGGGCGACACGGATCTGCTCGCGGACCAGGTCCATGCCGGAGATCATCTCGGTCACCGGATGCTCGACCTGCAGCCGCGTGTTCATCTCGATGAAGAAAAACTCGCCATTCTCGTACAGGAACTCGATGGTGCCGGCGCCGCGATAGCCCATGTCGGCCATCGCCCTGGCGACGATCCCACCCATATGCTCCCGCTGCTCGGCCGAGATGACCGGCGAAGGCGCTTCCTCGATGACCTTCTGGTGTCGGCGCTGGATCGAGCAGTCGCGCTCACCGATATGAATTGCCTGGCCCTCGCCGTCGCCGAATACCTGGAACTCGATGTGGCGCGGGTCGCCGAGATACTTCTCGATATAGACGGTGTCGTCGCCGAAGGCCGACTTGGCCTCCGACCGCGCCTGGGACATCTGGCTGTCGAGCTCGTCCTCGGAAAGGACGATCTTCATGCCGCGCCCGCCGCCGCCGGAGGCGGCCTTGACGATCAGCGGATAGCCGGTCTCGGCGGCGACCGCCCTCGCCTCCTCCGGCCCCTCGACCGGCCCGTCCGAGCCGGGAACCAGCGGCAGGCCGAGCTTGGCGGCGGTCCGCTTGGCCTCGACCTTGTCGCCCATGACGCGGATATGCTCGGGCTTAGGCCCGACCCAGACGATGCCGTGGGATTCGACGATCTCGGCGAACTGGGCGTTTTCCGACAGGAAGCCGTAGCCAGGGTGGATGGCGTCGGCGTGGACGATCTCGGCGGCCGAGATGATGTTGGGGATGTTGAGGTAGGATTCGCTCGCCGGCGGCGGACCGATGCAGACGGTTTCGTCGGCCAGCCGGACGTGCATGGCATCGGCATCGGCGGTCGAGTGCACGGCGACCGTCTTGATCCCCATTTCATGGCAGGCGCGGTGGATTCGCAGCGCGATCTCGCCGCGGTTGGCGATCAGCAGCTTGGTAATGGCCATGGGATGCGTCCTAGCCGATGACCACGAGCGGCTGGTCGAACTCGACCGGCTGGCCGTCGGAGACGAGGATCTGGTTGACGACCCCGCCAGCCGGCGCAGTGATCGGGTTCATCACCTTCATCGCCTCGATGATCAGCAGCGTATCGCCTGCCTTTACCGAATCGCCGGGGCTGACGAACGGCTTCGCGCCGGGCTCGGGCGACAGGAAGGCGGTGCCGACCATCGGCGACTTGACGGCATTGCCGGCCACGGCGGTCGGTGCAGGATCCTGGGCGGCGGGAGCAGCGGCGGCCGGCGTCGGCGCGTGAAACGCGGGCGCCGGGGCGGCGGTGACCAGTGAGGCGGACTCGCGCCGCACCTTGATCTTGCGGTCGCCGTCCTCGACCTCGATTTCCGTCAGCTCGTTGGCGGACAATAGCTCGGCAAGCTCACGCACCAAATCGGTGTCGACGCGCATCGCGCCGTCGCTGGGCTTGCTTTGCTTGGGCTCGGCCATGGTCACATCCCTGTTCATTTCGGCGCGCACCCCTGTCAGAGCGCAGCGGCGGCGTCCAGTGCGAGAATATAGCCGTGCGCACCTAGGCCGGAGATGCTCTGCTTGCAAACGTCCGAGAGGTAATTCGTGTGCCGAAACGCCTCGCGCGTTGCCGGATCCGAAAGGTGGACATCTATCACCGGCACCGCGATCGCCGCCACCGCGTCGCGCAGCGCGATCGAGCTGTGCGTATAGCCGCCGGCGTTGAGGATCACCGCCTTGGCGCCGCTCGCCGCGGCCTCGTGCAGCCAGTCGATGAGATGGCCTTCATGGTTGGACTGGCGGATGTCGAGAATGACGCCCAGCTCCGCGGCGCGATCTGTCATCCTGGCGGCGATGTCGTCGAGCGTGTCACGGCCGTAGATTTCCGGCTCGCGGCTTCCCAGCAAGTTGAGATTGGGGCCATTGAGGACAAACACGGTCGCGGTCATTGCGCGGGGCGGGTGCGATACTTAAGGGCGTCAAGTCAATGAGCACCGCCACCCTGCTGAGCGTCACCGTCAACGGCGAGCAGCGCCGGATCGCAGCCGGCGCGACCATTGCCGCCATGCTGCGGGACCTGGGCATCGACCCGGCGCGGGTCGCGGTCGAGCGCAACCTGGCCATCGTCCCCAAATCGACGCTCGAGCAAGTGCCGGTCGAGGACGGCGACCGTTTCGAGATCGTCCATTTCGTCGGAGGCGGCTGAGTTGAGTGACAATTGGCAAGTAGCCGGCCGCAGCTTCACTTCGCGGCTGATCGTCGGCACCGGCAAGTACAAGGGCTTCGAGGAGAATGCGGCGGCGGTGCAGGCGTCGGGAGCCGAGATCGTCACGGTCGCCGTGCGCCGGGTCAATGTCTCCGACCCCAAGCAGCCGATGCTGACCGACTTCATCGACCCGAAAGAATACACGTACCTCCCCAACACCGCCGGCTGCTTTACCGGCGACGAGGCGGTCCGCACGCTGCGGCTTGCACGCGAGGCGGGCGGCTGGACCCTGGTCAAGCTGGAGGTGCTGGGGGAAGCCAAGACGCTCTACCCCGACATGCGCGAAACTTTGCGCGCCACCGAGACGCTGGCCAAGGAAGGCTTCGAGCCGATGGTCTATTGCGTCGACGACCCGATTGCCGCGAAGCAGCTGGAAGAGGCGGGCGCGGTGGCGATCATGCCGCTTGGCGCACCGATCGGCTCGGGCCTCGGCATCCAGAACCGCGTCACCATCCGCCTGATCGTCGAGGGCGCGGGCGTGCCGGTGCTGGTCGACGCCGGCGTCGGCACGGCCAGCGACGCGGCGGTGGCGATGGAGCTGGGCTGCGACGGCGTCCTGATGAACACTGCGATTGCCGAGGCCAAGGACCCGGTGATGATGGCGCGGGCGATGAAGGCGGCGGTCGAGGCCGGCCGCCTCGCCTATCTCGCCGGCCGGATGCCCAAACGGCGGTACGCCGATCCCAGCAGCCCGCTCGCGGGGCTTATCTAATTTCTCTCCAAAATGGACTGCCGAAATGGAGACGGTTCGACGCGACGAAAGCGCACGCCGTGCGTAGGTTCGCGTCATGTTCCATCAGCGTGCCGAATCCCCGCTGTGCCTCAACGGACTGGAGCAGGCGCGCCGTTTCTTTGCCGGCTGCCTGGCCGAGACCGACCCGACGCAGGAGCATCTGTGGGTCGCCCACGTCGATGATGAGGCGCGCTGCGTCCACGTGACCCGGCATGACGGCCATAGCGACGGCGCCGATCTACCGATCCGAGACATCGTCGCCGACGCGGCACGGCACGGCAGCAAGGGGCTGGTCCTCGCCCACAACCATCCCAGCGGCGACCCGACGCCGAGCGCGGCCGACAAACGCATCACGCGCCGGCTGGCACTGGTCGGCGAAGCGATGGACCTGGCGATCCTCGACCATCTGGTGATCGCCGGGGCCGAATGCCGTTCGATGCGGCAGATGGGCCTGCTCTAGCCCGCGGCCGCGGCAGCCAGCACCTTCCCCCGCCGCGCCATCCGCATTCCCCAGCCGACTCAGCTGCGCCGTACGGCAATCTACGGATATGCACCGTCGCCCGTCGCCGAATAAGCCGACTGAGGCCCATGCCGCGTTGGAAGACGCGAAAACAGGATGTATGCGTTGATCAAGCCTGGAAGCACTGTCGCCATCGCCGGCTGCCTGGCCCTTTGCCTTTCCAGCCTGACGCCGGCGGCCGCCCAGAGGGTCGGGATTGGGCACGGATCAATCACTGCGGCGGTCGCACGTCTCAAGCCGGGCGAATATGTTTGGGCGCCACAGGTCGCGCCCGCGGGGCCGGTGCTGGTGGTCGTCAACCTGGCGACGCAACGGGCGGTTGTGTTCCGCAACGGCGTGCCGGTCGCGGCCTCCACGGTTTCGACCGGCCGGCCAGGATTTGAAACGCCCACCGGGGTCTTCACCATCCTCCAGAAGCATGTCGAACATTATTCCCGGACCTACGACAACGCGCCCATGCCCTACATGCAACGGCTGACCTGGCGAGGGGTGGCGCTCCATGCCGGCAAGCTGCCCGGCTATCCGGCGTCGCACGGCTGCATCCGCATGCCGTACGAATTCGCCCAGCGGCTTTATGGAATGACGAAGGTCGGGATGACCGTCGTCATCACCGCGCGCGCCGCCGCGCCGCGGATCGCGCCGGCCCCGCAGGTCCACGGTGATGACCCCGCGGCCGTAGCGGCGCCGATGGAATGGAACCCGGAAGCCTCACCGCAAGGCCCGGTATCGATCATCGTCAGCGCCGCCGACGGCCGGGCGTTCGTGCTTCGCAATGGCGTCGTCATCGGCTCGGCCGCAGTCGAGGTCGGCGGGCCGATGACCGGCACATGGGCCTACGCGCTGCGCTCATCACATCCCGCAAGCCGGCAGTGGATCCGGCTCGACCTGTCACAGGAAGCCTCGACGGGAACCGCGGTCCCGCCCGAAGAATGGGGGCGCTTCCGCGCCCCGGACGATTTCAAGCGCCGGGTCGCCGAAATCCTGGTGCCCGGAAGCACGATCATCGTCACTGCCGATTCGCTGCGCGCCGGCTCCGCCGGGACGGCCCTGACCATCATCGAAGCCGACAAGCCACCCACGCCCTGAGCGTCGAGGGAAGGCACCGGAGGATCACACGCAGGGTCTGATCTCTCGCGGCTCCGGCAAGCGCGCCGCAGCCCGGAACAAGGCGATATAGGCGTCGCCTGGCTCCAGCCTGGTTTCACGGATGCGCTCGAGCCCGAGCCTGGCGAATTCGCAATCGAGCAGGGCCGGCGGCGTGCCGTGGCGCTTCACCGGCCGGTCGGCATCGACGACCACGACCAGCCCATCCGGCTTCAGGCCCTGGCGCAAATGCCAGAGGAACTCATAGGGCCGGTCGACCTCGTGATACATGTGGACGAGGAAGATGCGGTCGAAGCTCGATTTCGGAAGCTTGGGATCCTCCGGCCGGCCGAGCAAGACCGCGACATTCCCAAGGTCCTCCCGGTTGACCCGTAGCGCCAGCCGGTCGCGGGTGGCGGGCACGATATCTTCCGCCAGCACGCGGCCGCGCGGGCCGACGGCCCGCGACAACCGAACCGTATAATAGCCTTCCCCGGCGCCGATGTCGGCGACGCTCATCCCCGGCGCGACGCCAGCAAAGGCGATGACTGCCTCCGCTTCGCCGACGCGATCGCGCGCATCCTCGGTCGAAAAGCTGTCGCCGACGATCGGTGCGACATCGCGGCCGGCCGAGGGGAATTCGGACTTGGGCGCAGGATCGGCACGGCAGGCGGCGAGGAGAAGGGCCGCGAAGGCGACGGGACCCTTCCACCGCGTTGTGCGGTTCCCCTCCCCGATGCGCGGAGGAGCCTTAGTCGACGTCCTCAACTTCAACCTTCTCACCGGTGACGCGCTGGGACAAAGCGGCGGCCATGAATCGGTCGAGGTCGCCGTCGAGCACGTCCAGTGGCGCCGTCGAGGTGACGCCGGTGCGCAAGTCCTTGACC
>Ga0073934_10008242_pt1 | contig 14023 bp, 9 predicted proteins | sample LarsenN4metaG_FD_76834 | JGI IMG/M metagenome (GOLD analysis project Ga0073934, IMG submission 76834) | Hot spring sediment bacterial and archeal communities from British Columbia, Canada, to study Microbial Dark Matter (Phase II) - Larsen... ...
GGCCGGCGGGCGGAATCCCGCGACCAGGACAAGCCCGGCGGCGAGAAGCACCTTTTCGGGCAGGGGGACAGGACCGTGGATCGATACGTGATCGGCGTGGACGTGGGCACGGGCAGCGCCCGCGCCGGGATCTTCGACGTCGGAGGGCGGATGCTCGCCTCGGCCGTGGAGCCCATTCAGATGTGGCTCCCGAAGCCGGACTACGCCGAGCAGTCATCCGACGACATCTGGCGCGCAGTCTGCCAGGTGGTCCGCGCGTGCCGGGAGGAGGCCAGCGTGCCCGCCGAGGTCGTGGCCGGAATCAGCTTCGACGCCACGTGCTCGCTGGTGGTGCTGGACCAGGAAGGGCGTCCCCTCCCGGTCAACGACGAGGGCGACCCGAACCGCAACATCATCGTCTGGATGGACCATCGCGCGTTGGCCGAGACCGACGCCATCAACGCGGGCGACCACGGCGTGCTCCGGTACGTGGGAGGGCGGCTCTCGCCGGAGATGGAGACCCCCAAGCTTCTCTGGCTGAAAAGCCACCTGCCCCAGACCTGGGAGCGTGCCGGCAAGTTCCTAGACCTCGCCGACTTCCTCACCTACCGCGCTTCCGGCGTGGACGCGCGCAGCCTCTGCACCGTCGTCTGCAAGTGGACCTACCTGGGCCACAAGGGGGAATCCGGCAAGTGGGACCGGAAGTTCTTCCGGAAGGTGGGGCTGGGGGACCTCTTTGACGGAGGCCGCGTGGTGGACGACGTGCGGCCCATGGGCTCCCGCCTGGGCACCCTCACACAGCAGGCGGCCGCGGAGATGGGCCTGAGCGTGAACTGCGCTGTGGGCGCGGGGATCATAGACGCGCACGCGGGCGGGCTGGGCCTCCTGGGCGCCGTATGGCACGGCAAGCCCAGCACCCGGCTTGGAGACCTGGAGAGCGCCCTGGCCTTCATCGGGGGGACCTCCAACTGTCTCATGGCCGTGTCCCGGGAGCCGCGCTTCATTCCGGGGATCTGGGGGCCGTACTTTGGGGCCATGGTCCCCGGCATGTGGCTCACGGAGGGCGGGCAGACCACGGCGGGAAGCGCCATCGATCACGTCATCAACGACCACGCCCACGCGCCCGCGCTCCGGGCGGCGGCGCGTCGGTCCAAGCGCACTGTCTACGAACTCCTGAACGAGGAGGTGGCTCGAATACAGGCGGCCCAGAGCCGCGGCCCGGAGATCACCCGCGGACTGCACGTGCTGCCCGACTTTCTCGGCAACCGGTCTCCGTACGCCGACCCCCACTCCCGGGCTACCATTGACGGCTTGTCTCTGGATGAGTCGATCACCTCCCAGGCCCTGCTCTACTACGCCACGATCCAGGCCGTGGCGTACGGGATCCGGGACATCATCCGGGCCATGAACCGCGCCGGCTACGCCATTCACACCCTGTTCGTCACGGGCGGGGGAACGAAGAACCCGCTCTGGCTGCAGGAGCACGCCGATGCCACTGGGTGCGCCATCGTGCTCCCCGCGGAGCCCGAGGCTGTGCTGCTGGGCTCGGCGGTTCTGGCATCGACAGCGGCCGGCCTCTACCCGGACATCTACTCGGCCATGCAGGGGATGAGCCGTGCGGGCGCCACGATCAAGCCCCGCAAGGAGACGGCGGCCTACCACAAGGCGAAGTTCAAGGTCTTCCGAGACCTTTACCAGGAGCAGCTGCGCCGCCGCCGCCGCATGGAGCGGTTCTGATCGGCCCAATCCAGGGAGCCGGCGGGTTTGGCGGCCTCGGGGGTCCGCCTTCGCGGACCCCTTCCCCAAGGCCAGCGGCTCCGCCCAGGCGTGCCCCCGGGGCGCGTCTGGGCGCGGAAGGAGAAGCCGGCTCCCGCGTGGAACACCAGCCAAGCATCCTGGGCGGTGCCGGCGAAGGAACGGACCGCCCCCCGACCGTCCAAGGAGGCGCATCCATGGACCGCATCAGCCGCCGCCGGTTTGTGGCGGACTCGCTTCTCGCCGTCTCCACGGCGGCGATCCCCGGGGCCGCCCTGGCCCTGCCCGAATCCCGCCGGACGCGGCGCGTCAGCCCCAACGAACAGATCCGGGTCGCCGTCATCGGGTTCGGCGGACGCGGCATGAATCACATCGAGGCCTACCTCGACATGGACGACGTGGTGCTCGCCACGATATGCGATGCCGACTCCGCCTTCTTCGAGAAGGGCCTCGCGGCGGCGCGCAAGAAGGGGAAGCGCGAGCCGACTGCAACCCAGGATCTGCGCCGCGTCCTGGATGACAAGTCCATCGACGCCGTCTCCATCGCCACCCCCAATCACTGGCACGCCCTCGCCGCGATCTGGGCACTCCAGGCCGGCAAGGACGTCTACGTGGAGAAGCCGGTGAGCCACAACGTCAGCGAGGGGCGGCGGATTGTGGAGGCGGCCCGCAAGTATGACCGAATCTGCCAGACAGGCACCCAGAGCCGCGCCAGCGCCGGCATCCGTGAGGCGATGGAGTACCTCCACAGCGGACGCCTGGGACACATCCACCTGGCCCGCGGCCTCTGCTACAAGCCCCGACCCAGCATCGGCAAGGTGAGCGGCCCCCAGAAGCCGCCCGCCTCCGTGGACTACGACCTCTGGCTGGGCCCGGCCCCCATGAAGCCTGTGATGCGCCAGCGGTTCCACTACGACTGGCACTGGGTATGGGACACCGGCAACGGCGACCTGGGAAACCAGGGCATCCACGAAATGGACAAGGCCCGCTGGGGCCTGAACAAGCCGCACCTGCCCTACAGCTTCTTCTCCCTGGGCGGGCGCTACGGCTACGTGGACGACGGCGAGACCCCCAACACCCTGGTGTCGTTCTTCGACTACGGCGATTCCCAGCTCGTCTTCGAGGTGCGCGGCCTGCCCACCAAGGACTTCCGCGGCGCCAAGATCGGCAACATCTTCTACGGGGACCAGGGCATCATGGTTATGCCCAGCTACAGCGAGGCCGCGGTCTACGACACGCGGGGCAACAAGGTCAGGGAGTTCAAGGGCGGAGGCGACCACTTCCGGAACTTCATCGACGCCATGCGCTCGCGCCGCCGCGAGAACCTTTACGCCGACATCGAGGAGGGCCACCTCTCCAGCGCCCTGTGCCATTTGGGCAACATCTCGTACCTCCTTCGGGACGGCAACGGTGCCGCGCTGAGCCAGCTCAAGTCCAATCCAGTCGCCGAGGACACCGTCGGCCGCATGCTGGAGCACCTGGCGGAGAACGGCGTGAAGCTGGACACCTCGACCCTGGGAGTGGGCAAGGTTCTCGCCTTCGGCCCGAAGAGCGAGACCTTCCCCAACGATCCCAAGGCGAACCAGCTCCTCACGCGGCCCTATCGTAAGGGCTACGAGGTGCCCGCCCGGGTGTAGCGTGCGGCTGCCGGCATGGATGCATGGGCGCGGGCCCGGCAGGCCGCGCCCATCCTGTCCCCCGGGCCGCGTCTCCGTGTTGTGCTCGCTTCTCGCCAGGGCCAGGGGGCCGAGCGCGCGGCGCTCGGTCCCGATGGCTCATCCGCACGGGGCCGCTCGCGCCCCGCCCCGCGACTCGCCGGACCTCAGGTCCAGGCCATGCGAGCCGGTGGTCGGAGAGAGCCCCGGCGGAAGGGGGTGGGCCTGTCTGTCCGGCCTGCGAGCACCATTCACTGCACATCCCAGGTCGTGCGGGAGCCCGATCCCTGGTTCCTGAACCCTGCACCGAACGCCCATGATCCTGACTGCCCTCGTGATCCTGAACGCTCCCGCGCCGGAGCCGCTGCAGCTCGAGCCCTATCCTCAGCTGATTGCGGAGCGCTTCACGACGCGGCACGGCCTGCCCCCGGGTCCGCTCGAGACGATCTCCGTCGGGGGGCGCACGGTTCTTGCCGCGGGTCCCCGGGGTGCCGCGCGTTTCGAGAACGGCCGGTGGTCCCCCGCCCAGGGAGGTCCCCTGGTCCAGTTGCCGGACGGCGTGCGGCCAGGCGATCTGCCAGCCGGCGCGCGGATCATGAGCTGGGCGCCCACCCGCACAGGCGGCCTGTGGGTGGCGACCACCGCGGGCGCCTTCAAGCGGGAGAATGGGCGGTGGTCTCCGCTAGACCTGCCGCGTGCCTACAAGTACCGGCAGCCGGCTCCCCACATCGACACCGTGATCCGCGCCATCCAGCGGGACGCGGCGGGCACGGTCTGGCTCGTCACCGACCAGGGGCTCTACGCCACCGACGGCGCCGACTGGTGGCACCGCCTGGCCCGCGAGGACGGCATGCCTTATGAAGACCTTCTTTGCGTGGCCTTCGCCCCGAACGGAGACATCTGGGGCGGCACCGCCCAGGGTGCATGGCGGCTGCGCCGCGGCCAGTGGCGCTACTTCTGGGGCCGGCGCTGGCTGCCTGGAAACCGGGTGAACGCCGTCGCTGTCGCGGAGGACGGCAGCGCCTGGCTCGCCACCGACGGCGGGGTGGCCCGCATATCCGAACGCTCCATGCGGCTGGAGGAGAAGGCCGCCCACTACGAGCGAATCACCGCCGCGCGCCACGACCGGCAGGGGTTCGTCACCGGATGCCGGCTCAAGGTGCCCGGGGAGCCGGAGGCGGGGTTCGTGCCCCACGCCAGCGACAATGACGGCCTCTGGACTGCGCTGTACGTGGCGGGCGAGGCCTTCCGGTACGCCGCAACCAGGTCGCCCGAGGCCCGCGACCGGGGCCGCAAGTCCATGCAGGCGTTGCTGGACCTGGTGCGCAAGAGCGGCGTGCCGGGGTTTCCGGCGCGGTCCTACATCCGCAAGGGCGAGGTGGTGGACGGCTACGATCCGGAGGAGACCGTGCGCGTGGAGGGGGAGGCCGACAAGATCTGGTACCAGTCGCCGGTGGATGCGAGCCTGATCATGAAGGGCGACACCTCGTCCGACGAACTGGACGGCCACTACTTCGCCTGGTTCATCTACCACGATCTCGCGGCGGACGCGGACGAGAAGCGGCAGATTCGCGACGTGGTCCGCTCCGTGACCAGCAACATCCTGGACCACGACTACACGCTCGTGGGTCATACGGGCCGGAAGACACGGTGGGGTGTCTTCGGCCCCCAGTTCCTCAACGACGACCCGCGCTGGGAGACGGAGCGCGGCCTCAACTCGCTCTCGCTCCTCTGCTACCTGAAGGTGGCGCATCACCTCTGCGGAGACAAGCGGTTCGCCGACGCCTACGTGGACTTGATCGACAACCACCATTATCTGCTGAACACCCTCCACTACCGGCTGGGGACGCCCTGGCACCAGATCAACCACTCGGACGACGAGCTGGCCTACTGCGTCTACTACCCGTTGCTGATGCTGGAGAAGGATCCTGCGCGCCGGGCAATCCTGCTTCAGAGCCTGGCGAATACGTGGAAGGGGATTCGACCCGAGCGGAGCCCCTTCTACAACTTCCTTTATGGAGCGATGACAGGCGATCCGTGCGACGCGGAGGAGGCCGTGGAGACACTCCAGGGCTGGCCCTGGGAGCTAGTCAACTGGGAGGTCCGCAACAGCCACCGCCACGACGTGCGGTTCCGCCAGGCCCCGGGGTCCCCTCGCAGGCAGCTCGACCGGGTTCTGCCCATTGAGGAGCGGCGGGTGATGAAGTGGAACGGGAATCCGTGGCTGGCGGACTACGGGGGGGACGGGGGGAGCGAGGAGGACGGCACAGCGTTCCTGCTGCCTTACTGGCTGGGCAGGCACCACGGCCTCATCAGGGAGTAGCGCTCACGGCGCCGGGCGGGGGAGCCGGGCTCGCGCCGCGCAGCCCGGCCCCTCATCCCTGGATGCTAGAACAGGCCGGGGGGGAGGTTGATTCCACCAGCCAGGTTCTCCATCCGGGCCTTCTCCTGCGCCTCGGCCATTTCCTCCGCCTCGCGCACCGCGCTGACGATGAGGTCCTGGAGCATCTCCACGTCGTCGGGGTCCACCGCCTCGGGCCGGATTTCCAGCGCCACCAGCCGGCCCTTGCCGTTCACGACGGCCTTCACCACTCCGCCGCCAGCGGTGGCCTCGATCCGAGAGTTTTTCAGCTCCTCCTGGGCATCGAGCATCTCCTGCTGCATCCGCTGCATGTCCTTCATGAGTTTGTTGATGTCGCCCAGTCCGCCGAAGCCCGGCAGGCCTCCGCGTCCGCCAAAGCCCTTCGCCATGTGAATCTCCCCTCGGTTGTGATTCCCGGCTGCCTCCGGATCAGGCATCGCGGAGCTTGCCGCCGAACTCCTTCAGAACGACCTTGAGAATGTCCTCCTCGTCGTCTCCCGTGGAAGCGGGCTCGGGCGAGGAGTCGCCCTCCGGTGGCGGGTCCTCCGCCACCGTCAGGGCCAGGGTTGCGTCAGCCCCCGCCGTTGCGGGATCAGGCCCTCCCCGGGCCAGGTCGCAGCGCACCTTCAGCCCTGCTGCGCCGATCTCCTGGGCGATGGCCTGCTCCAACACCTCCCGGGCACGCGGACGGTCCGCCCGCTCCCGGGCGAACTCGTTGGGGAACTCCAGCACGACCGACCTGCCCTCCAGCGCCGCGATGCGCACGCTGTCAAAGACGGTGGCCGCGGCGCGGTAGGTCTGCGTGATGCGCCGCATCACCCTGGGCCAGAGGCGCCGAAGGCCCTCCAGATCGATGGCGGCTGGTGGCGGGCCGCCCTCAGCGGGCAGGGGCGCTGTCTGCCGCGTGGACGCGGCGGGCTCGACCGGGGGCGGAGGAGCCTGCCGGGGAGCGGGCTGGCGCGGCTCCTGGCGCTGCATGGGCGCTGCCTCTGCCGTTGCGGAGGGTGCCGCCACGGACAGGCTGGACGGCAGGATGGACCAGAAGGCCCGCTCCAGCAGCAGCCGGTGCTGGCTTGTGAACCGCACATCCCGCTCGGCTTCGGCCAGCACCTCCAGCATGCGCAGCAGCTGGCCCGTCTGGAACCGCGCCGCCTGCTGGCGAAGCAGCTCCAGGCGCTCGGGGGTGGCGTCCTGGAGCGCGGCGGCGCTCCGGGCGATCCGGGCGACCATCAGGTCGCGCAGACGGCCCTGCACGGCGATGAGGACCTGCCGGACGTCCTTGCCGGAGTCCACGAGCCGCCCGGCCAGGTGAAAGGCGCCGGCCAGGTCGTCGGCCGCGAGAGCGGACACCACCTCGTCCAGCAGCTCGGGGCCCACCGTCCCCACCGCGGCATGGACGGCTTCGGCCGTGAGGCCGCCTTCCGAGTAGGCGAGCACCTGCTCCAGGATGGAGAGTGAGTCGCGATAGGACCCCTCCGCAGCACGGGCTACGGCCAGGAGGGCCCCGGCCTCGTAGGCGATCCCCTCGGCCTCCAGCACGCGCCGGAGGTTGGCGGTCAGGTCCTCCAGCTTCCCGCGCCGGAAGTCCATCCGCTGGCAGCGCGAGCGGATGGTGATGGGCACCTTGTGGGCCTCGGTGGTTGCCAGGACGAAGACGACGTGCGCGGGCGGCTCCTCGATGGTTTTGAGCAGGGAATCGAAGGCCTTCTGGGAGAGGTCGTGGACCTCGTCGATGATGTAGACCTTGAACCGTGCCTCGGCGGGGGCGAACTTGGCGTTCTCGATGATCTTCTCGCGGACGTCGTCGATGCCGGTCTCGGAGGCGGCATCCATCTCTACGACGTCCAGAGCGTTGCCCGCGCGGATGGCCCGGCAGAGAGGGCACTCCCCGCACGGATCGGGCGTGGGACCGGCGGAGGCCTGGCAGTTTAGCGCCCGGGCGAGGAGCCGCGCGGTAGTCGTCTTGCCGCACCCCCGGGGGCCGCAGAAGAGGTAGGCGTGGGCGATGCGGCCTGCGCGGATGGCGTTCTGGAGCACCGTGGTCACGTGCTCCTGCCCGATCACCTCGCCGAACGTCCGGGACCGGTATTTGCGATAGAGTGCTGTGTAGGCCATGAGAAGCAGTGTGGGTGTGCGGGTGCGTGGGCGTGTGGGTGAAGTCGGACAACACCCAGACAGCCCCGCACCCGCACACCCACAGACAGGTTTTGATCGTGCACCCCGCTTTTGTGACGCCGCCTCGCCAGGAGCAGTCGCCGACGACTCCGGTCAGGTGGTCACGCGGCACTCGGGAGGTCGCTCTTAGTGCTGCTGCCTTCCGGCCCTGACACGATTCGGGCGCCTGCCGATGCGCGGAGCCCGGCCATCAGCACCGCCGACGGTTGTTGAACCGGCGTGCGGGCGCCCCGGGAGCAGGGAATTCAGCCCCGCGTATTGCGGATTTCGGGTACAGGGAACCGCAGACTCCCCGCCTAGCACGATCAAACCGTAGGATACCCCTGGGCGGCGGATTCTCCCTCGCCCTGCGCCCCCTATTCTATCACACGCGCCCCCCCGGCCTCAGGCGACGCAGGGAATAACGTAGGGGCCACGGGGGATCGCGGCCAGGGTCGCGTCGGGGCCGTGCCGCTCCAGGGCCGCCGCAACGCCCTCCTCCACTGTGGCGGCCGGGGCAACGTGCAGGCGGGCAAGCTTGTCTCGCGGGATGCCCTCCGCAACGCACCAGACGGCAGCATGGCGCACGGCTCGTGCCAGCTCCTCGACCTCCCACTGGTCGGCCACGAACCGCCAGTCCGGGCGCTGGATCTCCTGGACGAAGCGCTCCAGATCCTGAACTTCCAGCAGCGTGCGCTCGAAGGCGGCACTGCCCACCCCCTCGGCGCACTGCGCCGCGATGACGATGGAGCCTCCCGACTTCACGATGGGCAGGGCCCCCACCATCCCCTTCACCGCCTGATAGAAAGTGGCGTCCAGGGGATGCCCGGCGCACGTGGTGACCACGATGTCCACCGGCTCCGGGATCGCCGCGCGCACGTGCCGGTCGGCGAAGTGGACGCCGGCTTTCCACGCCGCTTCCAGGTCGCCGGCGAAGACGCCGGTGATGCGGTTCCGCTCGTCGAGCGTCACGTCGAGGATCAGGTCGGGCGGGGCCAGGCGGGCGATGGCCAGCGCCTCCTCGTGCACGGGGTTGCCCTCCACCACGCCGCTGGCGGATCGCGGGTGCTCCAGAAAGCGGGGGCTGTGCCATGCCTGAACCGACTCCAGTCCGGCGATGCCCGGCATGATGAGCTTCCGACCCCCCGAGTAGCCCGCCATGAAGTGTGGCTCGATCAGCCCCACCGTCATGCGGAACGCGGCCTCCACATAGGCGCGGTTCAGACGCACGGGCACGCCGTTCGTCGTCCTGCCCAGGTCGGCCAGGGAGCCCCCATCGGTGCACACATGATTCACGATCCGGCAGGACCGGGCTGTCTCCGGATCCAGCATCTGCCGCACCTCTTCCGGTGTACACGGCCGATGCGTGCCGGTGGCGATCAATATGGTCACGCGGTCCCTGGGGATCCCGGCGGACTCCATTTCCTCCAGCACCGGGGGAAGCAGGACCGGATTCGGGACAGGCCGCGTGGCGTCGCAGACGACGATGCAGGCGTCGCGGCGGCCGCGCGCCAGGTCGCGCAACGGCGGCGCTCCCAGAGGGTGCCGCAGGCCCTCGGTGACGGCCGCCCGGGGCTCCTCCACGGGCGGTGCCGGGATCAGGCCGAGGACGGCCACCAGATTGCGGTCTGGCAGCTCCGCCTGCAAGCCCTCGCGCCCGTAGTCCAGCCGAATCCGCATCGCTCATTCTCCCCGCGAAGACCGCGGGCGGTGGGACCCCGGGCCCCGTCGTGCTGCAGGTCTCGCTGCCTGGGGTCGCCTGGCGCCCGCGGCCGTTCGGCCAGGAAATCCCCCGTGCGCCGCGGAGGCAGCGGGAGCACGAACCCGAGGGGAGAAGGGCGGGCGCCTCTCTGGCAGAATTCAGCGGATTCGGCCGCGCGCGGCCACCTGCCACACCGCCTCCACCCGTTCGCCGCGGCAGGCAAACACGGTGTCGTGCATGTTCACCGCGGCACAGGCGTGCCAGGGAACGATGCGCAGGACGTCTCCCACGCGCGGCTGGATGGTGGCATCCCGCAGGTCCAGATGTCCGTGCTCCTCGTTGGCCCAGTCGAACCGCGCCGACGGATCGTTCGTCACCAGTCCGAAGCGGCTCCCTTCAGGTCCGGCATCGCCGGAGAACGTCTTGGTTCCCCCGTCGGTGATGGCCACCTCGCGGCTTGGGCGGCTGATGACGGTGGTGAGCACCGACAGGGCGCAGTCGTCCGCCGCAATGGTCCCGCGCTGGACCTGCATCAGGTCATAGTACACGTAGACGCCGGGCCGCATCTCGTCAATGCCGGGTGCCGCGGCCATGTCCCGTGCGCCGGGAGTGGATCCCACGCTCGCCTCCTCCGCGGGGATGCCGGCAGCCCGCAACGCCGCCGCCACCTGGCGGACCTTGGCAGCTGCCTCCAGCGCAGCCGGCCGGCGCGCCTCCGGGCTCATCCGGGCCAGGTGGCCTTCGTGGGTGAAGACCCCCTGGACTGCAATGCCCTCCAGGCGGGCCAGGTCCTTGCCAAGAGCCACGGCTTGCTCCACCGTGCGAAGGCCCGCCCGGTCCAGCCCCGTGTCCAGCTCGAGGCGCACCGGGATCCGCAGGCCAGCGGCGGCGGCTCTCCGGCTCAGGGGCTCGGCCACATCCAGGCTGTCCACTCCCACAAGGAGCCGGACGCGGCGGGCCAGGGCCAGGAGCCGCTCGATCTTCGCGCTGCCCACGATCTGGTTTGCGAGGAAGATGTCGTCGAATCCGGCGTCGGCAAACGCCTCGGCCTCTCCGGGCTTGGCGACCGTGATCCCCGAGGCCCCCGCGGCCAGCTGCATGCGCCCCACCTCGGGCGTCTTGTGGGTCTTGACATGCGGCCGCAGGCGCTTGCCGCCCTCCCGGACGAGGTCCGCCATCCGCGCGATGTTGCGCTCCAGGCGGTCGAGGTCCACGACGAGCGCGGGCGTATCCAGATCGTGGATGTTCATGGCGCCCCATTCGGCTCCCGTGGCGCCGCTTCCTGCGCGCGACCGAAGGGGGACGTAGACAGGCGGTCTGGTGGCGCCTGGAGGCCGGCCGCGGAAGGGGACCGCTGCATCGGGCTCCGGACGGGGGAGTCAGGGCGGGACTGTCCTGATCCTGCTGGCCGCGCCGTTCGGCACCCGCTGTGTCATCCTTGGACTGCGGCCCGCGCGCCGGTGCGCGCCGATTCATAGGCCGCGTGGATGACGGCCACGACGTCGGCGCCGTGCTCCCCGGGGGAGAAGAGATGCCCGCGGCCGGCCACCGCGTCGATGAAGTTCGCCACGGGACCTGGCACCGGAGGAAGGTCGGACTCCTGGAAGCTCTCCGGCGCGCCGCCCTCGTGCTGGATGGTCGTGAGGAACTCGAATCCTTCCACAGCGATCGTGCCGTCGGCACCGGCGAACGTGTTGCGCACGCGCCGCTCGCGGTATCCACTGTCCGCCACGGAGCAGATCGTGGCCACGGCACCGTCCTCCAGCGTGACGGCCAGAACCGCGCGCCGGTCCGAGGGAAGTGAGTCCATCTGGCAGGAGACGGCCACGGCTGCCTGGCCCGTCACCCAGAGGAGCTCGGAGACAAGGTGCGACCCTCCATCGATGAGGCATCCGCCGCCGCACTGGCCGGGGTCGGCGCGAAAGAGGGTGGGGGGCACCAGTCCCGGCAGGTCGGGGGGCTTGGGCGCCTCGCCGAAGACGTAGCGGGAGTTGCCGGTCCAGAACAGGCTGGCCGACTCCAGGGCGCCGATGCGGCCGTGGGCAATTGCTGATCGGATCCGGTGGCAGTGCGCCCAGTACGGGGGATTCAGGGCCACCCCCAGTGTGAGTCCCTTCTCGTCGGCCAGCCGGCACAGTGCACGGGCCTCCTCCGGCGCCACCGTCATGGGCTGCTCGATGAGCACGTGGAGGCCGCGCTCCAGCGCCTCCAGGGCCGGCTCGAAGTGGGCGTTGTGGGGCGTGGCGATGAGCACCGCGTCCAGGCGCGCCCGATCCAGCATCTCGCGCCAGTCGGTGAAGACTGCCTCGGGCCGGAAGTGCGCGCGCAGGCGCTCCAGGGCCTCCGGATCCCGGCGGCAGAGGGCCGCCAGCTCGGCCTCGGGATGGTTGCGGATGTCCGGGATGTGCCGCCGAGAAGCGAACCACCCCGCGCCGATGACGCCGAATCGCACGAAAGCCTCCGAGTGGTGAGATGGTGGAGCGGGAGTGGCCTGGCGAACTGGTCCAGCGCTCCCTCACTCCTTTGCTTCTCCCGTGTCTTCCTCCTCCCTGTCCGCACCGCCTGTGCGCAGATGGGTCACGATCAGCACGCCCTCTCGCACGGACAGGCGCGCGGACTCCTCCACCAGGCTGTTGCTCACGGCGCGGGATCCAGGCAACAGGCGCTCGTCATGCAGGGGCCAGCGGACGCCCGTGAGGGTGACCCCCTCCGCCGGGGCGAAGACCGCCACGGAGAGCGTGTCGCCCGGGTGGCCGGAGATGACGAGCGAGTCGGAAGTGGCGCGGGTCTCGCCCCAGTCGTCCACGATCCGAAGGTCCAGCCGCCCGGCGTATTTCACCAGCAGGCCCACGTTGACGAGCGTGTGGTCGATCCGACCGCCCAGCGCTCCGGCCAGGGTGACCCGCGTGGCACCCCGCTCGATGGCCAGCATCAGGGCCTTGTCCAGGTCCGAGGCCTCCTGGTCCGGGGTGTGGATGAACTCGGCCGTCGGGAAGAGCTCGCCAGCGCGCGCGGCCACGGAGTCGAAGTCGCCCAGGATGACATGGGGTGCCATTCCCAGGTCTGGCAGCGCATTCGCCGCGCCGTCCGTGGCAAGAAACAGGTCGGCCTCCTCGCAGAGCGTGCGCAGCAGGCTCGCCGAAGGCATCTCGCCGTGCGCCAGGATCAGGACATGCATGGGCTGTACTGTGCTGGCAGCCTCCCTCGTGCGCCCGCAGGCTTCCCGCCCGGCGGTCAGTCGCAGTCCCAGTACCACATGGCACCCGTGGCCGGGTTGATGTCGCCGCTGCGCTCGCCGCCGGGACAGACCACCTGCCGGTCAAACTGGCCGCCGCTGGTGGTGAACTTGGCGTGGCCGTCCGCGAAGATCACGCTTCCCCCGCGGGAGTGCCAGATGCGGAGCCAGTCCGGGTAGTAGCCGTACTTCAGCTCCGTGAAGAACGGGAACATCTCGTCCCGGATGATGCGTGTCTCGGCTGGAAAGGCGAAGGAGGCGTCCGTGACGATCTTTTCGTAGTCATAGACGAAGTTGTTCTGGCTCGATTCGCCGCGGGCGATGGTGAAGCTGCCCTTGTTGAAGCGAAAGCTGGAGCCGTAGCAGGCGTGATAGGTGGAGCGGCCGGGGCAGCCGTAGAACGGATCGGAGAGCGCCGGACCGCCGCTGTCGTCGGGACAGCGGAAGAGCTCCCTGCTCTTGCCGTACGGGAGGATGAGCAGCTCCACTCCCTTGTGCGCGGGGTCGCCGGCTGGCGGCTGGCTGTTGTAGGCGTAGAAGATGGGCATGGTCTCGTCGTAGTCCTGCACGTACATGCGCACCTGGAGGCCAATCTGGCGGGCATTGGAGATGCAGGCCGTCTGGCGGGCCGATTCGCGCGCCTGGGAAAAGACGGGGAAGAGGATAGCCGCCAGTATCGCGATGATCGCGATTACGACTAGGAGTTCGATGAGCGTGAACCCGCTCCTGGCAAGGCGTGGCATGGCTGGCACCTTTCCGGGGTGCTGCCACCCGGGGCGGCGGGTCGGCCCGAGGGCCGCGAATCGAAAACGCCGCGGCCTCCGGCGGGCGAGAGGCGGCGGCGTTGAGCCACTGCACGGTTCGCTTCCCTCCGTCGGCATTACCCGAATCAGGTGGTCAGGGTTCTCCGAGCAGGTCGGAGTCTCAGCCGGTTTCCCAGCACCCCTAGCGTATGGTTGTCGGCCACACTATACCACCGGGGGCCACGGCAGTCAAGGCCTGGCCGTGCATCGCCGGGTGCGATGCACGGCCGAGGCAGACGACGCGCTCCTGACCGACCTCTCCGGGGCGCACCCGGGTCAGGGATGGGGCTTGCCGGGTTCGGGCTTCTTGTCCACGGCGGTGGCGTTGGGGCCGAATCGGATATGGAGCCCGGAATGCCCCGCGAAGCGGTCGCCGTA
>Ga0073934_10008243_pt1 | contig 14023 bp, 9 predicted proteins | sample LarsenN4metaG_FD_76834 | JGI IMG/M metagenome (GOLD analysis project Ga0073934, IMG submission 76834) | Hot spring sediment bacterial and archeal communities from British Columbia, Canada, to study Microbial Dark Matter (Phase II) - Larsen... ...
CACCAGGCAGCGCCACCACAGGTGCGAGATTTCATGCGCGAGCAGGCGGTAATTCACCCTGGAGGAAAACCCGCGTGAGGCCAGAGCTACTAGGCCGGGCGCCGTGTAGCCGGCCACCGTCCCGTCCTCGATCTCGACGATCGTCAGTCGGCCGCTGGGCAGCGGGCCGAACTTGTCGGTGAAGAAGGTGAGAATCTTGGACGCCGCGTCCCCATAACTCGCCGCGAATTCCTCCCGCCCCGGCTTCATGTAGATAGCGATATTGGCGCCCACGGAGGTGCCCGGCTGCACCGCGTATTTCCCGGCAATTACCGTCCCGGGGAACGACCGTTCGGTGAATTCGTAGATATAGGTGACCTTGCCGGTTTGCACGATGGGCGCCAGCGCCTTCCCCGACGCCACCACCACCTCCCCAGGGGGCACGGTAATGCGCATCGTGGCGGCGAAGCGGTTGATTCCGTAACCACTGACGGGGAACCACCGGGCGGGGTAGAGGAGGTACGAGCCTTCATTCCCCACATAGGCAAGTTTGAGGTTCTCGACCGGACTACCGTCCGCCGAGGAAAGTAACCCGCCGTATTGGACGGTAATCGAGGCAGGTTTGCCTGCTATCTGCGGATTGAGGAAATCCACGCCCAGGTTGAGCCCGTCGCGCCGGAACGCCAGCGCCTTCCCTTCTCCGTCCAACACCCTCTCCACTCGCAGGTTGCTGTGCAACTCGAAGCTCATCGTGGTCAGGTCGGCGTGGGGGAGGAAATCCACCCGTGCCTTCGAACTTAGAATGTGGGTGGAAGGGAACAACTCGGCGTCGATGGAATAGTTGACGATCTCGAATCGCGTCTGGGCCTGGCCGGGCGCGCCAGCAAGCCCGGGCAGCAACAGAGCCAGGAGCATTGGACCGCACAGGAGCGAGCGGACGCGGTCCGGGAGACGTCCCAGCGGCGGTTCTATAGCGCTTATCATATGTTCCATCCACTCGGCGCGCGCGAGGCGCCGGCCGCGCTCCACTGTCTCTTTTGAAACCCCCATCTAATTGGATTACTCCGCTCTGGCGAACGTTGCACGGATCTCCCGCTTGGGGTGGGGTGGCTCGGATGCACTAAGGAACCCGCAAGGTTGTCCCACGCGCCTTGTATGCGTTCGCGACGATCTCGGCGGCTCGGCTGATCGCTCCCCCGGGTCCCAGCCGGGCCCGCAGCGCACCCAGTTCCTTTGCCATATTAACGCGAGCTTGAGGATTATCGAGCAAGTATTGTACCTGGGCGGCCACGTTTTCCGCGGTGAATTTGCTCTGCATCAATTCCGTGACCAGCGGCCTTGCCGCCAGCAGGTTCACCATAGAGTAATAGGGGACCCTCACCAGAAGCTTGCCCACCAGCCAACTCAGCGGGGAAACACGATAGACCACGACCATGGGGCGGGCGTGCAGGGCTGCTTCGAGCGTCGCCGTGCCGCTTGCCACGACGGCTACGTCCGCATGCGCGAGCGCGTCGTGGGTGGCGTGGGTGACGACCCGAACCCTGCCGCAGCCTGCCTCGTGCCTCCGCATCATAGGTTCGATCCAGCCCGGCTCGAGGCTGGGCGCCAGCGGCAGCGCGAACTGAATCTGCCGGTCGCGCGCCAGTCGCGCTGCGGCCTCAAGCATCGGCGGGAGATTGTGCGCCACTTCTTTCGCGCGACTGCCCGGCAGCAACGCCACGGTCGCCACCGACGGGTCGAGGCCGGCCTTGGCGAAGAACTCCTCCCGGGTCATCCGCGCGCGCGCCAGATCCACCAGCGGGTGGCCCACGTACGTTACCGGGATTCCGGCTTGGCGATACAGGGGCTCTTCGAAATCAAAAATGCAGATCATCTGGCGGACTGTGGCCTTGATCTGCTTCAGACGGCGCTTGCGCCAGGCCCAGACCTGTGGGCTCACGAAGTAGACTACCGGGATGCCGCGCTGTTTCAGCCTCTTCGCCAAGCGCAGGTTGAAATCCGGAAAATCGATAAGCACGGCGAGGGCGGGCTTCCGCCGGTCCACTTCCGCGAGCAGGGCGCGGAAAGCGCGGTAGACACGCGGCAGCCCGGCTACCACTTCCACGATCCCTGCCATCGAAATCGCGTGGGCATCGATCGTGGTCTCGACTTCGGCCCGGCGCATGGCGTCGCCGCCACAGCCGAAGATTTCGACGGTGTTGAGGCGCGCCCGTAGCGCCCTCGCCAGCTCCGCGCCGTACACGTCGCCGGAGCGCTCACCCGCAACGATCAAAAGGGGGGCATGGGCCATAAGTCAGCGGTCCGTGGTTTGTGAGGGCGTGTTGGCAACAGCTGCGCCGATCGCACTCAAGCTCGCTACGGACGGGGAGCCGCGGGCCACGGATGCTTCCTGGTCCTTGTATTGTAGCTCATAGAGCTTGTAGTAGAGGCCGCGCTTCTGGAGGAGTTCCTGGTGGGTGCCGACCTCGCGCACGTGGCCTTTGTGCATGACCACGATCTTCGAGGCATTCTGAATCGTCGAGAGGCGGTGCGCGATGACCAGCGAGGTGCGGTGCTCGAGGAGATGGCGCAGGGCGTCGCGAATCAGGGCTTCGGTTTCGGGATCGACGCTGGAGGTCGCCTCATCGAGGATGAGCACTCGCGGGTCGTGCGCCAGCGCGCGCGCGAAGGAGAGCAACTGCTTCTGGCCGACGGAAAGCGTGGCGCCACGTTCCCTGACCGGTTCATCGAAGCCGCCCGGCAGCGTTTCGATAAAATCGAGGATGTTCGCCTGCCGCGCCGCCTCACGCATCCGGGCGGCGGAGATGCCATCGGTCCCGAGCCGGATGTTGCTGGCGATGGTTCCCGTAAAGAGGAATGGATCCTGCAACACCATCCCGAAGTTCTGGCGGAGGTCGTGCAGCCGCAGATCGCGGATGTTGATGCCATCGAACAGAATCTTGCCCTCCTGAACATCGTAGAAGCGCAGCAGGAGATTGGTCAGCGTGGTCTTGCCCGCCCCCGTGTGGCCTACGACCGCCACGGTTTCACCCGGCTCGATGGTGAATGAAACCTTCTCAATCACCCGGTGTTGGTCGCGATAAGCGAAACCCACGTCGCGGAACTCGATATGTCCCTGCGGATTCTCAATCCGCTGGGGCTTCTCGGGATCGGCGATCGTGACAGGCGTATCCAGCAATTTGAAGATGCGCTCGGCGCTCGCCATCGCTGACTGCAGAATGTTGTACTTGTCGCTCAAATCCTGAATGGGCCGGAAGAAGCGCTGCGAATAGGAAATGAAGGCGATCGCCGTCCCGATCGTCACCGCGCCCGTCCGCGCCATCGCGCCTCCGAAGTAGAGAATGATGGCCACCGCCAGCACGCCCAGCAATTCCACCGCCGGATAAAACAGCCCGTAGGCCAGGATGGAATCCTTGTAGGCTTCCATGTGAACGCGGTTGACCTTGTCAAATTCTGCGAAGCTGCGCGCCTCGCGATTGAAGAGCTGAAGCACCGTCATGCCGGTGATGTGTTCCTGCAGGTACGCGTTGATGCGTGCGATGGCGGTGCGAATGCGCCGGTAGGACTCCCGCACGGCCTTGCGAAAAAGCGCCGTCACCAGTACGATGAGGGGCAGCACGGAAAATGTCAGCAGGGCCAGCTTCCAGTTGATGCTCAGCATCACCACCATGATGCTGAGGAGCGAGAACACGTCGCCGAAGATCGCCACCACGCCGGAAGCGAAGAGTTCATTGAGCACATCGACGTCGGTGGTGACGCGCGTCACCAGCCGCCCCACCGGGTTGCGATCGAAGAAGCTCAGCGGCAATCGCTGCACGTGCGCGAAGAGCTGCTTACGCAGGTCGTACATCACCCGCTGCCCCACCAGTTGCATGGCGAACGATTGGGCAAATTCGAGCAGAAACGTCAGGAGCGCAACGGGCAGGAACAGCACCAACACGATCTGCAGAATTCCCCTGTAGGGATCAGGGCTGAGAAGCCTTTCGAGGACGGCTGGAAGATGTCGGGAAGCGGCAGGGTCGAGATAGCGATCGACGAGCAGCTTCAGGAAATACGGCGGCGCGGCCTGCAGGATGCCGTAAAGAAGAATTGCCGCAAGCGCCATCAGCGTGACAAACCAGTAGGGGCGCAGATACGCCAGCAGCCGCCGCATCAGCCGGGCGTCGTATGCCTTGCCGAGCACTTCTTCTTCGTGAAAGCCGTCAGCCATAAACTGCAGTCAACAGCGGGGAGTGAATTATCGCCGGCGCAAGCCGTTGGCTTTCGACCGGCGACGGTCGACCCCCGCCTTCTGCCTCACGCTTCTTGCTCCAACTCTTCCTCGATCAACTGCTTGTTATAGAGCTCCGTGTAATGTCCGTTGAGCGCGAGGAGCTCTTCGTGTTTGCCGCGCTCGACGATCTGGCCGTCGTCGAGCACCACGATCTCATCGGCGTTGCGAATCGTGGAAACGCGATGGGAAATCAGCAGCGTGGTCCGTCCCGCCATCACTTCGGTGAGATGCCGCAGAATGCGCTCCTCCGTGTAGGTATCCACGCTCGCCAGCGCGTCGTCGAGAATGAGGATGCGCGGATCGCGGATCACGGCGCGCGCAATCGCCGTGCGCTGCTTCTGTCCGCCGGAGAGCGTCAGGCCGCGCTCGCCCACCATGGTGTCGAAGCCGCGCGGGAATCCCCGGATGTCCGGCAGAATGCCCGAAATTTCCGCCGCACGCTCCGCGTCCGCATCCGACGCCGAGGTCGTCCCAAACTTGACGTTCTCGCGAATCGTCTCGCTGAACAGGAACGTTTCCTGCGGCACGAAGCCGATGTTCTTCCGCAGAACGTGGAGCGGAATCTGCCGGATCGGGACACCGTCCACAAGCAGGGTGCCGGGCGGCGCGTCATAAAGGCGCGGGATGAGGCCGACCAGCGTGGATTTGCCGGAGCCCGTCGCGCCCACAATGGCCACGGTGCGGCCGGCGGGAATGTGCAGGTTGACGTTCTTCAAAATCAGACGTCCGTCATAAGTGAAGTTCAGGTTGCGGAATTCGATCTCGCCGCGAATCGTCTCGACAGGCTGGGCGGCCACGTCGCGATCATCGATCTCAGGTTTCGCCGCGAAGATGGTGTTGAGCCGACCGAGCGATGCGAGGCCGCGCTCGAGCAGATTCATCACCCAGCCCACCGCAATGATCGGCCAGATCAGATAGAGCAGGTAAACGTTAAACGCCGCAAAGGTGCCGACCGAGATCTTGCCGGAGAGCACGTGGCGCCCGCCCACAATCATGATGAGCATGAACGCCAGGGCGAACAGCAGCGCCATCGCCGGCCACATCAGGCTGGCGATCCAGATCAATCCCTGATTCTTGCGGACGAATTCCCGGTTCATGCCGTCGAACGCGGCCATCTCCGCCTCCTCCTGAATGAAGGCACGGATGACGCGCACGCCGGAGAGGTTCTCGCGCACCTTCTCGGTGAGGCGCGAATACATCTCCTGAATCTTCTCGAAGCGGTCGTGAATCCGCTTGCCGAAGATCTTGACGGCAATTGACACGAGCGGCATGGGTGCCAACGCCAGCAGCGTCAGCCGCCAGTCGAGCTGGAGCATCACGGCGACGGTGGCGACGCCGAGCGTCACCGTGGTCGCGGAATACATGATGCCGGGGCCGACCAGGTTGCGCACGGCGTTCAGGTCGTTGGTGAGCTTCGACATCAGGTCGCCGGTCGGCGTTTCCGTGTAGTAGCGCGGCGAGAGGCGCATCAAATGCCGGAAGAGGTCGTTCCGCAGGTCGTATTCCACGTCGCGCGAGATGCCAATCAAAATCCAGCGCTGCCAGAACTGAAACACAGCTTTGAGGAACGCTATGCCCAGCAGCAACCCCGCGTAGAAGAGCAACTCGCGGCTCGTGACGCTCGCCGAGAGCGCGTCGATCCCCGCCTTGATGACCAGTGGCGGAGCGATCCCCACGGCCTGCGCGATCACCAGACACACAAAGCCGATCGCGTAACGCTCCTTGTATCGCGCCAGATACGGTTTGAGCGGAAGCAGTCGCTTGAGCATGCGGTCTTCGGTCGAGCCCCTGACAGTGAAGCCCTGACAGCAGTCGTTAAAAGGAAATTATAGCGAAGCCGGCGGATTCCCGCTAATGCGTTTAAGGGGATCTTCTGGCGGTTCACGAACCGCGCCGGGGGCAATTCGTGAATCGCCTCTACCGGAGCGCCGGCTTTCAGCCGGCAGTCGCGCGGGCATCCTGCCCACGTGGCGAGCGAGGCGCTCGCGGCGCGGCCGGGAGGATGGCGGGGTTACCGCAATCCCGCGAGTTCCTGGAGCTGGCGCCAGTTTTCGAGGCGGTCCTGCTGCGAGGCGAGGAGGACGTCGGAAGGGTTGCCGTCCTTGTCGAAGTGTTTGGCGAAGCGGCCTTCCGAACGCGCGAAGGTGATGAAGTTGACGACTTCGCCCGTCTTGGGGATGACGTACCAGTCGTCTTTCATGGCGGGGTTGCCTTGCAGGCTCAAGCGCTCCTTGATGCGCTCGCCCTTGCGTGGGTCATAGATGAAGAGCGGGAAGGCCCGCGACTCGACGGCGAGTTTCGCCTGCGCCATGGCGCGATCGTCGGCAACGCCGTGCTCGGGCTGGCAGGTCGTGTAGGCGTTGACGATGGCGGGGCCGGAGAATTCGTTCGCCGCCATCACGGCTTTATAGAAATGGTTCGGATGCGCGGCGGTGGTCTGCGCGACGAAGGTGTTGGGGTGCATCATGGCGATGGTGCCGATTTCCTTGCGCCTTTCCTGCTTGCCTTTGATCTCCTTGCCGTGTGCGGACATCTTAGCGTCCTGGCCCATGAAGGAACCTGTGGACGTTTGCCCGCCGGTATTGGAATAGACCTGGGTATCGAGGATCAGGACTTTGATGTCCATGCCGGACGCCAGCATGCGCGAAAGCGACTGGAAGCCGATATCGAGCATGGCGCCGTCGCCGCCAATCACCCAAAGCCGCTTGTTGTTCCACCCCAGTTGATTCCAGCGCGCGCGCACGCCCATGGCGTCCGCCGGAGCGTTCTCAAAGAGCGAATTCGTCCAGGGCACGAGGTAGGGATTGTAAGGATAAGTTGACGTGTAAACCGTATTGCAGCCCGTCGCGGCGACGAGTCCGATGTTCTTGGGGCCGTAAACGAATCCCGTGGCGGCGAGCATCATGCGCAGCACGGTAGCTTCGCCGCAGCCCATGCAGGAGCCCGCGCCGCCCACGTACAGCAGCGACTCGGGTTTGAGCATGTAATCAACCAGCGCCCGCTCGTTGATGTACGTGGCCGGCGTGTCGCCCACCTCATTGAAGAATTTGAAGGCGCGCTGGTAGCCCTTCAGATTGTCATCGTCCTTGCGAATCATCTTGAGCGCCTGGTGGTCGCCGCAGGCCGCCACGCACTCCGCGCAGCCCTTGCATTTGGTGGGATCAATGAAGATGCCGAAGAGCGCCGGAACCTCCCCCTTTTTCTCGTAGAGCTTGTAATACTTGTTGGTCTCCGCCCACATCGAGCGCAAGCGGGCGCGCTCGGCTTCGTCGGAGATATCCGCCAGCTTCTTTTCGATGGTCGCGAGGGGAATCGCTTTCCCCAGGATGGCCGTGTCGGGGCACTCGGTGACGCATTCCATGCAGCCCACGCAATTCTCGGCGATGAACTCCGGGATGTCGGGAGCGATGTAGCTGAAGTCGCGCAGGGCGCCGGTGCCGGCCGGGATCAGGCTGCGCGCCGTGTCGAGATCGGCAGGGAGTCCCTTCTCGGCCGTTCCGGTGTTGTACCCGCCGACGACCTCGTCATTGAAGCGCGCCACGTCGACCAGCGTCTCGAGCGACGTCGGGCCGGTGGGTTCAAAGGCGATTCCCATGGTTGCTCCTTCTGTAGCGGCGCCCTATGAGCGCCGTCAAGCCGCCGGTCATCGACCGGCGCTGCAGCCTACGCCTGCGCGGCGACAGAAGCGGTTTCAACCGCCCCTTCGCCGTTCATAATCTCCCGCGAAATTTCAAAAACTTCCGTGTAGCCGCGGCGGACGCAGGTAAGGTTGTCCTGGACGACCTGCTCGCCGCGTTTGCCGAAGTACTTGCGCAAGGATTTTTCGACCCCGGCGAACACCTCATCTTCGGAGAATCCTGCCGAATCGCGGAACGGCGTCACGCGCAGGAAGATGCCAAGCAGCACGATGCCCTGCATGCGCTGGATCAGGTCGGCGGTGGTCGCCACGTCGCGCGCAATCTTGACCGTATCCAGCACGTACACGCGCAGGTTCTTCTGGCGGATGATCTTCTTGGCGTAGCGCGGAATGCCCGCCCAGATCTCGGCCGGGTCTGTCTTGTCGGTCTGGATGAAGATCATGCCGTTGGCTGTGATGCCGGCGAGCGGGTTGCCCAGATTGAAGGCGTTCACGTCGTTCATGGGGACGAAATCGACGTGCTCCAGCTCGCAATGCGTCAAGATGGGCTCGGGCGAAACCGTCAGGTAATAGGTCGTCGGCAGCCCCTTCTTCTCCGAACCGTACTTGGGATAAGCCTGCACGTACAGTCCAAACGACTCCCCCACGATTGTGGCGATGACTTTGTTCGTGGTCACCGAGCCATAGCCACCCACGGAGTGCCCGCGCATCGAGAACGCGCCGGTGGGGCGCACGTCGGGATCGAAGGGCGCCTCGAGCGCCAGCTCGTGCTTGATGCCGACGGTGAAGTAGTAGCGTTTCGAGCCGTTACCGAAAGCCATGTTGCGAGCCACGGCGAGGAAGTCGCCGGCGCGAATGTCGCGGCTGCCCAACCCGCCCGAGCCCGACAGGAATTCCGGCATGGAGCTGATCTTCTTGTATGGGGGAATCCCCGCCAGGGCGCTGGCGAACGCCGCCTTGATTTCGCAGACCAGAGGATTCGATTCCGCCAGCGGGTTGTCCATGCGCTCGATGACAGAGACCGCGCGGGCATTCTTGAGCGCCTCGACGATTTGCGGACCCGGGAACGGCCGGAATGAGGTGACGTGCAACGTGCCAATAGGCAAACCTTCCGTCTTGCGCAGGTAATCGACCGTAGCTTGGGCCGTCTCCACCAGTCCGCCCATACCGACAATCACGTACTCAGCGTCTTCCAAGCGGTAGGGCTCGATCAGGCCGTAATGCCGGCCGGTGGCCTCGTAAAACTCCTGCATCGCCCGCTCGAGCGCCGCCGGGACGCGGTCGTAATAAGCCCGTTGGGCGATTTTGCCTTTCATGTAGCTGTCCTGGTTCTGGACCACGCCGCTCATCAGCGGCCGATCCGGATCCATCAGGTTGATGAGTTTGGCGCTCGGAGGCCCGATGTACTGCTTCATAAAATCGGGTTCAGGGAGCCGGACATTCTCAATGGTGTGGGTGGTCAGGAAGCCGTCCTGGACGTTCAGGAACGGCGTGGCCGAATCTTCGGCAGCGCGTCGGGCAATCAGGGCCAAGTCGCCGGCGTTCTGGGCATTTTTCCCGAAAAGGATGCCCCAGCCGCAGTCAGCCACCGCCATCACGTCATCGTGGCCGGCGTGGACGTTCAATGAATGGGAAGTCAGCGCCCGTGCCCCGATGTGGAATACAACCGGCAAGCGTTTGCCGGAAATCGTGTAAAGGACCTCCTTCATTAGGACGAGACCCTGGCCGGAGGTGAAGTTCGTCACCCGACCGCCCGCCACTGCGAAGCCCTCGCAGGTCGAAGCGGCGCTATGCTCGGATTCTGGCTCGATGAAGGCTAGCGGCTCTCCCCATAGGTTGCGTTTGCCGTTGGCCACCTCAGCCTGGTAGCCCCCGCCCATGGTGGTTGACGAGGTGATGGGGTAGGCGCAAGCGCCCTGGGTGATGTGGGTCTCGACCCAAACCACCATCCCGGCACCGTCAGCGGTCGTGGGAATGCCCGGAAATGGAAATGACTTCCCGGCGCGCGATGAATCGTCGCTCATAAGGTTGCCTCGTTCCGGTAGGTCTAAAACTAGATGCCCTGCGCGCACGATTCTACCATACTTGGCGCGTCAATACGGAATTTTTGTGGCCTGGGCCAGCGAATAGGACGGGTTACCGTGTTGGGAGAAGGAGGGACGGCAGGAATCCAATTGGGGAAGACGACCTATTGCGGAAAAGGTAGCAACAGGAGGTTTGGGGCTCGGGAATTGGGGACTCGGTTACAACTCGCGGCGGCCCTCGAGGGCCTTGAGCATTGTGACCTCGTCGGCAAACTCCAGTTCCGAACCAACGGGGATACCCATGGCGATGCGGGTGACCTTGATGCCCAGAGGTTTAATGAGCTTGGAGAGGTAGATCGCGGTTGCTTCCCCTTCGACGTTGGGATTGGTCGCGACGATGATTTCTTTGACCTCGCCAGCCTTCAGGCGCTCAAGCAAGTTCTTCAGTTTCAATTGCTCGGGCCCGATTCCTTGCAGCGGCGAAAGCGCTCCATGCAGGACGTGGTACCGACCGTTGAACTCCCGCGTCTTCTCGATATTGACCACGTTGTAGGGAGTTTCGACCACGCAGATGACTTCCTGGTTTCTTCCCGGATCGGCGCAGAATCCGCAAGGGTCCACGTCGGTAAGGTTATTGCATTGGCTGCAAAGCTTGATCTTGTCCTTGGCGTCGACAATGGCGGTCGCGAGCCGCTCGACGTCCTCCCGCGGCGCGCGCTCGAGGTGGAAGGCGATGCGCTGGGCGGATTTCTGCCCGATGCCCGGCAGGCGCTTCAGTTCGTCAATCAGACGGGCGAGGGGTTCGGCGAAATCCTTCATGGGAGAGTCGAAAATCGAAAAACGAAAATCGAAAAAAAGCTGGAAGATGGTGCGGGAGTAGCGCTTTTCGGTTCTCGCTTTTTCGGTTCCTAGGGTAGGCCGGGGAGGTTAAGGCCCGTGGCCAGGCTTCCCACGCGGCTGGTGAGCTGTTCATCCACCTTGCGCGTCGCTTCATTGACGGCGGCCATCACCAGGTCCTGGAGCATCTCCGCATCTTCGGAAGCAAAAACCTCGGGTTCGATGCGCACGGAGACCAGTTGCTTTTGCCCGTTCATCTTCACGGTGACCATACCGCCGCCCGCCGAGGCTTCCACGACCAGGTCATCCAGTTGCTTCTAAGCTGCTCCTGCATCTGCTGGACCTGTTTCATGATCTGCTGAAGCTGCTGAAGGTTCTTCATCGGCTACTCCTGGCTCAGATCTTTGACGTCCACCACGGTGCAGTCGAATCTGTTGCGAAATGCTTCCACCACGGAATCCCGTTCCGCCCGCTCGCGCGCACTGGGTCGTGGCACGACCGCTTGCCCTTCCTGCTCTTCGAGTGTAACACAAATCCTGACGGGCTCGCCCAGAACCTGCGCGCAGACGCCCCGTAGCGTCTCAGACTGCTCGCGGCTTTTGAGCAGGTCCGCGAAGAATGACGCATTCTTTGGAAACAGGAACCGGGCCTCCCCGTTCTCGAAGCGCCAGCCCGAGATATGATCGAGGCAGGTACTCAGCAGTTTCTTCTTTTCAAAGAGGATCGACTTGATGGAATTCAGTGGATCGTGGGAACGCTCTCCCGCGGAGAGATCGGCCGCCACGACCTGCGCTGGCGGGGGAGCAGCGGTCCGCAGCTCATTAGGGGGCGGGGAAGGGGATGCGGCCGGTGTTGTGGCGGGGGGCCCAGCATCCCGAGCCTTCAACGGCCGGGACGGAGGAGCGCCGGGAGTGGTCGTGCCCCGCGAGGGCGAGGCGCCCGGTTCCACCGCCGGCGCTGCGCTGCCCAGTTCCGCCAGCAAGGTTTCGAGCGAAGCCAGTCGCCGCGCGTGGACGAGCTTGAGCAGGCCCATTTCCAGGTGAAAGCGCGGCTCGAGCGAGTAGCGCAATTCGCTCTCCGTGCGCAGCAGGATTTGGAAAAAGCGGGTCAGGTCTTCCTCGCTGAAGAGCTGGGCAAGTTCCCCGAGCGTTTGACGCTCGTCACTCGGAACCTGCAGGAGCGGGCTGGCGACACCGCAATTCTTCGCGATCATCAGGTTGCGGATGTAGCGCACGTACTCGCCCGAGAAGTGCGTGAGCTCGTAGCCCTCGGCCGCCAGTTGGCTCACCAACTCGAGCACGCGGCGGCCGTCAGCCGCGTGAATGGCTTCGGACATTTCCCTGAGGAGTCGGGAGGGAACAACCCCGAGCAACTGTCGGACGCGGCTCGCTTCCAGTTGCTGGCCGCAGGCGGCGATAACCTGATCCAGCAGAGAGAGGGCATCGCGCAGGCTGCCCTCGGCAGCTTGCGCAATGACGCTCAGCGAGCCCTCATCGGCCTGAATCTTTTCGGCCTGGCACACCGCCTGGAGGCGCGCCAAGTTCTCGGCGTAGTCGAGCAAACGGAAGGAGAAGTGCTGGCAGCGGGACTGAATTGTCGCCGGAAGCTTGTGGGGCTCCGTGGTGGCGAGAATAAAGAGCGAGCGCGGCGGAGGTTCCTCGAGGGTCTTGAGCAGCGCGTTGAACGCTTCCGTGGTAAGCATGTGGACTTCATCGATGATGAAGACCTTGTAGCGGTCACGCGCAGGCAGGTAGCGGACGCTCTCGCGCAGTTCGCGAATCTCGTCGATGCCGCGGTTCGACGCGGCGTCGATTTCGAAAACGTCCACAGAATTGCCGGCCGCAATCTCCTGACAGGAGGGGCACTGGCCGCAGGGTGTGATGGTCGGTCCCTGGACGCAATTCAGTGACTTGGCCAGGATGCGCGCCGTTGAGGTTTTTCCCACCCCGCGCGCCCCAGAGAAGATGTACCCGTGCGCGACGCGATTCGTCAGGATGGCGTTCTTGAGCGTGTCGGTAACGAGGCGCTGCCCCACCACCTCATCAAAAACTTGCGGCCGGTATTTGCGGGCAATGACCTGGTACGACATGGGGGCTGTGATTTTGAATTTGTGAACCTGGATTTGTTACTCGGGCCTTCAAAGAATTTCGTTCCGCTGCCTCCATGCCCCTACTTCCTTGCAGCTCCGGCCCGCGCCAATGGGGCAATCATCCCACTGGACACGGAGGCTCGCAAACTCAGCTGGTCAATCCAAAATCCAAAATCCCAAATCCAAAATCGAAGGGCGCCAGACTTCGGGTTGATCTGCAGCACACGGAGAGGCTCGTTACCGTTGCTTCCTTCCGGACCTGGCGGGGTTCGCGAGCATCCGTCGCACAGAGCCCGAAGTCTGACCCATCGCCTTCCTTCGAGTGAAGTGGGGCGTTCACCCCACGGAAATGGTAGCATGCCCTCTCTAGCCCCGTCGACTTCTTTCCCCGCGCCGCGGGAACACTTGGCCTCAGTCGAGGAATCGGCTGAAAGGAAATCTTTGGTATAGAGCACGGGCGAGACAACTTCAAGCGGGTATCGGCGACAGATGCAAAGATCAAGATGTAGCGCCAGGGTGGAAAGAGCCGGGTGAAGAGTTGGAGAAAAAAGGCGGTGGTGGCAACTGACGCAGTGTCCAGATCCCGACGCCGACCAACACCGCGACCAGCAAGGTTGCCCAGGTGCCCACCGCCGGCAATGTCGGTTCCTTCCTTGCCGCGGCGGAGGAGGCCCAGCGTCAGGGGGAGTCCGGTGGAGTGACCTGTGCCGGGAGGCGCTTCTTCAGAGCTTCCAGAGCTTTGCGCAGTCGCGCCTGGCGCCGGGAGAGGCTCCAGGCGTAGAGACCCAAAAGCAGCCCAGCGAGGACGTATGCGGAAACGAGATACGGATTACCCACGTTCTTCCCTCAATGACTCGGGGCTCAGCTCTCGCCGGGCCCTCGTCAGCTCGCGCTGCAGTTGAGCCAGTGTCAACCGCTGCCGCACCAGGTACGCAAACAGGCAAAGGAACGCACCCCAACTCACCATGAGGGTCAGGCGCATCGCCGGGTCGAGGCCCGACCCCTCGCCTCCGGCGATCACCGGCTGGGGATGCTGCGTCCGCCACCAGCGGATGGACATGTAAACGATCGGCACATCCACAAAACCAATGATGCCCACCACCGCAGCGAGCACCGCGGCTCTGCCGGGGTTGAGCACGTAGCTGCGCAGCATCAGATAGGAAATGAAAAGCAGCCAGAGAACA
>Ga0073934_10008244_pt1 | contig 14020 bp, 14 predicted proteins | sample LarsenN4metaG_FD_76834 | JGI IMG/M metagenome (GOLD analysis project Ga0073934, IMG submission 76834) | Hot spring sediment bacterial and archeal communities from British Columbia, Canada, to study Microbial Dark Matter (Phase II) - Larsen... ...
AGATCCTGAATGAACGCAACTTCTCCGAACATCCTCGAGATCGGCCTGATCCCGCTGATGCTCGCGGGCTTTCCCGGCACGACCGCATTCTGGTCGATCCATCACGATGTTGCCGCGCCACCCGGTCCACGGAGCCGGACGCTCAGCGTCGCGACGCTGCCGCTATTGGCGCGAAGGATCGCCGATCCATCGTTCGATCTCATCGTGGTGCAGCCGACGCATCATGCGCCGTGGAGCCTTAGGTGGCTTAGCCGCGGCATCTTCCGGCGCAGCGCGCTGCGCGGCTCGATCCCGTATTTCCGCGTGTTCGGTACGGAACTGCTGCGGGGACCACTGGGCGCGCCGCTGGCGGTCTGGGACTGGGACGACCAGCCGTTCATCTTCCGGCACAATCTCTTCCTGCTCCGCCGCTCCACGCTGTACTTCAAGCGCGAACTGCCGACCGACCATTGGCGGCTGTACATGGGCTCACGGCATTTCCGGGTGCCGCCGATGCGGTTCCGTCTGCTCTCCAAGGAGCGGATGAACATCGCCAAGGTGCGCCCGATCTCGATCGGGCTGCCCAACGATCACCTCAAGAACATTCCGGCGCGTCCGCTGCCTGCCGCGGAGAAGACGGCCGATGTGTTCTTCGCCGGCCGCATCGTGGGCTCTGCGACCACGCGCGAGCACGGCCTCGACGAGGTCAGGGCCCTGCAAGACAAAGGCATCCGCGTCGACATTCCCGACCGCGAGCTGTCCGTTGCAGAATTCCTCGACCGATGCGCGCGCGCGTGGCTGGTGTGGTCGCCGGAGGGGTTCGGCCATGAGTGCTTCCGCACCTACGAGGCTGCCGCGTGCGGTGCGGTGCCGATCGTCAATCGCCCGACCATCCATCAATACCGCCCGCTGCGCGATCGCGAGCATTGCTATCTCTACGATGTGGAGCCCGGCGGCCTGACGCGCGTCATCGAGGCCGCGCTGGAGGACCGCGACAGGCTGATGGCGATGAGCGTGGCGGCGCAGGATTTCGTGCTGGCGCATCACACGCATGCGGCGCTCGCGCATTATGTGGCGGAGACAACGCTGGCGGCCGCAAGCGGCCGTTGAACGCGCGCATGAAGCTTCCGATCGTCCAGTCTGGGTTGGGCCGGCAGAGCGGGCCTCAATCCGCCGTTCTGCGCTCACGCACCAGTCCCTCCTGCGCCACCGACGCGACCAGCGTGCCGTCGCGCGCAAAGATCAAGCCGCGCGAGAAACCGCGCGCACCGGCCATGCTCGGCGAATCCTGTGCATAGAGAAGCCATTCGTCGGCGCGGAACGGCCGGTGCAGCCACAGCGCATGGTCGAGGCTCGCGGCCATGATGGACCGCTCGAACACGCTGCGGCCGTGCGGCGTGAGCGCGGCGTCGAGCAGCGTCATATCCGAGGCATAGGCGAGGACGCATTGATGGATCGCCGGCTCATCGGGAAGCCGGCCGGTGGCCCGGATCCAGACATTGAAGCGGCCGTCCTCGATCTTCTGGCCGAGATAGCGGCCGTATTCGACCGGGCGCAGCTCGATCGGGCGCTCGCGCTCGTAGTAGCGGCGCACCGGCTCCGGCATCATCGGCAACACGCGCTCTCGAATGTCGGATTCGCTCGGCAGTTCGTCGGGCGAGGGCACCTCCGGCATCCTCGCCTGGTGCGTCAGCCCCGGCTCGTCGCGATGGAACGACACCGACATGACGAAGATCGGCTGCCCGTGCTGGATCGCCTTCACCCGCCGCGTGGTGAAGCTCTTGCCGTCGCGCACGCGTTCGACCTCGTAGATGATCGGCACCTTGGGATCGCCGGCGAGCAGGAAATAGGCGTGCAGCGAATGCGGCGGCCGTTCCGCCACGTCCACCGTGCGGCAGGCCGCGACCAGCGCCTGTCCGATTACCTGGCCGCCAAACACGCGCTGCCACGTCACCTGCGGCGAGCGCCCGCGAAACAGGTTCACCTCGATCGCTTCGAGGTCGAGGATTTCAAGCAGGCTTTGGATCGCCGACATGGGCCGGTTCAACGCTCGCAGCTATTCGCCGATCCGAACGTGAAACGGCTTCTCGATCGGCCGCTTCTCGATGACGATGACGTCCAGATACACGAATATCCCGTAGGTCGTGGTCGCAAAGTCCATGGACGTCGCCTGCAAGCCATCGTCGAGATACCAGGCGTGGAGCTGGTCGATCAGCCCCTTGCTGAATTCGATGAAGGTCCCGGGCCTGCGGTAACCGCCTTCGTGGCTCTCCCAATAGCTGCAATGCAGGTCCTCGCAGACATAGATGCCGCGTTCGGAGATGCGCGGATAGAGGTATTCGAAGCTGGCGACCTGGTGGCGGCCCAGGTGACTGCCGTCGTCGATGACCAGATCGACCCCGCCCCCCAGACGCTCGATCGCCGCGGCGAGCACGCCGGCGTCGGACTGGTCGCCGATGATCACCGCGTTTTCCGGATCGACCCGTTCGGCGCAGGCGGGATCGACGTCGATGCCCACGATGCGCGCGTCAGGACCGAAATACTTGCGCCAGATGTCAAGCGAGCCGCCGCGGCTCACGCCCAGTTCGAGGACGCGGACCGGCGTGCCGCGCTGGCGCAGCGGCTCGAAGTGCCGCTCGTAGATCTCGAGATAGTGGTGCCACTTGTGGGCGATGCGGCCCTTGTGTGCATAGAAGATGACTTCCAGCGCGCCCTGCGGGTGCACGGCCTTGCGGGCGGCGCGGGCCGACATGCCCCACGCGTCCGCCGGATCGACGCGCCGTTCCTTCCCACGAAGGCGGTCGATCACCGACTGGATTCTGCGGCCGACAGACGCGCTCATGGAACCGGCTCTTCCTCGGCGCGCATGGCGCGCCCGGGAATCATTGTGCACTCATTGCCACGCAATACCGACTTTCGCCAGTAGCCCGGGAAGTTGTACCCCGAAGGCGACTGTCTATGGCCCTTCAAGCCTTGGCGCCTCCGCGCCGAACAGCCTGGCGATGCGTGCGCCCATTGCAGGCTTGGCCGGACGAGGCCCGAATTCGCACTGCCCGCAAATGTCCATCGACGCCCGTTCGGTTTCGAGCAGTTCGATAAAATCGCGCCGCTTCCGGCCGGCGACGATCTCGCTCCATGTCTGCGTGCGCAGGTTTCCAAAATCGCTGGCACGCGGATGCGCGCAACAGGGTACCACGGTGCCATCGGCGTCGACGAACAGCTGGTCGTCGCTCTCAACAAAGGAGCAGAGGCCCTCGACCGGCTGCCAATGTCTGCCGGAATGGTTCTCGGCGCCGCCGACCAGATTCAACCAGCGGCGAAACTCCGGGCGGAAGCCGTGCGGTTCGAGGACCGAGCGCCACCGCTCCATGTCCGCGGGCTGGAAATAGACGGTGCGCGTCATCAGCTCCATGTCGGGTGCGTGCCGGTCGCGCAGCTCCTTCACTTTCGCCAGGAAGGCGATGAGCGTCTCCCATTTCCCCGGCGGGCGGAACTTCTCGTAGGATTCCGGCGTGCCGTCGCCGTCGCAGCTGACGACAAAGCGATTGAGCAGCCTGCGCTTGAACACGTCCTCGACCTGATCCCAGCGCGCAAACTGCGCGTTGGTCGAGATTTCGAGAAACCGGATCTTGAACTTCGGAACGCTCGCAATCGCATCAAAGATCGCGGGCAGGTTGTCATGCAGCAGCGGCTCGCCGTAGTTGAACGGCCGGAACAGCTTGACGTATCGGACGTCAATATTCGCCAGGCAGGCTGCGAACACGTCCGGCTTGATGCGCGTCACCTTCGGCAGGATCGTCGAATTGGGGCACCCGACGCAGCGCAGTTGGCAGCCGCCGACGATGTCGAAATGAATCCGGTTGAGGACCGGTCTGTCCCAAGGCCACCGCGCGGGCATTTCCACAACCAGGTTTGCTGCCGATCAGAAGCAAATTGTAAAGCAGCGCGAACCGCCTAGCAACGATCACGCCGTTCGGTTCCGGCCGGTTCGAGGGACTTGCGCCAATAGATACCGGTTCCATCGATATCGATGATCGGCTCGGCGATGGCTTGCGCAGCGCGGAAGTCATGAACCGCCTTGGCGCATGGCGCAATGGAGTAATCGTCGATGATCACGAACCCGCCTGGACTGAGCTTGCCATACAAGGAATCGAGCGCCTGGATGGTGGATTCGTACAGATCGCCATCCAGGCGCAGCACCGCCAGCCGCTCGATCGGTGCCGTCGGCAGCGTATCCTTGAACCAGCCTTCGAGGAAACGCACGCGCTCGTCGAGCAAGCCGTAGCTCCGAAAATTCGCCGCAACGCGCTCCCGGGACACCGCAAGCTCGGAATGCTGGTGCAGGGTCCAACCGCGATCGGCGGGATAGCGTTCGGCGTCGGGCGCGGGCAGCCCGCGAAACGAATCTGCGAGCCATACGCAGCGGGTTTCGTCGCCATGCGCGGCCAGCACACCCTTCATGAAGATCGAAGCGCCGCCGCGCCATACTCCGGTCTCCAGGAAATCGCCGGGAACCTGCTCGCGCAGCACGGTCTCGATGCAGAACTGGAGATTGTCGAGGCGCTTCAACCCGATCATGGTATGCGCGCGGGGCGGCCAGTCTTTGCCGTCGGCGCGAAACGCGCGAAGCTCCGCCGGTGACATCCTTCCGTAATCGAAAAACCTCTGCCGGTTGGGCCGCACGACGTGAAGGTCGAACGCGCGAAGAAGCGCCAGCACCGGCCATAAGGGGACATACAGCGAGCGCTCGGATGCTTTGACGGGTCGATACGGCACCATCCCCGTCATCGGATCGTCTATATGGATCATGTCGGTGAGGCACTGCTTCAGCAGTTCAATGTAGAGCGACGCGGCAGCGCCGCCGCTCGTCCGTTCTGCCTCGCGATCGGGAGCCGGGGTCATCGATTCGTCTCTCGAACCGCACGGAGCCGATGCGGGCGACTATGAAACATGGGCAGCGGCAAGTCGATACGCGCCCTATCGTGATGCCGGTGCGATCGCCGCCCAGTCGATCCGTCGCGCCAGCGCCTCGGCCACGAGTTTGTTGCCGAGCTCCGCAAAGTGATAGTTGTCGATGAAGAGTTCCGTCCCGCCGTCGACCTCGCCGAACATGCGCGACAGATCGAGGAACTGGAAGTTGCCGGCGGCGAGACGGCCGAGATGGGCGATCATCGACCGGTAGCATTCCGCCCAGTAGGCGCGGCCGTCCGCCTTCACCAGCCGCTGCTCGCGCGGCGTGAAAGGCTTTGCGGTGGTCATCAGATTGGGCTGAAGCGCAAACACCAGGCGAGCGGGAAGGCGCGCCAGCGCGAACGCCGCCTCCTGCGCGTTGCGGGAGCTCAGCGGACCGAGTTCGGCGCATGGCCGCGGCGGCGCTTCGCGCGCGACCGGCGTCATCCACTCGAGCTGGCCGATGCCGTGATACAGGCCGTTCACCATGGTGACGAAGTTGCGGTCCGCGTAGCTGAAGAACCAGCGGATGTCCTCGCCCTGAAGCGACCAGTGCACGTCGTTGTTGCCCGACACCATGATCACGACGTCGGGCCTGAGATCGGCAATGACCTGCTGGATCAGGATCTTCTCCTGCGTGGTCGACCAGGCCGGAAACGCGGCGTTGATCACCTCGTAGCGCATGCCGCCGGCGGCCCGCGCATTCAGCATGTCTTCCAGGAGGTGCGAAATGGTCTGGCGCTGCGACGGCGCGCCGCTGCCCCAGGCGGTCGAGCCCCCGGTGATGAAGACGCGGACGGTGCCGGGAGGCTTGTCAGAATAGCTTCGCCGCGTATCGCGGAAGCCGAAGCCGTTGATGGTGAGGTCGCCGCCTTTCACCGGCCGCGCCACGTGGCCGACGAACGGCGCGGGCTGCGCGGCCGGCGAGTACACCACCGCGCGCAGCCGTTTGGCCAACGCCTGCGGGTCGCCCGGCGGCACCCCGTAGATCGCGGCAAAGGCCGGGTCCTCCACCGACTGCACGCTGTCGGCGGCCAGCACGTCGTAGAGGCTGAGCGGGCTGCCGGAGACCATGGTGATGGTGGCCAGGTCCTTGTTCATCCGCTCGCTGGCGTGGCGTCCGACCCAGAAGGCGCCGGCCATCCCGGCGCCGACGACGGCCATCACCAGGACCGTGAGGAGGGCGGCGAACAGCCGCCTGCGGGGCTGGGCCCTGGCCGGCCCGGTTGCGTTTGCGCTCATGCGTCACCGCCGTCTTTCGCCTTCCGTCGAACAGGGTGGCGGGCTATTGCGTTGCCCAGGCAACGATCCTTCCGGAACGCGGCCGACCCTGCGGACGACCCATGAAACCGGATACGGACGGACGAGTCGATGTCCTGATCGGCGGCGCGGGCTTCGCCGGGCTGGCGCTGGCGATCGCCCTGCGACAGTCGCTCGGGCCGTCGTTCAGGGTCGCGGTCGCCGATCCGGCGCTTGCCCGCGGCGATGGCGACCCGCGCGCGTCGGCGATTGTTGCCGCGGCGCGGCGGCTGTTCGAGACCATCGGCGTCTGGCAGGCGGTCGCCGACACCGCGCAACCGATTCTCGACATGAGGGTCACCGATTCGCGCCTCGACGACGCGGTGCGGCCGACCTTCCTGACCTTCGCCGGCGAGGTCGAAGAGGGCGAACCGTTCGCGCACATGGTCGAGAACGGACCGCTGCTGGCGGGGCTGCTGGCGAGAGCGACGGCGGAGGGGATTGAATTGCACAGCTCGGCCGTCGCCGATTCTGCGGTTCTCGGGGACTGCATCGAGATTGGATTGAAGGCCGCGCGCGATCCTCACCCCGTTCGCGTGAGCGCCCGCCTGCTCGTTGCCGCGGACGGCGCGCGCTCCTCGATCCGCGAACGCGCCGGCATCGCGACTCACGGCTGGGACTACGGGCAGTCGAGCATCGTCACGACGGTGCGCCACGAGCGCGACCACCACGGTCGTGCCGAGGAGCACTTCCTGCCGGCGGGGCCGTTCGCGATCCTGCCGCTCAAGCGCGACGCGCGCGGCCATCGCTCCTCGATCGTGTGGACCGAGGAGGCGGCCGAGGCCGGCCGTATTGTCGCGCTCGACGAAGCCGGCTTTCATGCCGAGCTGGAGCGCCGCTTCGGCCTGCATCTCGGCGAGATCGCAGCGGAGGGACCGCGGCGGGCCTTCCCGCTCGGGCTGCACATCGCGCGCAGCTTTGTGGCGGAGCGGATCGCGCTCATCGGCGATGCCGCGCACGTGATCCATCCGATCGCGGGACAAGGGCTCAACATGGGGCTGAAGGACGTTGCCGCGCTGGCCGAGGTCATCGTCGACGCGGTGCGGCTCGGGCTCGATCCCGGTTCGGCGGTGACGCTCGACCGCTACCAGCGCTGGCGGCGCTTCGACACCATGGCGATGGGCGTCGCCACCGACGGCTTGAACCGGCTGTTCTCCAACCGCTCCGACATGCTGCGGCTCGCGCGCGATGTCGGACTCGGGCTGGTCGACCGCCTGCCGGCGCTCAAGGAGATGTTCATCCGCGAAGCCGCCGGCCTCGCCGGCGAGGTGCCAAAGCTGCTCAGAGGGCAGGCGTTGTAGGTCCGCAGTCCCCGCACTCGCTTGAGCTTGGCGGGACGACAGCGATGGTTCTTTGCGTTACGCTTGGCCGCAAACGATGCCGGGAGGCTTGAATGCAGCGCGTGTTCGCCGCGATCCTCGCCACCATTGTCCTGTCCCCGTCGCCTGCCGCCGCCGAACCGGTGGAGGAATTCTACAAAGGGCGGCAGATCAGGATCATCACCGGCGCGGCGGCGGGCGACGGCTATGATCTGTGGAGCCGAATGCTGGCGCGCCACATGGGACGGTACGTTCCCGGCCGCCCATCGATCATCGTGCAGAACATGCCGGGCGCGGGCACCGTCATCGCCGCCAATCACGTCTACAACGCGGCCGCCCGTGACGGGACCGTGGTTGGAAGCTTCTCGCGCAGCCTGCCGTCGCAGGCGTTGCTGCAACGACCCAACATCAAGTTCGATCCACGCCGGTTCGGCTGGGTCGGCAGTCCGGAATCGATCAATCGGGTTTGTGCCGTCGGCAGGCAGGCCAAGGTGCAATCAATCGACGATCTGTTCAAGCAAGAGCTGGTGGTGGGCGGCATCGGCGCAAGCCAGATGCCGACCTATGTGCCGATGATGCTGAACAAGATGCTCGGCACAAGGTTCAAGGTGGTGGAGGGTTACGGCTCGACCAACGCCATCATCCTCGCCATCGAACGCCGCGAAGTGGAGGGCATCTGCATGTCGTCGTCGACCCTGCTCGGCCCGCGCGCCGATCTGGTCGAGAAGGGTGTGCTGAAGATACTGTTCAACGTGGAGGCCAAGCCGATGCCGTCGCCGCCGGGCGTTCCGACCATCTTTACGCGCTTCAACGACGAGCAGAAGCGGATCGTATCGCTGATCAATTCCGCGATCGAGTTCGGCCGCCCGTTTGCCGCACCGCCGGGCGTGCCGCCGGAGCGGCTCGCCGCCTTGCAGATGGCGCTGAAGGCGACAGTGGCGGATGCGGACTTCGTCGCCGAGGCGAAGAAGCTGAGATTCATCGTCACCTACACGTCGCCGCAGGAGATGGCGGACATCACCGCGCGCATGTACGCCACCCCGAAGACGATCATCGATGCGGCGGCGGCCTTGATGCCGGCGGATTGATCGCGGGCTGTCGTCCCGCTTGTGCGGGAACGGCAGTCGCCGGCGCGCCTCACGTGAACGGCACGGGCAGGATCTGCTCGCGGAATGCCTTGCGCTGCTCGAGGCCCAGGAACCAGCGCTCCAGGTTGTCCAGCCCCATCCCCTGCCGGTCCGGCACCAGCTTGCGGAAGCGGTAGGTGATCAGCCCGACCGGGATGTCGCCCATGGAGAATGAATTGCCGGCGGCGTAGGCGGTCTTGCCGAGCTGGGCGTCGAGCATGCGCAGCGCCGCGGCGGTCTTCTCGCGCGCATCGTCGATTGCCTTGTGATCGCGCTTCTCCGGCGGCGTGCGAATGAGGCCCCAGAACAGCGGATGGATCGCCGGCGCGCAGACCGTCAGCATCCAGTCCATCCATTGGCTGGCGCGGGCGCGCTCGTGCGGATCGGCTGGCTCCAGCGTGCCGCGGCCGTGTTTGGCGGCGAGATAACGGACGATGGTGTTCGACTCCCACAGCGTGAAGCCGTCGTCCTCTTCCAGCGTCGGCACCAGCGAGTTCGGGTTCATCGCCAGGTAGAACGGCTCCTTGGTGCGGCCGAACGCACCGCCGACATCGATGCGCTCATGCGGGATGTCGAGCTCGCCGATCGCCCACATCACCTTCTGGACGTTGATGGAGGTGTTGCGTCCCCAGATTTTGAGCATTGGCTTCTCGCGTCAATCCAGCCGCCGGGCTTCCTCCGGCAGCATGATCGGAATGCCGTCGCGGATCGGGTAGGCGAGCTTGGCGGACCGCGAGATCAGCTCCTGCTTCTCGCGGTCGTATTCCAGCGGTCCCTTGGTCACCGGACAGACCAGGATCTCCAGGAGCTTCGGGTCCACCGTGCCGGCGGAACGGTCGGAAGGGGTGTCGGTCATGCTCAACTCCGGCAAGATTGCGCTTGTCAGTCCGGGGCCGGCCGACGGCCGGGGTCGCCGCTTGGCGGCTGCCGGTGCCGTCTCAGCGGCGGCGCATGGTCTGCTGGCGCCGGCTTGGCGGCGAGCCCATCGGCCGGCTGGTGTCCTTGTGGCGGAAGTTGATGCGGCCGCGGTTGAGGTCGTAGGGCGAGACCTCGATCACCACCCGGTCGCCGACGCCGGTGCGGATGCGGAACTTGCGCATCTTGCCGGACATGTAGGCGAGCAGCTCGTGCTCATTGTCGAGACGGACGCGGAAATTGCCGTCCGGCAGGACCTCGGTCACGGTGCCGTCGAATTCGAGCAGGTCTTCCTTTGACATTCGCTTCCCCCTTACTAATGGGCAGGCCGGGCGGCGCGCTGACCGCCGGAATGCTGCTTATTTCGCTGCACCGGCTGCATGAATGCAACCGACGCGATGGAGCCGTCATTGCCGTTGGGATGCCGGGTGCCCTGCCGCTTCGGGCGGGCCGTGCCGTGCTGCTGGTGCGTTGATTTCTGCCGCCCGGGAGCCGGCCGCGTCGTACCCTTGTGGGGGCGGTTCTGGCGCGGCGGCAGGGCGTCGCCGTCTGGCGGCGGGCCGGCGACGCGCTGGGCGCGCTGACCGCTCACGGGAATCGCGATCCGGATCAGCTTCTCGATGTCGCGCAGATAGGCGCGCTCTTCGTGATCGCAGAACGAGATCGCAACGCCGTCCGCGCCGGCGCGCGCGGTGCGGCCGATGCGGTGAACGTAGCTTTCCGGGATGTTGGGCAGGTCGTAGTTCACGACGTGGCTGATGCCGTCCACGTCGATGCCGCGCGCGGCGATGTCGGTCGCCACCAGCGTACGCACCTTGCCGGAGCGGAACGCAGCCATCACCCGCTCGCGCTGGTTCTGCGACTTGTTGCCGTGAATTGCCTCGGCTGCGATCTGCGCCTTGGCGAGGGAACGGACCACCTTGTCGGCGCCGTGCTTGGTGCGGGTGAAGACGAGCACCCGCTCGATCGGCTCGCTGCGCAGAAGCTGCGCCAGCAGGCTGGGCTTGCCCGCACGGTCCACCATGATGACGCGCTGGTCGATGCGTTCGACGGTGGTGGCGGCCGGCGTCACCGCGACCCGTACCGGATCGTGCGCCATCCCGGCGGCGAGTTCAGCCACGTCGCGCGGCATCGTGGCCGAGAAGAACAGCGTCTGGCGCTTGCGCGGCAGCTTCGCCACGATGCGCCGGATGTCGTGGATGAATCCCATGTCGAGCATGCGGTCGGCCTCGTCGAGCACGAACACCTCGACATGATCGAGCGTCACGGCGCGCTGCTGCATCAGATCGAGCAGGCGCCCCGGAGTGGCGACGAACACGTCCACGCCGCCCGCGAGCGCGCGAATCTGCGGGTTGATGTTGACGCCGCCAATGGCGAGCGCCACCGACGCATGCACGTAGCGGCCGTAAGCCTTGAAGCTGTCGACGATCTGCGCCGAAAGCTCGCGGGTCGGGCTGAGGACCAGCACGCGGCAGCTCTTGGGCAACGGCCGGCGGCGGTTGCAGTGCAGATGATGGAGGATGGGGAGCGCGAAGGCGGCGGTCTTGCCGGTTCCGGTCTGCGCGATGCCGACGACATCGCGGCCGGCCAGCACCTGCGGGATGGTCTGCGCCTGGATCGGCGTCGGCGTTGCGTATTGTTCGTCGGCAAGAGCTCGGGTGATGGGGGTGGCTAGTCCTAGATCAAGAAAGGCAGTCAATTGCGAATCTTTCGTATGGCGATGCAGGCCGCTCCATGCTTGCGCAAACCGGCTTCAGCCAGGATGCGATGGCGCAGGCGCGCTCGCGGGGGCGCTGAAGACATCCCGCGTGTCTGGGCTGTCAATGAATCTGCTGGTGCGAAGGGGCCGAAAACCAAAACGTGGAATTCGTTCACGCGACCCGTATGCGGCCGATAACGGCCAAATCGCCCTCAGCGTCCGTTCACATAGCGATATAATGCGGTGATTTCAAGGCTTTCGTTGGTCGTGCCTAACGGCGCGTAACGATCACTGCAACGGCGTCTCGCCGCCACCGGTCTTCTTGGCCAGCTCGATCTCGGTCACGGCCACCAGCACCTCGGCGCGGGTCTTGAGGTCGGGCGCCTCCAGCAGCGCCTGTTTCTCGGCCGGGCCGTAGGGCGACATCATGGCGAGCGCATTGACCAGCGCCTCGTTGGGGGCATTCTCGATCCCCTGCCAGTCGGCCTTCAGGTTGTTGGCTTGCAGGAAATCCTTGAGCGCCTTGAGCAGGCTTTCCCGGTCGACGTCGTCCTCGCCCATGCGGGCGTTGAAGTCGTTTCTGAACGGCGCGAAGCTCACGCGGCACTGCCGGTAGGGCGTCGCGACCGTCAGTTCCTCCTCGACCCGGAAACGGGCGACGCCGGTGAGCTGGATCAGGTAGCGACCGTCGCCGGTCTCGGCGAACTGGGTGAGGCGGCCGACGCAGCCGACCTTGTAGAGGCGGGGCCGGTCCTCGGGACCGGGATGGGACGGATCGGGCTGGATCATGCCGATGAGCCGCTGGCCCGAGCGCAGCGCGTCGTCGATCATCGCAAGATAGCGGGGCTCGAAGATGTTGAGCGGCAATTGTCCGCGCGGCAGCAGCAGCGCACCGGCCAGCGGAAACACCGGGATCGTCGCCGGCAGGTCGCCCGGATTGTGATAGGTCACGTTCGAGGGCATCGGCCACACCACCCTGACTGTCATTCCGCGCGAACGCGGGGTATCCGGCAAGCACCGATCTCAATTCCGTGCGCGCAACAGAGTTCGGTGACTACGGGTACGTCCGCTTTCGCGGACGATGACAATTGAGAGACATCACGCAAACAAGATCGAAGACAGTCGCTTGCGGCCCTCCACGGTCGCCTCGTCGGTCGGACCCCATGCCTCGAAGAACTGGACGAGCTGCTTGCGCGCGCCGTCGTCGTTCCACTTGCGGTCCTTGCGTACAATCTCGATCAACTGGTCGACCGCGTCGGCTCGCTTGCCCTTGCTGTTGAGCGCAACCGCAAGGTCGAAGCGCGCCTGGTGGTCGAGCGGATTGGCGTCGACCTTCTTCTTCAATTCGTCGAGCGGCCCGACCGACTGCGCCTGCTCCGCGATGTCGAGCGCTGCCTGCGCGGCCGCCACCGCGGCATCGTTCTTCTTCGCGTCGGGCACCATTGCCAGCGTCTGCTTCGCCTGCTCGATCGCGCCGGTCTGGAGATAGCTGCGCGCGAGCCCCGCCAGCGCGGCGACGTTGGTGCCGTCCTGCGCGAGCAGGTTCGCGTAAAGGCTGGCGGCGGTGGCGGCGTCGCCCTGCGCCAGCGCGGCATCGGCGGCGGCGAGCGCGTCCTTCTCCTCGGCGCCGATCTTGCCCTTGGTGAGCCGTTCCAGGAACTGGATTACCTGGCTCTCCGGCAGCGCGCCCATGAAGCCGTCGGCCGGCTGGCCGTTGACGAAGGCGATCACCGCCGGGATGGACTGGATGCCCATCTGGCCGGCGACCGCCGGGTGCTCGTCGATGTTCATCTTGACGAGTTTGACCTTGCCCTTGGCGGCCTTGACCGCCTTTTCCAGGATCGGGGTGAGTTGCTTGCAGGGCCCGCACCACGGTGCCCAGAAATCGATCAGCACCGGCTGGCGCTTCGATTCCTCGATCACGTCCTTCACGAAGGTCTGCGTTGTGGTGTCCTTGATCAGCCCGTCGGTCGCGGGCGCAGTGCCGGTGGTGACCGTGACATTCATTCCTGAGTCCTGAAACATCTCGTCCTGCCCTCGATGGGCCTCGCCCCCGCGATGCCCGGATATTGCGATTATGCCCGATTAGATGGGGTTCGTGGGACCGATTGCAATCGGCTTTGCCGGATCGGTGCCGGGGCGGGAGACCGCCACGATCTGCGGTGGATGGCCGGTCGCCGTCAGGAACCGCACCAGGTCGTCGCGACCGATGGCGGTGGTCATGGTGTTCCGCAGCGGGTGAAAGTTGAGCTGAGCGTGCATCATCATGGCGGCGTCGAGCACAATGCCGATGCGCCGCGCCGTGTCGTTGATCGCCGCGAACGGCGAGACCGAGCCGGGCTCGATGCCCAGCGTCTCCCGCATCAACTCGGCTGAGCCGAACGAGAAGCGCCCGCTGGCGGAGAGCGTCCGGTGCAGCGATTTCAGCTCGATGACCGCGTCCTCCAGCGCGCTCACCAGGAACAGGGCGCCCTTCTTGTCGCGCAGGAACAGGTTCTTGGTGTGCCCGCCGGGAATCTGACCGCGCAGCGCGCGCGACTGCTCCACCGTGAACAACGGCGGGTGCGTTACCGTCCGGTGCACGATATCGAGCCGGTCGAGGGCGGCGAACAGATCGTCGGGGGTCGCGGGCATGATCGGGGGGGTGTTATGACGGCCCATGCGGGCATTGCAATGGTGCGCCGCCCGGCTGTCGCGGGACTTGCGGCATGTCGCCGCCTTGGGCGGCGGGG
>Ga0073934_10008245_pt1 | contig 14020 bp, 12 predicted proteins | sample LarsenN4metaG_FD_76834 | JGI IMG/M metagenome (GOLD analysis project Ga0073934, IMG submission 76834) | Hot spring sediment bacterial and archeal communities from British Columbia, Canada, to study Microbial Dark Matter (Phase II) - Larsen... ...
CGTCGCAGCCCATGATCTGGGCGCTATGGAGGGCCGTGCGCACGTCGCTCATGCCCCGGGCCACCACCTCCGGGTCCGGGCTGGAGAGGGGGGCGTGCCAGCCGCCGAAGATGAGCGAGTGGATCCGGACACCGGCCGAGTCGGCAGCTCTGCGCAGCGCCTCCGCCTCCTGCGGAGCCAGCGGTGGTGCCTCGATGCCCTCGAACCCCACGTCGCGGGCCAGCTTCAGCCGGTCCACAGGGCTCAGCGTGGCGGGGAGCATTCCGTAGATTACGGCCTTCCTCGGGCGCCAGTTCTGGGCCGGGCGCGCGGCTGCACCGGAGGGACTCCCCAGCGCCGCGGCGGCGGCCGCATGGAGAAAGAGGTCCCGGCGGGTGACATGCTCGGACAAGGTGGGTGCCTCCCTGGGTGATGTGTCGCGATTCGCCCTGGCGAGGCTCCCCTCCTCCGCACGGCCACGTCATGCCCTGGAGGCGAGGAGCGGTGAGGGCTCTCGGCCCGCCCCGCCCGCGTGCCGCGAGTCCACCAGCAGCGCGGCGCACCGGCGCGCCCGGTCCGTCGCCTTCACGCGTGCGAAGTCCGCCAGCCGAGCCGCCGCGTCCATGGGGTCGTCCAGGATCCGCTCATACCGGACTTCCAGGTACTGGGAGCCCAGGGACCGCCAGGCGACGCACTCCCGCAGGTACTGCCCGCACAGCCGCATCCAGTCGTCGAAGGTCTGGGGCGGGCACGCTCTCCAGCAGGGCGCGCTGCCCAGGCCCGCGCGCCGGGCCGCATAGCGCAGCGCCGCGGCGGGATTGAGCGCCTTGCGCGCCAGACGCCGGGTCAGCGGCGGGCGCCAATCCACAGCTCCCTCCGCGCTTTCCCCGCGCGAGGACTCCCGGCGGATCAGGCTGGCAATCACGGCATCCACGTCGCGCCTCACGTGCAGCACGCGCGCCTGGGGGAAGAGGCGCAGCCAGTACGGGAGCGTCAGGCTCGTGCGCGGGTCCTTGAAGCCCCAGGCGCCTCCGGGCACATCGGGACGAAGGGTGAGAAACCCGGCGCGCAGCCTCCCGAAGGTGGCCAGGCGGAGGCGCAGCACGGAGAGCGCGGCGAACAGGCGCTCGTCCCGCTGGGCCAGGAAGCCGTCCACACAGTCCCACCGCGAGTCGGCCACGTCCAGCAGGGACTCGTTCACGCGCCGGAAGGCCATGGCCTCCCCATACCCCGTTGCACGCATCGCCAGGCCGATCTCGTCCGCACCCGTGCCCGGGTGCAGGTCCAGGGCCGGGTCCATGTAGACGCCCAGCAGCGAGAGCATCCCGGCCACGAGACTCGTGCCCGAGCGGTGCATGCCGATGACGATGACGGGCGGAGGAAGGCGGAGGAAGTCCCGGTGGATTCCCCGGGCCGGGGCGGGCAGCAGAGAGCGGACATCTGGCATCTGGGCAGTTCCCCCTGGGAGTGGCCCGTGCTGAAGCGGGCCGTCGGTCTGGGGAAGTGCCGCGGACGCGGTTGCCAGTTTAGACGGCCCAGCCGCACCCCGGCAGCGGGGAATAGGATAGAATAGGGGCAGGGGAGTGGATGGATTCGGAACGGGCGCAGTTCAGAGCGCTATGGAGCGGGCCGGGCGGTGTTGGCCACCCGGCCCGGGAGCGCCTTCCCCAAGTACGCTCCGAGCGATTAGACGCCCGATCCCCAAGCCGGAAACTCCCCTCTGCCGCTGGCGGCACCCCCGAATCCGCCCCCTTCCCATCCACGCCCTGGAGGGCCCGCGCATGCCTCGCGTTTCCCTCGCGCTCTGCCTGCTTGCGGCAGCCGCCTGGGCTGTCTGCACCCGGACGCCATGAGCACCACGAGCCCGGAGAAGTTCCGCAGGGCCGTCTGGGGGAACATGCAGTCGGAGGACGGCCTGGTGCTGGACGTGCGGTTCAACGGAGGCGGGAGCATCGCCGCCAAGATCTTCGCCATTCTCCAGGCCCGGGTCTTCTCGCCCAGCACCATGCGCGGGGATCCAGTGCGGCAGACGGCCCCGCTCCAGGACTGGGTCAAGCCCGCCATCGTGCTGGCCAACGAGCCGTCGGCCAGCAGCGCCGAGGTCTTTGCCTGGGCTTCCGCGAGCTCAGGCGGGGGAAGGTGGTGGGGACTCCCACGCACGGCTGGGTCATCGGCACGGGCTCCATAACGCTGCTTGACGGCAGCAGCCTTCGGATTGCGGCCGTGGGCTCCTGCACGCTCGCGGGCATCAACAGGGAGAACCACGGCTGCCCGCCGCACATCCTGGGAGAGAAATCCCCGGAGGACATCCACGCGGGCCGGGATCGCCAGCTGGAGCGCGCGGTCGCCGCCCTTCTTGAGCAGCCGTCCCATCCCCCGCGATGACGCGTCCGGCCCTCAGGGAGCCTTCCCGAGGCGCCCGGCGCGCAGAGCGGACCCGGACACCCCTCCCCCTGGCGAGAAACGAGCGGGCAGGGGGACGGGGCGCGGACACCCGTCCCCCTGGCGAGGAACGAGCGGGCAGGGGGAGGGGCAGGGGGAGGGGGCGCGGACACCCCTCCCCCCAGCGACGACCGAGCGGGCAGGGGGAGGGGCAGGGGGAGGGGGCGGCAGCCTTGGCCTCTCGGGGTATCCTACCAATGAGAGCGTTCCGAGGATTCCCATGCGGACTGTCTGGAGTGTAATCCCCCAAGCGCTGCTGGCAGTGTTCGCTGCCGCGGGCTTGGCTGCGGCCGCCGGAAGTCGCTCCGAGCCGGCACACGGGGGCGGGAGCAGCATGCAACGACTGAAGGTAAGCGAGAACCGGCGCTTTCTTGTCTGGGAGGATGGGCGGCCCTTCTTCTGGCTGGGCGACACGGCCTGGGAGCTGTTCCACCGGCTGAACCGCGAAGAGGCGGACCGGTACTTGCGCGACCGCGCACGGAAGGGATTCACGGTCATCCAGGCAGTGGCCATCGCCGAGCTGGATGGCCACCGCGATCCGAATCCCTACGGGCACCTGCCGCTTGCGGACCTGGACCCCGCCCGGCCGGCCATACAGGAAGGGCCGAACAACGACTACTGGGACCACGTGGACTACATCGTGAACCGGGCCAACGCGCTGGGACTGGTCATCGGCTTCCTGCCCACCTGGGGCCGCTACTGGCACGACAAGGTCCACAACGACCGCCCGCTCTTCAATCCCACGAACGCCGAGGCTTACGGGGAATGGCTGGGCCACCGCTACCGCGACCGGGGACTCGTCTGGATCCTCGGAGGCGATCGACCCATCGAGACCGACGAGCACCGGGAGATCGTGCGCGCCATGGCCCGGGGCCTGCGCAGGGGCGACGGCGGAAGCCACCTCATGACCTTCCATCCCCCGGGCGGTTCCGGCTCCTCCCGGTGGTTCCACACCGACGACTGGCTGGACTTCAACATGCGCCAGAACGGCCACGTGGCCGAGCACACCGGTCGCTACGACAGCACCCGGAAGGACTACGACCTCACACCCACCAAGCCCGTCCTCGACGGCGAGCCCATCTACGAGGACCACCCGGTCTCGTTCAATCCCACCAGCCTGGGCCACTCCATCGCCGCCGACGTCCGCCGGCCCCTCTACTGGGACCTCTTCTCCGGCGCCTTCGGCCACACCTACGGACACCACTCCGTCTGGCAGATGTGGCAGCCGCCGCGAACTCCCATCAACAATCCGCTGATGCCCTGGCATGAAGCCATCGCCCAGCCAGGCGCGGACCAGATGCGGCACGCCCGGAGGCTGCTGGAATCCCGCCCGTTCCTCACGCGCATTCCGGACGACTCGATCCTCGTCACCGACCGCGTCCCCACCGCCGTCCCGGGAGCGGGGCGGTACCGCTTCGTGGGCACCCGCGATTCGGAAGGCTCCTTCGCCATGGTATACGCGCCTGTGGGCAGGCCGTTCTCCGTGCGCATGGACGCCGTGAAGGGGGAGCGGGTGAAGGCCTGGTGGTTCGATCCCCGCACGGGCCGGGCCCGGGCCATCGGGGAGTTTGCCTCGGAGGGAGTCCGCCGGTTCGTTCCGCCCGACCCCGGAGAGATGGTGGACTGGGTGCTGGTGCTGGACGATGCCTCCCGCGGGTTCCCACCGCCGGGCGCGGCCGCACGGGGATGACCCGGCCCTGCCAGCCGGGCCGGCGAGACGCCCGGCCATGAGCCGCATTGCGGCCCGTCGCCAGCAGGCAACGGGCATGCTCTTCGCGGCGCCGTGGCTTGCCGGGCTGGCAGTCTTCATCGCCTACCCCGTGGCCGCCTCCCTCTTCTACAGCTTCTGCGCCTTCGACGGAATCCGACCGCCACGCTGGATCGGCCTTGAAAACTACCGGCGGATGCTCCTGGAAGACGACCTCTTCTGGAAGTCCCTCTGGAACACCCTCTTCATGGTCGGAGTGGGCGTTCCCCTCGGGCTGGTGTCGGCGCTGGGGATGGCCCTTCTGCTGAACCAGAAGCTCCGCGGAATGGCCTTCTACCGCACGATCTACTACCTGCCCTCCATCACTCCCGTGGTCGCCTCGTCCATCCTCTGGATGTGGCTGCTGAATCCTGACCTGGGCCTGGTGAACCTGGGGCTTCGGGCGCTGGGAGCGGCCCACCCGCCGGGATGGCTGAACGACCCCGCCTGGGCCAAGCCCGCCCTCGTCCTCATGGGACTCTGGGGCGTGGGCGGTGCCATGGTGATCTACCTGGCCGGCCTCCAGGACGTGCCGGGGGCCCTCTGCGAGGCCGCTGCCCTGGACGGCGCCGGCCCCCTCCAGCGGCTGCGCCACGTCACCCTGCCCCTCCTCTCGCCGGTCATCCTCTTCAACCTGGTGATGGGCCTCATCGGCGGATTCCAGTACTTCACCCAGGCCTTCGTGATGACCGGCGGCGGGCCCCAGGATTCCACCACGGTCTACGCGCTCCACCTCTTCAACCAGGCCTTCCTGGACTTCAAGATGGGCTACGCCTCCGCCATGGCGTGGGTGCTCTTCGTGGTGACAGTTCTCTGCGCGGTGGCGGTCTTTCGCACCTCGGCCCGCTGGGTCTACTACCAGGGAGAGGCGCGATGACTGCCGGTGCCAGGCCCCCCAGGCGCAGGGGCTGGTGGCGGAGTGCCGCCAGGGCCGCAGCCTCCCACGCCGTCCTGGTCGCCTTCGGGATCCTCTTCGCCGCGCCCTTCTACTGGCTCGTCGCCACGGCGCTCAAGCCCGACGCCCAGATCTTCCGCATGCCGCCTGTGTGGATTCCCAGCCCGCCCCGCTGGGAGAACTTCCCCCGCGCGCTCTCCTACGTGCCTTTCGGCCTCTACACCTGGAACACCCTTCGGATCTGCACCCTTAGCGTGGCGGGCACGCTCCTCTCCAGCTCGCTCGTCGCCTACAGCCTGGCACGACTGCATTGGCGGGGACGGGAACTGGTCTTCGCGTCGCTCGTCGCCACCATGATCCTGCCGTCGCAAGTCACCCTCATCCCAACCTTCGCCTTCTTCAAGGCGCTGGGCTGGCTGGGGACCATCCTGCCGCTGGTGGTGCCACCCTTCTTCGGGAGCGCGTTCAACATCTTCCTCCTGCGCCAGTTCTTCCTCACAATCCCCGCCGAGCTGTCCGACGCGGCCCGAATCGACGGCTGCGGCGAGTGGGGAATCTACCGGAGGATCATGCTGCCTCTCTCACGGCCCGCGCTGGCCACCGTGGGGCTCTTCACCTTCATCAATGCATGGAACGACTTCCTGGGACCGCTCATGTACCTCACCGACGACCGCTCCTACACCCTGTCGCTGGGCCTCCAGCGGTTCGTGAGCCAGCACAGCGTGGAGTGGGGCATGCTCATGGCCGCCTCCTGTATGATGACCATGCCCGTCGTCGTCCTCTTCTTCCTCGCCCAGAGAACCTTCATCCAGGGCGTCGCCCTCACTGGAATTAGAGGGTAGCGGTGTGCCAGGGAAAACCGGCGCACCGGCCCATCGCTCGGTGTCCCAGAGGTCCCGATGGATGCCGCGGCCGGAGGCGGCCCAGCGCCGATAGGGCGAACAGCCAAGGCCCTGGCTCAGGACAGCCGCCATCAGACCACGGGCGACGCAGAGCCGTTCGGGCGAAGTGACCTCCAGGGCCATGGGGCCGCCGCAGCCATATGCCTTCGGCGCGAGCACGCGGGGGGACACCCGCAATGTGCACACCCCCACGGGCAGCGGCAGGTCCGCGATGCCGTCCTTGTTGTCGCCGGCGTGCACTTGGCGCGGGCGGTGCACGCTCCGGGCGACGAGGAAGTCCCGCGCGCGCATCGGGGCTGAGCGATCCGGATGGACGCTCACGCACCGGGTGCCTGTTCCCTCTTCGGCCTCCTGGCGTGCTGGCCATGGGGTACAACGGAGGAGAGTCGGGCGGACGAGGAGGGGCCATGTCCGGCGGGCGCAGGCTGAACATCCCACTGATCAAGAGCGTGGTGATGGCCGTGGTGGGATTCGCCATCGCGGGGGGAAGCGCTGTGGTGGGCATCGGCGCCCAAGTCGCGGCCGCGCCCGCCATTGCGTTCCTGCTAGGCTACTCCCCGGACGTCACGGCAGGCACGGCCATCGCCTTCGCCCTCTTCGCCTCCGCCTCCAGTGTGGTGGGGGGACACCTGGGCGGGACCGACGTGCCCTTCGCGCTGGCGCTCCTGCTGGCCGTCTGCGCCACGGGCGGGGTGATCTTCGCCGCACGCTTTGCCGACGATGAGCGCCTCAAGGGTGCGCGCAGGCTCGCCCACCTGCTGGTCATGCTGCTCGGGATATTCATCATCAACCAGACCATGAGCCCGAGGCTCGGCGGACCCCAGCCCGTGGGGGACGAGCTCCTCCGCTCGCCCGTCGGAGTCGCCCTGGTGGGCGCGCTGGCCGGAGTTGCCTCGCAGACCTTCCAGATCCCAACTGGGGTCCTTCTGGTGCCCGCGCTGATCTATCTGTGCGGGCGCACACCAGCCGAGGCCATTCTGGCCTCCCTGTTCGTGGTGGCGCTGGCCTCCCTCCTTCCGGCGATCGCCTCCGCCAACCGGGGACTCGTGGACCGGCGCATCGGCCCCTGGATGACCCTGGGAGGGATCGCGGGCGGGCTGGCAGGCGGCTGGATCCTGGTCCGGACGCTGGGCGCGGGCAGCCCCTGGCCGCTCATCGCCTTCTCCCTCGTGGCCATGTACCTGAGCGCAGTGTGGTTCTGGCGACTGCGGTAGCCGGCCCGCTGGTATAATACCGGCCGGCCCTGCGCCCACTCCCGCTTCCCGGACCACCGCCAATGCGCCTCGGATTCCTCAAGAGCATCTTCCAGAAGGTCGACACCCTCGTCACCGGCCGCGGCCGCATTGATGAGGAGCTCTTCGACGAGCTGGAGGCCGCCCTGCTCCAGGCCGACGTGAACGTCCACACCACGCTCCAGGCGCTGGAGAGCCTCCGCGAAGCCGTGCGCGAGAACCGTCTTAGGGACCCCGAGGACGTGAAGGAGCACCTGCGCGCCAGCCTGGCGGCCGTGCTGGAGAGGGCGGACCTGCAGGGCGGCGCGCTGGCGTGGGGCCCCTCCCCGCCCACCGTCTACCTGGTGGTGGGCGTGAACGGAGTGGGCAAGACCACCTCCATCGCCAAGCTGGCCCACCTCCTCCAGCGTCGGGGCCGGCGCGTGCTTCTGGCCGCCGGCGACACCTTCCGCGCCGCGGCGATAGACCAGTTGGAGATCTGGGCGCGGAGAATCGGCGCCGACCTCATCAAGCACCGGGAGGGGGCGGACCCCTCCGCCGTGATCTTCGACGCGATGCAGGCGGCCCGGTCCCGCGGTGCGGACGTGGTGATCGCGGACACCGCCGGCAGGCTCCACACCCGCGCCAACCTGATGGAGGAGCTGAAGAAGATCAACCGGGTGGTGGAGCGCGAACTGGGCCGACCGGCCGACGAGACGCTCCTCGTGCTGGACGCCACCACCGGCCAGAACGCGATCAGCCAAGCCCGCCTGTTCAAGGAAGCCGTCAAGGTGACGGGAATCGTGCTTGCCAAGCTGGACGGCACCGCCCGGGGAGGCATCGTCATCACCATCGCCGACGAGCTGGGGATTCCCATCAAACTGGTGGGCACGGGCGAGAAGCCCGAGGACCTGGAGCCCTTTGAGCCCCGCGAGTTTGTGGCGGCACTGCTCGCCTGAACCCTCGCCCCATGCCCCTCACCGTCCACGCCCTCGCCAGCGGCAGCAGCGGCAACGCCATCCTGATCCAGTCCGGGGAAGGCAGCCTCCTGATCGACGCCGGAGTCGCCGGCCGCACCCTGGCGGCATGGCTGGCCTCCCGCCGCGCCACCCCTTTCCACGGCATCCTCCTCACCCATGAGCACGACGACCACCTGCGGGGTGCCGACTCAATTTCCCGCCGGTTTCAGGCGCCTGTGGTGTCCACGCGTGGCACACTGGAGGCCGCCTCTGCCCGGCGAGAGCTGCCCCGTGCCGCAGAGCTGGAGGCGGGAGGAGAGACTGCCCTGGGGCCGTTCCGGGTGCGCTCCTTCCCCGTGCCCCACGACGCGGCGGATCCCGTGGGCTATGTGGTGGAGGCGGACGGCGTCAGGATCGTCTGCGCCACCGACCTGGGCTGCCCCACCGCTCCCGTGCGCCACGCCCTCCGCGGCGCCCACCTCTGCATCCTGGAGTCCAACCACGACGAAGAGTGGCTGCGACTGGGGCCCTACCCGGCCCTGATGAAGGCGCGCGTGGCCGGGGACCGGGGCCACCTCTCCAATCGCTGCGCCGCGGAGATGATCGTCCAGCGGCTGGAGGAGGACGGGCCGGCCACCTTCTGGCTCGCCCACCTCTCCGCCGTGAACAACTCTCCCTCCCTGGCCCGCAGGCACGCCGAGGCCACCGTGGCCGCCGCCACCCGCGTGCCGGCCCAGATTGGAGTGGCTCTCCGCGACCGGCCCAGCCTGGTCTGGACGCCCGGAGCCTCCGCCGTGCAGCCCCGCCTGTTCTAGACAGCCCGGCTGCACGCCCTCAGGATCCGGCGCGCCGCTCCCCTTCGCCGCTCGCCAGCCGCAGCGCCTCGTGCACGCTCCAGAGCGTGGCCGGACGAATCAGGGTCAGCCGCGCCCCTTCCGGGGGGTGGCGGAGCAGGTGCGCAGCCGCCGCCTCCCGGTCGGCCGGGCGGATGCGGACTGCTCCGGGCTCGTCCGCCACCTCCACGTCGAACGCACCCCGCAGCGTCATCTGCACGCTGGACGGATCGAGAGGCTCCACGAAGAGCAGGTCTCTGCCAACGGAATCCAGCAGCGCGGAGGGAGCATCCCAGGCGAGCACCCGGCCCGAATCCAGGACCACGATCCGGTCGGCCCGCTGGGCATCCTCAGCCCGCGCGGTGGCCTCCAGCAGGGCCATCCCCTCCTCCCTGCGCACGTCGTCCAGGTGGCCGCGAATCCGGTCCCGCAAGGGGTCGGAGAGGATCGCCAGCAGGGAATCCACGAGCAGCACGGCCGGGCGCGCAGCCAGGGCGCAGGCCAGCGAGAGGGCTGCCGCCTCTCCAAGGCTCAGCTCGCGGGCGGACCGCTCGCGAAGCTCGTAGAGCCCGCATGCCTCCAGCGCCTCGATGACCCGCGCCGCCCGGGGCCCGCTCACCCTGCCCGCGGCCCGGTGCACCGCTTGCTGCACCGTTCCAAGCACTGCGGAGCGCCGCGGAATGCCGGCCGTGGAGACCCGGCGGACCGCCTGGCGCGGCGGACCGCCCAGTACGCGCGCACTCCCCGAGAGGGGCGCCACGAGCCCGGCGGCCGCGCGCAACAGCAGGCTCTTGCCCGCGCCAGCGGGCCCGAACAGAGTGCACCACTCTCCCGCCTCCACGCGCAGCGTGATCTCACCGGTCTTGCCGCCCCGCCCCACCGGGAGCACAGCCCGCTCGAACTCCACCGCAGTGCCCAGAAGCACCTCCTCTCCACCAGCCATGCGCCAGTCTCCCACAGATTCGCCGCAGCCGGCCGGCAATACTGCGCCGCCCGGAAGTGCCCGGGAACAGGGGATTGGAGGGGCGGGAGCGAATAGGGGTCGCCGCCATGCGAACCAGCGCGCTCGCTGGCTGTCTTGCGCTGACCGTCTCGGCACACGGAATCAGTGGGCCCGGCCCTGCCCCTCCCGCCCGGCCACGGCGGCCCTGCCGGTGTCCCCACGACTGCGGCGCGCCTCGGCACAAGCGCGCGCCGGGAGCTGAGCCAGCACCGACCCCCGGGCCGGCGAAGGGAATCGCAGCTATTCCGCCCGAAGTATTCCCAAGCAGGGTGGGAGCCAGGGGCGCGAATCCCCCTCCCCATGGCAGAATAGTGGTCAATGCCGGCGACCCTGCCCGGCGCCGCGTCATCCTCGCCATCGCGGGATCGTGCGCGCCAGGGCGGAGCCGGCGACACAGCCGATGCACCCGGGAGGCCCGCATCCTGCGGGGCGGGGCCCCGCGCAGAGCGAGGAGGAAGCCAGGATGAACAGAGCCGCCGCCTTAGCCGCTGCCGTTCTGCTCTGCGGGGCAGTGCCAGCGGGAGCCCTGCAGGCGCCCGCCAATCCGCCCGCGATCCCCCAGCACGCCAGCCGGGTCGAGCGGTTCCACCTGCTCCGCGCCGCGGGCCTGCTGGCCCGCGGTGCCCATGAGCGGGCCTCCGCCTCCGTGGCACCCCTGCGGATCCCGCCCGCGCCAGGCGTGCACCTGAACACCGCAGCGGCACCAGCCGGCCGCGAGGCCGCGGAGGCCGCGCTCAGGGACGCCATGCAGGCCTGGAACCAGGCAGGAGGCTTCGGATTCCGACAGGAGGCCGCTCCGGAGCAGGCGGCCCTGACAATCGTGCTCATCCCGGAGATCGCAGCCGCCGAGGACGGCCGGCTCGTGCGCAAGTGCCTCGACGGCGGGCTCATCCTCGCCATGCCGGGAGACCTGCCGGTTCGGGGCCCCAGGCGGGCGTCGGTGCGCCTCGCCTGGATGACCCCCCAGCGCACCGGACCCCACTCGGCCCAGTCCCTCCGCCACCTCATGGGCCAGGCGCTGGGGCTCTACCTGGGCCTCGCCCCCACAGACGAGCCCGGGGGCATTATGGGCCCGGACACCCACGATGCCTCCGTGGCCGGCACCCCATCCCCCGCCGAAGTGGAGCGTGCCACGGGGCTCATGGCAGCCCGGAATGCCCTGAGTGACCTCGCCGCCAAGCGCGCGGCCGTCTCCGCCAAGATCCCTCGCATCGCGCCCGTCCAGCGCGAGCTGGACGCCGGCGAGCTGTGGCGGGGCGACAAGGCCGCCTACAACTTCACGATCAGGAATACCGGCGAAGCGCCGCTGGAGATCGACGTGAAGCCCAACTGCGGCTGCACAGTCGCGCGGTTCGACCAGGTGATCCCACCCGGCGGAGAAGGGCGCATCGAGGCCGCAATGGACACCCACAGCTTTCGCGGCAAGACCTCCAAGTCCATCAACGTCTACTCTACGGACCCGGACAGCCCGCTCACGTTGCTGCGGATCGCGGCACAGGTGAAGCCCATCGTGGACGTGACACCCCCGTCGCCAGCCAGCATCGCCCTGGCCTCCGCCGGACCCACCGTCAAGGAGTTTCAGATCACCACCGCGGGACCCGACCCCGTCGAGGTGAAAGGCGTGGCCACCAGCTCCAGGCACGCCCAGGCACGCCTGGAGCCCGCTCCGCCCCAGAACGGCCGGCCCGCCTACAAGCTCGTGCTCACCGTGGCGCCGGACGCCCCCATGGGCCGCTCCATGGTGGTCGTGACCATGCAGAACACGTCGCCCCGCGAGCCCTCCACGACCCTCACGGTGCTCTGCGACAAGGGCATCGTGGCGATCCCCCAGAACGTCTTCCTCGGAACGGTGGACACGCGCCGCCAGACTCCCGCCATCCAGATCCTGACACTCAAGAAGGCGGGAGGCTCCTTCCGCATCCTGGAGGCGGCCGCCGAGGACCCCTGGCTGGAGGTGAAGCCCCAGACGGTGGCCGAGGGCGAGTATCGAGTCACCCTCACCTGCCGTGGACCGGTTCTGCCCGGCCAGATCCGCACGAAGGTCATTGTGAAGACAGACGATCCGGTCCAGCCGCGCATCGAGGTGCCGGTCATGGGGCAGGTGGTCGGCGCGGCGGAATCCGGACGATGAAGGCCCTGGCCCTGGGTCTGGTGCCGGCCGCTGCACTGATGTTCGTTGCCGCACAACCGCCACGCGCTCAAGAAGCCGCCAGGACGGAGGCGGTGCCCAAGGGCGCTCTGGCCCTCCTGTTTACGGGCGAGCAGAACGGCTACCTGACACCCTGCGGCTGCTCCAAGCCCATGCTTGGCGGCATCCCCAGGCTTGCCACCTGGCTCCGCGGGTACCCGCCCGCCTCACGCATCCAGGTGGACAACGGGGACCTCACAGAGGCCGCCGGCCGACAGGACGAGCTGAAGGCCGAGACGCTGGTGGAGATGCACAGCCAGCTCGGCTGCGAGGCCATCAACCTGGGGGAGAAGGACTTCCGGCTGGGGATGGCCTACCTGCGCAGCCTGGAGCAACGGTTCAAAGGCGCGCTGCTTTGCGCCAACGCCCTCTCGGAAGCCGGAGAGCCCCTCTTCAAGGAGTTCACGGTGGTGGAGCGCGGGGCGGCCGGCGCCGCGCAGAAGGTGGCCATCGTCGGCCTGCTCTCCGCACAGTTCGCCGGGGCTGTCGCCGCGGCTGCGCCGGAGGTCCGGCTGGAGGAGCCCGAGGAGGCCCTCAAGCGCCTCGAAGGCAGGCTGCCCGCCGATGCGCGCTTTCGGGTGCTCCTGTACCACGGCCCCGTGGACGAGGCCGCGGCCATTCTCAGGAGGTCGCCAGGCTGGACCCTGGCGGTCTGTGCCCATGAAGGCAGCGATCCCCGGGAGCCACGGCAGGAGGGAGAGGCGGTCCTGGCCACCGTGGGAGAGGACGGCAAGCATGCCGGGCGGGCCTTCCTGTTCCCGGCCCGCGCGGCGGAGGTGCGCTGGGAGGACCTGGGTCCGGAGCACGCCGACGATCCCGCCATGGCGGCCGCAAAGGACCTCTACCTGGAGCGCGTGACGGCCGAGGACCTGCTGGCCAAGACCCCCCGGGTGCCCCTCAAGCCGGGCGAGGCCTATGCCGGCTCGGCCGCGTGCGCTCCCTGCCACGCCCAGGCCCACCGCGTCTGGAAGGCCAGCGGCCACTCCCGGGCGCTGGCGACCCTGGTGCGTGAGAAGCACGACCGGGATCCCGAGTGCGTGCGCTGCCACGTGGTGGGGCTCGACCGCCAGGGAGGATTTGTGAGCCAGGACAAGACTCCCCAGCTGGCCCACGTGGGCTGCGAGAGCTGCCACGGGCCGGCGAAGGCGCATGCCGCGAACCCGAAGCGGCGGCTGGCCAGGGTGGGACAGGAGGGCTGCCTGGTGTGCCACGATCCCCGCAACAGTCCCCGGTTCTCCTACCAGACGTACTGGCCCCGGATTCGGCACTGACTTGGCGGGCGCGGCGCGGACATCGCCTCCGCCGACGCGCCCGAACGGCGTTTGAAAGCACCCGCTGACGGGAAGGAGCAGGAACTTGGACAGGCCACGGTCGCGCCAGCTGATGCGCCGGGCGGTGGAGCGGATCCCCGGGGGCGTGAACTCGCCGGTGAGGGCCTTCCGCGCCGTCGGCGGCGAGCCGCTCTTCATTGAGAGGGGCGAGGGCGCCTGGCTCGTGGATGTGGACGGCGGGCGCTATCTGGACTGCATCGGAAGCTGGGGACCCCTGCTCTTCGGCCACGGCCATCCCAGGATCCAGGAGTCGCTGCGCCGGCAGATCGAGCGCGGCACCACGTTCGGAGCGCCCACGGAGCTGGAGGTGGAGATGGCGGAGGCCCTCTGCCAGGCGGTTCCCTCCTGCGAGAAGGTGCGCCTCGTCTCCAGCGGCACCGAGGCGACCATGAGCGCCATCCGCGCCGCCAGGGGATTCACCGGCCGCGCCCGTGTCGTCAAGTTCGAGGGGTGCTACCACGGCCACGGCGACTCCCTGCTCGCCAGGGCCGGGTCCGGAGTGGCCACCCTGGGCCTGCCGGACAGCGCAG
>Ga0073934_10008246_pt1 | contig 14017 bp, 8 predicted proteins | sample LarsenN4metaG_FD_76834 | JGI IMG/M metagenome (GOLD analysis project Ga0073934, IMG submission 76834) | Hot spring sediment bacterial and archeal communities from British Columbia, Canada, to study Microbial Dark Matter (Phase II) - Larsen... ...
ATCGGCTCGACGGAGAAGAGTTCCACGCCGGACGCGGTCCAGGAGCCGGCATCGAGCGAACTGCTTCGCTCGACGTGGATCGTGAAGTCGCGCGGGGCCTTCAACCGTCGGAAACTGAGATACAGCCTCCCGTCCGCATCTTCGTACTCCAGCACGGGGAGCCGCGCACGCGCCGCTCCGTCGTCCGGCGCAAGCGGTGATAGTCCGAAAGCCCGCTCCGCGAGATTGTTCAACCCATCCGTATCCGTATCCGCCAGGTCCGATGCCGTCCCGTTCCCGATCTGTGCCGAACTGAACACGGCCTGCTGCCAGTAATCATGGGCGAGGCCGGGCTGCGGGGTGAATCGGTACGGGGACCGGGCGCCGGTCTGGGTGTTGAACGAGACGACGGCGATCACGCCGCGGTCATTGATCGCGCTGCCCGTGATGAAGTCGGTCCGCAGCACCGGCAGAACCAGCAGCTCCAGATCGACCGGCGTCCCGCCCGCCCGGCGAACGAAACCATATTGTTCCACGAAACCTCCGCCGAGATCATCGATCGTGAACCCGACGACGTCCTCAAAGCGGTTCACCCCGTGAGCCATGCTGGCATCCCTGCCGAGCGTGCCGAGATCGGTTGCGGCGGTGGCGTTCGCGCTCCAGAGGCTGGCGCGTGCAGTGAGCGAGCTCCAACCGGTTGCGGTGGGAGAACTCCAACCGGCGACAGCCCCGGTGGCCGAGATGGAACGCCCCCACGAACTGACGAAACCCGCCACGGGCGTGAGGAACGTCGAACTGGATCCGCTCGACCACCGGAACGCGCGCCGCGCGGCTGGGCCGAAATCATAATCAGCACCCGTGGCTGTCCCCGTGGCGTTGATACCTTCCCCCAGCGCGTTGAGCGGGAGCAACGTCGCATTGCCGCTCTCGGTTCGATACCGACGGTTCGTTCCGTTCTGAAGCAAGACCCGACGGTTCGGGGAGGATTCGTCTGCACCCCAGGCGATCGTCGACGTCTGGCCGGGTGCGAGAGCGGAGAGATCCGTGGCGGACAGGTTCCCAGCCGCCCAGCGCACCGCCCGATTGGTGCCCCCCGCGCTGGTCGAGTTTCCGTACGCGTTGCCGGCTTCATCGATCCCGAAGACGCGCGTCTTCGTATCACCGGCAAGCGGCTGCAACTCCTCGAGGGTCGCCCCCACCCACCGGCAGGCCCTCACCACGGCCGATGCCGCGTCCGGGTTCGTGCTATTGCTCGTCGTGCCCACCATCGCCCCGGAGCTGTTGATCCCGCGCAGATCGAGGTACGCCGTGAGCCCGGCGGGCATCGGCAACGACTCGACGATGTAATGCGGCTGCACCGCAAGCCCCACCACCGAGGTCGCCACCCCGCCGACGTTGTCGGTCGCCACCGCGACCACGGTCGGATACCCGGCCGGCAGGGAAGTCAGGGAAGCGAGATACGGGGCTGCGGCATCGGAGGCGAACGCCGCGGGGGGCGTGCTGTTGGAAAGGGCGAACTGGTCATCCGTGCGCAGCATGTAGAAATCGACTTTCGCGACCGTGCCGTCGGAATCCGACGCCGTGGCGTTCACGGTGACGTTCGCAAGCGCCGCGAACTCGGCGAGGTGCGTGGGGGTCACGATGCTGACCGAAGGGGGTTGGTTCCCGGCGGTGGCCCGGAACGCCGCGACCGCCGGCGCCGTGGTGTTCCAGACCAGGGCGTTGTGGCACGGTTGTGCCTGGTCGAGCGCCACCCCCGTCGGAACCCCGAGATACGTGACGTCCGGGTTGGAAAAATACGGGATCCGGGTCGCGGAGCCCACGGCGCTCATCACGGTCCGCATCGTCGGATACCCGGCCGGCGTGAACTCGCGTCCGAACGAATACCCTCCCCCAGTCGCATTCCCGTAGGGTCCGTTCGACGCGTTGTTCGCGCGGTTGTGCAGGCAACCCATGTTGTGCCCGACCTCGTGGATGAACGTGCTGTCGTGCGCGGACAACCGCACCACCGAGAACCCCTCGTCCTCGCCTCCGGTATACACGTACGCCAGCCCCGCATTGGTTCCGTCGAGGGTGGTCACGAGCAACGAGACCAGATCGGCACCGGATGCGGTCCGGTTCGCATGCACCGTGTCCATGAAGCCGTCCCCCTGGGTCGAGAGCCGTCCGAGATCGGTGCTGGAGTTGCCCGACTCCGCGTAGGCGACCTCCATCCGCCGCACCAGCCGCATCCGGGTGTTCACCCCGCTGTTGATGAGCACCGAGTTCGCCCGCCCGATCATCAGATCGATCGTCGCGTTCATGCCCGCGGTCCCGTTGGTCCCCGAGGGACCCACCGCGGTGGACGTGTACGCGATCAGAATGTCGAGGATCGATACCGCTCCGCCCGATTCAGCGCCCGCCTGTTGCCCGAACCCGCCATACACCTCCCCGGAATGACTGTGGTCCGCGGCGCTGGCCCGCAGCGCCTGCACCGCCGCCACCGCCCGCGCAGCCATCGCCGAGCCAGGGGAATCGACCACCCCGCACGTCTCTTCCGCAACGGGGTCGAGTTCGATCACCCGCAAGGCATCCGCGCCCGTCGGACGGATCTGAAAAGCCTGACGACCTGGCAGATCGATCGCGGCCGCGATCACCCGCCCTTCGTACGCGAGCAGAAAGTCGGCCCCCTCGACACCCTCCAGGCGCCCGTACCACACGCCCCGGCCCGGCCCGAGCCGCTCGAAACGCTCGGTCACTCCGGTCAACTCGATCCCATCGAAGAGCGCGAAAGAAAAACGCCGGACCTCCACGGAACCGTCCGCTCTCGCGGGTGGCTCGGGCTCGAACCCCTCCGCGAGTCGCCCCTCCCGGACCCGGAGTTGATGCGCCTCGCGCACCAGCGGTGCAGCAGGGCCCGCGTCCGCCAGCACCCGCTCGGCCGGGGCCCCCACAGCGCCAGGGTTCGCAACCAGTGCGGCGCCGCCCGGTTGCGACCAGCGCTTCGCTGCGAACGAGGCGGGACTTGAGGCCACCACGGAGGCCGATGGAGTCGCCGAGGCAACGGCAGCTGCCGCCCCAGAATCGTCCCGCGACCAAGTCGCGATCCAGAGCGCGAGCAGCAGGGCGAACAACGCCCAGAGGAGGCGGAGGCGGGAGAAACGCATGGAGCAGTTTAACCGCACGGCGCAGCCCCCCGCAATCTGGGAATCATCGCCTCCGACCCGCCACGATCCCCGCGATAGGACGCCACGATGCGGCGCGCTTGCAAAGCCTGCACCCTCGCTCTACGGTCTGCGCCTCCCGTCAGCGGCCCGCACCCGGACGCCGCCCGCAGGGACCCAACGACGCGATGAATATCCACGAATACCAGGCCAAACAACTGCTCGATAAATTCGGAGTCGCCACCTCCGCCGGCGAAGTCGCCACCACCCCGGAAGAAGCCGAGCGCATCGCGCGCTCCCTCGGGACCAACAGCCTGGTGGTGAAAGCGCAGATCCACGCGGGCGGGCGCGGCAAAGGGACCTTCACCAGCGGGCTCAAAGGGGGCGTCCAGCTCTGCAAGACCGCCGGTCAGGTGCGCGACATCGCCGAACAGATGCTCGGGCAGACGTTGGTCACCCACCAGACCGGCCCGGAAGGGCGCGTGGTCAACAAGGTGCTGGTCGCCCGTTCCGTCGAGATCGATCGCGAGCTCTACCTCGCGATCCTCATCGACCGCGCCACGAGCGCCCCGCGCCTGGTCGCAAGCACCGAAGGCGGGGTCGAGATCGAGCATGTGGCCGAGAAACACCCGGAGAAGATCATCCAGATCCCGATCGACCCGGCCCACGGCCTCCAGCCGTACCAGGCCCGGAAGCTTGCCAAACTCCTCGGGTTCCCGTCCGACGAGATGCGGGCCGCGAGCAAACTCTTCGCCTCGCTCTACCGCCTCTTCACCGCACTCGACTGCTCGATGGTCGAGGTCAACCCCCTCGTCGTCACCAAAGGCGGCGAGGTCCTGGCGCTCGACGCGAAATTCAACTTCGACGACAACGCGCTGTTCCGTCAGCACGATATCGTCGCGCTGCGCGACCTCGCCGAGGAGGATCCCCGCGAGGTCCAGGCTTCCAAACATCACCTGAGCTACATCGGGCTGGACGGCAACATCGCCTGCCTCGTCAACGGCGCCGGCCTGGCGATGGCCACCATGGACATCATCAAGCACCACGGGGGCGAGCCCGCCAACTTCCTGGATGTCGGGGGCGGCGCGAGCGAGCAGCAGGTGACCGAGGCTTTCAAAATCCTCGTGTCCGACCCGAAAGTGAAAGCGATCCTGGTCAACATCTTCGGCGGCATCATGAAGTGCGACGTCATCGCCGCCGGCGTGCTCAATGCCATGAAGACCGTCCGCCTCAACGTCCCCCTCGTCGTCCGCCTCGAAGGCACCAACGTCGAGGCCGGCAAGAAGCTCCTCAAGGAGTCGAAACTGCCGGTCATCGCCGCCGACGACCTCTCCGACGCCGCGCGCAAAGTCGTCGCGGCCGCCGCTTCCGCAACCGCCTGAGCCCCGCACCCCGCATCCCATGGCCATCCTCGTCAACAACCAGACCCGCCTGCTCGTCCAAGGCATCACCGGCAAAGCCGGCGGTTTCCACGCCCGCATGTGCATGGAGTACGGCACCCGCGTCGTCGCCGGCGTGACCCCCGCCCGCGGCGGCGAGCTCTTCGAAGGTACCGTCCCCGTGTTCGACACCGTCGCCGAGGCCCGCCGCGAGACCGGCGCCAACGCCAGCATGATCTTCGTCCCGGCCGAATTTGCCGCCGACGCCATCCTCGAGGCGGTCGATGCCGGTATCGAGCTCGTCATCTGCATCACCGAGGGCATCCCCGTGCTCGACATGATGCGGGTCAAACACATGCTCCGCGACCATCCGGAGAGCCGTCTGATCGGTCCGAACTGCCCGGGGATCATCACCCCCGGCCAATGCAAGATCGGCATCATGCCGGGCTACATCCACAAGCCCGGCCGGGTCGGCGTCGTCTCCCGCTCGGGCACGCTCACGTACGAAGCCGTGTGGCAACTCAGTTCACGAGGCCACGGCCAGTCCACCTGCGTCGGCATCGGCGGCGACCCGATCAACGGCACCTCCCACCTCGACGTCGTAAAGCTCTTCAACGAAGACCCCGACACCGACGCCATCATCCTGATCGGCGAGATCGGCGGGACCGCGGAGGAAGAAGCCGCCGCATGGATCAAGGCCCATTGCCGCAAACCGGTCGCGGCCTTCATCGCGGGCGTCACCGCGCCGCCCGGACGCCGCATGGGCCATGCGGGCGCCATCATCTCCGGCGGGAAAGGGTCCGCGGGAGACAAAATCGCGGCGCTTCGCGATGCCGGGATCTCGGTTGCGGAGACCCCCGCCGACATGGCGGAGGCCTTGCTCCGGGTCTGGAAACCCTGACCCGCTCGAAAACCGTTGTTGCGCGCAACCGCGCAGCGCGGTTACGACTGCCCCCATGACACGGCGTGCGGGCCGGATCGGATGGTTCATCGCGCTCGCGACGGCGTGGGCGCTTCTCCTGCCGTCCGCATCGCGGGCGGAGGATGCCGATATCCGGCCGCCGTTCGGCCTGAGCTGGGGCGAGACACCCTCCCGCCTGGAAAGCCTCCTGACGAACGCCAAAGCCACCGTCTCCGATCGCCGCATGGTCGGGGGACGGGAATGTTGGACGGTCGAAGGCCTCGTGCAGCCCAATCTGAAACGCACCCAGTTCTACTTCGCCGGCGGCGGGCTCACCGAGGTCGAGTTGCAGTACCAGCAGGCGGTCTGGACCATCGCCCAATACGAGGCGTTCATGAACCAGGTCCGCACCCGCATCGAACAGCGGTACGGTCCCGGCAAACTGATCGCGCGCTCGAAAGCCCCCGAGAGCCAGGTGATGCAAACCGTGGTCGGGTACCAGTGGACCCAACCCGAAACCGCCCTCCAGCTCTTCTACTACGCGGCGGAGGCCGGCTCCCGTTCCTGGCGCACCGTCAGCCTGCACTACAAAAAGCGCTGACGCCCGATGAGCCTCTCCGGGGAACTGATCGAGCGGCTCCTCCGCCTGATTCCCGAGGACGCGCCCGTCCTCGACCACGTCGTGCCCGGCGCGCACGCGTTCGTGGTCGCCGCTCTCGCCCGCAGAGCCCGCGGCCGGGTCTGGGTCCTCTGTTCCGGCACGCGCGCGCAGGAGGAGATCGCGAATGACCTGGCGCATTGGGCTCCGGACCCGCTGTTCGTGCCCGAGCAGGAACAGGCAACGCCGCGCGACGCGATCCCTGATCCGGAGATCGGGGCGGAACGCCTCGCCGCCCTGGAGCGGTTGCTGGCTCCCGGCGGGATCGCGGTCGCCACCCGGACCGCCCTCGAACAGCCGGCCCCCGATCCCGCGGGCCTCGCCGCCGCCCGCCGCGAACTTGTCACGGGAACCGAGCTGCAACCCGAGACGTTGATCGGCGAACTCGCCGCCGCCGGGTTCCAGCGGGTGGAGACCGTGGGCGTGCGCGGCGAGTTCGCGGTGCGCGGCGGGATCATCGACCTGTTTTCCTGGCAGCAAGAACTCCCGGTCCGGATCGAGTTCTTCGGCGATACGATCGAATCGATCCGCCCCTTCGATCCCGACAGTCAGATCTCGCGGGGCGAACCCGGCACCTGCTCGCTGCTGCTCGGCGATCCGGCCTCCGCGCGGACCGGCCCGCTCGCGGATTGGATCCGCAGGGACGACACCGTGATCTGCGTGGAGTGCGATCCCCCCGACGGGATCGAACCCGACTATCGCATCCTCGAGGGGAGCGCAGAAACCGGCCGGATCGGGGACTGGGAATCCGGGTTCTTCGATCCGGGGTTCGGCGGGTTCGAGGCGGGCGATTTCGTGATCGACGAGGCGAAGCGGGCGGTGTTCGCGCGCCAACTGACGGAGTGGATCGCCGGGCGCTGGCTCGTCGCAGTCCACTGCGTCAACGAAGGGGAGCAGGAACGGCTGCGCGGCTTGCTCGGCGATGCGGGGGTCGACACCGCCAAGCTCCGGTTCGAATGCGGGCCGCTCACCCGCAGCTTTGCCCGGGCCGACGGTCGGTTTGCGCTGGTCGCCGATGCGGAGCTGTTCGGGCGCTACCGCGGCACCGCCGCCCAGCGCCTGCGGCACGCCCGCGCCACCCGGCGCGCCAGCCGCGCCCTGATCGATTTCGGGGAGCTGGTCGAGGGCGCACCGGTCGTCCACGTGGAGCACGGCATCGCGCTGTACCACGGGCTCAAGGAGTTCCCGGGTACGGCAGGGGCCGCTCCGGAAGAGTTCCTCGAGCTCGAATTCGCCGAGGGGGCCAAACTGTACGTGCCCCTCCAGCACGCCTACCTGGTCTCGCGCTACGTGGGGGCCGGACGCAAGGGCCCGGCGCTCAGCGCGCTGGGGGATGCCCGCTGGCGCAAAACGCGCGCCGGAGCGGAACGGGCCGTCGAGGACTACGCGGCGAAACTCCTGGAGATCCAAGCTGAACGCGCCGAGCGACGGGGACACGCTTTCAAACCGGACACCCGGTGGCAAGGTGAGTTCGAACGCTCGTTCCTCCACACCGAAACGGCCGATCAACTCAAGGCCATCGCCGAAACCAAAGCCGACATGGAATCGGCCCGCCCGATGGACCGCCTCATCTGCGGTGACGTCGGTTTCGGCAAAACCGAGGTGGCGATCCGCGCTGCGTTCAAGGCGGTCATGGACGGGCGACAGGTCGCGGTGCTCGTCCCCACCACCGTGCTCGCCCAGCAACACTACCGCACCTTCAAGGAGCGGATGTCCGACTACCCCATCCGGGTCGAGATGCTCAGCCGGTTTCGAACCGCGCGCGAGCAGCGCGAAACGGTCGAGCGGCTCGCCGACGGCTCCGTGGACATCGTGATCGGGACCCATCGCCTGCTCTCGCCCGACATCCGCTTCAAGGCGCTCGGACTTGCCGTCGTGGACGAGGAGCAGCGGTTCGGCGTGGCGCACAAGGAAAAGTTCAAGAACCTGTTCCGGCTGATCGACGTGCTCACGCTCTCCGCCACCCCGATCCCCCGGACCCTTTATCTCTCGCTCATGGGCGCGCGCGATCTCTCGACGCTGGAAACCCCGCCGGCCAACCGCCTGCCGGTAGAAACGGTGATCTGCCCGTACGACGAGCGGGTGATCCGCGACGCGGTCCGGCGCGAGCTCGCCCGCCAGGGGCAGGTCTATTTCCTGCACAATCGCATCGAAGACATCGAGCGGGTGCGCGATCGGATCCTCCATCTCTGCCCCGGCGCGCGCGTCGAGATCGGTCACGGGCAGATGGAGGAGGAGGAGCTGGAGGGGGTGATGCGGCGGTTCGTCGAGGGGGAGAGCGACGTGCTGGTCTCGACCACCATCATCGAAAGCGGCCTCGATATCCCCAACGCCAACACCATCCTCATCGACCGGGCCGACCGGTTCGGCCTGGCCGATCTCTACCAGCTCCGGGGTCGGGTCGGACGTTCGGGCCACAAAGCCTACGCGTACCTGCTCCTCCCACGGGACCTGCTCACTCGCACCGAAGCCCGTAAACGGATCGAGGCCATCCGCCAGTACTCCTCGCTCGGGGCCGGGTTGCGGATCGCGATGCGCGACCTCGAGATCCGCGGTGCCGGAAACCTCCTGGGAACCGCGCAGAGCGGCCATATCAGCGCGATCGGGTTCGATCTCTACTGCCAGCTCCTGCGCCGGGCCATCGACCGCCTCAAAGGAAAACGCGGCCCGCGCCGCACCGATATCCCCGTCGATCTCGACTTCGTCGTCACCCGCGAGGCCGATTGGAATGCCGCGCCCGATCCGGCCAAACTCCCCGCGTATCTCCCCTCCGCGTACCTCCGAGACCCCACCCTCCGGATCCGTGCCTACCGCGGAGTGGCTCTCGCCGCCGACCTCGCCGCCCTCGACGCCCTGGGTGCCGAGTGGCGCGACCGCTTCGGTCCCCTCCCCGCTCCCGCCAAGCACCTGCTCGACCTCGCCCGGATCCGGATCGAAGCCGCCCTCCGCCGCATCGCCCGCATCGAGGCGCGCGGGGGGAAACTCATGATCACCCGCAACGGTGATTACGTGCTCCTCGGCGGGAGGTTTCCCCGCTTGACACCCCCCGACCCCCTCCATAGCGTCCGCCAGATTCTCGATTTCATCCGCGAACTTTGATCATGCCCCGGCCCCGCTGCCTCCGCCTCCTCGCCCTGCTCCTCGCCCTCCTTGCCGCCCCCACTTCGCGGGCCGCTGAAGGGGAGCTGGTGGATGGTGTCGCCGCGGTCGTCAACAAGGAGGTCATCACCTTCTCGCAGGTTCGCGAACTCGTCGCCGCCCGCGAACGGGTCCTGCGCGAGACCTACCGCGGCGAGGAACTGGTCAGCCGGGTGAAGGAAGCCCGCCTCGCCGCGCTCAAAGATCTCATCGATCGCCAGCTCATCCTCCAGGAGTTCAAGAAGCAGGGATTCAAGATCCCGCCGCGCGTGGTCGAAGAACGGATCCAGACGATCATCCGCGAAGAGTTCGGCGGCGATCGCACCGCCTTCATCAAAACCCTCGAGGCCCAAGGCTACACCCTTGGCAAGTTCCGCGAGTTCGAAACCGAAAAAATCATGGTCCAGGCCATGCGCCAGCGCCACATGAAGGCCGAGGTCGTGGTGCCGCCCCAGAAGATCGAGGAATATTACGCCGCGAACAAAGCCGAATGGGCCACCCCCGAACAGATCAAGCTCCGCATGATCGTCCTGCGCGGCAAGGAGGATGACACCGGCTCCAGCCAGAAAGCGATCGCAGAGGAAATCCGGCAAAAGGTGCTGAACGGCGCCCCCTTCGATCGGATGGCACAGATGTACTCCGAGGATGACTCGCGGGATACCGGGGGTGACTGGGGATGGATCGATCGTAAGACGCTGAATCCGGAACTCACCGCAGCGGCATTCAAACTGAAGGCCGGGGAAGTCAGTGCCCCTCTGGAACTTTCCAACAGCGTTTACCTGCTCTTCGTCGAAGCCCGCAAGAACGCCTCGCACAAACCGCTCTCCGAAGTCCGGGCCGACATCGAGAAACGCCTCCTCCAGACCGAGCGCCAGCGCTCGCAGGAGCGCTGGCTCAACTCGCTCCGGCAAAAGGCCTACGTCAAAATGTTCTGAGCGCCGGCTCCCGCCCGCGCCCCCTCCCATGCCGGAGCGCCACTCCCCCCAGGATTCCCGCCCGATCGGGATCACCCTGGGCGATCCCGCGGGCATCGGCCCCGAATTGGTCGCGCTTGCCCTCCACCATCCCGCACTCCCCGAAGCCCTTCACCTCCGCGTGATCGGGGTCGTTCCCGAGGGAACCCGCCCCGGACACCCCACACCCGCCACCGCCGCGGCAGCCTGCGCCGCCCTGGAAGAATCGATCGCGCTCCTCCGCTCCGGTGCCATCCGGGGCGTCGTCACGGGCCCCGTCAGCAAAACCCACCTGCGCGCCGCCGGCTTCGCGTTCCCGGGCCAGACCGAGTTCTTCGCGGCCCGCGCAGGCGTGGAGGACGTCGCCATGATCCTCACCGGAGGCGGACTCACCGTCGCGCTCGCCACCATCCACATCCCCCTTGCCGAAGTGGCGCAGGCGCTCACATCGGCCTGCATCGTGCGCGCCGGACGCCACCTGCACGCCCTGCAAGCCCGCCGCCTGGGGCGGCCACCGCGCCTGGCGCTGGCCGGCCTGAACCCGCACGCGGGCGAAGGCGGGGCGTTCGGGGATGAGGAGATCCGCGTCATCGCCCCGGCCCTTGCGGAACTCGAAAGCCTCCACCCCGGCGCCTTCTACGGCCCCTTCGCGCCCGATACGGTCTTTCGCCGGGCGCACCGCGGCGAATTCGATGGCGTCGTGGCCATGTACCACGACCAGGGACTTATCCCGCTGAAGCTGATCGGGTTCGATTCCGGGGTGAATATCACTGCCGGGCTTCCCTGGGTCCGGACCAGCCCTGATCACGGCACGGCCTTCGATATCGCCGGACGCGGCTGCGCCTCGCCCGAGAGCCTGCTCGCAGCCATCCGCGTGGCCGACGAGCTCTCCTGCTGACCGGACTGCAATCCGGGTGACTTCCGGCCTTCGCCGGCCTCTCAATACGCCGAAACCCGCGCCGTCCAGCCTTTCAACCAGCGGCCTTCGTTGCGCTCGGGCGGGGCGTTGCGGACCCGCCGGGCGAGCACCCGCGCGGCGGAGGCTCCGAACTCCCGAGCGGCAGCCACGCCTTGCGGACTGCCTTCCATCCCTTCCAGGACCTGCAGCAATCCCCACCCCTCGCCGCGGTACCGCTCCGAGGGATTGGTCCCCTCACCCTTGAAGTTCACGTAATCGATCAGCGCGAACGTCCCCTCCTTGGTCGCCCGCAGGGCCTGGAATCGGGCTTCCACCCTGGACCGCCCCGCACCGTCGGCCGCCGCCCCGAGGAGCTTGGGCAAGGCCGCCTCCATGCGCCGCACGAGGAGTTCCGTCTGCTGCGGCACGGTGGCGGCGAGCAGCTTCCGCAGCGCGGCGACCTGGCTTCCCTCCCGCGCGGCGAGGAATTCGGCGCGCGTCTTCCAAGGACAGGGGCCTTTGACCCAGGCAGGAACTTCCACGCCCGAGGCGGACAGATGCGCGACCAGTTTCGGAAAGCTCTCCTCGAACGGACCCCGGACCCCCTCGGGATACCAGATGAAATGCCCGATCCCGACCGACGCGAAATGCTCTCCGGCGTTCCACGACACCAGCCCCTCGACGGTCCCGCCACATTCGTTCTGCCACACCTTCCGCCCCACCCACGCAGCGGTCGCCGGATCGACTGCGGCCACGGTCGGGCGGAGCGGTAGGAGCACGGCCGCGGTCAGCACCGCCGCAGCCGCCCCGCCCAAAGCGCGGCGCCGACCCGCGGCAACATGGCGGATGCCCCAGACGATCCAGAACGGGAGGTTCACGAAGAAGAGGAGTAGCAGGAGTTTGTTGTACATAAAGCCGAGCCGCATCACCACGCTCACCGTGGAATGGAACGCCAGAAGCAACACCCCGAACCAGAGCGCGGTGCGGCGGTTGAAACAAGCCGCGAACGCGAAGAGCTCCAGCGGCAACGCGATCCCGATCAGAAACCAGGCGCTCCACGGATGGTCCAGCAGGATCTGCGCGAGCCATTGCATCCCGTCATCGGCACCCGCCTGCAGCCGGTTGTAATAGTCCATCCCGTTGGACTTCACGATCTGCAGCCCGAAATACGGCGCATCGAGAATCCAACGGCCGTCCGACCGCACGAGCTTGGTGAGTGCCGAGATCACGTAGGTGGCCATCACCGCCTGCCGGGCCCAGTCCACCGCCAGTTGCTCCGGACTGTACCCATGCGGGAGCGGGCGCCCGAGCCGGCGGGCGATGGGTGCCCACGCGAACACCAGCCACTGCGCCACCATCGCCATCCCCACGATCTGCGCCGTATGCCCGATCGCCCCCTGCGAGTTGAGGAAGGTGCAGACCGCGACGTGACAGGCGATCACCACCGTCAATGCCGGAACCCGCAACAGCCCGAACACATAGAAGACCAACGCGATCCCGGTCGCCCATCGCACCTGCTCGGCCCGACCCGGATCAGTGAGCCAGGTCAGATCGATCCACTGCGCGATCCCGTTGGGTTCGGGCTGATCCCGATACTGCTGGAACCCGCCCGGCAACGCCCGCCACATGATCCACGCGAACCCCAACCGGAAAAGCAGCAGCTCCCAGAACGCATGGCGGACCGGCTCGAACCGGAACCAGGACAGGATCCGCGCGAAGCGTGTGGCAGTAGGAGCACCCGGTTCCATGCCCGCCTCACCCCTCCGCGATCGCGCGCGCCTCGGTCCGGATCGCTCCTCCCTCCATCCGGATCTGCACCTCGTAAAGTTTCAAGGCCGGGAACGCCTGGGCGCGCGACCGCTTGACGCTGTTCTGCCGGAGGAACCCGATGGCATACCGTCCCGCCTCCGCCCGCTCTTCCGGGGTCAGGCTCTTGGTCCCGCGCGGCTTCCCCTTGCCCAGCTCCCGGAGCTTCCGGTCGTAGATCTTCTTGAAATTCGAGGTCCGGATCCCGAACTCGCTCTGGAGCGCCACCGGGCGATCCTCCGAATCCGCAAGGTAGATGTAGTAGGTGTGCGGCTCGAAGTTCGAATACATCGGGAAGTGCGAGAACGGATACCACTCCTGCACGAGCGCGCACACCGCCACAAACGCCCAGAGGAGTTTGCACGGCACCGCCCGCCACATTCTCAGCACGCTTTCCCGCATCGGAGCGCGGAGCCTACCACGCACCACCCGGCCGACGGGAAGAAAAACTGGGGGCCCGGATGGACAGCGGGCGACGCCCGCGCTTGGATGGTTCAATCGTGCCCCACGCCACCTCTTTCCTGCCCAATCCCGCCCGCCGAACCGACCCGGCCCACGCCACGCCTGCGCTCCAGCAATGCATCGATGCCGCCGCCGCGAGCGAGGATCGCACCGCCGTGATCCCCTCAGGCGAATGGGTTACCCGCACCCTCTTCCTGCGCTCGCACACCACGCTCCGGCTGGAAGCGGGGGCGATCCTCAAACCCGACCCGGATCTCTCCGCCTACCCCCGGCTCGCGAGGGGCCACAACAACGACCGCCAGCCCTTCCACCTGCTCGTCGCCGAGGGATGCGAGTCGGTCGCCGTCGAGGGGCGCGGGACCATCGACGGTTGCGGCGAACTGTTCTGGGACGGGTTCCACCCGCCGCCGCTCGATTACTTCCCGAAAGCCGCCCCACAGCGGATCAGCCCGCTGCTTGAGATCCGGGACTGCCGCGGCGTGCGCCTCGAGGACTTCACCATCCTCAACAGTCCCGGCTGGACCGTGCACACCCTCCGCTCCGAGGATGTCCGGATCCGCGGACTCACCATCCGCAACCACCCCTTCGGCCCGAACACCGACGGGCTCGACATCAACGGGTGCCGCCGCGTCTTCATCTCCGGCTGCCGCATCCACGGCTGCGACGACAACATCATCCTCAAAGCCACCGAGGACGCCGG
>Ga0073934_10008248_pt1 | contig 14016 bp, 13 predicted proteins | sample LarsenN4metaG_FD_76834 | JGI IMG/M metagenome (GOLD analysis project Ga0073934, IMG submission 76834) | Hot spring sediment bacterial and archeal communities from British Columbia, Canada, to study Microbial Dark Matter (Phase II) - Larsen... ...
CGCATGGTCGATCCTCCCCACGCTGAATGTTCGCGTGAGCTTAGGCCCAGGCGGCTCCCGGGTGAACTGGACTCGCGGTGCAGGGACGTGGCGCGGGCGGGACGTGAACGGCCAGGGCGCGCGCCCAGTCCGATTTAGGAGCTGTCGGCGAAGGCGGGCGCGCTGGCTTGGGGTGCATGGAGACGATCCGCGACTGGCGCGACGGCAATTAGGCGCGTGTACTTTTGGCCGATGGTGAGGAGCCGCAAATAGCGCCTGATGCAGCGGTCGGGGGCGGCCAGCACAGCGATCAGCCGGCGCACGCGCGCGGCAAAGCCTGCGCTCTGCGGCAGGCGCACGCGGCCGTAGTTGAAAAAGTGCGTGCCGCGGATGCGTTTGACGCGAAACCCAGGCGGCGCGCTGCGCGGTCGATGGGCTGGGGGCAGCGGCGGCGGCGGAGCGAGCGCTTCCGCCATTTCGAAGACGATGGCCTCGGTGTTGCGCTCGCAGAGGCGGACGATGCGATGCAGCAACCGGCTCCGCTTTGGAGCTCCGAGGCGTTGAATGGCGCCGATGAGCCAGACCAATACGCGCAGCATCCAGGCGTCGAACGCCTGGTAGTCTGCGTGGGCTGGGATCTGTTTCGTGCCGTTCATCGCCGCCAGTCTACGCCAACTTCGACGCTGTAGGATTGAGCGGCCTTACGCCGGCGCGAAATCTGCATTTTTCAAAGGCTTAGCGAAGCGGCGGTGTGGGATACACGTCGCCCGATCCCGCCCCGAGCCCTAGTCAACGCGGCGCAGCGAGCCGCCGGAAGAGAGATCGATGTTGCCGATGCCGGGATTGCCATAGGCGAGCACGCCGGCGCCGCTGGACGCTTCGACATCGAGCCGGCCGCTGGCAAACACGCGCGCGTCGGCACCGGACGAGGCTTCGACGCTGCCGTTTTCGCAGCGCAGCTCCTGGCCATGAATATCGGCGCCGCTGGAGGCTTCGGCGGTGAACGATGCGCAGCGCCCGCTCACACGCAGATCGGCCCCGGAGGAGGAATCGAGGTCGATGTTCGGAGCGTCGACGCCGCTAACGACGAGATCGGCGCCGCTTGAAGCGGACAGGGCCTCGACGCGCGGCATGGTCACGCGCACTTCGGCGTCGGGACGCCCGCGCCAATGCCAGCCGCGGGTGCGCTCCACGATCAGCGTGGGGCCTTGCAGGCGCGTGACGATGCGAGCGGCGTCCGGCCCGCTCACGTCAACGCTGAAGCTTTGGCCCACGGCGACGGTGACGTCTGTGCCGGCGCTGGCCGAGACGCTGGTGAAGCCCGACAGGTTGCGCGGCTCGGCGAACGCCGTTCCTGAAGCGGCCAATGCAATCGCTGAAGCGGCCAAAATCAAACGCATAAAGAACTCCCGTAGTGCGGCGGACGCACTGAGGGCGTCCTCTGGCTTGGGGATGCGCGCCGGCAGGCGTTTGGATGCGGCCCTACCCGAGAAATGCGGCCGGGCAGCTCCAATCCATCATTGCACATGACTTGCGCAGCAATAGGAGCACTGAGATGAAGCCCAGAGCCCCGTGACAAGCCACGATAAAGGTCGAGGTGCTGAGGCCTTTCGTTCCTTCCTTGTGCAAAATGTCCTCGAACAGCGGCGCGAGGCCAAGGAGAACCTCGTAGCGAACGATGATGGGAAACTTGATCTTTTGTTGGATGTGGCGGTGATGCCAGGCAACAAGCAGGCCAAGCACCGACACTAGCACCAGCGCCGAATAGGCCGCGACCATCACGATGTGCGGTGTCCCACGATAGATTTCGAGACCAACGACGCCGACGAACAATAGTGCGGCGTTGTTCAACGTCTTCCACGTCTGGTCGCGCATGTGGAAATGGTCGGTCCATTGGAGTTCGAGGTCTTTCAACACGCCGTCTCTGACCGGCTCGCTGGCGGGCGCCAGCTCCCGTTGGCTTAAGACGGCCTTCGCCTCTGCAGCGCTTGCTCGAAAATCCATGAAAAGCCTCCCGCGAAGGCACGCTTATCCGCTCCGCGTGAACGTGTCGACGAAACACGCGCACGCATGCTCGCGTACTGTTCGCTACACCAGTCGGCTCTGCTCGACCGCGGCGGCGATGAAGCTTGCGAACAGCGGATGCGGTTCGAAGGGGCGGCTCTTCAGTTCGGGGTGATATTGCACGCCGATGAACCAGGGATGGTCGCGGCGTTCGACGATTTCAGGAAGGATGCCGTCCGGGCTCATGCCTGAGAAGATGAGTCCTGCGGCTTCGAGTTTCTCACGGTACTTCGTGTTCACTTCGTAGCGGTGACGGTGACGCTCGGAAATGCGCGTATCCCCGTAAATGGCGGCCACTCTGCTTTCGGGATCGAGTTCCGCGGGATAGGCGCCAAGGCGCATCGTTCCGCCCAGGTCGCCATTGGCCTGGCGCTTTTCCAGTTCGTTGCCGCGCAGCCATTCGGTCATCAGGCCGACGATGGGATGCTTGGTCTGGCCGAATTCGGTGGAGCTCGCGCCTTTGAGGCCGGCCTGGTTGCGCGCCGCTTCGATGCAGGCCATCTGCATGCCGAAACAGATGCCGAAGAATGGGATTTGATGCTCGCGCGCGAAAGTGACGGCCGCGATCTTGCCTTCGCTGCCGCGTTCGCCGAACCCGCCAGGAACGAGCACCCCATGCACGCCGTGCAAATCCTGGTGCCAGGCATCGCCCAGTTCTTCGAACTTCTCGCTCTCGATCCAGCGGATGTCGACGCGCACGTTGTTGGCGACGCCTCCGTGGTGCAGCGCTTCGATCAGGGACTTATAGGCGTCTTTGAGTTCGGTGTATTTGCCGACCACGCCGATGGTGACTTCGCCGTCCGGCGATTTGAGGCGATGGACGATCGTCTCCCATTTGGCGAGATCGGGCTGCGGCGCGACAGTGACGCCGAAGTGCTTTAGCAGCTCGGTGTCGAGACCCGCCGCATGGTAGGCGAGCGGCGCTTCGTAGATGGTCTTCAAGTCGCGCGCTTCGACGACGGCGCTTTCGCGCACGTTGCAGAAGAGCGCAATCTTCTTCTTTTCTTCTTCCGGGATGGGGCGGTCGCAGCGGCAGAGGATGATGTTGGGCTGGATGCCGATGGAGCGCAGCTCCTTGACGCTATGCTGCGTGGGCTTCGTCTTCATCTCGCCCGCTGACGGGATGTAAGGCAGCAGCGTCAGGTGCACGAACGCGGCTTGGCCCGGATCGAGTTCCTGGCCCAGCTGGCGAATGGCCTCGAAGAAGGGCAGGCCTTCGATGTCCCCGACTGTGCCGCCGATTTCGCAGAGCACGAAGTCGGCGCCGCCATGATCTGAGAGGATGAAATCCTTTATGGCGTTGGTGACGTGCGGGATCACCTGCACGGTGGCGCCAAGATAATCGCCGCGCCGCTCGCGCGTGATGATGTCCTGATAGATGCGGCCGGTGGTGATGTTGTCGGCTTGGGTCGCCGAGACGCCGGTGAAGCGCTCGTAGTGGCCGAGATCGAGATCGGTCTCGGCGCCGTCGTCGGTAACGAAGACTTCGCCGTGCTGATACGGGCTCATCGTCCCGGGGTCGACGTTGAGATACGGATCCAGCTTGCGAAGGCGGACCCGGTAGCCCCTGGCCTGGAGGAGCGCGCCGAGGGCGGCGGAGGCGATGCCCTTCCCGAGGGAAGAGACCACGCCGCCGGTAATGAACACGTAGCGCGCCATTATCCTTCCGTTCAGCCCGGCCGCCTTCTGCCCCGGCCCGGCTCAGACGGGCTTACTGATCGGGGCCGGCGCGTTCGCGCCGGACGGCTTCCACGCCGGGACCAATCTCGATTGATTCGGTCGCCGACGGATCATCATCGGTCAGGTTCACCCCAGACACTGCGCCGGAGGTATTTGGAATCTGCAGTCGCTGTTCAGTCGCGGCCGGGGTGGTTGCGGGAGCGGTTCGTTGCGGCGGGGGACGGCTGGCCTGCGAGGCTGGGGCGGCCGGGCGCTGCGTGGCCGGCGCGCTGGTTAAGGGAGCGGCGCGGGTCGCCGCCGTGGTAGTGGCGGGCGCAGCTTCAGGCGGCGCTGTTGCGGCGGAGGCGAGCTGGGTTTCCGGCGTGAGGCTGCTCTCGGTGGGGTCCGGAGCAGTCGGCTGCGGATCGGCTGGCGTCGCCGGCTGCGTCGCCGGAGCTGTAGCCGGCGGCGGCTGCTGCAATAGCCGGTCGAACACGGAGTCGCTGCCGGGGGTTGCGCCGGCGCCAGAAATCACTGTGAGGGATATTGACGTCAGGAGGAAGAAGCCGCCCGCCACCGAGGTCATCTTGGCCAGCGCGTCCGCCGCGCCGCGCCCGCTCATCAGCGAGCTCGCCCCGCCCCCGCCCATGCCCAGCGCCCCGCCTTCGGAACGCTGCAGCAGCACAAGGCCGATTAGGCAAATGCAGACGAGCAGATGCAGGATGAGGATGATGACTTCCATGGCCCGTACCGTCTCCGCGCGCCGACGCCCGCGTTCCTGACATGGGCGCGGGCGAAAGGGCGCTCAATAGCCGAGAGCAAGCTTAAACGCCAGCCCGTCCCGACGCACCCTCACGTCGCAGCCGGATGGGCTAGGATTATGGCGGAAAAATCGTCCGCTTTGAGGCTGGCGCGGCCGACCAACGCGCCGTCGACGCCAACCACGCGGAAGATTTCTGCGGCATTCTTGGGGCTGACGGCGCCGCCATAAAGGATGCGCACTTGCTCCGCTTGGCCTTGCAGGCGCTGCGCCAGCGTTGCCCGAATGAGCGCATGAGTTTCCCCGATCTCCTCCATTGTCGGGGTGCGATCGCCGCCAATGCACCAGACGGGTTCGTAGGCGATGACGAAGTTGGCGCACTGCCCCGGCACGCTATCGCGCACCTGGGCCGAGATCACATCGGCGAACCTGCCGCCAGTTCGCTCCGCCAGAGTCTCGCCGACGCAGACAATCGGAATAAGGCCCGCGGCCGCGACCGCCTCGGCCTTGCGCCGCACGAGGCCGTCGGACTCGCCATGCTGGGAGCGGCGCTCGGAATGGCCGACGATAACGTAGCGGGCGCCGGCATCGGCCAGCATTGCGGCGCTGACTTCGCCGGTACGGGCGCCATCATCCGCCACGGCGCTGCAATCCTGGGCGCCGATCAGAATGCCAAGCCCCTTGGCCTGGGCTGCGGCCGACTGGACGTAGGCAGCAGGCGGACAAATCAGCACATCGATCCGCTCGCTGGCCTCGCCGATGGCCGCCTTGAGAGCCGCAATCTCAGAGAGACTGGCGGTCCGGCCATACATTTTCCAGTTTCCGGCGATCAACGGCTTACGGGCGCCTTGTGGCGTCATGCGGCAATTGCTCCTGGCTGCGGCGCTCTCTAGTGTTCCGCGCCCTTCCGCTTACTGGATGCCCCGATGCTTCTGCAATTCCGCAACCTGACCCGCGGCGTCATCGCCACGATCATTCTCGGCCTCGTCGGCCTGGCGATGGTGGTCTTTCTCATCCCGCAGGGGGGACTGCAGATCTTTCCGTCTCAGGACCTGGCGACCGTGGGCGACCGCTCCATCCGCGCCCCGGAGCTGACGCGGGAATTGCAGCTGGCTTTGCGCGAACAGCGGCAAGCCGGCCGGATGATCACGCAGGCCGAGGCCATCGAAGCGGGCGCGCACCGGCAAATCCTGGAGGGCATGATCCGGCGCTATGCGCTGCACGAATACGCTGAGCGCATCGGCGTGAGCGCTGGCGATGTGACCGTCGCCAATCGGATTCGTGAAATCCCTGCGGTCGCCAATCCAGTCACAGGTCAATTTGACCAGACCGCTTATGGGGCTTTTCTCGATCAGCTGGGCTATTCCCGCCCCGAGTTCGAAGACGTCATCCGCGGCGACGCCACAACGAATATGCTGCTGGAAGCGATGGTCGCCGGCGCTCGCCCGCCATCGAGCTATGGGGCTCTGCTGTTCGCGTACCAGACCGAGATACGTGTCATCAGCATTGCCGAGGCCACCTCGGAGGGTCAGATCCCGCCGCCTACCGAAGCTCAGTTGCAGGCATACTATGAGGAAAACCGCGAGCGCCCACGTGTGCCGGAGTTCCGAGCGCTGACGCTGATTTACGCGGACCCGGCCGATTTTCTGGCGCGCGTGCAGATTCCCGACGAACGGCTGCGACAGGAATTTGAAGCGCGCCGCGCCGCGCAAACGCAGCCGGAACGGCGAACCTATGTGCGCCTTGCGGCGCAGAACGAGCGGCAGGCGAACGAGGCCGCGGCGCGTCTGGGGCGCGGCGACAGCGTGCAGGTCGTCGCGCAGGCTCTGGGCATGCAACTCACACGCGGGGAAAACCAGGCGCGCTCCGATGTTCCGGATCGCGCCGTCGCGGATGCCGTGTTCACGCTGCGCCCTGGGCAGGCGCGGGCCGTGAGGGGGCAGCTGTCGCCGTGGGTGGTGGTGCGTCTTGAGTCTGTGACCCCCGCCGTAACGCCGACGTTCGAATCCATGCGCGACCAACTGCGCCAGGCAATCGCCGCAGCCGAGGCGACGGAGCTGGCGGACACCGCGATCGGCGCATTCGAGGACGCGCGCGCCGCCGGCGCGTCCATCGTCGATGCGGCGCGGCAGCACGGACTTCGCGTGGTGAGCATCCCCGCGGTGGAGGCGCAGGGCCGGGCGCCCAGCGGCGCCCCGGTTGAAGAACTGGCCGGGCAGGAAGAGCTGTTGCGCATCGCCTTTCAAACCGCGGAAGGAGAAGCGAGCGACTTCATGCCCCTCCAGGCGCCGGAAGGTGAACCGCGCGAAAACGCGGAGGTCATTGTGGCCGTCGATCGCATTACGCCCGCGACCGTGCGCCCGCTTGCAGAAGTGCGGGACACACTGATCCAGCTGTGGCAGGCGCAGGAGCGCGTGCGCCGATTGCGCGAACGCGCCGACCGGATGATGGCCGCTGTGCGCGGCGGCCAGGACTTCGCCGCAGCTGCGCGCGCACATCAATTCCGAATTATTCCGCCGAGGTCGCAGGCGATCGATCGCCGTCAGGCGGCGCAGGGTCTGCCGGAGGGCATGGCTGGGCAGATTTTCGCTGCCCCACAAGGCGGCGTCGCCAGCGTGATCGCGCCCGACGGCGGCGCCGTACTGGTCGCGCACGTCGAGCGCATCAATCGTGTCGATCCGGCCGAGCAGCCCCAAGTGGTCGAACAGATTCGCGCGCAGATGCAGCAAGGACTCGCGGGCAGCCTTATCCAGGCCGTGCAGGACGAGGTCTTGGCGCGGACGCGCGTCCGGCGCAACGAAGCGCTGCTGGATCGCCTGTTTCAAAGCGCAAGCGCTGACGACGAACAAGCGCCATGACGGCGTATTCTGGCGCGCTTTCGCCGCCGCCAGACGAGTTTGCTGCGGCTTATGCGAACGGCGGCGCCGTCGTATGGACGACGCGAGTCAGCGACCTGGAAACGCCGGTATCGGCGCTGCTCAAGCTGGGACCCGACAGGCCAGGCGTCTTTCTGCTTGAAAGCGTTCAAGGGGGCGACTTTCGCGGCCGCTATTCGATCATCGGCCTCAAGCCCGATTTGGTCTGGCGCGTGCGCGACGGGCGAGCCGAGTTGAGCAGCGGCAGCTTCGATTCCAATGCGTTTCGAATACAGCGCGATGCACCGCTGAAAAGTCTGCGCAAGCTGTTGACGCGCTCAGCGCTCAAGCTGCCCTCGACGCTGCCGCCGATGGCCGCTGGTCTGTTTGGCTATCTCGGTTACGACATGGCGCGCTTTATCGAGCGGCTGCCCGACAATGCGCCCGATCCGATCGGAACGCCCGACGCGCTCTTGGTTCGCCCCACTGTGATTTGCGTGTTCGATAACGTTACGAGCGAGATCACACTGGTGACCCCCGCGCGCGCCCGATCGAACCAAAGCGCATCGCAAGCGTACGACGCGGCGCGCATTCGGCTGGAGCGGGTGCTGCGGACGCTGGACAAATCCCTGCCGCGCCGGGGCCAGCCAGGGACGCCAACGCCTGCGATCGAGCCGCAGTCCAACACGACGCCGGAGGCATACCGGGCGATCGTAGCGAAATGCAAAGACTACTGCCGCGCGGGCGATGTCTTCCAGGTGGTCCCGAGCCAGCGGTTTTCGGCCCCCTTCGCACAAACGCCCTTCGCGCTCTATCGCTCGCTGCGGAGGCTCAATCCCTCTCCGTTTCTGTACTACCTAAACTTCCCCGACTTCAGCGTGGTCGGCTCCAGCCCCGAGATCCTGGTGCGGCTGCGTGGCCAGACGGTGACCGTCCGGCCGATCGCGGGGACGCGTCCGCGTGGGAACACGCCGGCGGAAGATTTGGCGCTGGAACATGAGCTGCTCGCCGATCCGAAGGAGCGCGCTGAGCATTTGATGCTGGTTGATCTTGCGCGCAACGACCTTGGGCGTGTGGCCAGACGCGGCGGCGACGGCAATCTGGCGGAGACCGCGGGCGCGGGCTCCAAGCATGTCCGCGTGACCGAGGCTTTCACGATCGAGCGCTACAGCCACGTGATGCACATCGTCTCCAATGTCGAAGGCGAGATCGCCGATGGCCTTAACGCGCTCGACGCGCTCTTAGCCGGCTTTCCGCACGGCACGGTGACTGGCGCTCCGAAGATCCGGGCGATGGAAATCATCGACGAAGTGGAGCCGCATCGGCGGGGGATCTATGCCGGGGGCGTGGGCTATTTCGGCGCCGGCGGCGACATGGACACATGCATAGCGCTGCGTACCGGCATCGTGAGGGATGGCATGCTGTACGTGCAAGCCGGCGGCGGCGTCGTGCTTGACAGCGATCCGGAAGCCGAGCTGCAGGAAACGCTGCACAAGTCGCGCGCGCTGTTTCGCGCGGCGGCCGAGGCGTGGCGCTACGATTGATTACGCTGCTGTTTGAGCCGGGGAAGCAACCGGCAGCCGCAGCGTGAAGTGGGCGCCATTGCCCGGTTCGCTGCGCACGAGCAGCGCTTCACCGCCCGCATGGCGCATTAACTGGCGCGTCACCGCCAGCCCTAAGCCAAGTCCGCCGGCGAGGCCTTCTTTGGGGAAAGGTTCGAATAGCGCGGTGCGGATAGCCGGGTCGACGCCAACGCCATTGTCGATAACATCCAGGACGAGCCAGTCGCCGCCGGCCTGATGCTCGATGCGGGCGCGAACGCGGATCAAGCCGTTGCGAGTGTGCTTGAGCGCGTTTGACAAAAGCCGCCGCAAAGCTTGATCGAGCTTTCGGCCGTCGCAAGCGACCGGGGTTCGAATCTCGCCGGCATCGATGACGATGGTGTTGCCGTTGAGGTCATTGGCGCGCGTCGCTTCTACAGCATCGTGAAGCAGCGCAGCAATATCCCATTCCTCCACGCGAAGCGCGTGCTGACCCAGGCCCGCCTGCGAGATGTCGAGCAGCTGGCTAATCATGTAGAGCAGCCGGTGCGCGGCGTCGAGCACGTGCTGATGATCGGACGCGTCCGACAGACGTCCCTGCTCGCGCGCAGCTTCCTGCAACAGCTCGGTATAACCGATTATGTGATCGAGCGGAGATTTAAGCTCGTGGCCAATTGAGGCCAGGAACTGTGCTTTGGAGCGGCTCAATTCTTCCGCCAGCCGCACGCGGAGCAACTCTGCTTCGGCCGCACGCTGAACTGTGATGTCGCGCGTGACGGCGATCATTTCCACCACGCGCGTCGGATCGTGAGGATCGAACAGCGGGGCTGCGCTCTGGTGCATAATGCGCCGCCGCCCGGCCGCGCCGATAACCTCGAACTCGATGATTCGCGTCTCGCCGCGGAATACGGCGTCGCGATAAGACGGCTCCACGAGATCGAGGATGTTGGCCCCGCGGACGGTTTCGACCGCCTCCACGTCGAGCATGCGCAGGCCGGCGGGATTCATGTCGATCAGGCGATAGTCCCGACCGATGAGTTTCACGCATTCCGGCGAACTCGCGAAAATCGCTCGGAAGCGCGAATCGTGCGCGCGCGTTGCGCTAGAATCGTCTCCATACATGGCCCAAACCTGAGCCAACATGGGCGCCCAAGGGGTTAACGGCGGCCTGCAAGACAACTGCCTTAGCGTTTTACTGTGTTGCATTTGCAGCTATGATGCGAACCGATGACAGACCGTCCGCCCTTGGCCACGCGATGGCGCGCCTGAGCCCCGCTCAGGTCGTTACTGCCGCCCAAAGGGACGCCGTCCATGATCCTCGTCATCGATAACTACGACAGCTTCGTTTATAACCTGGTGCATTACATCGAGGACCTCGGCGTGCGCGCCGAAGTGCGCCGCAACGATGCGCTTTCCGTCTCGGAGGTCTTGCGCATGAGGCCCAAGGCCGTGGTGTTATCGCCCGGCCCCTGCACGCCCAACGAGGCGGGCATTTGTCTTGAATTGATTGCCGCAGCGCCGAACGATCTGCCCATGCTGGGAGTGTGTCTGGGACATCAGGCGATGGGACAGGCCTTTGGCGGCGAGGTCGTTCAGGCCAGGGAGATCATGCACGGAAAGGTGTCTGAGGTGACGCACCGCGGAGGCGGCCTCTTTCGCGGCCTGCCCTCCCCATTTAAGGCGACGCGCTATCATTCGCTAGCCGTGCGGCGCGAAACCTTTCCCGATGCGCTGAATATCGATGCGGAAACGACGGACGGCGAAGTAATGGGGTTGTCACACAAGAGCCGGCCGCTTTTCGGCGTGCAGTTTCACCCCGAGTCGATCGCGTCCGAGCACGGACACGCAGTCGTCGGCAATTTTTTGAACGCCGCGGGCCTGCGATGATCTTGGCCGATCTGAACGACAAGCTCGAGCGAACCGACCTCGCGTCCGAGGAGATCGACGCCGCGTTCGCTGAAATCATGGACGGGCGCGCGTTGCACGAGGAGATCAAGCGCTTTCTCGCTTTAACGACCCCGCGCATGGGAGACACGAAATGGATCGCCGCAGGCGCGTGCAGCCTCCGCGCGCGCATGCTGCGCGTTGAAGCGCCTGAAGGCGCGATTGACGTGTGCGGCACGGGCGGCGACGGCGCGCACACGCTGAACATTTCCACCGCTGTCGCTTTCGTTGTCGCCGGTTGCGGCGTCCCGGTCGCGAAGCATGGCAACCGAGCGATGAGTTCGAGATCCGGCGCGGCGGATGTGCTGGAGGCGTTGGGCGTGAAGCTGACGGGCGATGTGGCGACGTTGGAGCGCTGCTTGCGCGAAGCCGGCGTGGCGTTTCTGTTTGCGCAGAACCACCATCCCGCCATGCGCCACGTTGCGCTTGCACGGCGCGAACTGGGCAAGCGCACGATCTTCAACCTGTTGGGACCATTGTCCAACCCGGCCAGCGTGAAACGGCAGCTCGTGGGCGTGTTCAGCGCCGATTTTCTCGAGCCGATCGCGGGCGCGCTGCGCGAACTCGGCTGCGAAAAAGCGTGGGTCGTGCATGGCGCGGGAGGGCTCGACGAACTGTCCGCGCACTCGAGCGAGGCCAACAACGTCGCCATCCTCGACGGCGGGGTCGTCACGCGCGTGAAGGCAAGCGTGGACGCCGAAATCAATCCGGACATCCGCGGCGGATCGGCGGAAGAGAATGCAAGCGAGCTTCGCGCCCTGCTCAATGGCGACGGCCGGCCCGGTCATCGCGACGCGGTGATACTCAATGCGGCGGGCGCGCTTGTGGTCGCGGGGCGCGCCAAGGATGTGCCGGAAGGATGGCCGATGGCTGCCGAGAGCCTCAAGAGCGGCGCAGCGCGGCAGGCGCTGGAAAAGCTAATCCTCGTCTCGCAGAATGCGCCATGAGCGTGTTGGAACGGATTGTCGCGTACAAGCGCGAGGAGGTCGCCGCGCGCAAACAAGCGCTCGGCTGGCAGGAAATGGACGCCGCCATCGCCAGGCAGACGTTGCCGCGTGGTTTTGCGAGGGCCTTGCGCGCGTGCGCCGATCGCCCTGCCCTGATCGCGGAGATCAAGAAGGCGAGCCCGTCGAAAGGTTTGATACGCGCGGACTTCGATCCTCCGGCGCTAGCCCGCGCTTATGCCGAGGGCGGCGCGGCGTGTCTCTCGGTGCTGACAGACGCGCCGAGTTTTCAGGGGCGGGAGCAGTATCTCGTAGAGGCGCGTAAAGCGTGCGCGCTGCCCGTGCTCCGCAAGGATTTCATGATCGACGATTGGCAAGTGGCGGAAAGCCGCGCCCTCGGCGCGGACGCGATCCTCATCATTCTTGCAGCTGTCGACGACGCGCTGGCGTCGGATCTCCTGGATGCGGCGGGCGCGTTCGGCATGGACGCGCTGGTTGAAGTGCATGACGAGCGCGAGATGGAGCGCGCGTTGCGTTTGGGCTGCAAACTGATTGGCGTAAACAATCGCTCGCTCGCGACGTTCGAAACCGACCTCAGCGTTACGGAGCGATTGTCGCCGCGTGTCCCGGAAGACGTGCTGCTTGTGTCGGAGTCGGGCATTTTTACGCGCGTAGACCTTCAACGGCTGCAGCGCGCGGGCGCGCGGGCGTTTCTTGTCGGCGAAAGCCTGATGCGCGAACCCGATGTTGCCGCCGCGACGCGGCGATTACTTGGGCATTAACCCAACTGCACTTGACGGCCTTGCGGGAACGGATATAGAACAGCTTATCGTTCACCATTTGGTCTCAGGTCATGCTGACGGCGAAACAAAAAGAACTGCTGCTCTACATCCACGAACGGATCAAAGAGACGGGCGTGTCGCCGTCCTTCGACGAGATGAAGGAGGCGCTGGATCTCGCCTCCAAGTCCGGCATCCACCGCCTGATCACCGCGCTGGAGGAACGCGGTTTTCTTCGCCGGCTGCCGCACCGGGCGCGCGCGCTCGAAGTGTTGAAGCTGCCGGACAGCGCAGCGCCGTCGGCGCCGCCCAAAGGACGAGCGGCCTTTCGCCCCAGCGTCGTTGGACAAAGCCGTGGGGGCAATGGCGGCATCCCGATCCTCGGTCAGATTGCCGCCGGCGTGCCGATCGAGGCGCTGCAGAACGAAGTGGGGCGCATCACGCCGCCGGAAGAACTGCTGGGCTCGGGGGATCACTTCGCGCTCGAAGTCAAAGGCGACTCGATGATCCAGGCGGGCATCCTCGACGGCGATGTGGTCATCCTGAAGCGTACAGAGACCGCCGACAGCGGCGACATCGTGGTGGCGCTGATCGATGCTGAGGAGGCGACGCTGAAGCGGCTGCGCAAGCGCGGCAATTCGGTGGCGCTGGAAGCGGCCAATCCGAACTACGAGACGCGCATCTTCGGCCCCGACCGCGTGCGCATCCAGGGCAAGATGGTCGCTCTCGTGCGGCGCTATTCCTGACCGGCGCCGCGCACGGTCCAAGGACGGCGGATGTGCGCCGGCCAGGCCCGCTCGATGCGCAGGCCATGCCGATCTGCGTAGATCATCGCGCCGCCGTACTGGGCGAGATTGGACGCATCCAACAGCGCGATGAGGCCGCAGCGGCGGGCATAATCTGAAGGCGCCTCGATGCGACTGATGACGACGGCGCTTCGCGCGCAGGCGTCGTCGAGCCCTTCCTCCGCGCGGACGAAGCGGAAATCGTATGTCCCGTTGCGCCAGGAACAGGCCGCTTCCCTGCATGTTTCCGGCGCGGCGAGACGTTCGATCTGCGGTTCGGCAAGACCCAACATCGCGCCCAAGCGGTCGCGGGCGTACGTAGAGCGTCCGCTGCCGGCGATCAGCATCCATCGCCCTGCGCTCGCGTCCCGCGCGTAGACGGCGCGCAAGTCACCATCGAAAGCAACCAGGGGCTGGGGCGCAGCGGCGTAGAGTGCAACGCTGGCGATGACTATTGGCGCGGCCGCCCAACGTAACGCGCCGCGCCAGAGCGCAGCCCACAATAGGGCCAGCACACACAGGGCAAAGGCAAGGTCCGGCGGTCGCGGCAGTGCGCGCACGGCTTCGGGCCGATCGCCGAAGGTTTGACCGACGGCGGCGATAAGATCGAGCGCGCTGGCCATCACTTCGAGGGCGGGATCCGCAAGTCCAAACGGCGCGAGCACCGCGGCCGCGCCCGCCGCCGGAGCGACCAGGAAAGACATGA